>Ga0209406_1000096_pt1 | contig 76827 bp, 81 predicted proteins | sample COGITO_mtgs_1204_FD_184808 | JGI IMG/M metagenome (GOLD analysis project Ga0209406, IMG submission 184808) | Pelagic marine microbial communities from North Sea - COGITO_mtgs_120426 (SPAdes) (version 2) | ecosystem: Environmental > Aquatic > Marine > Epipelagic ... | reverse complement strand
AACCTTTGAAACGTTCAATTGATTGTAAAACAAAACCCTTTGTTTAACTCCAGCCTTGTATATTTTAGTTAAATTCACATAAAAATATTGTGAACATGAGATTAAACATATTTGATGTGTTCCATACACAAAATTACCATTAATTTTAATCTATATTTTAATAGATTACACATGGAGAATCATGATGGATATAGGCCTCAGGTAATTGTTGGTAAACGAATTAGTGTTTTACGAAAACAACTTAAGCTAACCCAAGCTGCCTTGGCATCTACCGCTGGTATGGAAGAAAGTGCTCTTCAGCGCATTGAAGCTGGTAGAACGAACCCTACAATTAAAACTTTATACAAAGTAGCAATCGCTTTGAATGTCAATATCAAAGAATTGTTTGAGAATATATAAAACTGCCTTCTACTAGTTACTGTCATTTTAGCTTACATTTGTTTTTATTTATTAAAATCATTACAAATGAGAACTCCTTTTTCCCGTATTTTTTGTTTTCTTTTATTCATTTCCTGCAGCTCGTATGATGCGGATTTGATAATTCATAATGCATCAATATATACGGTAAACAATAGCTTCGATACTGCAACCGCTGTAGTTGTTAAAGATGGAAAGTTTATAGCTGTTGGTGGTCAAGATTTATTGAATCAATACAACGCTAGAAGTGTAGTTGACCTTAATGGATTTCCGGTATATCCAGGGTTTATTGACGCCCATTGCCATTTTTATAATTTCGGATTACTGCAAGAGCAATTGGACTTAAGCGGTACAAAGAGTTTCGAAGAGGTGGTAGATAAGGTAGCCCAATATATAGAAACGCATCCCGGCACCCCCGTTTTAGGTCAAGGTTGGGATCAAAACACCTGGGAAGTAAAAGAATACCCCACAAAAGACATATTAGACCAGCGTTTTCCAAATCAATTAATCGCTCTAAAGCGCGTCGATGGACATGCACTTTTGGTGAATCAAGCAACATTAGATTTGGCAGGTATTGACTCAACTACAACGGTGGATGGAGGCGTATACGTTCGCTCCGAAGGCCAATTGACAGGTGTGTTGATAGATAACGCGATGGATCTGGTTTATGCAGCACTACCTAAGCCGACAAAAAAACAACAAACCGCCGCTTTATTAGCAGCTCAAGACATTGCATTTCAAAACGGTTTAACCACTGTCGATGATGCTGGTCTCGACAAAGAGCAGCTAGAGTTAATTGAGCGTTTACATCAAGAGGGCGTTTTAGATATCCGAGTTTATGGGATGATTAGTAATACCCCTGAAAATTTAGCTTACTATTTAGAGCAAGGACCCACTCAAACGGAACGATTGAATATACGCTCTGTAAAAGTATATGCGGATGGTGCGCTTGGAAGTAGAGGAGCGGCCTTGAAAAAAGAGTATTCAGATGCTCCTGGAAATCACGGATCCTTTGTTACTCCAGTTGATCAAATTGAAGCACTTGCAGATGTATTGGTAAAAAAAGGCTTTCAGATGAATACCCACGCCATCGGAGATGCGGCAAACTATGAAGTATTGAGCGCCTATAAAAAAGCATTGACAATTGATGCCGATCCTCGCTGGAGAATTGAGCATGCGCAAATTGTTTCTCTAGAAGACCGTGAGTTTTTTGGGAGTAAAATAATCCCTTCAATTCAGCCTACTCATGCCACCAGTGATATGTTTTGGGCAGATGAACGTCTAGGGGAAGAACGAATGCAAGGTGCCTATGCATACAAGAGCCTACTCGATTGGTCTGGTAAGGTTGCCTTGGGAACAGATTTCCCAGTGGAGCATGTTAGTCCTCTAAAAACGTTTTACGCTGCAGTAGCACGAACTACGGAGGAACAACTCCCTGAGGGTGGATTTCAGATGGGTGATGCACTTTCCCGAACGGAAGCTTTAAAGGGGATGACCCTATGGGCAGCATATGCTAATTTTGAAGAAGAAATTAAAGGCAGCATTGAAGTAGGGAAATATGCAGACATGGTAATCTTAAAACAGGATATTATGAATTTAGATATTCACAAAGTGCCCCAGGTCGAAGTTATCGCCACAATTGTTAACGGAGACATGGTTTATCGTGCATCCAATTAGTTGTAGGGATTAAGATTGTTTGTTATCTTGAGTGAAACCAACTGTATTTTTTTAAATATTATATCAATTATCTACTTTTTGTTTATAATTTAAATCAAATAAGCTATTTAAGTTCATTAAAATTATTTTAAAGCTATATTTGCTTAAAAATAATAATTATGTGTGGTATAGTTTGCGCTTTCGAATTGAAACAATCTTCAGATAAATTACGTTCACAGGTATTGGATATGTCCAAAAGTATTCGGCATCGAGGTCCGGATTGGAGTGGCGTTTTTTCAAATGATAATACCGTTATGGCGCATGAGCGTCTGGCAATTGTAGATCCAACTTCGGGAAAACAGCCCCTACTTAGTTCCGACGGACGCTTTGTACTTGCTGCCAATGGCGAGATATACAATCACAAAGAATTGCGAGCACAACTAGAAGGGAAGTATGACTTTCAAACAGCATCGGATTGTGAGATCATTTTAGCGCTTTATCAAGAGAAAGGACCCGATTTCATTGATGAGATGAATGGTATCTTTGGTTTCGCTTTATACGATACACTTAAAGATGAATACTTTATTGCCCGCGATCATATGGGAATTATTCCGTTGTATATGGGCTGGGATCAAAACGGTACCTTTTATGTTGCTTCCGAATTGAAGGCATTAGAAGGGGTTTGTACTAAAATTGAATTATTTCCTCCAGGACACTACATGACAAGTGAGACAAAAGCTCCCGTGCAGTGGTATTCTAGAGATTGGATGGAATTTGATGCTGTAAAAGATAACGAAACAAGTATTGATGATTTACACGATTCTCTAGCGGCCGCAGTTCGCCGTCAATTGATGAGTGATGTACCTTACGGGGTTTTACTGTCAGGTGGCTTGGATTCTTCAGTAACTTCGGCTTTGGCAAAACTATACGCAGCTAAGCGCATTGAAGCAGATGATGATCAGGCAGCATGGTGGCCACAATTGCATTCTTTTGCGGTTGGACTCGAGGGATCTCCTGATTTAGCAGCTGCTGCTAAAGTAGCTGAGCATATTGATACCGTACATCACGAGGTTAAATTCACAATTCAGGAAGGTTTAGATGCGATACGCGATGTCGTATATCATTTAGAAACCTACGATATTACTACGATAAGAGCATCTACACCCATGTATTTGTTGGCTCGAGCGATAAAAGCTTTGGGAATTAAAATGGTACTTTCAGGAGAAGGAGCTGATGAGTTGTTTGGAGGGTATTTATATTTCCATAAGGCGCCCACTCCAAAAGATTTCCATGAAGAAACGGTTAGAAAATTAGATAAGCTACACCAATACGACTGCTTGCGTGCAAATAAATCTTTAGCAGCTTGGGGTATAGAAGGGCGTGTTCCTTTTCTGGACAAAGAATTTATGGATGTAGCAATGCGAATCAATCCATCTGATAAAATGACAACCTCAGACCGTATGGAAAAATGGGTTATCCGTAAGGCATTTGAGCAGTACTTGCCAGAAAGTGTGGCCTGGAGACAAAAAGAACAGTTTTCTGATGGGGTTGGATATGACTGGATCGACACTTTGAAAGAGGTAGTAGAAGATAACGTAAGCGATGAGCAAATGAAAAACGCACATCATAGATTTCCAATCCAAACCCCTCAAAACAAAGAAGAGTTTTACTATCGTTCTATTTTTGAAGAGCATTACCCGAGCGATACAGCAGCTTTGTGTGTGCCCTCGGTGCCTTCTGTAGCCTGCAGCACTCCCATAGCTTTGGAGTGGGATGAAGCCTTTAAAAATATGAATGACCCAAGTGGAAGAGCCGTGTCTCAGGTTCACGATGAAGCCTATTAATAGGGCGAAAAATCTCACCTAAAAACCCTTGGATTTTTCAAGGGTTTTTTGTTTTTAATTAATCCTACTTTTTTTACACAAAATGTTAATAACTTCAAGGGTTTGAAGTTGGTTTTATTGGTCGAAACAAGGCTGTTTTCGTATATTTGAAAGTACTCTGAATCTCAGGATTCTCAACTAAAAAAACAATGAGCGAAGAACCTAAAAAACAACAATATTCAGCTGATAGTATTCAGGCCCTAGAGGGTATGGAACACGTCAGAATGCGCCCATCAATGTATATCGGAGATGTAGGCGTTCGAGGATTACATCACTTAGTTTATGAAGTAGTCGATAACTCTATTGATGAAGCCCTTGCGGGGCATTGTGATACGATTTCTGTGATCATTAACGAAGATAATTCGATCACCACCGAGGATAACGGACGGGGTATCCCAATTGGTATGCACAAAAAAGAAGGCGTTTCTGCCTTGGAAGTTGTGATGACTAAAATTGGTGCTGGAGGTAAATTCGATAAAGATTCCTACAAGGTTTCTGGAGGTTTACACGGGGTAGGAGTTTCTTGTGTGAATGCACTCTCTGAAGTTTTAACAGCTACAGTATACTTGGACGGAAAAGTCTATGAACAGGTATACGAAAGAGGAAAACCTGTAGCTCCTGTCAAAGAAATTGGGACTACCGATAAAAGAGGTACAACGGTTACTTTTAAGCCAGATCCTCAGATATTCCAACAAGTTTTAGAATACAATTACGACACCTTGGCTAGTAGAATGCGAGAACTCTCTTATCTAAATAAGGGGATTACCATCAAACTCGAAGACCGAAGAAATAAAGATGATAAAGGAGCATTTGTCAGTGAAGTTTTCCATTCTAAAGAAGGTCTCAAAGAATTCATCCGCTTTTTGGATTCCTCTCGGGAGTCAATCATTCAAGATGTAATTTCAATTGAAGGAGAGAAAAACGGTACACCTGTTGAGGTTGCCATGATTTATAACACGTCTTATTCTGAAAATTTACATTCTTACGTAAACAACATCAACACCCACGAAGGTGGAACTCATCTTGCCGGTTTTAGAAGAGGATTAACCTCTACGCTTAAGAAATACGCAGATGGTTCTGGTTTATTGGATAAATTAAAATTTGAAATCAGTGGTGACGATTTCCGTGAAGGATTAACTGCTATTATCTCAGTAAAGGTAGCGGAGCCTCAGTTTGAAGGACAAACCAAAACCAAATTAGGAAATAGAGATGTAACTTCTGCAGTTTCTCAAGCAGTTTCTGAAATGTTGGAAAACTATTTAGAAGAACATCCCAACGATGCTAAAATCATTGTTCAAAAAGTAATTTTAGCTGCTCAAGCCCGTCATGCTGCCCGTAAGGCTCGTGAAATGGTACAGCGTAAAACCGTAATGAGTGGTGGTGGTCTTCCGGGGAAACTTTCGGATTGTTCTGAACAAGACCCTGCTGCATGTGAAGTGTTCTTGGTTGAGGGAGATTCGGCAGGTGGAACCGCAAAGCAAGGAAGAGATCGTAATTTTCAAGCCATCCTACCTCTACGAGGAAAGATTTTGAATGTTGAAAAAGCCATGCAACACAAGGTTTTTGAAAACGAAGAAATTCGAAACATCTACACAGCTCTTGGAGTAACCATTGGAACTGAAGAAGATAGTAAAGCCCTAAACCTCACAAAACTTCGTTATCACAAAGTAGTCATCATGTGTGATGCCGATGTCGATGGGAGTCATATTTCTACCTTAATTCTGACCTTCTTTTTCCGTTATATGCGTGAATTGGTTGAGTCGGGCTATGTATACATTGCTACCCCTCCTTTGTTTTTAGTTAAAAAAGGAGCTAAGAAGCAGTATGCTTGGAACGATCAAGAACGCGAAACACTAATGGAGAAGTTTGGACAAGGTACTTCTGTACAACGTTACAAGGGACTTGGAGAAATGAATGCTGAACAATTGTGGGACACTACCATGAATCCAGAATTCAGAACCTTACGCCAGGTTACAATTGATAACGGAGGCGAAGCCGATAGAGTGTTCTCTATGCTGATGGGGGATGAAGTCCCTCCAAGAAGAGAATTCATAGAGAAAAACGCGATTTACGCAAACATTGACGCTTAACATAGCAATATAAATTTTTATTAAAAACTAAAATTCACATAAATTATGAAAGTAACCGTAGTAGGAGCTGGGAATGTAGGTGCCTCATGTGCCGAGTACATTGCCATTAAAAGAATTGCTAGCGAGGTTGTTTTATTGGACATCAAAGAAGGATTTGCAGAAGGAAAGGCCTTGGATCTTACTCAAACGGCAACAACTTTAGGGTTCAACACCCGAATTACGGGGGTAACCAACGATTATACCCAAACTGCAGATAGCGATGTTGTTGTAATCACCTCTGGAATTCCAAGAAAACCTGGGATGACGCGCGAAGAGCTGATCGGCATCAATGCTGGAATAGTAAAATCAGTAGCAGAAAGTATACTAGCACACTCTCCTGAAGCAATCATCGTTGTAGTTTCTAATCCAATGGATACGATGACCTACTTAGCTCTTAAAGCAACAGGTCTTCCTAAAAATAGAATTATTGGGATGGGTGGCGCTTTAGATAGCTCTCGTTTCAAAACGTATTTATCCAAAGCACTAGACAAGCCTGCTAACGACATCCAAGGAATGGTGATTGGCGGTCATGGAGATACGACCATGATTCCTCTAACCCGTTTGGCTAGTTATAACGGTACGCCGGTGAGCAATCATTTATCGGCTGAAGCACTAGAAGAGGTTGCAGCGGCTACTATGGTAGGTGGCGCAACACTAACCAAGCTTCTGGGAACATCTGCTTGGTATGCACCCGGAGCATCGGTAGCTTACTTAGTTGACAGTATCATCAATGATCAAAAACGCATGATTCCCTGTTCTGTATATCTTGAAGGAGAATACGGCGAAAGCGATATCTGTATTGGTGTTCCCTGTATCATCGGAAAAGGTGGTGTTGAACAAATTTTGGATATTCAGCTCGACGCAAGCGAACAAGAAAAATTCAAGAAAAGCGCCATTGCTGTAAGGGCAATGAACGACGCTTTGTCCAGTAATGTATAGCATTTTATCAAAAATCAGAAGAAACCGCCCCTTTGGCGGTTTTTTGGATACAAAACCATCCTATAAAGTTGTTAAATCTTAGCTTATATTTTATATTTGCTCGCCTTTAACACGCTTAAAAATCAAACTAATGCAGAATAATGGACTAATAAAAGTTTTCGGGATCCTTTTTGGAATCGTTAGCATCTACCAACTTTCTTTTACTTTCATTTCAAGTGGCCAAGAAGATAAAGCTTCTTCTTACGCTATCAGTAGAGTTTCAGAAGACCAAACCGACTATGTTGCTCTCAGAGAACAATTCGAAACGAATTACCTTGATTCAATTGGAAATTTACCACTATATGGTTTCACATCTTACAACGATGCCAAAGGAAAAGAATTAAATAAAGGTCTTGACCTGAAAGGAGGAATCAACGTGATTCTTCAAATTTCAGTAAAAGATATCTTGAAAGGATTGGCGGATTATACCAAAAACCCAACCTTCAATCAAGCACTTGACGATGCTGACCTACTTCAGAAAAGCTCTGACGTTCCATATGTTGAGTCTTTCTTTACTGCTTTTGACGCTATAAAAGGTGAAACTACTTTAGCGAACCCTGAGATTTTCGCAAACAGAACTTTAAGTGATGTCATCAATTTTGAGATGACCGACGACCAAGTCCGTCCAATCATTCGCCGAAAAATTGATGAGTCTATCGTTTCGGCTTTTGAAGTATTAAGAAAACGTATCGATAAATTTGGAGTAACACAACCCAACATTCAACGTTTGGGTACTTCTGGAAGAATCTTAGTTGAACTTCCTGGTGCTCGTGATGTAGAACGTGTTAAGAATTTACTTCAAAGTACAGCACAACTTGAGTTTTGGGAAACCTATAAAAACGATCAGTTCCTAAATTTCCTCTATGCAGCCAACAATTTGTTGATTGAAAAAGGGGTAAATGAAAATAAAGTAGAAACAGAAGAAGCTTCTGCTATTGACGATTTATTAGCAGATGTTGAAGCAAAAGATTCGGCTACTGTTGCTGCTGGGAACCCACTTTTAGACTTAGTCAAAGGATACGGTTACCAAGGAGGACCAGTTTTAGCTCAATTTGCCAAAAAAGACAGAAATACTGTAATGGCATATTTAGACCTTCCAGAAGTTCGCAGATTATTGCCACAACAATTCCGTTATGTTGAATTTGCTTGGGGAAAAGAACAAGAGGGATCTGAAATAGTTGACTTATACATCTTAAAATCAAATCGTGAAGGAGTTCCTCCTTTAAGTGGTGGGGTTATAGTAGATGCTTTACAATCGTACGATCAAGTTGGGCAGCCTTCGGTATCCATGCAAATGGATTCTAAAGGTGCACGTATTTGGGAGACTATGACTGGGAAAGCATCGAAAGAAGGAAGTAATATTGCCATCGTTCTTGACAATACTGTATATTCTGCTCCCGGAGTTTCTAAGGGTGCAATATCAGGTGGGCGTTCAGAGATTTCTGGAAGCTTTACCTTGAATGAAGCAATTGATTTAGCCAATGTTTTGCGAGCGGGTAAACTCCCTGCTTCAGCAGACATCATACAATCAGAAATTGTTGGACCTTCCTTAGGAAAAGAAGCGATTCAGAGCGGTATTTATTCTTTTGGAATTGCCTTGATCATTGTATTACTTTGGATGATTTTCTACTACGGTTCTTCCGGTATATTTGCTGATGTTGCCTTAGTATTGAACATCTTACTCATCTTTGGAATTTTAGCGGGTCTAGGCGCTGTATTAACCTTACCCGGAATTGCAGGGATTGTATTAACAATCGGTATTTCGGTAGATGCTAACGTGCTGATTTTTGAGCGAATTCGAGAGGAACTGAAGAAGGGAAAAGGACAATTGAAATCTGTTGCTGATGGGTTTGATAATGCATTGTCTTCTATTTTGGATGCCAACATAACGACCGGTTTAACAGCCTTGATTTTATTTGTTTTTGGTACGGGTCCTATTAAAGGATTTGCAACGACCTTATTGATTGGTATTGCAACTTCCTTATTTACGGCAATCTTCATTACGAGACTCTTAATCGACTCACGTTCGGTAAAAGGAAAACTAGTTTCATTTGCAACCGCTTCAACTAAAGGGTTGTTCCAGAACATGGCCATCACCTTCTTAGGAAAAAGAAAAACAGCTTATATCGTATCAGGAGTTTTAATTGTAGCAAGTCTTGTTTCTTTAACTCTTAATGGTTTAAATCAAGGTGTTGATTTTGTTGGAGGTCGATCGTATACTGTTCGTTTCGATAAAATAGTAAACCCAACTGAAGTTGAAAGCGTTCTTGTAGGTGCTTTTGGAAGTGTAGAAGCTAAAACTTTTGGGGACGATAATCAGTTGAAAATCACTACTAAATATAAAGTAGATGAGGAAGGAACTGCAATTGATGTAGAGATTTACGAAAAGCTCTATGCAGGTCTTCAAGCTTATCTTCCAGCAGGAATTAGTTATGATGAATTTGTAAACGGTTCGGATTCTAAGACCGTGGGAATTATGTCTTCTATCAAAGTAGGTCCAACTATTGCTGATGATATTAAGAAAAACTCCTACCTAGCCGTTTTTGGTTCTTTGATCGTAGTATTCCTTTATATCCTATTGCGTTTCCGTAAGTGGCAGTTCTCTTTGGGAGCGGTAGCAGCTGTTTTCCACGATGTATTAATCGTGTTGGGTATCTTCTCTCTTACCTATTCTATCATGCCCTTCAGCATGGAGATAAACCAAGCATTTATTGCCGCCATATTGACCGTAATTGGTTATTCACTGAATGATACGGTAGTAGTTTTTGACCGCATACGAGAATTTACAAATGAACATACGAAATGGGAATTGGATACAACGGTTAATGCTGCCTTAAACAGCACATTGAGTAGAACGTTGAATACGTCATTGACTACCTTATTGGTATTATTGGCCATCTTTATTTTCGGTGGTGAATCTATCCGAGGCTTCATGTTTGCCTTGATCATTGGAGTTATTGTAGGAACCTATAGTTCTGTATTCATTGCTACTCCTGTAATGTATGACACACAAAATAAAAAGGCTTTAAAAGAATAAGTTTTAAGCTTTTACTGAATATAAAAAATCACGAAGTAAGTCGTGATTTTTTTTTGGTATTAGAATTTAAAAACTCTTCTTAAGAACCCGTATGTGTTCAAGATGATGCATACTGTGCCATGAGTATATCGCCAGCACTACGTATAGAGGGTATTCTTTGGAACCTTCAGGATGATAATACGTACGTTCCATTTGAGAGCTCGAAAGTTTACTGAAGAAGCTTACCCATCAATGATGGATACCATCGATAATGGATAGGATAGGGGAAACGTCACTTGCGGAAGCATCGTCGAGTTTTGCCCAATCCGATTCTGTATAATCTTTTATTTTTGGGGTATCCTCAAGGAGTGCATGTTTACATCTGAGGTATGCATGGGAGTGACTATCCGCTAAGTGATGAACAACTTGAGCAACGGTCCACCCACCTTCTAGGTAAGGAGTTCGTAATTGATTTTCATTTAGGCTGCTTACTTCTTCTTTAAGAAGTTTCGGAAAATCCTTTAAAATGGATAGTGCCCTGCCTTTATCTTCGAGAGAAGGTTGCGCAGTTGGCCAAACAAACTTTCCAGTAGGGTAACGTAAAAGATCGAGGGGATTCATGGTTTATTGGTTTGAATTTGATTTTTTAAACATAAAGAAAAGACCAAAAAGGATCATGGGAATACTCAGCCATTGTCCTGTGGATAAAAGCGGAAGGTAGGTTTCGAAACCACCTTGACTTACTTTAACCAATTCTACTAAAAAGCGAACACTAAAAAGCACGACAAAAAACAGTCCAAATAAATATCCATTGGGTCGCTTTACTTTGTTGTTGTATAAATAACGTAGCAAGAAAAATAGTGCTAGATATCCGATGGCTTCGTATAATTGTGCAGGATGTCGGGGAGCAATTTCTCCTCGATTAAGAAAAACAACCCCAAAATTATTATCTGTATAATTTCCAACGATCTCTGAGTTAAAAAAGTTTCCAACACGAACCAATGCTGCTCCTAAACTTACAGGAATAACCAGTCGATCTAAGATCCAAATTAAAGGTTTGTAACTGTATTTTTTTTGATACAGATACAAGCCAATCAAAATTCCAATGGTAGCTCCATGACTCGCTAATCCTCTAAATCCTGTGAATTCATATCCATCGATTAAGCCGAATAAAAAGCTGGAACCTTCCAAAGCTCGTATGGGTAAAAGAATTTCGATTAAGTGATTTTGATAGTAATCCCAACTGTAAAAAAACACTTCTCCCAGTCGAGCTCCAAGAACGGTAGCTATGACTACATAAAAAAGCAGGGGTTCCACATAATCCACAGATACTTTTTCTTTTTCATACATTTTCTTCATCAGGTATATACCCACTGAAAATGCAACAACAAACATTAAACTGTAATAATGAACCCCAAAACCTCCAATTTTAAATAAAGTGTCAGAAGGTGCCCATTGTATTTTAGAAAAAAGCATATGCGTCTATATTAGTTAGTTAAAAGTAGCTATTTTTTATGAATTTATCTCCAAGTTTACGGAACAGGATCATATCCTCCCTTGGTCCAAGGATGACAGCTTAAAATACGTTTAAGGGTTAGATAAAAACCTTTGAATAGACCATGTTTTTCAAAAGCCTCAAGACCATATTGTGAACAGGTGGGTGTATGTCTGCACGATGGAGGTGTTAGTGGCGATATATAGGAACGATAAAATTTAATGAGGAGTACAAAAGGGAGTATCGCGATTTTTCTCATTTCCAGAGTGCCAGTTACAGACTAAATCCTGTTCCATCTTTGCCATCCTTCAGTTGAACGCCCAGTGCAAGGAGTTCATCTCGAATACGATCTGAAGTAGCAAAATCCTTATTGTCACGCGCAGTTTTCCGAATGTCGATCAACATGGATACAGTACCCTCTAGGGCTGTGTTTACAGCGGATTGATTTTCAGATCCATCCAACTCAATACCCATAATGTCTTCAACAAATTCACCCATTTTATGGGATAATTTCTCTTGATCGTCTGCAGAGATTGTTGCTGATTCATTTTTAACTGCATTAATGAACCGAACGGCATCAAAAAGTTGCGCAATAAGAATTGGACTGTTAAAGTCATCATTCATTGCTGCATAACACTTGGCCTCCCAAGCATTAAAATCAAAGGTTGTTGTAGCCTCTGAAGGTGTTAACTGTTTGAGCGTCTGCATACCTTCTTGAAGGCGATTGAACCCTTTTTCGGAAGCCAATAATGCATCTTCACTCAAGTCAACAATGCTTCTGTAATGGGCTTGTAAAAGGAAAAACCGAACTACCGAAGGAGTAAATGCTTTTGTGAAAATATCATTATCTCCAGAAAACATGGCGTCTGGAAGGATGTTGTTTCCGGTTGACTTTGCCATTTTCTGACCGTTAAGAGTCAGCATATTAGCATGTAGCCAATAGTTTACAGGCGCTTGGTTGGTCATCGATTCGGCTTGAGCAATTTCACATTCGTGGTGGGGAAATTTCAGATCCATTCCGCCTCCGTGGATATCAAATTGATTGCCAAGATATTTTGTACTCATCGCTGTACACTCCAAATGCCATCCAGGGAAACCATCACTCCAGGGTGAAGGCCATCGCATGATGTGTTTTGGTTCTGCTTTTTTCCATAGCGCAAAATCTTGTGGACTTTTTTTATCCGACTGACCTTCTAAGCTTCGTGTATTGTGAATGAGATCTTCGATCTTACGACCACTAAGTTTTCCGTAGTTATGGGTTTCGTTATACTTGAGCACATCAAAATATACAGAACCGTTTATTTCATAAGCAAACCCTTTTTCAAGGATGGTCTTGATGATTTCAATTTGCTCAATTATATGACCGGTTGCCGTTGGCTCAATGCTCGGTGGGAGGTTGTTGAATTTTGCAAGCGTATTGTGAAAATCAACGGTGTAGCGTTGAACTACCTCCATAGGTTCAATTGCTTCTAAGCGTGCTTTTTTTGCAATTCGATCCTCGCCTTCATCTGCATCATTTTCTAAATGTCCCGCATCGGTTATGTTACGGACATAGCGTACTTTATACCCTAAATGCTTTAGGTAACGATAGATCAAATCGAACGACATAAAGGTTCTACAATTACCTAAATGTACATTACTATAAACCGTTGGACCGCAAACATACATACCCACATAGTTAGGTGTGATGGGCGTAAAAATTTCTTTTTTTCCGCTGAGGGAATTGTATACAGAAAGCTGCTGCATTAGAATTCAGTGTCGAGTTGGATATAATCCAAAAATTCGCGTTTGGTTTCTTTCTTTTTAAATTGCCCTCCAAATTCTGAAGTAATCGTGCTACTGCTAATATCACGAATCCCTCTAGAATTTACACATAGGTGCTTTGCATCTATAACACAAGCCACATCTTCTGTGCCTAAAACTTGTTTGAGTTCTTCTACAATTTGTAAGGTAAGACGTTCTTGTACTTGTGGACGCTGAGCGTAGTATTGTACAATCCGATTCATCTTGGATAAACCAACTACGGTACCTTTTGAGATATAGGCTACATGAGCTTTACCAACGATAGGAAGTAAGTGATGCTCACAAGTGGAGTATAGGGTGATGTTTTTCTCTACGAGAATTTCACCATATTTATATTTGTTGCTAAAAGTTGAAGCTTTTGGTTTTTTGTCGGGATGAAGCCCACCAAAAATCTCATTGACATACATTTTAGCAACCCGTTTTGGAGTTCCTTTAATACTGTCGTCTGTTAAATCCATCCCAAGAATTTCCAGGATTTCCGCAACTTTTTCTTGTATTAATTCTACCTTTTTTGGGTTGCTGAGCTCAAAAGCATCAGCACGTAAGGGCGTGGTAGCACTACTACCTACATGATCATCGCCATAAGCATCGATCGTTTCTTCTAAGGAATTATTCACTATCATAGTATCTTTAAAGTCTCACAAAGATAATCATTTATGCTAGATTTTTTGGAGCATATCCCTTTTTAGATACAGGAGTTTTATTATAATTTAAGCGTGTAGGTCAATCCGATGGTAAAACGTTCTCTTTTAAGATCAATAGCATCTGTTAGACCCGTAGAAAAAAGTTGTTGTTGGCCTCTAAATTCACTGCTTACAATACTCAGATCCAGGGAGCTTCCTCCAAAATTGATTCCTCCGCCAATACTTTTGGTATAACTGCTGTTGTCAAAGTTTTTTAGAGTAGCACCTTGCTTAATATATCCGGCACGAATGCTGTAATTTCCAAAGCGGTATTCACCACCAACTCTGAGGACACCAGCGGCATTTACGTTCTGAATAATGACCTCGTTTTCCTGGTTTAGAAAATCATCATTAGGTTCGTCGAATTGTGCTTTATCGTAGTTTACTTGAGTGTAGTCAACACTGATCAATCCTTTTTGACCAAAAACATATGCAAAACTTCCGCTATACTTCGATGGGGTTTTGAAGCGATATTCGGGATAAATATTGGTACTCTCAGGAGCTACTAAAATATCGAGTCCGTCATTAGCTTCAATAAACTGTCTAGTTTCCTCGTTAATAGAAAACCAAGTTGGGCTTTCATAGCTCAACCCTACACGGATATTCTTATTTATTTTAGCGATCCCCCCGAGCTGAAAAGAGATCCCTTTTCCAAAAGTAAAGAGTTCATTATTAAAGCGAAACATTTTAAGATCAGAACTGTTAGAATAATTATCTTCATAAAAATCAGTTATTTCACGATATTCTAATTTGTGGGAATTGATGTTGACTCCCACATGGTACTTGTTTAAGTACTCTCCACTAAAATTGAAGGTATACTTCTTGATCCCACCACTTCTTTGGGTTACATATTCATGAAAATACCCCTCTGAACCTGAACTTACATTACTGATGTATACAGTATTTGTTGATGCAACAGTTTCTGCATCGATTATCAAAGATTCATATCCTAAAAAACCTTGTTGAGCCATGAATCCAACTACATCTAATTCATTTAGGTATTCATATAAGAAAGTAACGTCTTCTCCTGCATCAACATTGACTGTGAAATTTTCTAACTCAAAACCTTGAGCATTATTCAAAAAGTACTGATCGACTCCAGTTGTATTGTAGCCATCCGCCTCAAAAACATTATTGAAATTTGCCGTTTTTTGGTAATCAAAGGCAAAGCCAATCTTAGACCACGGACTCTGTTCCGTATTCTTTAAAATCAAAGCAAAACCTACTTGGTCAAATTCAGAGTCTCTATTCTTAGTTTCATAACTGCTTCCAAAATAGGTGGCGTTGGTCTGATTTCGAATGGAGCTGGTCGTAATGCTGAATTGGGTATGTTCAAATACAGAACCTGCCGCTGGGTTGTTTTGAAGAGCGCTAAAGTTGCCTCCTAAGGCTCCAAAAGCACCCCCCATTGCCGTATAACGAGCAGTTCCGTTGAGATCAGACGTACTGTATCTCAGGATATCTTGAAAAGTTTGCCCGTTCATTGAAGTGACAAAAAAAAGCAATAGTATGGCTTTGAAATAATGTTTCATAGGATTTAATTGGAATGAGTATGGTTGTTAATTTCTTCTACCTGATCTCGATGAACGGGAGCTAGAACTTGATCTTGCAGCAGAACTTCTGCTGCTCGAACTTCTGCTGCTTGAACTTCGAACATTAGAACTTCTACTACTGTTATTGTAGTTGGAATTATTACTTCTCGAAGACGATGTTCTCGGTTTGTAATAGTTCGAGTTCGACCCTGAATTCACGTTGTTGGGTCTCCTTGCTTGTGAGCGAGAAGAATTATTGTTGATGATGATGTTGTTGTTCGTTGGAGTAACATATCGCCGAGCATAGTTTCGAATTTCTTCGCCATTACTTCGCGATACATTAGAAGAATTTCGAATTAAATTCGGAACCCGTGCAACAGTATTTGTGCTTCTTGAACCAATATTTCCTCGTCGTACTGAAGTAGCAGATATTCTTGAAGCATTGGAGTTGGATCGTCTTGAAGTATTTACTGACCCGCGTCGAGAATTAGAATAGGATCTTCTTCTGGGTTGAACTCTATTTCTAGCTACACGATTGAAATTTCTATTATTGAAGCGATTGAATCTACGATACGGGTTGTAGGGATAACCTCCATAAAAATAAGGATCATAAAAACCATAGGCATAGGGAGCGTAGTAGGGATTGTAAAATCCCCAACCATAAGGGTTGTATCCTCTTCCAAAACTACCGTAAAAGCCACCGCCAAAATTCCCAAAACCAAAACGGAAACCATTGTTGAAAAAGGGGTCATAGCCTAAGTAGTTAAAACGATTATCTATAGGACCACCAAAGACATACACATTGGTGCTTTGCGGTGCACTTCCCCACTGTCCTTGGGGGACTTGTGCTGCGTTTGCAGGGTTTCCTGTATAGTTGTCGACATCTGTTAAATACACATCAGTTGCAGATTCATCCCATGCATATTCTTTAGATTTTTCATTGAAGTATTGAGAGTATTCAGTCGATTTGGGTGCTTGTTTTTTAGGCGTATTTTGAACTTGTTGATCACTACTGTAAATGCCATCAGTAGCGTAATAAGAAGTAGGTTGAAAACTACCACAAGAATACAGAAAAATAGAAAAAACAATAAGAAATGTAGTTCTTAAGATCGAAGTTGATGGATGATTTTTCATAATATTCAGTTTTAGCAGTTGTAACAAAAGTAAATTAAAAGAAGTACAACTTGTGGTTCATAAGGTACTATTTCAAATTCTGTGCCAGAAAAATGAACTCTTATAATCTTCGCGTAACTGACCCACAAGATTCATTTTAATTGAAATGTCAATGAACTACTAAAAACAATCTAAAAATAAAACTGAATTCCCTATTTTTGCTGTAGCAGTAGACTTCTGAATTTGAGGTTTTTATTTAAGATCTAAGCACCACTAGTATTTAGAATATGCAATGGGACTAATAATTTTATTCTGTCTTCAGTACATTATGAAAAAATCAGGAATAGCCCTATAAAAAAATGTTTAAAGAAATAGAACGACTTATCGGATCCTTAGGTTTTAAAATCATTTCAAAAGACTTCAACAGACCCTGGGGAGGTTTTCTAGTCATCGATGAAAGCCAAGCCCAAGAGTTTTCTAATCACTTTTTTGAAGGGTTGGATATAGATACACTAAAAATAGGAGGGAAGCTGAGCCCTAAGATTTTGATTGTGAAACCAGAAGCCAGACTGTCTTGGCAGTATCATAACCGAAGAGCAGAAATTTGGCAGATATTCCAAGGCTCAGCGGGTGTTGTGAGAAGTGTTGATGATACTGAAACCAAAATGGAAGTGTATAATGAAGGCGATCAAATTGTTTTAAAGCAAGGAGAACGACACAGGCTAATTGGCTTGGATGAGCCTTGTATAGTTGCAGAAATATGGCAGCACAACGATATAAATAACCCTTCGGATGAAGATGATATCATCCGAGTACAAGACGATTTTGGTAGATAAAATCTTAAAAGATGAATAAGAAAAAAGGAATGATTGTTTCGGGATATTTTAATCCCATCCACAAAGGGCATATCGAGTATTTAAATAACGCCAAAGCTTTGTCCGATGAGTTGTTTGTGATTGTTAACAATGATCATCAAAGGGCTTTAAAGGGGAGTGCTGAATTTCAAGAAGAACAAGAACGCGTATGTATCGTTTCTAATATAAAATCGGTAGATCATTGTATACTTTCTGTAGATCAAGACCGAACCGTATGTAAAACCATTGAGAAAATTGCGCTAGATTTCGGCAACGAATTTGACTTAAGTTTTGCCAATGGTGGAGATCAAACCAATAGCAGTATACCTGAAAAACCCATCTGTGATCAATTGGGAATATCCTTGGTCGATGGACTAGGCGACAAAATCCAATCGAGCAGTTGGTTGTTGAAGAAGTAAATGGTTATCGAAATCCAGCAATCAAAATACCAGGGGTAGATCAGCATTCACTGAATATTCTCTCCAAGAGATTACACAAAGCGACGGGATTGAACTGTGTTTTTATGCTCTAATTCCTTAGGCCTTTATTTTCTCAAGATTCACTCAGGTTAATAAAATCAGATAACATTCATTTTTTTGTAGGTAAAACAAAATGAAAACAATTAATTTTACACCTCAATATTTTAAAGAGCAAATCGTTTAATTCTATTTCAAACTAATGTCAAAGAAACTTACAACACGATCGGAAGATTATTCCAAATGGTATAACGAACTGGTTACTAAAGCTGACTTAGCAGAAAACTCTGCGGTTCGAGGCTGTATGGTAATCAAGCCTTATGGCTATGCCATTTGGGAAAAAATGCAAGCTGAGTTGGATAAGAAATTCAAAGAAACCGGACATCAAAATGCCTACTTCCCTCTATTGGTACCTAAAAGCCTTTTTGAAGCTGAGGAAAAGAATGCCGAAGGATTTGCAAAAGAATGTGCGGTAGTCACCCATTACCGTCTTAAGAACAATCCAGATGAGTCGGGGAAACTAATGGTAGACCCTGACGCTAAATTAGAGGAGGAACTTGTGGTTCGACCTACCAGTGAAGCAATCATTTGGAGTACCTATAAAAATTGGATTCAGTCCTACAGAGACCTGCCAATTCTCATTAACCAATGGGCGAACGTTGTGCGTTGGGAAATGCGTACCCGTTTATTCCTAAGAACTGCAGAGTTTTTGTGGCAAGAAGGGCATACCGCCCATGCAACGAGACAAGAAGCCTTAGACGAGACCATTTTGATAAACGATATTTATGCCAATTTTGCAGAAAATTTTATGGCAATTCCTGTCATTAAGGGAGTGAAGTCAGAAAGTGAACGTTTTGCTGGGGCAGAGGAGACCTATTGTATCGAAACACTGATGCAAGACGGAAAAGCCTTACAGGCTGGAACTTCTCATTTTTTAGGGCAAAACTTTGCCAAAGCATTTGATGTTAAATTTGCATCCAAAGAAGGGAAGTTGGAGCACGTTTGGGCATCCTCTTGGGGCGTATCGACCCGCCTAATGGGCGCGCTCATCATGACCCACTCCGATGATAACGGTTTGGTTTTACCTCCAAATTTAGCACCCATACAAGTCGTCATTGTTCCTATTTACAAAGGAGCAGAACAATTGGCAGCTATTACCGAAGTAGCCTTAGCCATTAAACAGCAATTGCTTGATTTGGGAGTGAGTGTTAAGTTTGATGATCGCGATAATGTGAAGCCAGGATTCAAGTTCAACGACTATGAGCTTAAAGGAGTTCCTTTACGCATTGCAATAGGTCCAAGAGACTTAGAGAAGAACCAAATTGAGCTGGCAAGAAGAGACACCCTGACCAAGTCTTATGAACCCATCGCTGAACTTGGAACAGTAATTCCGAATTTACTCAAGGAGATTCAAGAAACACTTTTTACAAAAGCGGCAAATTACAGAGACGATCACATCACGGAGGTAGATGATTTTGAAACTTTTAAAGAAATCCTCAATACCAAAGGGGGGTTTGTTTCGGCGCATTGGGACGGAACGTCCGAATCTGAAGAAGCAATAAAGAAAGCTACAAAGGCAACAATACGATGTATTCCGTATGCTTCGGTGTCCAAAGAAGGAAGCTGTGTTTTTTCTGGAAAACCCTCAGTTCAAAGGGTGTTATTCGCTAAAGCCTACTAATCAGCATATTCAAGAAACTGCTTTTATGTCAAGAAAATTATATAAAAAAAATCAATAAAAATTAACGGAAAAGGGTTGCAGGGTATATTATTTCGTTTTAAATTTGCAACCATAAAAAATGGCCCGTTCGTCTATCGGTTAGGACGTTAGGTTTTCATCCTAGAAAGAGGGGTTCGACTCCCCTACGGGCTACACATTAAAAAAAACAACATTTAGATGGCAAATCATAAATCTGCATTAAAGAGAATTAGATCAAACGACAAGAAAAGATTACGTAACCGTTTTCAACACAAAACAACACGTAACGCTGTCAAAAAGTTGAAAGAACTTACGGATCGTAAAGAAGCTGATGTATTGCTCAAGAGCGTTATCTCTATGTTAGACAAATTGTCTAAAAACAACATCATACACGCTAACAAAGCAGCTAACTTGAAGTCAAAATTGACTAAACACGTTTCGGCTCTTTAGTTGTATCTATACCCCTTCAAAAAAGTGCTATCCATTTGATAGCACTTTTTTTTTGCTTTTGTTTTACAGAAGTACACCATAGCGCTAAATCAAATGTAAATTGGGACCTAATCATACTCTTATGGTCTTTTGAGCTCGCTTTAAGACCTAAAAAAAGTGCTATCGTCGGATAGCACTTTTTTGTTTTGTAAGGGTTTTTATTTAAGCATTCATCGAAATCAAAAACTCTTCGTTGTTTTTAGTTCTTTTAAAGCGATCGTTGATGAATTCCATCGCTTCTACAGGATTCATGTCGGCAAGATACTTGCGCATGATCCACATGCGTTTTACGGTATTTTCATCCAATAAGATGTCGTCACGTCTTGTGCTCGACGAAATCAAATCTATGGCAGGGAAAATACGTCGGTTGGAAATTTTACGTTCCAATTGAAGTTCCATATTTCCAGTTCCTTTGAATTCCTCGAAAATAACTTCATCCATTTTAGATCCGGTCTCTGTCAAAGCAGTTGCAATGATCGATAAGGATCCTCCATTTTCAATGTTACGAGCTGCCCCGAAAAATCGTTTTGGTTTGTGTAGTGCGTTGGCATCAACCCCTCCACTCAGTATTTTTCCTGAAGCAGGCTGAACAGTATTATAAGCTCGCGCCAAACGGGTGATGGAGTCTAAGAGTATTACAACATCATGACCACATTCGACCAAACGCTTTGCTTTTTCTAAGACAATATTAGCCACTTTAACGTGTCTGTCTGCCGGTTCGTCAAAAGTAGAAGCAACAACCTCTCCTTTTACATTACGTTGCATATCGGTTACCTCCTCTGGACGTTCATCAATCAAAAGAATGATTTGATACACTTCAGGATGATTGGCAGCGATCGCATTTGCGATGTCTTTAAGCAGCATGGTCTTACCTGTTTTTGGCTGCGAAACGATCATGCCACGCTGTCCTTTCCCGATAGGAGAGAATAGGTCGATGATTCGAGTTGAAATGGTACTCTGTCGCTCTGCTAACTTGAATTTTTCTTGAGGGAAAAGCGGAGTAAGGTGTTCAAAAGATACACGATCGCGAACTACTTTTGGATCGAGACCATTGATTTTATTTACTTTAATTAAAGGGAAATATTTTTCTCCTTCTTTGGGTGGACGAACGGTTCCAAGGACGGTGTCTCCAGTTTTAAGACCAAATAAGCGAATTTGAGACTGAGAAACATATACATCATCAGGAGAAGAGAGGTAATGGTAATCCGATGATCTTAAAAAACCATAGCCTTCAGCCATTATGTCTAAAACTCCTTCGGAATCAATAATCCCTTCGAATTCATAATCAGGTTCGCGGTAACGATTGCGTTTGTCTTTGTTGTGATTTGGCTCACCCTGATTTTTGTGCTTTTGATTGGGGTTGTTATTTTTTCGCTGGTTTGGGTTTTGCTTTTGATTTGGATTCTGCTTCTGATTCGGGTTTTGGTTTGGATTCTGTTTTTGATTGGGATTCCCATTCTGTTTCTGATTGGGATTTTGTTTTTGATTGGGGTTCCCGTTTTGATTTTGAGCTCTTGACTTCTCTGGATTATTTCTTTTTGGCTGCGTAGGTTCTTTCTCCTCTTGGGAGGAAGATTCTGAGCTTACCGCTGTATCGGGTTTGCTTTCTATTGTTTCTGTATTTGTAGTTTTAGTCGGTTTGGACGTTCTTACATTTGGTTTTTTCGCTCTAACCACTTCTTCTTTTGGTGCAGTTGGAGCTGATGCAGCTGCGGGTGCAATGGGTGCACTCTTTATCGCATCTGGATTTGCAGAAACATAATCTATGATTTGATAGATCAAATCCATTTTTTTGAGGCCAGTAATTCGCTTTACACCAATTGACTTGGCTATAATTTGTAAATCGGGTAGTTTTTTACTCTTTAATTCTGATATTTCGTACATTCTTTTTGTGAAATTGATTTACTCGGTAGAATCCCGGTAAATGTGAAGTTTGGTTGAAGAACAATCCTTTATTTGTCGATTGCTTCAACAATAATACGAAAAAAATATAACCCTCAATGAAAAATCTTTAATTTTGAAAAAAAATATAATGCTGCAAAGAATTCAGACGCTGTATACCCTTGCCTACATAATAATTACAATCCTTGCTATTGTTCGTTTTCCGATACCCTTAGACGATAACCCTGAGCGTATTTATGGGGTTCTCAGCAATATGCCTTACCTCTTTGTTTTGCTTGCCTCTGTGAGTTTGATGCTGTTTTCCAAGCGGAGTTTTCAACTTGTATTGAACAGACTTATTTTAGTCACTTCAATAGGATATGAGGTATTTGAACTGGTAGATGTTTTTGAGCAATTTGATTCTCTCAAGCAATTAATCTTAATCCATTATTCACTTGTCTTGCTAAGCTGGATATTCTTACTACTGGCCAACAGATACATCAAAAAAGATGAGGCTTTGATTCGGTCCGTAGACCGTTTGCGTTAATCTTGAATTTTACCTCGCATTCCCAACTCTATAGCTTCTAGATTTTGAATCTGATCTCCATCAATTTCAAAGCGCAACATGGTTCGTACCTTGTGAAATCCGTGTACACCCGCTGCTCCGGGGTTCATATGTAAGTGCTTGTACTTTTTGTCCTGCATTACTTTGAGAATGTGGGAATGCCCACAAATAAAAAGCTTAGGGAATGATCTGCTCAATACTGTGCGTACTTTGGGGTTGTAACGGCCAGGATTTCCTCCAATATGGGTCATGAGTACTGCTACTTTTTCGCAGTAAAATTGTTGAAATTCTGGAAAACTTAGCCGTGCCTCTTTTCCGTCGATATTGCCGTAGACAGCCCGCAAAGGCTTTATTTTTTCAATAGCATCGGTTACACTGAGGTTTCCAATATCGCCGGCATGCCAAACTTCGTCTGCCTGTTCAACATAACTGAGGATACGTTCGTCTATATGGCTATGCGTATCGGAGAGGAGGAGTATTTTTTTCAAAAGTTTAGTAAAGGAGTTTTGGTGACTTTTAGGTTCTCGCTCAAATGTCTTAATTAAATTATTTCATTGCAATTTACTTTAAATAAATATGTGAAATAATGCTTATTCGATTTAAATTACTTTCAATTAAACTCGTGCAATTGTAGATATTGTTTTGCTTGTTATGTTTTTCTGATACCTTTGCAACAAAGAATTTAAGTGCGTTATTTCATCAATTTATCTTATTTAGGAAGTCCGTTTCACGGATGGCAATGCCAACCCAACGCGATCAGCGTTCAAGAGGTTTTGGAAGATGCTTTGACAACGGTGTTACGAGCTCCAATAAAGGTAACTGGAGCTGGACGAACCGATACAGGAGTTCATGCCCGACTCATGGTTGCTCACTTTGACGCAGAGGTTCCAAAGGAAATACAAGGCAATTTGGTTTATCTGATCAATCAATACCTCAATTTTGATGTTGTAATTCATTCCGTTGTAGCGGTAAAGCCAGATGCTCATGCACGCTTTGACGCTAGTTGGAGAACCTATGAATACCATATAGATGCGAAGAAAAATCCATTTTCACAAGGGTTAACCTATTATGTTCGTGATGCCCTCGATCTGGAGAAAATGAACGAAGCTGCTCAATTGATGCAAACTTTCAAAGATTTTGAGGCATTTTCAAAAATACATACCGAAGTCAAAACATTCTTTTGTGACATCCAACACGCCCAATGGGTCGCCAAAGAAGGCGGCTATGTTTTTACCATCACAGCCAATCGTTTTTTACGGAATATGGTTCGTGCTATTGTAGGAACCCTATTGGATGTGGGCACAGGTAAAATTACGATTGAGGCATTCGGAGAAATTATAAAAAGTAAAAAAAGAAGTAATGCGGGGCTTTCTGTACCAGCACAAGGGTTGTATCTTACAGACATTCAATACCCAAAAGAAACCTATAGTATAAATGGCAAAAGTTAACGGCAAAGTATTTGATTTAAAGTTGTTAGGTAAATTGATGGATTACTCTAATCCCTATCGATTGACCTATTATTTTGTCTTGCTATCTGCGATTTTGCTGTCTGTGTTTTCTACGCTAAGTCCCTATTTACTTAAAATCGTTATCGACGATTACATTACTCCTAAAGATTATGATGGGTTGGTGTTTTGTTCACTCTTAATGTTACTCAGTTTAATTTTAGAGGTCGTTTTTCAGTTCATCTTTATTTATTACGCGAACTGGTTGGGGCAAATGATTGTAAAAGACCTTCGGGTAGAATTGTTTCAAAAACTGATTCGTTTTAAAATGGCTTATTACGATACTTCGGCAGTTGGACGTTTAGTAACCCGATCCGTTAGTGATATAGAAACCATTGCCAGTATCTTCAGTCAGGGATTGTTTATGATCATCGCCGATTTATTAAAAATGGGAATAGTTGTAGCGGTTATGCTCTTTGTAAATTGGAAGCTTTCACTCATTGTTTTTTCGGTCTTACCGGTTATTTTATATGCTACGCGTGTATTTCAGAAGTCCATGAAAAAAGCCTTTGAAGATGTTCGCAAGCAGGTTGCTGATTTAAACACCTTTGTTCAAGAGCGGATTAGTGGAATGAAAATCGTCCAACTTTTTAATCGGGAGGTAATTGAGCAAAATACCTTTATGGGCATCAATAAAAAGCATAAAAAGGCTTGGTTAAAAACGGTTTGGTTCAACTCCATATTTTTTCCAGTTGCGGAAATTTCCACCTCCGTTACCATTGGACTTTTAGTTTGGTACGGCGGCTTGAATGTCATTGCTGGCGGGAGTATTTCCTTGGGTATTATCTTCTTGTTCATACAGCTTTCTCAAATGCTTTTTCGCCCACTACGTCAGATAGCGGATAAATTCAATACGCTTCAAATGGGGATGGTAGCTGCCAATCGTGTTTTTGTAATCTTAGAGACCGAAAGTCAAATTGAAGACAATGGAGCCTTTACGACTCAGGCGATGTCGGGAAAAATTGATTTAGAGCAGCTTCATTTTTCGTACATCAAAGGAGAAGAAGTACTCAAAGGCATCGACTTGCAAGTTCTGCCAGGTGAAACAGTGGCGATCGTTGGAGCTACGGGAGCAGGAAAATCTACAATCATCAATCTGCTTTCTCGATTCTATGAATTTGATTCTGGGGACATCAAGATTGATGGAACATCCATTCGCGATTATGCCTTAACCGATTTAAGAAGGCATGTAGCCGTTGTGTTGCAGGATGTATTCCTTTTTGCGGATACCGTTTATAATAACATTACGCTTTACAACCCGAACATCAGTTTAGAACAGGTTCAACTAGCAGCTAAAGAAATTGGAGTTCACGAATTCATCAGTTCTTTGCCCGGCGGTTATGAGTATAACGTAAAGGAACGCGGTGTTATGTTGTCAGCTGGTCAGCGACAACTGATTGCTTTTTTACGAGCCTTTCTTTCAAAGCCTACCATTTTAGTGTTGGACGAAGCCACTTCTTCCATAGACTCTTATTCCGAAGAATTGATTCAGACCGCAACGGAGACCATTACCAGAGGAAAAACATCACTGATCATTGCCCATCGTTTGGCTACTATTCAGAATGCAGATCGTATTGTTGTGATGGACCAAGGCTTGATTGTTGAAGTAGGCACTCACAAAGAGTTGTTGAATAAAAAGAATGGCTATTACCAAAAACTACATCAAGTTCAGTTTTCTGAGATTGAATCTTAGAACGATAAATCTTCGCTCAAAATCCTTTTCAACTTATCGACAGAAGTAAAGTTGATGAACGCTCCATCTTTAATGTAGGTAATCAATCCGCGTTGTTCCGAAACAACAATAACTAAGGCGTCTGTCTTTTCGGAAATTCCAGCTCCTGCTCTGTGACGTAAACCATAGTTTTTCGGAATGGAAGTCGATTCGGATACCGGAAGAACCACCCGAGTAGCAGTTATGACGTTGTCCTTGATTATGATTGCTCCATCGTGAAGGGGACTGTTTTTAAAGAAAATGGTTTCTAGAATCTGAGAGGAAAGTTTTATTTCAGTTTTATCGCCTGTATTTTGTAGAAAGTCTAATGAATTGGAACGTTCTATAACTATGATTGCCCCCGTTTTTTCGCTTGCCATTTTTTCACAAGCGCTCGCTAGTAAAGACAGGTCCAGTTTTACCACATCATTTTGTTGTCCCAAGAAATTAAAATAGCGAACCAAGCTTTTTCTACTGGTATAATTTGTAGAGCCCAAGAGGAGAAGAAACTTCCGTATTTCTTGTTGGAAAACAACAATCAAAGCAAAGAATCCAACACTGATGAATTTACCAAGAATATTACTCAGAACATCCATGTTTAGGGCATCGGTCAATACCCAGATGAGGTATATGATTACAATTCCCAGGAAGATATTGATCGCTACAGTACCTTTTACTAGCTTGTATAAATAGTAGAGTAATACCGCTACCAAGATGATATCGGTTACGTCAATAAAACTGATTTCTAAGAAATTTAGGCCATCCAAGGCAAAGTGTTTTTTGTAAAATTAGAAAAACTATTGAAGCGCTTCTAATAAATCAATACATTCTTTTGCTTCTTTGACGTCATGGACTCGAAGTATTTGTGCTTTTTTAGAAAGCGCAAGGGTGTGCAAGACCGTTGTTCCATTAAGAGCAGTTTCGGCTTTTATATTCAATGTTTTATAGATCATGGATTTTCTTGAAACCCCTGCAAGTACGGGTACATCAAAACATTGAAAGGTTTCAAGTTGTTTGAGTAACTCAAAATTATGTTCCTTGGTTTTTCCAAATCCAAACCCAGGATCGATGATGATGTCGTTGATCCCCGCTGTTTGGGCCTCCTTTATTTTTTTTGAAAAGAAAAAAACTACCTCATCGACTACATTCGTATATACCGGTTGCAGTTGCATGGTTTCTGGCCTGCCTTGCATGTGCATGGCGATAAAGGGAACTTGGTGTTTTCCGACTGTAGTTAACATTTCAGGATCAAATGCCCCAGCCGAGATGTCGTTGATTAGCGCAGCTCCACGATCAATGGTTTGGGCTGCAACTTTTGATCTAAAGGTATCTATAGAAAAGAGTGTTTGAGGAAATTCAAATTTTAGTTTTTCGAATGTGGGGAGGAGGCGCTTCAATTCTTCCACTTCAGAAACTTCTTCAGTTCCGGGCTTGGAACTATAGGCACCAACGTCAATAAAGTCTGCACCCTCCTTGATCATCTTTTCACATTGAACTAGGGCAGCGTCGACCTTGTTGTAATTTCCACCATCAAAAAAAGAGTCAGGAGTAAGGTTTAAAATTCCCATGATCTTGGGTTTAGATAAATCTACTAGAGTGCCGCTGCAATTGATCGTCCTGTGGTGTTTAGTATTCATGAATAACTTTTTTCGGAATATTTGAAAGAGATGAAAAATTAAACGAAATTTACACATATTTGCTATACCTATGAAATCTACTCAAGCACATTATCAACAGATTACCAACAGATGTAAAGACCTGTTCATCAATAAGATGAAGGATTACGGTGCAGCTTGGAGAATTCTTAGATTACCTTCGCTTACCGATCAAATTTTTATTAAAGCACAACGAATCAGGAGCATACAAGATCTTGAGGAGCAAAAAATTGAAGAAGGTCAGGTCAGCGAGTTTATGGGGATCATCAATTATTCTTTGATGGCCCTGATTCAATTGGAGCTTGGAATAGCCGAGCAACCCGACTTAAATCCACAAAAAGCAACCGAATTGTACGAAAAACATCTTGCCGAAACCTTTCAACTCATGATGGATAAAAATCACGATTATGGAGAAGCTTGGAGGGAAATGCGCGTAAGCTCATTAACAGACTTGATTTTACAAAAACTGTTGCGTGTAAAACAAATTGAAGACAATCAAGGAAAGACAATTGTCAGCGAAGGTATTGACGCAAATTATCAGGACATGATCAATTATGCTGTTTTTGCTTTGATTCATTTGGATTCATAAACCATGTTTACTTTTATTTTAGAAAAAATAATCAGTGGATTGCTAACCCTTTTTGGGGTGGCTACCGTAGTGTTTTTTTTATTCAATGTATTGCCTGGTGATCCCGCTCAAATGGTGTTGGACCAAAACGCAACAGAAGTTCAATTGATGAAAGTGAAAAAAAAGTACGGCTTCGATATGCCCATTGGAAAGCAATATTTAATTTACTTGAATGATCTTGCACCTCTTTCTTTTCACTCTAAAAATCCAACCGACTTTACGTTCTATACCCCATCGAAATACGGTGGTTTTTTGCTTTTATCTTTTTCAAAAGTTGACCTAATCTTTAAGACTCCCTATTTGAGAACCTCCTACCAACGTCAGGGCAAGAAAGTACAAACCATCATAGCCGAAACCTTACCCAATACCTTTATTTTGGCAGTGGCTTCAATAGGAATTGCGATCATACTAGGCCTTATTTTTGGGGTTATTGCAGGGATCTTTAAAGGGAGTTGGATCGATACGAGCATCCAGTTATTAAGTACTCTAGGCATGAGTGTCCCTTCTTTTTTTAGTGCCATTCTTTTTTCTTGGATTTTTGGTTATTTGCTGAATGCCCATACTCATTTGAATATGACGGGGAGTTTATACGAATTAGACGACTTTGGAGAAGGGTCGCAACTGCAGCTTAAGAACCTAATCCTCCCGGCTTTTGTGTTGGGAATTCGCCCTTTGGCCGTGATTGTTCAACTGGTTCGTAGTGGTTTGATTGAGGTAATGACCCAAGATTATATTCGTACGGCCAAAGCCAAAGGCTTATCACCCTTGACGATAGTTTATCGGCATGCTTTGAAGAACTCATTGAATCCAGTAATCACTGCTGTATCCGGATGGTTTGCATCGATGCTTGCTGGGGCGGTGTTTGTGGAATATATTTTTGGATGGCGGGGTATTGGAAAAGAAATAGTTACAGCATTGAATACACTCGATATACCCGTTGTGATGGGATCTGTGCTAATCATAGCAACTTTATTCATTATAATCAATATCTTTGTGGACTTATTTTATGTGGTCATCGACCCACAAGCAAAACCATTTTAAATTAATCTAAAAAAAACACCTATGCGTTCTAAAATTGTAGCCGGAAACTGGAAAATGAATAATGATCAAGCTGATACAAGCACCCTAATTGATGCTTTAAAAGCTCATGGTGACTTTGGGGCTACCCGAGTTATTATTGCGCCCTCATTTGTACATTTAGCTCAAGCGGTTACTTTAACGGCTGATTCTGGAATTGAAGTTGCAGCACAGAATATGCATGAAGCTACTTCAGGAGCATACACAGGAGAGGTTTCTCCTGCTATGTTGTCCAGTGTTGGAATTCAAACGGTTATTTTAGGACATTCAGAAAGAAGAGCTTATTTTGGAGAAAATGACGCAACCTTAGCAAAAAAAGTTTCCAATGCATTGGATCACGATATGGATGTTATTTTTTGCTTTGGCGAAGAACTAGAAGATCGCAAATCAGACAAGCACTTTAGTGTTGTAAAATCTCAAATCATCAATGCTTTATTTGCATTGCCAGCAGCAGCTTGGTCTAAGATTGTTTTAGCATACGAACCCGTTTGGGCCATTGGTACTGGCGAAACTGCTTCTCCGGAGCAGGCACAAGAAATGCATGCATTTATTCGAGGCTTGGTACGAGACCAGTACGATGCGGCTTTGGCAGATGATGTTTCTATTCTTTATGGAGGGAGTGTAAAACCTGGCAATGCACAAGAAATTTTTTCGAAGCAAGATGTTGATGGCGGCCTAATTGGCGGTGCAGCTCTTAGTGCAGCAGATTTCACAACAATCATTAAATCCATCTAATGTCAACCTCATACGTTCAACTTCTCTTTACACTTGAGCCTGTCGAACCAGCGAGTGAAATCTTGATGGCAGAATTAGCTCAAATTGGATTTGAAAGTTTTGTTGAACTGGAGCACGGATTAGAAGCCTATATCCCACAAACGGATTTTTTAGAAGAGTCTTTGCAAGAAGTCACTCTTCTAAAAAATCCCGAATTTTCAATTGAATATTCTATCAATACCCTAGCACCCAAAAATTGGAATGAAGTTTGGGAATCCGATTTTAAGCCCATTGTTGTAGACGAGCGTTGTGCAGTACGTGCTGATTTTCACGAACCCATTGCTGTCGATTACGAACTGATCATTACACCAAAAATGAGTTTTGGAACTGGGCATCACCAAACCACTTATATGATGATACAGCATATTTTAGATTTAGACCTGAAAGGGACTTCTGTTTTGGATATGGGCTGTGGAACAGGTGTCTTGGCTATTTTAGCTGTTAAAAAAGGGGCCCATACTGCTGATGCAATTGATATTGAGCCTTGGTGCTATGAAAACACAAAAGAAAATGCTCTTTTAAATGCCTGCAAAAACATACGGGTATACGAAGGAGATGCGCGTTTATTGGATGGAAAAAAGTACGATCTGATCATAGCAAACATCAATAAGAATGTTTTGTTACACGATATTCCAACCTATGCTTCTTGTTTACATGCAAACGGAACCCTATTAATCAGTGGTTTTTATGCAGCAGATATGGAAGATATCAGCCGTGTTTGTACTTCAGCTGATCTAGAATATATATCGCATCTAGAAAGAGCGCATTGGGTAGCAGTTAAATTTACTAAACAATAAAATGTATCCGAATCCAAAACATCAAGAGCTTGAAGAAGTAGAAGTACTTGCATCAAAAGAGCATAAAATCATCTTACACAACGATGATGTAAATACTTTTGATCACGTCATCAACTGTTTAATTCGCTATTGTGATCATACCCTAGAACAAGCCGAACAGTGTGCCTATATCGTTCATTACAACGGAAAGTGTACGGTCAAAACGGGCTCCTACGACGATTTAGAACCCCGTTGTTCTTCCATGCTCAAAGCCAACTTATCCGCAGAATTAGTTTAGGGAAGTTTGTGTGCTACCAAGCCGTAAACAAAAGTCCCTAAAAGGGCAGCAAGTATGACAATACTAATGCTGTAATAACCAGCTCCAAAAAGAATGAACATGGGGCCGGGGCAAGCTCCAGCTAATGCCCAGCCTAATCCAAAAATACTACCGCCCAAAAGTGCTTTTTTGTAAAGCTTCGCTTTCTCTGGGAGGGCAATAGGATTTCCTTCAGTAGTTTGTATACCAAAGCGTTTGCTCAATTGAAGTAAAATAACTCCCGTGATTACTGCGCTCCCTATAATTCCATACATATGAAAGGATTCAAATCGGAACATCTCTACGATTCGATACCAAGAAACGGCTTCTGATTTGGTTAGGACTATACCAAAGAAAATTCCAGTAAGTAAAAATTTTATTGCTTTCATAATTTAAAAAATAAAGGGGAAAAATAGGTGGGTCATGAGCAAGCCACCGATGAAAAAACCAATAACCGCAACAAGGGACGGAAGTTGTAAGTTGCTCAGGCCTGTTATTGCATGGCCTGAAGTACAACCTCCTGCATAACGTGTTCCAAATCCAATCATGAATCCAGCGCTTATCAGTAACGCTAAGTTGTATGGGTTTTGAAGTGCTTCTAGAGAAAACAATTCGGCAGGGACTAAATTATTTTGTGGTGCCTCGAAACCATATTCAGCAAGTACAGAAAGGGTATTGGGATTAATGCCGACTGAATCTGTACTGCTTAGAAATTGTACGGCAATATAGCCTCCAAGAATACTTCCGACAACAACCCAAAGATTCCATTGGTGCTCTCTCCAATCGAAATCAAAAAAAGAGCTAATTTTTCCTGCACCGCCCAAGGAGCATAGCGTTCGTAGGTTAGAGGACATGCCAAATGTTTTCCCAAAGGAAACCAAAAGAAACATCACTGTTGCGATTAAAGGGCCTGAAACAAACCAAGGCCAGGGGCTCAAAATGTAATCCATAAATATGTTGTTAATTGAAAGGCAATATTAAAAAGAAATCTGGAGCTATGAAGTAACAAAGGTTACAAAACTACTCTTAGTATAAAGCTCCAATAAAATGTGTACATTCACTCAGGAATTTAACCTCAAATAAAAATAAAAAGTGAAAAACGCCCTAATATTATTCACCTTATTTTTATCGTATCTTGTGGGTGCACAAAACAAAACAAATATGAGTCAGAGTATACATCAGTTTTCAGTAGAAGACATTTCAGGTAATGTTTTCGATCTTGCCTCTTTAAAGGGGAAAAAAGTTATGATTGTCAATACGGCATCAAAATGTGGATTAACCCCACAATACAAACAATTGCAAGCAATATACGAGACTTACGGGTCGGATAAATTTATAATCATAGGTTTTCCCGCTAACAACTTTTTATTTCAAGAGCCAGGCTCGGAAGAAGAAATAGCTCTTTTTTGCGAAGCTAATTATGGTGTAACTTTTCCGATGATGTCTAAGATCGACGTTAAAGGAAAAGATAAACATCCGGTCTATACTTTTTTAACCGACAAGGATAAAAACGGAGTAATGGACTCTAAAGTAACTTGGAATTTTCAGAAGTATCTATTGAACGAAGAAGGCGTTTTAGAAAAAGTAATTGATCCTAAAACACAACCCGATGACCCTGAGGTTATCGCCTGGATCACAAAGTAGGTTTCCGAATGAAAAAGAATAAAATCGATACGCTATGTGTGCACGAAGGTCAACTCAAAGATCGTCAGCACCATGGGGTTATTTCACCCCTGTACATGTCAACTGCTTATGCCTTTGACGGGGTAGATGAGAAACGCTATCCTCGTTATTTCAACACCCCCAATCAGGTTGGTTTAGCTCAAAAAATTGCCGCACTAGAAGGAGCAGAACGAGGCCTTATTTTTGGCTCTGGGATGGCGGCTGTTTCTACGGCCTTGTTGTCCCACCTTCGGTCTGGAGATCATGTTGTTCTTCAGTTGGACCTTTATGGCGGTACAACCAACTTAATTGTCGAAGAATTCAATAAGTTTGGAATCGAATACACTTTTACTTCGGGTTTACTGGCCTCTGATTTTGAAGCCCAAATTCTGCCCAATACGAAGGTTATTTACGTTGAGAGTCCTAGTAATCCATTGATGAAAATTATTGACCTAAAAGCCATTGCAGCCTTGGCTAAGAGTAAAGGTTTGATTAGTATGATCGACAATACGTTTGCATCTCCCATCAATCAAAATCCAATAGCTTTTGGCATCGATATCGTCATTCATAGTGCAACAAAATATTTAGGTGGGCACAGTGATATTTTAGCTGGGGCCGTTGTTGGGTCTGAAAAGCAAATGGATGTTGTTTTTCAAATGGCTAAAAATTTAGGAGGTAGCCTCAGCGATTATACCGTTTGGCTTTTAGAGCGGAGTATTAAGACCCTCTCGCTTCGCGTTCGAGCACAAAACGACAATGCAATGGCATTAGCTGCATTTTTATTCGAAAATTCAGCCATTGATGCTGTCTATTATCCGGGATTAAAAAGTCATCCCGATCATGAACTTGCACAAGAGCAAATGCATGGTTTTGGCGGTATGTTGTCTTTTGAGTTGAACACTTCCCATGACTTGGATCTGTTTCAGAAAGCATTACAATTAATAGTGCCAGCGATGAGTTTGGCAGGAGTAGAGAGCACCCTCACCATTCCCTCGAAAACCTCCCATGCGTTGTTGGGCGATGAAGATCGAATTGCTCAAGGAATACAAGATAATTTGATTCGTTTTTCTACAGGAATAGAACATATCGACGATTTGAAAAACGATATTAACGAGGCATTAAAAAAATCAAAAAAATGAAGGTAGATATAGTCGCTTTTGGCGCCCATCCCGATGATGTAGAATTGGGTTGTGCAGGGAGTATACTGGCTGCAGTTGCCTCCGGTAAAAGCATTGGAGTTGTAGATCTAACGCAGGGCGAACTCGGCACTAGAGGCTCAGCTGCAATTCGAAAAGAGGAAGCAACAAAAGCCGCTTCAATTTTAGGGGTTTCCTTTCGAAAAAACTTAGGCTTTCGCGATGGTTTTTTTGTGAATGATGAGGCACATCAGTTGGAAGTTATCCGACTCCTTCGTCTGCATCAACCAGAGGTTGTTTTGTGTAATGCAATAGAGGATCGGCACATTGACCACGCCAAAGGGAGTGACCTAGTAAGCCATGCCTGTTTTTTGTCTGGACTGTCAAAGATTGTCACACAAGATTCTGAAGGAAAGAACCAAGATGCATGGAGGCCGAAACAAGTATACCACTACATCCAGTGGAAGGATATTGAACCCGATTTTGTGGTGGATATTTCGCCTTTTATAGAACAAAAAATGGAAGCCATCCAAGCTTATAAGAGTCAGTTTTTTGATACAAACAGCAAAGCTCCGCAAACCCCTATAAGCAGTAAGAATTTTTTGGATAGCGTACGGTATCGTGCACAAAACTTAGGAAGATTGAGTGGAGTAGATGCAGCCGAAGGTTTTACAGTAGAACGAGTACCTGTAATTCAGTCGTTTAGTAATTTATTTTAAATTCTTTTTTTTGGCTTTGGAGAGGTCAAAAAAAGTATTAAATTTGCCGCATAAACGGTGGTTGTAGCTCAGTTGGTTAGAGCGCCTGATTGTGGTTCAGGAGGTCGGCGGTTCGAGACCGCTCTTCCACCCTTATAAAGAGACAGCATTAGCTGTCTCTTTTTTTTGATGCAATATGGGGTACAACTTTTCCGTACTTTTTTGAGGTCTCACTTCTGAATCTCTGGTACTCATTTGGCTTAACGCTTTATCCTTTAACGAAGTCCTCAATAGTTCCATTGACCACTTTAATAGTTCTATTAAATTCAAAGAAGTTTTTGAACTAATAGAAGCGGTATGCCTGTTATTGAACTGTAATTGTTCCATACATACCATTGTGAACTGAACATTGGTAGTAATACGTTCCTGCTGTTGTTGGTGTCCAAGTTACTGTTCCATTTGTAGCTCCGTTATTATTAACTCCACTGGCTTGATTATCTGTACCTGTCCCTTGAACTGTTTTAATATAGAAGGGATGACTTGCAGCATCAACAGTAAAACTGAGGGTGTCTCCTGAATTTATTGTTATTGATACGTCATCTCCACTAACTGAACCATTAGCATCTGTTCCTGATAAGGTATAATCAGCATTAGAACTGGCGGTTACCGAAATGGAATATGTAGTTGCAGCCGCACTTATAATAACTGTCCTAGACACACCAGTCTGGTTGCCGGATGAATCAGCTACAAGGTAAGTTAGAGTATACGTTCCTGTATTAAAAGTATCAACTGAACCAGAAACAGTAATTGAACTCGTCAAATCACCATCTACATCATCGGTAGCAGTAACTCCAGGATCTGTGAAAGTATTCCCGACAGTTAGGTTAATTGTAGAAGAGCCTAATAATGAAATCACAGGAGGTGTGGTATCAACACTTCCATTAGGACAAGTCCCCCAAACAGGTTTGTTGTCTTCTGTTAGGGCTGAATTAAATAAAAAGTTTGTAGGCTCGGAATTAATGTTAGAAACACACCACCCCGAAATGTTCTGATTAAATGAAGATGCATTTTCAAACATTCTGTCCATATTAGTTATATTTGAGGTATCCCAAAAACCAATGTCAGAGTTAAAGTTTGCTTTACCAGAAAATAAATTTTGCATACTAGTAACCAACGTTGTGCATAAATTGATATTACCGCTATTAGCTTGACCCCCAATAGTTGAATTATCAACCACAGTATAAGTCACCCCATTAATCACAGCTGTATCTCCTACTGATGCATTAGGACACTCACACGTTCCATTTATAAATGAGATGCTTCCTGAATTATTAGTTGTAGCTGCTGCATTGACCGTTATTGTTCCTGAAACAGTTTGAGTTGTTGAAGCCCCTGAAATAGTTACTGTGTAGTTAAATGTTCCTGTTGCACCAGGTGTTCCTGATATAGTGGCTACATTATTACCAAAGGCTAAAGTTACTCCTGATGGTAAACCTGAAACAGATGCTGATATTGAACCAGCACAAATAGGTGTTGCTGTATATTTTATATCTGTAATAGCTGTTGTTCCTGTTACTGTCTGTGAGTTAGAACCTGTTGTGAGTGCAATTGTAAATTCTTTATCCCATAGAGGTTTGTTGGCTTCTGTAAGGGCAGAAGAGTCAGAAAAACCATCTGGTTCTGATGTAATACCAGAAACACACCAGCCTGTTAAATCTTGATTAAATGCTGAAGCATTTAGAAACATAATATCCATATCTGTTACACCAGAAGTATTCCAGCTTCCTAAATCCTGATTAAATGCTGAAGCAAAATAAAACATTCCATACATATTAGTTACGCTGGAAGTATTCCAAGAACCTATGTTTTGATTAAATGCTGTTGCTTGTGCAAACATATATCTCATATTAGAAACGTTAGAGGTATTCCAGTTAGAAATATCTTGATTAAATTCCCTCGCAACATTAAACATTTCTTCCATATTAGTCACATTTGAAGTATCCCAAGAACCTATGTTTTGATTAAATATACTTGCACCAAAAAACATATTTCTCATATTAGTAACAGCTGTAGTGTCCCAAAAACTAATATCTGTATTAAACGAGGAATTATTGTTAAACAGTCCATCCATATCAGTAACCTTCGTCGTACACAGATTAACATTATTATTTGCAATCTGACCTGCTATCGTTGAATTGTCAACTGCAGTATATGTCACTCCATTAATCACTTCTGTATCTCCTACTGTAGCCTGTGGACATTTACAAATGTTATTTTCAAAGTAAATAGAAGCTGTAGATGTATTTGTTGTAGAAGTACTTGTTGTGCTTTCTTGAACAACTATTTGACCACTCACAGAAGCTGATACCGTTGAACTTTCAATTGTTTGCTCATTATAATAATTTAAACTGTAATTAAACGTCCCCACAGTTGTTGGAGTACCGCTAATAATTATGGTATTATTTTGACCAGAAAAGCTATAGATTACTCCATTTGGAAGCCCCTGTGCAGAAGAGTTAAGTGCATTTCCGTTAGCATTCGCAGGACAATCTGTAGTGAGCTGATAATTTATTGAACCAATAGAATCTCCTAGAGTAATGGTTTGGTTATTAGAACCTGAAATTAATTCAATTGATGCCGAAGTACATACTGGGTCAACAATAACCGTTCTAGTAGTTGAAACGATATTGCTTGCACTATCAGTAACACTATAAACTAATGTATAGGTTCCTTCTGTTGAGGTGTCTACTCTTCCAGTAGTAATTATTGAAGAGGTAAGGTCTCCATCTACCACATCCGTTGCAACGCATCCGTCCTCTATATAGGTGTCTCCCACTAGAAGAGTTATAGTTGAAGAACCTGTCAGAGTTATCGTAGGTGGTAAATCTAAACTTACAATTACTGTTCTGGTTATTGAAACAGAGTTACCTGCTGCATCAGAGACTGTGTAAGTAATCAAATAAGTTCCCTCGGTTGCTGTATTTACTGTTCCTGAAGATGTGATAGAGGAGGTTAAATCTCCATCTATATAATCTGAAGCTGTAGCTCCTGGGTCAGTGAAATTATCCCCAACTCCTATGTAGATTGTAGAAGAACCAACTAGGGAAATAACAGGAGGTATATAGGTGTCTTCACTTTCAACATAAGTGTCGTCTTTTTCACCATTTGCTTCCTCCGAACATCCATCAATTAATTGGATTGAAAAACTAATAAAGTTATTGGTAAGCACAAGGTTTGTTATCGTTCCAAAAGGGGACTGTGCTTGTGTTAGACTTATAGTCGTATTGGAGTCTACGGAAAACTGACCTGTTGTCGTTGTTGTTCCAGAAATTATTGTGAACGAACCATCTGTTCTGAATATAATTTCAGATAATGCACAATTAGCTAGCATTTGTTTGCTAGATTCATCAATTGTATTACTTGAACTTCCACCTCCTTTGGGCTTTCTTATTTTCCATTTTCCGTTTCCAAAGAAAACATCATCTACACCAATAATTTGACTTAGTTTTTCTTCAAAAGTCGCTGTTACTGATTTGGTCTCTTCCATAACAATATCTACCTCATTAGTAGTTTCTGTGGTAGAACCTGACCACCCATAAAATATCCAATTACTTACAGGTAAAGCGGTTAGTCTAACTGTACTGAAGGGGTCATAATCTGTATTCTTTTCCGAAGACTCAACTAATACTTGAGATACAGTACCACTTCCAATTATATTGACACTCAAACTGTATTGTAATCGTATAAAACTTGCTGTAATGTTTTTGTCACCCGTCATAGTTATAATCAATGGATTTGTGCTTCCCGAAGCATCTCCTGACCATCCAGAAAAGACATAGCCATCAGCTGGTGTAGCTGTTAGTGAGACATTAGCATTTTCATTATGAGCGTCACCAGGGTCATTTACGCTTCCACCTTCAGAAGCTGTTACTGCTAAAGTAAATGTTACGCTTGGGGTTGGAACTACTGCATCGGGAACTGGGCTATCCTTAGAACAGGATAAAAGAATAAAGACGATGAATGTGATTATTTTTTTCATTATGAATATAGTGCTTGAAACAAATATAATTAAATGTAAATAGTAGTATACTATTTTTGATTGTAAAACAAAATCATTATGTGATTAAACCCACATTATTTTATCTTCCATCAGTTCAAAAACGCTTAAAAAAGCACCTAATTTAAGTAGACCGAGTCAAAAATTGTGAAGTCACTGAAGCGATTTTACAGAATATAATATGTATATTGAAATTTAAAATATCCTTATGAAGGAAATACTATATATATTAATTGCTTTTGCAATATTTATGAGTCTCGTATACGCTTATGCGATTTATGCAACAAAAAATGGCATGAGCAATGATGAAAATAATAACTTCATTCCTGATTCATGGGAGCGAATCTTCAAGTGGGTCTTTCAAGCCAAAGTTTTTATTATGTTCGGACTTGGGTTTGCAATTGGGTTTCTGATTTGCAAAATTTATTTTGTAACCTTTCATTAAACTTTTCCACTTCATCTTCCACTCCTTAGAATTTGAAATCACTCTTGTTGATTTTTCAATGCACATAAATTAACTTGCTTTTTACAATTCATTATTTTATATTTGAATATATTAATTAAACTATATTTAAATGAAAAAGCTATTATTTATTATTGCCTTAATTGCATCAACGCAAATGTTTTCACAAAACATTGCATTTGATTTTGCATTTGTTGATGCCGAAAACATCAACGCCTACGATCAAAACCTAAAAACGAAATACCAAAGATTAAACCAGAATTACATTGATGATGGCAGAATTTTAGGATGGCATGTTTGGAAAGTTATTAATGGCGCACAAAGTCCTTTTACACACCTAGCCGTTACTGTATATGACATGGATATCATGGATGAAGACTACGTAGGTAAAAAATGGACCGAAGAGTTTACGGATATGACGCAATCAGAATTGATGGATTGGGCTCGTAAAAATAGAGAGAACAGAAAGATTGTTTTCGAAACTCAAATCGTTAATGTTGCAGAAGTATTGCAAAAAGGTGTAACGGATTATCCGGATATTGCTGTCATGAACTTAATGAAAGTTAAGCATGGTAAATACAAGGCTTATGAAGATATGGAAAAAGCTACCACCAAAACAATTGCCAAAGGATCTCCTAGAAAAGGATGGAGTTTAGGAAAACGTATCGATAGAGTAGGTACAGAAATTTCATGGACTCACTTTACAGTTGATTGGTTTGATAAATATTCTGATTTTCTAAAAGTAAGTGCACAGCCTTCTTCAAACGCTGATAACAATTATCAAAAAATGATGGAGCTGCGTGATTTAACAAATCGAGTAGTACTAGAGAAATTTATTTTTCTAAATAAATAAATGATAATCAAACCCTCCCATGTGGAGGGTTTTTATTGCTTTAAAAGTTGCTCTAAAGCAAGCGCCAAATCAAAATCCTTATCCGTTACTCCACCCGAATCATGTGTTGTTAAACGAACCTGGAGTTTGTTATAAACATTTGTCCACTCGGGGTGATGCTTTTGCTCTTCAGCAACAACTGCAACTTGGGTCATAAATTCAAAAGCCTTTACAAAATTCAGGAATTGAAATTCCTTTTCAATTCCGTTATCATTGAATTTCCAATCCAAATGGAGTTTTTTTAATTGTAATGGGCATGTTTTTGTATTGTATAATTTCAGTAGCGTTTTCATTCCTATCAATTTTTATATAAACTTAAAGCTTTATTTTCTTTATTCTGCTCTGCTTATAGTCCAGAAAATGTAAGCCCAACAACTGTAACTTATACTTCAACTGAACCCACTTCTGACGGAGGACGAGTTTCTTCAGCAGTTGGGACGTATGAAAAAGGAGCTGAGTGGATGAATTTTTTTAACGTGCTAACCCTCTTTGGTAGATTTATTAGACTTTAATCAAACTTGCATTTCACAATTCATTTTATATATTTGAAGATTATAAATCACAAACTATTATTATATGAAAAAGATTGTTTTTGTTATTGCTTTTTTTCTAGCAACATTTTCTTACGCACAATCGACAACAATGTTGGCGATGCTTTTAGAAGATGGAAAAGAAGAAAGTTATCTAAAGCTTGAAGAGAATTGGCAAAAAGTAAATGAAGCCTTAGTTGCTGATGGATACATAACCCAATGGTCCGTATGGAAAAGAACACCAAGAACAAATGACGAGGGTTGGGCGCAATATTTTGTGATGATTCGTAGAAATGCGAAGCAAGACAAAATGGATAAAAATAATTGGGAAAAAGCAGCTGCAAAAGCATTTAAAGGCAAAAGCAAAAAAGCCATCAACAGAATGCTTTCGAATGAAGGTATTGTTAAAGAAATGAGAAGCAGAACCTACAAAGTAGTTAGTTCTACTGGCTGGAGAGGCCTTGAGTGGGAAATAGGCGATAAGGCATACTTTCATTATATGACTCAAAAAAACGAAGACTTTGTTGCTTATGAAACTGCAGTTTGGAAGCCGATTGCTCAACAGCAAATTCTTGATGGTTATATCAAGTATTGGGGATTAAGTGAATTGATTGGTTCAAATGATGTTACTAAAGCTTTAGAATCGACTTCAACACACATTGCTTTTAACTTTCCAACGAAAAAGGAAAACAATACAGAATTTAAACCAGCAGAAGACTTTTTAGGTAAAAAAGCTTGGAATGCACTTTTAGATTCTAGAGAAATGTTACCCGCTGAAGAGCTAACTCTAATTTATTCTACTTTTTAAATCAACTATAAATTAAAATACAAATGAAAAATTTTTTATTACTTACTGTACTATCTATGGCTTTGATGTCGTGTCAACCGGCTGCTAAAAAAGCAACAACTGCAACCAAGGAAGTAGCTGTTATCGGTTACGAATTTAATGATAAAGGTGAAAAACTAAATTTAATTGCTGGCGATCTCAGTGTTACAGAAATCTGGATGGAGTATATCCAAGCGCACAACGATAAGGATGTAGATAAAATTGCAGCAATGGATGCTGAAGATGTTACCATTTATACTTCTGATGGAAATGTAATCAAAGGAAGTGAGGCGCATAAACTAGCTTTAAGTGCCTGGTTCGATACGAGTAACCCATCATGGAAAGTCAACTGGATGATTACCAACACGGTTGATGTAAAGGATGGTGAAAATAGAAATTGGTTAACTACTGGAAACGATTTGACTGATATTGTTGACGGCGTGGAAACTACAATACATTCTATTTTGGATGCTAATATTGTTGATGGAAAAATCAAACGATTGAATATTTACGATCGAGCAAAAAATAAAGAGTAATAAAGCCTATTAAACCCTCCAATTCGGAGGGTTTTTTACGGGACATGGAATAAGGACATCATAAGATAGGCTTATGCTGCTCTTCCAAACATAAAAGCCCTTCTAAAAAGAAGGGCTTTTTTTATACTGTAAGTTGTTTAAAAAGGAAATGGATTTTAAAACGAAACCCCAAAGCCGAAATTACCGACTAAAACTCCGTTGGTGCTTACCCCTGGTATTGCAGGAAAGTCTTCCGTTTCAGTTCCTGTATCGGTTTGTGTATTTCCATCACTGTCTGTGTACGTGAACCTACCATTCAATTCAACCGTTTTAGGGATGGTAGCAATCCCATAACCTAGTTCGAGACGGAAGAATATACGCCCTCCAGTTTTTATCCCCAATTTCAGGTTGGTGGTTTTTATTTCCGTAGAAACAACTACTGTTCCAGTACCTCGATTCCCATCCTCTTCGAACTCTTGATCTTTAAAGGTAATCTCTGGTTTTAAGGTTCCAAAACCAATTCCAACATAAACGCCTTTCCCTTCTTTTCCAAAGTAAAAATTAGAACCAAATTCTGAATATTTTAAGTCAATGTCGGTTTCAACCGTGTTTACAGGAAAAGAACTGAAGTCAACAAAAGGAGCAATACGGTTTCCTAAAAGGGGGGTAATACCTTCTAAAGATAGACCCGCAACGTTCGGAATTCCTAATTTTATTCCAAAGGAAAGTCTTTTTACTTTATAGATTTCAATAGAATCTGTTTCTTGAAAATCTTCGATCTCAAAAGCGTCCGTTGTATTGTCTATTTCTTGCCCAAAACTAAGCAAACAAACCAGGCACAAAGGCAAGAGGAAATAATGTTTCATGAATATAGTTTAGCAGGAATAGATTATTCCTCAATAAGTTTTATGCGTTCCGCTCTGTTGGCTAGCTCCCAAGCTGTAGCGAAAATTAATCGCGCTCTGGTTTCCATCAAATCAAATTCAATTTTTTCAACGGTATCGGTTGGTTTGTGATAATCATCGTGTGTACCGTTGAAATAAAAGATAACGGGAATATTGTTTTTGGCAAAATTGTAATGATCACTTCTGAAGTAAAAACGATTTGGATCATCGTGTGCATTGTAGGTGTAATCTAAATCAATGTTTACAGTTGCCTTATTTACTTCTTCAGAAATTTCATGCAATTCTGTACTCAAACGATCAGAACCGATCAAATAGACGTAGTTGGGGTTGTCGCTTACGCGTTTTGGATCTGTGCGACCCACCATATCGATATTTAAATTCGCAATAGTATTGGCCAAAGGATAGAGCGGATTGTCTGCATAATAGGCTGACCCTAAAAGTCCTTTTTCTTCACCAGTAACATGTAGAAAAATAACGGATCTTTTTGGTCCTTTTCCATCGGCAACAGCTTTTTGAAACGCTTCAGCGATTTCGAGGAGGGTTACTGTTCCAGAGCCATCATCATCAGCACCGTTGTTGATTTCTCCTTCGTGTGTCCCGATATGATCGAGGTGAGAAGAAATAACCAGATACTCTTCTGGTTTTTCTGAGCCCTCAATAATCGCTACAACATTTTCGGTATCAATTTCTTCTCCTTTGATATTCAAGGTCATTTTCTGAAAGTAATCTTCACTTCCAGCAGCTGCTTGAATTCCTCGAGATTCATAAAACTCCTTCAAAAAGGTAACGGCTCTTTTCTGACCTAGGGTTCCTGTTTCTCTTCCCTGAAAAAAGTCGGAAGCATAAACGTATAATAATTGTCTTAAATCTTCCGATTCAATGGTCGAAGCATATGCATCCGATGTAGGGGTTTGTGCAAACCCTATGCTGGTACATAAGAGAAATGCGAGTAGATTAATTTTTTTCATAGTATCAATTGGTTATTGGTTTTAAAATTAAGTCAGCAATGCCGTTCCACAAAGCAATCCTATGGTTTAGTGCAGTTTTGGAAGCTACAAGGGCCTCTTCCCATTTTACGGGGTCATCTCCACACAATTCTTGAATCATCTTCAAAGCCATAGGTCCATGTTCTCCAGAATCGACTTCTATATGTCGCTCAAGGTAATAAATCAAATGACTTAAATCAAGATCCGAATCGTTATTAATGTTTTTGATCATTTCAATGAACATGTCGGGAATTAAATCTTCTCTACCAAAAGTAAAAACAGCAGCAACAACATGGGTTTTATTGGATTCAATTACTTCGAAGGTGAATTTTAAAAATTCTTTAATGTAGTTTGGAAGTTCTGCCGATGCGATGTGTTGCTGAATGGATGAAGATTCAGAAAGTGTGCTCAAGAAATGGTTCATTGCGCTGGTCGATGCACCAACTTGTTCCATGGACTCGAGGTACATTTCAAAATGACTCATAGGGACACCATCTTTGTTGATATCCGTTTCCTCGCCCCATACAATTTCATTGATCAGTCGTCCTGCCGATGGCATGGTGGGCGGAACCCAAGGTAGGGTAGTAGTTGTAAGATCTACTTGTAGCTTTTTGACTAAAGACATAAAATCCCAAACGGCATATACATGGTGTTCCATAAAGACTTGAAGGTCTTCTTGGCTTTTCATCATTTTGTATAAAGGATGGTTGATTAACTGTACCTTTAGAGTCTCAATTTCATTTTCAATTCGGTCGATCATTATGCTCTTCTAAAATTTTAAGCAAAGATAGTTGTAATCCTTTTATTGGGAAAAATTATCGAACTTTGAATTCAATTATTATGGAAGAATTTTTTTCTTTTTTATTGGCATCCCTAATGCTAACCCTCGCGCCGGGGCCAGACATTCTTTTGGTGCTCAGTGAAAGTTTAACCAAAGGATCAAAGTCTGCCTTGATGCTAGCTGCAGGATTGGTTTGTGGTTTGCCCTTTCATACCTTGGTTCTTGTTTTGGGCTGGGACCAGTTTATTGCTTTATATCCTAATTTGATTGTTCTACTTAAAATTTGCGGAGCACTCTATTTTCTATACCTCGCGATTCAAACCTTCAGGAATTTAAAAATAGAAGTCCATCAAGCCCCTTTAATCGAAAAAAAACCTTTTTCTGTTTTTAAAAAAGGACTTTTAATGAATCTATTAAACCCCAAAGTCAGCTTGTTTTTTTGGCTTTTCTTTCCTGGGTTTTTATTTCACGAGACACTTGCTCACAGTACTCAATACGCAATTTTAGGGGGGCTTTTTTTACTCCAAGCAATTGTAGTTTTCACATTCGTTTCCATAGCAGCCGCTTCGCTTATTGCTCCAATAGTACGTAATTCTAAAACAATATATTGGATGAATTTCGGCCAAGGAATCCTTTTGATAGGCATTGCGATTTACCTTCTATTCTAGACAAAAACGTATCTTTATCCAATGAAAAGGCCTGTTCTTATTGAATGTCCCCGAGATGCTATGCAAGGCATTAAAAAGTGGATACCTACGGAGGCAAAAATCAACTATGTACAATCCCTATTGGCAGTTGGTTTTGACGTTATCGATGTTGGTAGTTTTGTGTCCCCTAAAGCAATCCCTCAAATGCGAGATACCGCTGAGGTGCTTCGTAATATCGATACAGCAGAAAGTAAATCAGAATTATTGGTTATTGTTGCTAACCTTAGAGGAGCTCTGGAGGCCGTTAAGTTCAAGTCAATTTCATACATAGGTTTTCCACTTTCAGTTTCAGAAAATTTTCAAATGCGTAATACCCATAAAACACAAAAAGAAGCACTTGTGTTGTTGGATGAACTGCTAAAGCTTTGTGCAGATTCTGGAAAAAAGCTGGTGGTTTATTTATCCATGGGTTTTGGAAACCCATACGGAGATCCGTGGTCGGTTCCCATTCTAATGAATTGGATTGATCTTTTGGTTGCGAAAGGAGTACAAATCATTTCACTTTCCGATACTGTAGGAACTGCCAAAGCAGACGACATCAGTCGAATATTCAAAACCTCGATTATGCAGTACCCAGCAATTGAAATTGGCGCTCATTTTCATACCCAGCCCCAGAATGCATTTCTAAAAATTAAGGCAGCTTACGACGCCGGCTGCATTCGATTTGATGGTGCAATAAAAGGATTCGGTGGCTGTCCCATGGCAGCCGACGATTTGACAGGAAACCTACCAACAGAAAAACTACTTTCATTCTTCAACCAACAAAAAATACCCCTGAATATCAACCCAATTCAATTTGAGTACACTTATAATCAAGCACTTAGTATCTTTATTTAAATTTAATCTAAATAAGCTTTGTAAATTGTTCTCGGCATTATATATTTGCATTATTATTTTTAATCAATCTAAATAAATATAATGAGAAAATTCTTAATAACAGTAATAACATTAATTTCTCCCTTTTGTTTTGCACAACAAATCCAACCTCAGATTACACAACAAGATAGTATTTCAAAGACTCCGATTCAGATTAACGGTTATCAAAGAATCATGTCCAATCTTGATGCAATTCCTCAGGGGGTTACCCTGGGAGGTTATGGAGAAATTTTGTACAATCAACCCGATAATGCAAACGGAGAATTAGATGTACAGCGATTGGTGCTTTTATTTGGTTATAAATTTGACGAACGCGTTCAGTTTATTACAGAAATTGAATTTGAACACGTAAAAGAAGTATATGTAGAGCAAGCTTTTATTAATTACAACCTTACCGAAGGGCTAAACCTTAGAGCTGGATTAATGCTTGTCCCTATGGGAATTATAAATGAATTTCATGAGCCTACAACCTTCAATGGTGTTGAGCGCCCAAGTCTTGACAATGCAATCGTACCGACGACTTGGAGAGAGATTGGGATAGGAGCTTCGGGTCGATGGGATGCCTTAGCTTTGCGTTATCAAGCTTATATTTTCAATGGATTTTTGTCACACGATGGAACTGAGGGTAAATTAAAAGGAAGTAATGGTCTAAGAAGTGGTCGTCAAAAAGGAGCAGAGTCTACTGTGGATCAATTTAATTTTTCTTCAAAAGTGGATTACTACGGGATTCCAGGACTCCGTCTTGGGCTTTCCGGATACTTTGGAAGAACACAGGCTGCAGACGATCAAGCAGGCTTACTTGGAAGTACGGTAGGGGTTTCGATGATCGGGCTAGATGCTCGTTATCGATTGAGAAAGTTTTCTACCCGAGGTCAATACATTCATGCTAAGCTTGCGGATTCAGATCAATACAACAGCTTAACAGGCAAAGATCTTGGGGAAGAGATTTCTGGATATTATCTTGAAGTTGCTTATAATTTACTCCCTTCTTCGAATGTACAGCGTTTAGACGGCTTCGTTCGTTATGAGGATTTTAACACACATGCTGCAACAGCAGGTGCTTTGGTCCAAAATCCAGCCTTTCACAGAAAAGAATGGACTACGGGATTATCCTATCATTTATCTCCTGGATCTGTTTTTAAAGTAGATTATCAATCGAAATCAACCGGTCTTTCAGGCTCCACATATGGGCAGTTCAATATGGGGGTTGGAGTCTGGTTTTAAAGTTTATTTAAAATTAATCTAAATAAAATTGTTCCTTAGAAAGAACTAAAATATATTTGCAGTCATGATCCGTTTTCTATCATTTTTGAGTCTATCCGTTACTTTTTTAATGAGTGCTTCGCACCTGTCTCACAGTGAAGCAGTTTCCAAAAGAATTCAGAAAAAAGTACAGAAAGAAATCAAGAATGTTTTTAAAGTTGAATCCTTCAATTTAGAAGAAAATCCTTTTCAAATTCCAGCTAATAATTTCCTACAAGCCAGCTCCTTTCAAGAGATACACGTACAAGATGTGCTCCAAGGTTATGCCTTTATTGGAACTGCTCCCAGTAAAACAGACAGTTTTGAGTACCTCGTATTACTCGATAAAGACCTTGTAATTTTAAAAGCGAAAGTATTGGTTTATCGAGAGGATTATGGAGGAGAAATTGGAAGTAAACGTTGGTTATCTCAGTTCATATCGAAGAATCAGGATTCTATCCTGGGTTATGGAAAAGAAATCACCGCAATTTCTGGAGCTACGATCTCTGTTAAATCGATGACAGCATCCATCAACCACTTTCTGTATTCCTTAAAAGAGTTTAATCAAGAAACTTCCTCATAAATGACGTTTCCAAGCTATATCGCAACACTTCCAAAGCCCGTCAAAATGTTTTTGTTTGCGTTTTTAGTTGCCTTATCTGTTGGTTATTTCTCAGGGCTTAATTTTGTTAGACAAACTGAGAGCACCACTCCACAGGGCGTTATAGAAAATTACAACGGTAATGAAGATGTACCTGAGGCAGAAACCATGAAGTTTAAAAAAGGGAAGCGGGAAATGTTGACCATCATTCATACGCACATACTGTCTATTTCCTTTATTTTTTTCATGTTGGGAATTCTCGTTTGGGGAACAGAGCAATCCGTCAAATTCAAGACATTTTTAACGATTGAGCCTTTTGTTTCCGTCCTGCTTACTTTCGGTGGAATTTATATGTTGTGGCTAGGCTATTCATTCTTTTCTTATGTTGTGATTTTTTCTGGGACCTTAATGACCTTGAGTTATGTCTTAGGTGTTTTTGTTGTTTTGAAGGATATTTTTAAATAAAACCACAGAATAGTACTGTTTAACGCGTATTATTCCATAATTTTGCTCGCAACTAATTTCTAAGCAGTTGCTATGATTTCAAATAATCCAAAATTTGTCGAACAAGGTCTAACCTACGATGACGTACTTCTCGTTCCCGCATATTCAGAAGTTTTACCACGTGATGTAAAAATCAATACAAAGTTTTCTAGAAACATCCTGCTAAATATTCCTATAGTTTCTGCAGCCATGGATACGGTAACAGAAAGCCAAATGGCAATTGCTATGGCTCGAGAAGGTGGAATTGGCGTTCTTCATAAGAACATGACCATTGCAGAGCAGGCTGCCAAAGTGCGGATGGTAAAACGTTCGGAGTCTGGAATGATTTTAGATCCTGTTGTCCTTCCTTTAACGGCAATAGTCGCAGATGCGAATAGAAACATGACCCAATACAAGATTGGTGGAATTCCAATAGTAGACGAGGAGGGTAAATTGAGTGGGATTGTAACAAACCGAGATTTGCGTTTTGAGAAAAACGATCAACGCCCAATAACAGAGGTTATGACTTCTAAAAATCTAATAACGGTTAAGGAAGGAACTTCGTTGTCCGATGCGGAAGAGATTTTACAAAAACATAAAATAGAAAAATTACCTGTAATTGATGAGAATCGAAACTTAGTTGGTTTGATTACATTCAGAGATATAACAAAGCATACCACTAAGCCCATTGCGAATAAAGATGCTTTTGGAAGACTTCGTGTTGCTGCAGCTGTTGGTGTAACTGCCGATGCAGTTGAACGAACACAAGCCCTTGTAAACGCAGGAGTTGATGCAATTGTAATTGACACAGCTCACGGCCATACTAAAGGTGTTGCTTCGGTTTTAAAAGAAGTTAAAGCTTCGTTTCCCGATCTTGACGTAGTTGTTGGAAATATAGCTACTGCTGCTGCTGCAAAATACTTAGTTGACTTGGGAGCCGATGCCGTAAAAGTTGGTATTGGACCCGGGTCTATTTGTACAACCCGTATCATAGCAGGAGTAGGATATCCCCAATTATCAGCTGTTCTTCAAGTCGCGGAAGCGATCAAGGATAGTAGAGTACCCATTATTGCCGATGGTGGTATACGATATACCGGAGATATTCCAAAGGCAATTGCAGCTGGAGCATCTTGTGTGATGTTGGGAAGCTTACTGGCTGGTACAAAAGAATCCCCAGGAGAGACCATCATTTTCGAAGGTCGAAAATTTAAATCTTATCGGGGTATGGGTTCTGTTGAAGCTATGAATAAAGGGAGTAAGGATCGTTATTTTCAAGATGTTGAAGACGACATCAAAAAATTAGTTCCCGAAGGTATTGTAGGCCGTGTGCCATACAAAGGAGAACTTGTAGAAAGCATCCATCAGTTTTTAGGAGGCTTAAAAGCGGGGATGGGGTATTGTGGTTCGGCTAATGTTGATGAATTAAGAGAGCAAGGAAAGTTTGTTCAACTAACAGCTTCGGGGATTAGAGAAAGTCATCCGCATAACATTCAAATCACCAAGGAAGCCCCAAACTACAGTCCATGATTTTTATTGGGTTGAATTGAAATTTAATCGACTAGTTTGCGATTAACTTGTAGGTTTTGACATTGGTTTCGGTTTCAATACGCACGATGTACATATTGCCGGATTCCAAGGCAACAGGCTTTTTGAAATTTGCTAGGGATTCGTTGGAGAAGCGAGCAATCTCATTTCCAATGATACTGTAAATTTGAATCGATCCAGTACCCATTAAACCATCTATTTGGATTTGGCCATTGCTGTAAAATAATTTTACAATATCTTGAGTTGAAATTGAGCTTGCAGAAGAAATTAGCGGAGGGGAATTGCTGTACACTTTAGGGAAAGCGAGAAGTAAAATTAATAATAAAGAATACGTACTGGTTTTCATTCTTTCAATTATGCATGCAAGTTATTAATATTGTTGTTAATAAAAAAGGATTTATAAACAATTAACACGCTGTTTATTAGTGGTTTAATAAAGTTATTAAGAATTTAAACATAAAAAGGTGTCAAATGACACAATAAATTTATTTTTTCTCGTTGTTATCATTTAACAAATTTATGCAAAAAGCAAGCCAATTTATTCGATCCAAAGTTCAACCTCTTTTTTTATATTGGATAGGAGCTGTAACCTTCCTTTTCTTTTTTGTTAGTGGTTGTGATCAGTTGTATAGTGAACAGCAAGATGTTGTTGTAGCGCGTGCTGGTAATTCCTATTTATATCGTTCTGAACTTAGAGAAAACATCACTGTTTTTTCATCTAAAACGGATAGTATTATTCAATCTGAAAACTACATCAACAACTGGGCACGGAAGCAACTTCTCTTTGATCAAGCTATCATCAACCTCGAAATTGAAACTCAAAAGGAACTGGATGAATTAGTGAATTCATATCGTTCGGATTTGTGGAGTAGGAGTTATAAAGAATTTATTGTAAAATCGAATATTGACACGGTGATAAGTAAGGCAGAAGTTGAGGCTTTTTACCAAGAAAATCAAAACAACTTCCGGTTGAATGAAATTATGGTCAACCTCCGCTACATTGCTTTACCTTCAGAAAACATTGATTTATTGGAAATTAAAAATAAGCTGATTCGTTTTCAGGAAGAAGATGTTCGTTTTTTAGATTCGCTCACCTTCCAATTCAATTCATACGAACTCAAAGACTCGTTGTGGCTCGCAAAAATAGAATTAATTCGGACACTTCCTATAATCAACGAAAATAACTTTGAAGACTACCTAAAAAAATCACAATTTTTTCTTATTGAGGATGCTTTCGAAGTATATTTGCTTTTTGTAAACGATTATATTTTACGAAACGAAGTTGCTCCCCTGGTTTCGGTAGAAAACACAATTCGTAAAATCGTTTTCAACAAAAGAAAGCTAGATTTCATTAAACAATTTGATAAAGAAATACTACAAGATGCAATACAAACAAAGAAATTTCAACTCTACCGTTAAAACTGCTTTGCTGCTTTTCACAGCTTTTATTTTTAGTGTACAAACTTTTGCTCAAGGCCCTCTTGAAATTAAGAGTAGTTTCAAACGAACCAAGATTGATGGGGTTTCCGCTGTTGTGGGAGACTATGTGATTTTAGATTCTGATATAGACAAAACCTTAGTCGATATGAAGTCGCAAGGGATTCCTACCGATGGCATCGAACGTTGCCAGCTTTTGGGGAAGTTAATGGAAGACAAACTCTATGCTCACCATGCAGTTCAAGACAGTTTAGAAATTAGCGATTCTGAGGTATACAGCTATGTGGATCAGAGTATTGAATATTTTACGGAGCAATTAGGAAGCATTGAAAAAGTTCTTGAATTTTATAATAAACCTGACGAACTTTCTTTTAGAGAACAACTTTTTGAAATTAATAAACTTCAAAAATTAGCTGCTTTAATGCAGTCTGATATTGTTTCTAAGATCGAAATTACTCCCGAAGAAGTCCGAAGCTTTTTCGATCAAATCCCAAAAGAAGAATTACCTGTTTTTGGTACTGAAATTGAATTAGCTCAAATTGTAATCGAGCCTAAAGTTACTGATGAAGAAACGCAGCGTGTAGTTGAAAAACTAAAAGATTTTAAAAATGATGTTGAAGAAAAGGGTTTGAGTTTTGCATCTAAGGCTATTTTGTACTCTCAAGATCCAGGTTCTCGGTCTACAGGAGGGAAATATACGCTTTACAGAAAGCGTCCCCGAATGGTGAAAGAATTTAGAGATGTTGCTTTTGGTCTTGAAGAAGGAGAAATCTCTAAGCCTTTTAAATCTGACTTTGGCTGGCATATTTTAACAGTAGATAAGATTAGAGGACAGCAGGTAGATGTGCGACATATTTTGTTGACACCAAAAGTTGATCCTGTCCAACTCAATGATTCCAAGAAAGTATTGGATACGATCCGTAAGCGTATTTTTGAAGAGGAAATTACTTTTTCTGATGCGGCCTTTAATTTTTCAAGTGAAAAAGAAACCAGAAATAGCGGGGGTGTACTGCTCAACCCTGTAACAGGCGATACGCGATTCGAACTTACTAAGATGGATCCGACACTTTACAATCAAGTGAGTAAGCTGAAAGAAGGTGAGATATCGCTTCCTCTGCTGGATGAAGATCGTTCGGGATTAAAAAAATACAAAATCATTAAGATTACAAATCGTTTCGATGAGCATGTAGCAGATTATTCACAAGACTACACCCGTATTAAAGAACTTGCTTTAAAAGATAAGCAGTTGAAAGCTATCGAAAAATGGACCCAGGAAAAAATTGAAGATACTTACGTAAGTATTAGCAAGGATTATCGAGCTTGTGAATTCACAAACAATTGGTCTAAGAAGTAGATCCAGATTATTTAAAATATTTCATCGGCACCCAAAGCATTCCAAAACATTCACCCCCACCTTTGTGAATGCTCTTGTGATGAATTTTATGTGCTCTTCGTAACCCTTTTGCATATTTCGAGTTAGTGGATCGGAAAAGCTTAAAGCGTTGGTGTATGAAGATATCATGAACAATGAAATAGCTCATTCCGTAGGTAAAAATCCCCAGTGCCATCGGCAAACCAGCCCAGAAACCGTATTCTCCCCATAGAATGACGAGAGACATGCTCACAACGGCATAGAAAATAAAAAATAAATCGTTGCGCTCGAACCAAGATCCATGGTCTTTCTTATGATGATCTTTGTGCAGATGCCATAAAAAACCGTGCATGATGTATTTATGAGAGAACCAAGCCATGAATTCCATGAAAAGAAAAGTAGCAACGTAAATTAAAATCCAAATAAAAGTAGCCATCTATAGAGTATTGAATCGATAATTTAAATAAGACTGAGCCAGAACACTAATTTTTTGATAGTTGGGAACTCGAACACGAGTTTCCTTTATATGATTTGAAGGAATCTTCTTCAGTTTTCGTAACAGTTTGTGGTAATATTTATATGCAGTATAGACCCCAAAGCGGGCTTCGTTTGGGAGGTTTAAAATACCAATCAAACCTGCTTTGAAATCTGCCTCAATTTCATTTATGATTTTCAATTTCGCTTTTTCATCAAAACGCTTCAGGTCAATTTCTGGGAAGTAAGACCGTTCCAATCCCTCTTGATCGGCTTTTAAATCCCTTAAGAAATTTACCTTTTGAAAAGCAGATCCCAAGGCCATCGCATACTCCTTGAGGGTATCATATTGTTCTGTATTCCCTTTCACAAAAACTTTTAGGCACATCAGTCCAACAACATCGGCGGATCCGTAAATGTATTCTTTATAGTCTTCTTGTGAGAGGTAATTTTTTTTATGCAAATCCCAACGCATACTTTTGAGAAAAGCTTTAACGTGTTCGATGTCTAGATTGTGGAGATGATAGGTTTCTTGAAAGGAGTTTAGAATCGGATTTAAACTTATTTTGTGTTCTATGGCATGGAATAAGTCGCTCTCGAAACGATCCAGTAACTCTTCTTTATTGAATGAATGAAAACTATCTACAATTTCATCAGCAAAGCGAACAAATCCATAAATGTTATAAATATCTTTTCGGATCGATCTGTGTAACATCTTGGTTGCTAATGAAAAAGAGGTACTGTAGGATACAGTAACAACCTTACTGCATTCATTCGATACGTTATCAAATAAAGTTTTCATTGATTTTTTTTGATCAAGCAAAAAATAGTAATCCGATATTCCGAAATTCTATGCCAGAATTATTTTCAAAATTACATAAAAATTATACAACTATAGTTGGTTCTAAGAACCTATGTTTAAATTCTTCAAGACCCTTGAAGGCAAGGATTCTATCAGGAAGTTGTTCGGGGTCTAAATCATCTATTCTAGGGCCAAAAATAGATAAACGAGAATCACTTGTTTTTATAATCTGTTGTTCAAAGTTGGAGATGAAATCAGCAAGGACATCCTGATTTGGCTCTACAATACAAAAAGTAACGAAATGCAATTGTGAACTAAAACTCAAAAGAGTAGCCAGACTGTTAGTGGGAACCGATTGGCCTAAAAAGATAGTTTTGTAACCTTTGGATAGGAGCAGCTGATTTAAATATAAAATACTCAATTCGTGAATCTCATTTTCAGGTAAAAACAACACAAAACAAGGCCCGTCTTCATTCGGTTTTATTGCGCTTTGGGCTAGGTGAGTTTGAGCGTGTATCTTTTGCTTGATGAGGTTTGTGATGAAGTGCTCGTGCGAGAGGCAGATGGCATTGGTTTGCCATAAAATCCCAAGTTCATGAAGCAGGGGTATAAAGACCTTCATATAGATGAAGTCAAAACCTTTTTCCACAAGCATTTCGTCAAAAGTGAGATCGAATAAAATGCTGTCAAAATTAACCATTGCAAGTTTCAATTTGTTAATTGACATCTGTTCTGATTTGGAAGTAAGGGCTAATTGGCGAACAAGTTGCGGAATTTCAGATTCCTCGTAAGCTGCTATTTTAGATATTTTATAACCGTTGTTGTAAAGTAAGGTAATGTTGAGAAGTTTTCTCAGGCTATCAAGCGAATATCTTCTGATGTTAGTATCGGTCCTTTCGGGTGAGAGAAGGTTGTATCTTTTTTCCCAAATCCGTAAGGTATGGGCTTTGATTCCTGAAATGTTTTCAAGATTCTTGATACTAAAACTGTTTTTAACTTTGCTCATTAGTTTAGCCTTTATTAAAAAAGATTAAACGAAAATACAAAATAAAATCAGAAGCTGTAAAACCCGGGGTTAAAAGATGAAGTGCGCACGAGAAGACTCGAACTTCCACGGCCCAAAGGCCACTAGCCCCTCAAGCTAGCGCGTCTACCAATTCCGCCACGTGCGCGGTTAGTGACCTGGCTGGGGCTCGAACCCAGGACCCTCTCCTTAAAAGGGAGATGCTCTACCAACTGAGCTACCAGGTCTTAAAATTACAGTGATCTGGCTGGGGTTCGAACCCAGGACCCTCTCCTTAAAAGGGAGATGCTCTACCAGCTGAGCTACCAGATCGGTTTGGTATTTTAAGGCTGCAAATATACGTGCAAATATTAATAATTCATATTCTAAATCGCTAAATTTACTGCTGAATTTTAAAATGATCTTTTGAAGAAAACGATTGTGCTTTTGGGGTATATGGGTTGTGGAAAATCTAGAGTTGGGAAGGCACTTTCGCAATGCATTGATATTCCATATGTTGACCTAGATTCTTTTATTGAGCAGCAAGAAAAAACAGCAATCAAAAGTATATTTAAAAGTAAAGGAGAGTTGTTTTTCAGAAAAATTGAACGTCAATATTTAGAACAATTACTTACTCAAAAAGAGCCAATCATCCTTTCTTTAGGTGGGGGAACACCTTGTTACTACGATTCAATGGATTATATAGTAGACGCCAATGCAATTAGCATTTATCTGAAAGCTAACCTTACAACTTTGAGCGATCGATTGTTTTTGGAAAAGGACAAGCGCCCCCTAATTTCTCATCTTCAAACCCAAGAAGAGTTGACCGAATTTATAGGAAAGCATTTATTCGAACGACTCCCATTCTATGGGAAAGCAAATCATATGCTATCGGTCGATACCGATTCTCCTGAACTGCTTGCCCTAAAGATTAAAGACTTAGTTTAGATACACTCCTTCAGTTTCTGAATTCAAATTCACTTCTATGTGCTCGTTGATCGAAGTAGATAGAGAAATGCCTTTATAATCTGCTTTTATAGGATAATTCTTGTGATTACGGTTGACTAATACCGCTGTTTTCAATTGCTTCAAGGGTACTTCTAGTAGGTGTTTTACTGCGTATATCAGCGTGCTACCCGTGTTCAAAACGTCGTCTATCAATACAACCGATTGATCTTTTAGTTGATGGAGATCCTCCGATGTTTTGATGGGCAGGTGTGGGTTTTTCTTATTGATTTCTAATTGTATAAAATGAATTTTGAGATCGGAAATTTTCTCCAAAACAGCAATAATACTTTTAGCATACAGAACCCCACTTTTTGCGATTCCGACTACATACAACGTTTTATGGTTGAAATTGGCTTCGTATATTTGATATGCAATTCTACGAGTACTGTGTTTTATCGTTTGTCCATCAACAATTAGCGTTGCATCTTTTCTCATAAATTTATTTTTGGCATACAAATTGAGTTGTACTTTTACAAAGTTATAAAGTTTTATAGTCCCAACTCAACTTAACCTTAATTTACTTATGAAAAATACTGCTATCCTGTTATTCGTTTTTATGTCCAGCATTGTCCATGCTCAGAATAAAACAGCTGATGACTTTAATTTATCCAAGACTCGCTTAGCCGTTCAGGGGTATGATGTTGTTTCCTACTTTAACGATGAGCCAAAAGATGGAGACAAAGCCATTCAGTCTACTGTTGAGGGTGTTCATTATTATTTCTCTTCTCACAAAAACAAAGCCCTTTTTGATAAAAATCCCAATCGATATATCCCCAAGTATGGGGGCTGGTGTGCTTATGCCATGTCCAGAGGTGATACCGTTAGTATAAACCCAGAAGCCTATCTGATTCAAGACGATAGTTTGTATTTGTTTTATAAAACTCGTTTTACCAATACCATTACCAAATGGAAGAAAACGCCTAAAGATTATCAGAAAAAGCAGATACCCATTGGAATCAGTAAACTATTTTTTTTAACCCCAATGTAGCTTATGATTTTAAACAAACGATGGAGCAATTTTGAGTTTTGGCCTTTTTGGATTTTTTATATTCCGGCCTATTTTTATTGGATGTATTTAGCGATCCGAGCAAGAAAATGTACTTATTTTACAACACTCAACCCCATAATGAATAACAGCGGCGCCTTCGAAGTTTCGAAGTGGTCCTATTTATCAAAATTTCCCGAGAGTTGGATTCCAAAATCCTTTAAAACAAATACAAACTCAAGTAGTGCACAGCTGATGTTATTGATCCAGCAGCATGGTTTGGAATTCCCTTTAGTTGCAAAGCCAGATAATGCAGAGCGTGGGAAAGACGTTGCCGTAATTGATTCTATTGAGGAACTCGCGATCTATTGTAGAAATTCTCGTTTTAAGGAAGTTTTGATTCAAGAGTATTACACACTAGAAAAAGAAGCCGGTATTTTATTTTACAAATTCCCAGATGAAAGTCGGTTCGAAATCACTTCGATTACTGAGAAAAAGTTTTGTGAGGTTATAGGAGATGGAAAACAAACCTTTGGGGAGCTGATTAAGAATAACCCACGAATTAAACACCGAGTGAAGACTTTGCTAGAAAGATTTACTTCTCATTGGGATCAGATTCTCCCCTTGGGTGAACAAAGATTAATCGAACCTATTGGGAGTCATAATTTAGGTACAGAATTCCGTGATGCTCGAATTCGAATCTCCCCTGAACTAACAACCCAATTGAAACAATGGTCGGATCAGTTACCAGGCTTCTACTACGGCAGATTCGATATAAAGTTTACTAGTTGGGAAGCTTTGCAAAAAGGAGAAAATTTCAAGATCATTGAAGTCAACGGCGTGAATTCTGAACCGGCGCATATTTACGAGCCAACCTACAGCCTTTGGAAGGCTTATCGAGATATCTTTTTCCATATGGGAATTATTTATGAAATCAGTGCGTTGAATTCCACTCTTGGACATAAAACGGTCCCGCTTAAAAAAATTTGCAAGTGGTATGATCCGCGTTGCAACCCTTTAATATAAAAAATGAAATATTTACATAAAACCCTCCTACAAGATCTTACGGATCTTTGTGAAAGTCTGGAAGATCAACAATACATTCATCAGAGTAAGTTACTGAACGGTGCAACCATTGGACAACACCTCAGGCACAGTGCAGAATTTTATTTGTGTTTATTTGAGGGGGTACCTACTCAAACAGTAAATTATGACGAAAGAAAGCGCAATCTTTTAATAGAAACTGATCGAAGGTATGCGATTAAAGTACTTGCTGATTTATCGGATCAATTAATGCGAGTTCAGCCCAGTTTTACTCTACAGCTTTTTTCAAGCGAAACTGAAGCAAAAGAAAAGCCTTTTATAACTTCATTCGATCGCGAATTGTTGTATTGTTTGGATCATGCAATTCACCATCAGGCATTGATCAAAATTGGATTGAAAGAATTGGGCATAGCAGCTTTAGTAGGAGATCATTTTGGTGTAGCCTATTCTACTTTGCGATACCGCGCAGGTTTGGATACAAACTAATCTTCATTTTAATCGCTTCCCTCAGCGTAATCATCCAAGTCTCTCCTGTCTTTTTTAGTAGGCCTTCCTTCTCCCTTTTGACGGTAGTAGTCTTGAGCTAAATTTTGAAGTTCATTTTGTTTAAAAGCAGCCTTAGGTGTGGTGTTTACTCGATAAAGATCAACCAACTTGGCACCAACCCTGCTTTTTGGAATATCCAGAACATCAAGGCTGAGATTTACTTGTTCTTTCCGTAAGATGATTTTATCCATAGGGAATACTTCCCTGGAGGGTTTTACAACTTGATCGTTGACACGTACCTGCCCTTTTTTACAGGCTTTAGTAGCGATACTTCTCGATTTGAAGTAGCGAACGGCCCATAAATATTGATCAATTCTCATTTTTTAAAACTACGTTAAATTTTGATCAAAAATAAAGTAAAATTGTATATTGCGCACCTAAATTACCCATATGTTTCATTTTTCAAAATCAGGTACACTTGCGTTGCTGCTTGCAGTTTCTTTAAGCTCTTGTGATTCCGATGATAATAATACATCTGAACCAGTAGCGTTGAGAGATTTTTCGGAACAGTTTTTAGTAGATGATGCTTTGTTGGTCGATTACTTAAGTACTCATTTTTACAATTACGAAGATTTTCCACGAACAGAAGGTACTGAGGTAACCATTTCAATTGATACAATTTCTGGAGATAATGCTGATAAAACCCCCTTGTTTGAACAAGTACAACAACTTTCGGTTCCGATTACTGATGCCAATGGCGTTGAAACGAACCATACACTCTACTATTTGGTTGCACAACAAGGATCTGAATTAGATAAAAAGCCTTCCATAGTAGACTCTACCTATGTATCCTACAGAGGACAATTGCTAACGGGTACTATGTTCGATCAGAGCATTACTCCGGTTTGGTTTGATAATTTAACATTGGTTAGCGGTTTTCGTTATGGTATTCAGAATTTTGCGCCTGGTACTTTCAGTCAAGATGTTGATGGTACTATTAGTTTTCAAGATTATGGCCAAGGGATTTTATTCATGCCCTCTGGCTTAGGGTATTTCTCTTCCGCTCGAGGCAATATACCTGAATATTCACCCATAGTATTTACTGTTTCGGTTTATACCTCCAACATGGCCGATCATGATAACGACGGCGTCTTTTCTGTCGACGAAGACCCAGATGGTGATGGTGACCCTCTTAATGACGACACCGACGATGATGGCACGCCTAATCTACTCGACTTTGATGACGATGGCGACGGGATTTTGACTTCGAGAGAGCTTGATGTTGACAATGATGGAGTCATCGACGATACGGATAATGATGGGATACCAGATTATTTAGATGCTGATAGCTAAAGCGTGTACTACTGACAAATTCAACTTGTTTTTATGATACCAACAGACCAAAGCATTCAAGTTTTTGTTACGGGTGGGACCTTTGATAAAACCTATGATTATATCAATGGGACTTTAGACTTTAAAGAAACCCATTTACCTCAAATGTTAGATCGTAGCCGATGCAAATTGGATGTTGATGTAAAAACGCTCATGCTTTTGGATAGCTTAGAGCTTACCTCAGATCATTTCAAAACCATTATAGCGGCCTGTGAGACTTCTGAGCGAAAACGAATTGTAATTACACACGGAACCGACTGTATGGTTGATACGGCTATGAAAATAGCAACAGAAGCTAATGCAATTGAAGATAAAACCATTATCCTTACGGGTGCAATGATTCCCTATACCTTTGGAAGTTCTTCCGATGGTTTTTTTAATTTGGGTTCTGCAATGGCTTATGTGCGTGTTCTTGATCCTGGCGTATATATTGCCATGAATGGTATGCTATTCAACTGGGATGAGGTTGAGAAAAACAAAAGCATTGGTGTGTTCGAACCTATTGCTAAAAAGAAGTAACAAACCGTTTAATCACCACCACCTGAGCGGGCTTTGAGTTCATAGGAAGCACTTAGGATGAATTGGTTTGGACGTGCATCAATTCGACCATCCACATCTATTCCGTTGAGTCCTAATATACGCACATCGTTATCGGTAAAGCCACGTTCGTAACGTATCCCCAGACCTAAACGACCTAAGGAAATTCGTGTCCCAATTTGTAAACCAACTGTAAAGTTTTCTTCAATATCTGTAAGCGTTGTACCTTCTACATCTTCATTTAGAATGTATTGAAAACTTGGTCCAGCAAAAACGCTCAAGGGTCCGAGGATTTTATAACCCAAGAGAATTGGAGCTTCTATTTTACTAAGTCCTATACTCTTGTTGTCAAAACCACTATTAATCTTGGTGAATTGAATTTCGGGTCTCAGATAAAAAAGGAGTAAATCAATTTTTCCGTAAGCACCAATATGATATCCAGTTTTGGAGTCAGCAGAAAGATCGGTAGCCGCAAGATCAGTATAATCTACATCGCCAAGAGAATCGTAATTCAAGCCTGCTTTTACACCAAACTCAAATTGAGCTTGAAGGAGGGAGGTTGATAAAAGAGCAAGGAAGGTTAAGGTTTTGATTGATTTATAAGACATGGTAATTTATTTTCGTTGAATAACTTTTTGAGAAGCAGTAACAATTGCTTCTTTATTTAATCCGTATTTATCCATCAATTGAGCCGGAGTACCTGATTCTCCAAAGGTATCTTGTGTAGCGACAAATTCCTGAGGAGTAGGGTGGTTTAATGCAAGTACACGAGCAACGCTTTCACCCAATCCCCCCATATAATTGTGTTCTTCTGCCGTTACAATACAACCTGTTTTAGCAACCGATTTTATAATGGTATCATCATCCAAGGGCTTGATGGTGTGTATGTTGATTACTTCAGCACGAATGCCTTGCTCATTTAAAATTTTTGCAGCCTCGAGTGCCTCCCAAACCAAATGACCAGTTGCAACTATTGTGACATCAGTTCCTTCTTGTAAAAGCAATCCTTTACCAACTTCAAATTGCTGATCAACCGGAGTGAAATTAGCAACAGAAGGCCTTCCAAAACGAAGGTAAACGGGGCCTTCAAAGGCTGCAATTGCAATGGTTGCAGCTTTGGTTTGATTGTAATCACAGGTATTGATTACCGTCATTCCAGGTAGCATTTTCATTAAGCCAATGTCTTCTAAAATTTGGTGTGTTGCCCCATCTTCTCCTAAAGTTACCCCTGCGTGAGAAGCACAGATTTTTACATTTTTATCAGAATAGGCAATTGATTGACGGATTTGATCATAAACTCTTCCTGTTGAAAAGTTAGCAAAAGTACCCGTAAAAGGTATTTTTCCACCAATGGTCAACCCAGCTGCAATTCCAATCATATTGGCTTCAGCAATTCCAATTTGGAAAAAGCGTTCTGGATTTTCTTTGATGAATTGATCCATTTTAAGAGACCCAATCAAATCAGCACAAAGAGCAACAACATTCGGGTTTGTTCTTCCGAGTTCAGTAAGACCAGCACCAAATCCTGAACGCGTATCTTTTGAACCTTGATTTATATATTCTATCATAATAATTTCTTTCGTATTCCTGCAGTGCAGTGTTTAATAATCTCCTAAAGTTTCTGGATTTTGAGCTAAAGCGATAGCCAGTTGCTCGTCGTTTGGAGCTTTTCCGTGCCATGCGTGGGTATTCATCATAAAGTCAACCCCATTACCCATTTCTGTTTTTAATAAAATACAGATCGGTTTTCCTTTTCCAGTCATCGATTTAGCTTCTTTCAAAGTAGCAACAATCTCAGTTAAATCGTTTCCGTTTTCAACGGTCAGCACATCCCACCCAAAGGCAATGAATTTGGCAGAAAGATCTCCCATCGGCATTACTACATCAGTCGGCCCATCAATTTGTTTTTCGTTGAGGTCAATTGTTGCGATAAGGTTATCTACTTTTTTACCAGCAGCATACATGATTGCTTCCCAATTTTGACCTTCTTGAAGTTCTCCGTCACCTAGAAGTGTGTATACCAAATGACTGTCATTGTTTAGTTTCTTTGCTTGAGCAGCACCTAGTGCAACCGAAAGTCCTTGTCCGAGTGAACCTGAAGCCATACGGATTCCGGGTAAACCTTCGTGAGTTGTAGGGTGTCCTTGCAGCCTCGAGTTGATCAGGCGAAAGGTGTTCAGTTCTTCTACAGGGAAGTATCCTCTGTGGGCTAAAACACTATAAAAAACAGGAGAAATATGTCCGTTGGAAAGGAAGAATACATCTTCGTTTTGGCCGTTCATATCGAACCCTTCTTTGAGGTCCATTACTTCGTTATAAAGACTAACCAAAAATTCTGCGCAACCAAGAGATCCTCCAGGGTGTCCGGAATTTACTTTGTGTACCATTCGTACAATATCTCTGCGGACTTGAGAAACGGTTTGTTCTAGTGTTGTTTGTGTTTGCATGAATTTTGATAATATATAGCACAAAAATACACCTTTGTTTACGGCGAACAAACTTATCTGAAATACTTATTAACGGCTTCTTCAACATTTCACTAAAATTTAAATTGAAGCCTTTCCTTAGGGGCAAGTTCGCTATATTTGCCCATATTTTTTATTTATGAAATTTGAACGTACAGCTAGCGACCCAAACAGTAAAGCCCGTGCGGGTTCTATTACTACGGATCACGGTGTTATAGAAACTCCAATTTTTATGCCTGTGGGTACAGCTGCTACTGTAAAAGGGATACATCAACGGGATTTGGAGCAGGAAGTAAATCCCGATATCATTTTAGGAAACACCTATCATTTATATTTACGCCCCAAAACTGACATCATCCAACAAGCTGGTGGGATACATAAATTCATGAATTGGAAAAGACCCATTCTTACCGATTCAGGAGGCTATCAAGTATATTCTTTATCAGCCAATAGAAAAATAAAAGAAGAAGGGGTCAAATTCAAATCCCATGTCGATGGGTCAATGCACTTTTTTACTCCTGAAAACGTAATTGATATTCAGCGTAAAATTGGAGCGGATATCATCATGGCCTTTGACGAGTGCACGCCTTACCCTTGTGATTATCGCTATGCAAAAGCATCCATGCACATGACGCACCGTTGGTTGGAACGTTGCCTGACTCAAAACGAGAAAAGCCCCTTATTATACGATTATGCTCAAACTTTTTTTCCAATCGTTCAAGGGAGTGTATATAAAGATTTAAGAAAACAGTCGGCCGAATATATTGCAAGTAAAGGTGCTGAGGGTAATGCGATTGGCGGTCTTTCTGTAGGCGAACCAGCTGAAGAGATGTACGGTATGACTGAAATTGTTTGTGCTGTTTTACCGGAAGATAAACCCCGATATTTGATGGGGGTAGGGACACCAATCAATTTACTTGAGAATGTAGCCTTGGGTGTCGATATGTTTGACTGCGTAATGCCGACACGGAATGCCAGAAACGGGATGCTTTTTACCGCAGACGGGACCATCAATATTAAAAATAAGAAGTGGGAAGATGACTTTTCTGTCATTGATGCAGCTGGCTATACCTTTGTTGACACAGAATATTCAAAAGCGTATCTTAGACACTTGTTTAAAGTAAATGAAATGCTTGGAAAGCAAATTGCTACCTTACATAATCTAGGGTTCTATTTGTGGTTGATGCGCGAAGCTAGAAAAAGAATCATTGCGGGAGACTTCTATAGCTGGAAAGAGCAAATGGTAAAGAACATGGATAAACGTTTATAGTTTTGTTAAAAAAAATTGACCTTTATATAATCAAACGCTACATAGGAACATTCACTGTAATGATCCTCCTATTTATTCCAATTGGGATCATGGTTGATGTAGCTGAAAAAATTGATAAGTTCAAAGAAAAAGAAGTGCCGCTCGATGCAATCATCGATTACTATTTTGATTTCATGTGGTATTTTGGCAACCTGCTTTATCCTGTTTTTCTATTTTTAGCAATCATTTGGTTTACATCCAAACTTGCAAATAATTCTGAAATCATTGCAATATTGAGTTCAGGAGTTTCTTTTTACAGGTATTTAAGACCCTTTCTTATCGCTGCTTCAATAATTGCGCTTGCTGCTTTTTTAGCAGGAATGTATGTTGTGCCGCAAGCAAGTAAAGGTTTTAAAGAATTTAGCCACAAATACATCAGTCGAAAGAAAAACGACCGAACAACCTCCAACTTGTATAAACAGATTAACGACAACGAATTCATTTATGTAAGCAGTTACGATCCCAATCGAAAGCGAGGAAACAATTTCACCTTAGAACATTTTGAAGGAGAGCAAATGAAATTCAAGATTTTCGCCCAAACCATTCGATGGGTCGAGAGTGATTCAATTTTTCGATTAATCAATTACAGAAAGCGGACCTTTACAGCAAACGATGAGATTTATGAACAAGAGAACCGAAAAGACACCCTCTTTGGTTTTGAAATACAAGATCTTGCTCCTTTAAACTATTTGGCAGAAACCCTCTCACTCGGAAATTTGAATGAGTTTATTGCTGAAGAAGAGCGCAGTGGGTCAGCTTTGATTGACGTTCATTTACTCGTTCGACACAAACGGTACAGCATCCCGTTATCCGTTTTTGTATTAACCATTATTGGGGTAGCCGTTTCTTCTTTTAAAAGAAGAGGGGGGATGGGAATAAATCTCGCCTTTGGAATTATCACCGGGTTTACCTTTATATTTTTCGATAAAATTTTTGGGGTTTTGGTAGACAAAACCGACATGTCTCCTGCAGTTGGAGCTTGGTTACCTTTAGGTGTTTTCGGACTCCTTGCAATCGTATTATTAGCGAATGCTAAGCGCTAGATCCAAGAGTCTGATCCACCTTCATGTCTTAGTTTTTATTTGGGGGTTTACCTCCATTTTAGGAGCATTGATTCAGAAAAACTCTTTTGAAATCGTATGGTTTCGTGTAGTAATTGCTTCTGGGTTTATCGCGACCTACTTTTTATTGTTTAAAAGAAAATTATTTAGAGTCCCACCCATGGCAATGCCTTATTTTATTTTAGGGGGACTGCTTATTTCTATTCATTGGATTTTATTTTTTCACGCCATAAAAATATCCTCTGTATCGGTAACCTTATCTGTATTATCCTCTGCATCCTTAATGACTTCGCTTTTGGAGCCACTTTTTTATAAAAGAAGAATCCGGCCCTATGAGGTCTTTTTTGGAGCCTTTGTTGTACTGGGATTGAGTATGGTTTTTAAGGCAGAACAAGATGCTTCTTTGGGGATCTACATTGCCCTACTGTCAACCCTGCTGTCGGTTCTGTTTACTTTGCTTAACGGGAAATTGATTGAACACTATGAAGCAACTACAATATCTTTTTACCAATTGTTGATGGGAAGTTTGGCTCTTTCCCTGTGGTTGATTTTTACAATGGAAATCCCTGAAGACCTTTTTGTTTTTGAAAAGTACGATGCTCTGTGGATGTTCCTATTAGCCTCGATTTGTACGGCCTATGCATTTATTGCTTCTGTAGAAATAATGAAAGAACTATCACCCTATACCATTATGATTTCATTGAATATGGAACCCATTTATGCCATCTTATTTTCCATTTATATTTTTGGAGAAAAAGAAATCATGAGTTTTAATTTTTACATTGGGGTTCTTATTATTCTTGTTTCTGTAATCGGAAATGGAATTTATAAAGCACGCAAATCAAAAAAAACTAGTTCCAATTCCTAAAAATTTATACTTTAGCTCTCAAGAAAACCATTATGGAATATTTAGATTTTGAACTTCCGATTAAAGACATTGTCGAACAGCTCGATAAGTGTAAAATTATTGGAAATGAAAGCGAAATTGATGTAACTGATACCTGTGATCAGTTAGAAAAAAAACTGATTGAAACCAAGAAAGAGATATACGAGAACTTGACTGCATGGCAACGTGTGCAAATGTCCCGTCATCCTTCCAGACCCTATACCTTAGATTATATTAAAGGTATCTGTGGTGATACTTTTTTGGAATTGCATGGCGATCGTAATGTAAAAGACGATAAAGCCATGATTGGCGGTCTCGGTAAAATCGGGAATCAGTCATTCATGTTTATCGGAACTCAAAAAGGCTACAATACAACAACCCGTAAATACCGAAACTTTGGAATGGCTAATCCAGAAGGCTACCGAAAAGCCCTTCGCTTGATGAAGTCTGCCGAAAAATTTGGAATTCCTGTTGTTACCCTTCTTGATACTCCCGGTGCTTATCCGGGCTTAGAGGCAGAGGAACGTGGTCAAGGAGAAGCGATTGCTCGTAATATTTTTGAAATGATGTCTCTTAAAGTACCGGTTATTACGGTAATAATTGGAGAAGGGGCCTCTGGAGGTGCTTTGGGAATAGGAGTAGGCGATCGGGTGTATATGCTCGAAAACACCTGGTATTCTGTTATTTCTCCTGAATCTTGTTCTTCTATACTATGGAGAAGTTGGGAGTACAAAGAACAGGCAGCGGATTCCCTCAAATTGACTGCTACGGATATGAAAAAGTCTAAGCTAATCGATAAAATAATAAAAGAGCCTCTTGGTGGTGCTCATTATGATCGTGAGCTTACCTTTAAAATTGTTCAAGATGAAATTCTAAAAACGTTTAAAGTTTTAGACAAATTAGAAACAAAAGAATTGATTGAAGCTCGTAGAGCTAAGTACAATGAAATGGGCATCTTCAACGATTAATTTTCGCTTGTTAACAAAATAAAATAGTTATACACCTCCTTTGTTTAAATTCGTGTTATATCTCCACTTGTTTTTACAATTGAGTTTTCCAGTTTTATAATTACTTTCGATTCATGGAAAAGAGAAACCCTATTATAGCTCCAGCTGTATCTGCTGGAAACCTTGTTAATCTTGAAAGAGGAAAGCTTCCTCCTCAAGCTGTTGATTTGGAAGAGGCCGTCATAGGGGCCATGCTGATTGATAAAAAAGGGGTTGATGAGGTTATTGATATCTTACAACCAGAAGCTTTTTACAAAGAAGCTAATCAGCACGTTTTTACTGCGATTCACACCTTATTCGAAACATCAGAACCAATCGATTTACTCACCGTGTCGGCTTGTTTACGGAAAATGGGCTTACTCGAAAAAGTAGGCGGTGATTTCTATCTCGTTCAACTTTCCAAGAAAGTATCTACCTCTGCCCATATCGAATTTCACGCTCGGATTATTTTACAGAAATTCATTCAGCGCAGTTTGATTAAAATTTCAAACGAAATTATTGAGGACGCTTTTAAAGACTCCATTGATGTATTCGATTTGTTGGATGTTGCAGAATCGAAGCTTTACGACGTTACCCAAGGGAATATCAAGAAGTCTTCGGAAACCGCTCAAAACTTAGTTATACAGGCTAAAAAGCGTATAGAGGAGATCGCAAAGCGCGATGGCTTGAGTGGTGTTGCTACCGGCTTCGAAAAGTTAGATGCTTTAACCTCGGGTTGGCAACCTTCCGATTTGATTATTATTGCTGCACGTCCGGGTATGGGTAAAACCGCCTTGACCCTTTCGATGGCTCGAAATATTGCGGTAACAAAACAAACTCCTGTTGCTTTTTTCTCCTTAGAGATGTCTTCGGTGCAGTTAATCACACGATTGATTTCTGCAGAAACAGGACTTTCTTCAGAAAAACTAAGGACAGGAAAGCTAGCCAGTCATGAATGGGAACAACTCAATGTGAAAGTTGGTGACCTAGAACGTGCTCCTTTATTTATTGACGACACCCCATCCTTGTCTATTTTTGATTTACGCGCCAAAGCTAGGCGTTTGTCTTCTCAACACGGAATTAAACTGATCGTGGTAGATTATCTGCAGTTAATGACTGCCGGGACATCGAATAAATCAGGAAACAGAGAACAAGAAATTTCAACCATCTCGCGAAACCTCAAGGCGCTAGCCAAAGAATTGGATATTCCTGTGATAGCCCTGTCTCAATTGTCACGTGCGGTAGAAACTAGGGGAGGGACTAAGCGTCCTCTACTCTCTGACCTTCGTGAATCAGGAGCAATTGAACAAGATGCTGATATCGTTTCTTTTATTTACCGACCAGAATACTACGGTATAGACGAATGGGATGATGATGAAAGAACACCTTCTGAGGGGCAAGCCGAATTTATTGTAGCAAAACACCGTAACGGTGGATTGGATAATATACGCTTGAAGTTTATTGGTCATTTAGGAAAGTTCGATAATTTAGAAAGTTTCGACTCCCCCTTTGAGTTCCAGTCCAAAATGAACGAAGCTCCCATAAATCCCAATTCGCTTCCAAATCCAGACGATGCGTTTGGAGCTGACGATGATGATATGCCTTTTTAGTTTCAATAAATTTTTTCAGTACACTCCAAAAAAAAATCAGCCAAGTGGCTGATTTTTTTTGAGTACTAATAATGAGTAATTATTTTATTTTGTCAACGACAGCTTTGAAAGCATCTGGATGATTCATTGCTAAATCGGCTAAAACCTTACGGTTTAATTCAATTCCATTGCTCTTTACTTTACCCATAAATTGACTGTAAGACAATCCGTGAAGACGTGCTGCAGCGTTGATACGTGTAATCCAGAGCGATCTGAAATTTCTTTTATTGGTTTTTCTATCGCGGTAAGCATAAAGCATGGCTTTATCTACTGCGTTTTTGGCTACCGTCCATACGTTTTTACGGCGACCGAAATATCCTTTTGCTAGTTTAAGGACTTTTTTTCTGCGTGCTCTTTTGGCAACTGCGTTTACTGATCTTGGCATATTTTTTTCTGTTTTGTTATAGGCGGTAGTTTAAACTACACTTTCTGATTTTGTTGCCCATAACAGGGTTAACATTTGTTTGAACCTAAGCGGAACTACGTTATTGCAAACGTAATTGCTGCTTGATACTTTTTACATCGTTTTCATGAACCAATCCCGAATGAGTCAGTTTAAGCTTACGCTTTTTTGACTTCTTCGTTAAGATATGACTCTTAAACGCATGCTTTCTTTTGATTTTACCAGTTCCGGTAAGCTTGAATCGCTTTTTGGCACTGGATTTAGTTTTCATTTTCGGCATTCTATTGTTATTAAATTAGTACTCGTTTCTTATTTCTTCTTAGGACTGATGAACATGGTCATACGTTTTCCCTCTAATCTTGGGAGTTGTTCCACTTTTCCTAGATCTTCTAGATCTTGGGCTAAACGGAGCAATAGAATTTGACCTTGTTCCTTAAAGACAATCGACCTTCCTTTGAAAAACACAAAAGCTTTAAGCTTTGCACCATCCTTCAGGAACTTCTCAGCATGCTTTTTCTTAAACTCATAATCATGCTCATCGGTTTGTGGACCAAAACGAATTTCTTTGATGATTACTTTAGTAGCTTTAGATTTAAGCGCCTTGTCTCTTTTCTTTTGCTCGTATAAAAACTTTTTATACTCAAGAATTTTACAAACAGGAGGCGTTGCATTTGGTGAAATTTCAACCAAATCTAATTCCAATTCACGCGATAACGCAAGGGCTTTATTTAAACTATAAACGCCTACTTCCACATTATCTCCGACCAAGCGAATTTCTTGTGCGGTGATTTTTTGGTTAATCTTATGGGGATCAACTTTGATTACACGTCCTGGACGATTGGTCCTTTTTCTCCGTATTGCTATGACTCTCTTTTTTTAGTTAAACTTCAAATTTAGAAATAGTTTTATCTATTTCCGTTTTTATATTTTCAATGAAGGTAGCAGTACTGATGCTGCCTAAATCGCCTTTTTTTCGTTCGCGTACAGAAACAGTTCCGTCTGCGGCTTCTTTTTCTCCTACGATGAGCATATAGGGGAATTTACTCAATTGTGCGTCGCGGATTTTTTTACCAATAGTCTCATTTCTATTATCCACGAGGGCGCGAATTTCGTGATTTTCCAGTTCATTTGAAACTTTTTCGGCGTATTTTTCATATTTCTCACTCACAGACAGGATAATTACCTGTTCAGGGGTCAGCCAAAGTGGAAAATTACCCCCTGTATGTTCTAATAATATGGCAATAAAACGTTCTAAACTACCAAAGGGCGCTCGGTGAATCATCACCGGCCTGTGCAACTCATTATCACTCCCTTTGTAAGTAAGTTCAAATCGTTCGGGTAAATTATAATCCACCTGTATTGTTCCGAGTTGCCATTTTCTGCCTAAAGCGTCTTTGACCATGAAATCGAGTTTTGGACCATAAAATGCAGCCTCTCCAGTTTCAATTACATAATCTAAGTTTTTCTCTTTAGCAGCATTAATAATCGCTTGTTCTGCTAATTCCCAATTTTGGGTTGAACCAATATATTTTTCTGGCTTTTCTGGATCTCTAAGCGATACTTGGGCAGTAAAATCTTCAAAACCCAAAGAACTGAACACGTATAATACCAAATCGATCACCCGTTTGAATTCTTCATCCAATTGATTGGGCATACAAAAGATATGCGCATCATCCTGTGTGAACCCACGTACGCGAGTAAGGCCGTGTAGCTCCCCACTTTGCTCGTAACGATATACGGTACCAAATTCAGCGTAACGCTTAGGAAGGTCCTTATAGCTCCACTGACGGGCATTGAATATCTCGCAATGGTGCGGACAATTCATGGGTTTTAGTAAAAATGTTTCACCTTCGGCGGGAGTTTGAATTTCTTGAAAGCTATCGGCACCGTATTTTTCGTAATGACCAGAGGTCATATACAATTCTTTATTTCCAATGTGGGGAGAAATTACTTGCTCGTAGCCGGCTCTTTTTTGAGCGACTTTTAGGAAGTTTTCAAGACGCTCTCGTAAGGCTGCTCCTTTGGGCAACCAAAGAGGAAGACCTTGTCCTACTTTTTTAGAAAAAGTAAATAAATCGAGTTCTTTCCCCAGTTTTCTGTGGTCTCTCTTTTTCGCTTCTTCCAAAAGTTCTAAATAAGCAGTAAGCTCTTTTTGCTTTGGAAAAGAAATCCCATAAATTCGAGTAAGTTGCGGCTTAGTTTCATCCCCCCTCCAATAAGCACCTGCTACGCTCAATAATTTTACAGCTTTGATGAATCCGGTGTGGGGTAAGTGTCCCCCTCGACATAAATCTGTAAAATCGGCATGATCACAGAACGTGATGGTTCCGTCTTCTAGGTTTTCAATCAATTCAACTTTGAAGGGATTGTTTTCCTCTTTATAAAAAGATAAGGCTTCTGCCTTTGTTGACGAACGCATTTTAAATTCAAACTTCTGACGGGCAAAGGTTAAAAATTGTTCTTCCAGACCTTTCAAATCATTTTCAGAAAACGAAAGATCTCCAAAATCTACATCATAATAAAAGCCATTTTCAATAGAAGGACCAATCGTAAGTTTGGCTTTTGGATAAAGAGCTAAAATCGATTGGGCTAGTATGTGGGCAGAGGAATGCCAAAAAGCAGCTTTTCCTTCGTCATCATTCCAGGTAAAGAGCTTTAATTCTCCACTAGTATCCAGAGTAGTCGAAGCTTCAACTATGGTGTCGTTAAATCGAGCAGAAAGTACATTTCTGGCTAATCCTTCGCTAATATCTTTAGCTACATCTATGACAGTTAGCTCGTTTTCGTATTGACGAACTGATCCATCAGGAAGAGTAATTGCGATCATACTTTAATTTATAAGCTGCAAAGGTAATGTGTTGTGGGTCTAGAAACAATAACCTTCCTCATTAATCCTGTTTTTTTTTCTTATTTCCTAAAAGACCAGATACCAAGGTCGAAATACCTAAAAAGCCAAGACCTATGGCAAGTAAAAGTAAGACAATGCCTACCGCCAATACGGGCCAGTACATCGGGTGTCCTTCATTTTTGAATGCCTGCATTATTACAACGGGTGCAATAAAACAAAGTCCAATTCCCCAAAATATTTTTTTAAAGCCCTTTTGTACGTTTTCTTTATTCATTTGCTGTGTGATGATCAATTGCTTTTCGGATGCTTTTGTGTTTAGAAAGGAGGGTAGAGGCGGCTTCTTGCCCAATCGAAAGTTGTTCTTGGATGATAGCGACGGCACGCTTTTTAAGTTTAGCGTTTGTCATTTGCATATCAACCATTTTATTTCCTCGGATATGACCCAACTGAATCATGGTTGCCGTTGAAATCATATTTAAAATTAATTTCTGTGCAGTTCCTGCTTTCATGCGCGAACTACCAGTAACAAATTCAGGTCCAACTACAACTTCAATAGGAAAATCAGATACTTTGGCCAAAGGACTGTTTCGGTTACACGAAATACATCCTGTTGGGATCTTATGTTCTTGAGCTTTTCGTAGGGCTTCGACTACATAAGGGGTAGTTCCTGATGCAGCTATTCCAATTACAATATCCTTGGAAGAAATACCATGTGCTTGTAAATCCAACCACCCTTGATTGGTATTGTCTTCTGCATTTTCGACGGCTTTGTAGATGGCAGTTTTGCCTCCAGCAATTACTCCTACTACTTGTTCTGGGTCACTCCCGAAAGTAGGAGGACATTCGGAAGCATCTAAAATACCCAATCGGCCACTAGTGCCTGCACCGATATAAAACAAACGACCACCATCTTGGAGTTGTAAAACAACTTTAGCGATTAACGCTTCTGTTTGCGGTAACACCAATTCTACGGCAGTCAAAACCTTTTGGTCTTCTTGATGCATGCCTTGAAGTAATTCGGGAACCGATTTTTCTTCGAGCTTATCGTGTAAGGAATCTTGCTCTGTAGTTTTTGTAAAAGCCATTTTTAAAATTAGTGGTTTATTTTAAAACAAAGCAAAAAAAAACTCCACATTGTGGAGTTTTTAAAATGTTTTAAGAAAGTTTCTTATCGAGATTTTCTTTTAAAGCGGCTAAGAAGCCTTGTGTTGTTAGATAGTTGGATTCATTCAACTTTTCTCCGTGAATCAAAACAGCTAGATCTTTAGTCATTTTTCCACTTTCAACAGTTGCTACACAAACTTCTTCAAGTGCGGTACAAAAATCAATTAACGCTTGATTTTCATCTAGTTTCCCTCGATGTGCCAAACCACGTGTCCATGCAAATATGGATGCGATTGGGTTGGTTGAAGTTTCTTTACCTTTTTGGTGTTGTCTGAAATGACGGGTTACTGTTCCGTGAGCAGCTTCCGCTTCCATTGTAATTCCATCAGGCGTTACTAGAGTAGAAGTCATAAGCCCTAAAGAACCGAATCCTTGGGCTACAGTATCCGATTGAACATCTCCGTCGTAGTTCTTACATGCCCAAACGAAACCTCCGCTCCATTTCATACATGCTGCTACCATATCGTCGATTAGTCGGTGCTCATACGTAATTCCGGCAGCATCAAAAAGGTCTTTGAATTCTGCATCAAAAACTTCTTGAAAGATGTCTTTAAAACGCCCATCATACGCTTTCATGATGGTGTTTTTTGTAGACAAATATAGCGGCCATCCTTTGTCTAATGCACGGGTCATACAAGAACGAGCAAAGCCGTAAATAGAACTGTCGATGTTGTACATAGACATGGCAACTCCAGCTTCTTGAAAGTCATACACCTCCCAAGACTGTGCTTCGCTTCCGTCTTCTGGGGTAAAGGTCATTGTAAGTTTCCCCTTTCCTTTGATTACAGTATCCGTTGCTTTGTATTGATCTCCAAATGCATGACGTCCAATACAGATTGGTTTTGTCCATCCCTGAACATAACGCGGTACATTACTCATTATGATGGGTTCTCTGAATACCGTTCCACCGACAATATTTCGGATGGTCCCGTTAGGAGAGCGATACATTCTTTTTAAATCAAATTCTTCTACACGATCTTCATCGGGAGTAATCGTCGCACATTTGATTCCAACGTTATGTTTTTTGATTGCCTCAGCTGCATCTACAGTGATTTGGTCGTTAGTTTCATTACGTTTTTCGATCCCGAGATCATAATACAATAATTCAACATCTAGATAAGGTAAAATCAACTGTTCTTTGATGAATTTCCAGATGATGCGTGTCATTTCATCTCCATCAATTTCAACTACCGGATTGGCAACTTTTATTTTTGACATATTTTGTGTTTTATAATTTTATCCTCGGAACGTACCCCAAGAATAAAGAGGGTTAAATTCAGTTCATAAAAAAGGTCGCTATTGCGACCTTTAAAATTTTATTTGTATTGACGCTCTTTGATACGTGCTTTCTTACCACGTAATTCTCTAAAGTAATAGATACGAGCTCTACGAACGCTTCCACGTTTGTTGATTTCAATTTTTTGAAGGGCTGGAAGGTTGATTGGGAAGATACGTTCTACACCAATTTCTCCAGACATTTTTCTAATCGTAAAGGTTTTGGATAAGCCAGTCCCTTTGATTTGAATAACGACACCTCTGTAAAACTGCGTTCTTACTTTTTCTCCTTCTCGGATTTCGTAATAAACTGTGATGGTGTCTCCAGCTGAAAATTCAGGAAATTCTTTCTTTTCGATGAATTGGTCCTGAACAAAATTAATTAATGATTCCATTCGATATGCTTAAATAATTGTAGCGAGTAACATACACGATTTTCGTCAGAGGTTACATTGCGAGTGCAAAAGTACCAATTATTTTATTTTTGTTTTCCTTTTTTGTAGAAAAAAATAAAAAAAAGCTGCTTTTTAAAAATCCAGCACTTCTAAACCGCTTATTTTAACAATATGACAACCATCGGAAGTAAAGGTGTAGGGCGTTTTTAGGATTTGATCTCCACGGAGGGCAACAAACTCAATTTGCTCTTCAATCCCTTTATTCTGGGGGATAGAATTGTCGTTTAGTACAGGGTAAAAGCGGTCTTCTGCATTGTAATCATCTAATCGTAAAGTATCTCCAGTCGAAAGTCGTAGGCTGTAAAAGTCATCTAAAATTGAACCCGAAACCGTAACAGATTCTGTAACGAATATCAAAGTACAAGCCAGTAAGTCTTCCTCCTGATTATGGGATGAATTTTTTTTACACGACATGAAAAGGAACGATAATCCAATTAGAATATGTAATAATTGTTTTGATTGCATATTAGTCTTCTAATAAGTCTGGGCGTAGTTTTTGGGTTCGTTCAAAAGCTTGTTCCTCTCTCCAAAGCTCTACCGCAGGTGTATTTCCAGAGGTGAGAATGGGAGGGACTTCCCAGCCTTTGTAACTCGCCGGTCTTGTGTAGATAGGCGGTGCGAGTAAATTATCTTGGTAACTGTCACTCAATGCGGAAGATTCGTTTCCTAAAACGCCAGGAATCAATCGGATGATGCTGTCGCAAAAAACGGCAGCCGCCAGTTCACCTCCTGATAATACAAAATCTCCAATCGAAATTTCTCTGGTAATGAAATGATCGCGTACACGTTGGTCTACTCCTTTATAATGCCCACATAAAATGATGATGTTCTCTTTGAGTGAACACTCATTTGCTATTGGCTGATTCAACTGATCCCCATCGGGAGTCATATAAATGATTTCATCGTAGCTGCGTTCGGCTTTTAGTTTTGTAATGCACTTGTCAATGGGTTCAATCATCATAACCATTCCAGCTCCACCTCCAAAAGGCGCATCATCTACTTGTTTGTATTTGGATACCGTATAATCTCTCGGATCATGGAAAACTACTTCAACTTTTTCTCCTTCTATAGCGCGCTTTACAATAGAAGCCTCGAATGGGCTTTGTAGTAATTTTGGGAACAAGGTGATGATGTCGATGCGCATAAGCAATATTTGAAATGCAAAGATGCGGCTTTTTTTAAATAACCCGAATGATCACTCCTGAGAATAAGCTCAAATTAAAATTACCTCCGTCTGAATGAAATACGTTCTTTTTCACCATTTGGACTTAAATATTCTAAGTTTTGAATGTTATTTCGATCAAACTTTCTCAAGTCATCGATGGTGTTTAGCGGCTGCTCATTAACCCTCAGTAGTACAGAGTTCGGACTTATTTCATACATATATGCACCCGACTCAAGTACCCGAAGGCCGTAGTCGAGGTTCCTTTCTTTTTTTTCTTCTGCAGAGAAATTTTCAATGGTCATCTGCATAAAACGTACTTGATTGATCACTTCTAAGGTTACAATTGCTGTTTTTGCTTCCCCTTTTCTGTAGTATTCTACAGTGACGCGATCTCCAGGATGCTTGCTTTCGATATAACCGGTTAGGTCAGAAAAAGTTTTTATTTGGATGTCATCGATTTTGGTGATGATATCTTCTTCTTTTAACCCAGCTTTTTCAGCTCCCATTCCTTTTTGAACCTCTCGAATGTATACACCCTCCAGCAGGCTTAAATTTTCAGATTCAACTAAATCTGGGGTTACTGGAGTTCCAAAAATACCGATCAA
>Ga0209406_1000095_pt1 | contig 76855 bp, 55 predicted proteins | sample COGITO_mtgs_1204_FD_184808 | JGI IMG/M metagenome (GOLD analysis project Ga0209406, IMG submission 184808) | Pelagic marine microbial communities from North Sea - COGITO_mtgs_120426 (SPAdes) (version 2) | ecosystem: Environmental > Aquatic > Marine > Epipelagic ... | reverse complement strand
TGTGATGCTAAAGGAGAGGTAAACGCTGAATCTAATCCAAATGGAGCTTTGGAAAACATAGCGGGTATAACAAATAAGGCTAAAAATGTTTTTGGAATGATGCCGCATCCAGAAAGAGCGGCAGATCCTAAATTAAGCAATGTAGATGGAAAAGCTATATTTGAATCCTGGCTTGGTCTAGTCAATGCCTAAATTTGTATTTGTTTAAATAAGTATTTGGTTATATTTAACCACATTTATTACTTAATTTAGACTCGTATGGTTAACAAAATTCTAGTTTCGGTTTTATGCTTGTTATCATTAGCATCTTTTGCACAACAAACCATTAAAGGAAAAATTGTAGATAAAGAATCTCAGTTTCCATTGCCGGGAGTTACTGTGATGGTTACTACGGTTGATCCAGTTATTGGTGCAGTAACAGACATTGATGGGAGTTATAAATTAAAAAATGTCCCAATAGGAAGACATTCCGTAAGAGTTTCTTATGTTGGTTACACCCAGCAAGAATTAATTACTCTTGTAACTTCAGGTAAAGAAGTTATATTAAATGTTAGCATTGAGGAATCCACAGAAATTTTAGATGCAGTTCAAGTAGTAGCTGGGTCGGACCATAAGGTAAATAATGATATGGCGCTTGTTAGTGCGCGTGTTTTTTCAGTTGAAGAAACGGAGAGATATGCAGGAAGTAGAGGAGACCCCGCTAGAATGGTCTCAAACTTTGCTGGAGTAGGGGGCGCAGATGACAGTCGTAATGACATTGTTATTCGAGGTAATTCTCCTTTAGGGGTTGTATATCGGGTAGAAGGAGTTGATATCCCAAATCCAAATCATTTTGCGATCTCAGGTTCTTCGGGAGGCCCCACAAGCATGCTCAACAATAAGTTAATGGCAAACAGTGATTTTTTTACAGGAGCATTTCCTGCTGAATATGGAAATAGTACTTCAGGAATTTTTGATTTAAAGTTAAGGGCAGGAAACAATGAAAAACGAGAATGGACGGCTCAGTTTGGTGTTTTGGGTGCAGAATTAATGGCAGAAGGTCCTTTCAAAAAGGGAAAATCCGCTTCTTACCTATTAATGTATAAGTATTCTACGCTTGGAATGTTTCAAGCTGCTGGCATTGATGTAGGAACAAATGCATTGCCACATTACCAAGATTTATCATTCAAAATGAATTTTCCATTGAAAAAGGGAGGAAACCTTGCTTTATGGGGTATCGGTGGTAATAGCGGAATTGATATTCTTATTAGTGACCAAAAAGACACCTCGGAAATTGATTTATACGGTCAAAACGATAGAGATCAGTACTTTAGCACGGGGATGGCAATAGGCGGATTAACATATACAAAACCATTAAATGAGAAAACGTTTATTAAAACAACATTAAGTGGATCGTATGAAAGACAGTCAACTAAGCATAATCTAATTTACAGACATGTAGATGCTTCAAATGGTGAGTTTGTTCAAGACAGTATACTCGCCAATTATATGGGATACCAGTTCAACACAACTAAATATACCAGCTCAACATATCTCAACAAAAAGTTTGGAAAAAAGGATGTACTTAAAATTGGTTACAATGCCGATTATTACATGGCTGATTTAAGCGATAGTATAACAGAAAATGATACTGTTCCCGGGGTTTACAGGACTAGATGGAGTGCGAATCAAGCATTTATGTTGATACAGTCGTATATTCAATGGAAACACAAGTTTTCAGATGATTTTATATTTACTGTCGGTCTCCATAATCAAAGCTTTTCACTTAGTAATAGTCATTCTTGGGCACAACCACGGGCAGGTCTTAAATGGATAGTAAACGATAAAAACTCCCTTAGTTTAGGTATTGGAAGGCATTCACAAACACTACCTGTCTATACATATTTTTATCAGTTAGAAGGAAATACGGAAGCGCATAATAAAGGGATGGATTATATGAAAAGTAATCATGCGGTATTGGGGTATTCTCGAAAAATAGCTAAAAATGTATCGGGGAAAATCGAAACCTATTATCAGGACTTATCCAATATTCCGGTTGAATTGAATCCTTCGTCATTTTCATTAATTAATCAAGGAAGTGGATTTAGTCGATTTTTCCCAGATTCTCTAAAGAATACTGGAACAGGATATAATTATGGGGTTGAGTTTACTTTAGAAAAATACTATAGTAGCAATTGGCATATGTTATTGACGGGAGCAGTATATAATTCTCGTTATGAAGGGAGTGATGGTATTGAAAGAAATACAAGCTTTAATGGGGGATATGCTGCAAATATATTAGCTGGAAGAGAATTTAAATTGAACGAAAAGACCTCATTGGGTCTAGGTGCAAAAGTTACTATAGCTGGAGGCAAGCGATATGGTACAGTAAATGATTCAGCTTCAACTGCGCAGCAGGAAATTATCTTTATAGACGAAGGATTTAATGAGTTGCAATTTGAAGATTATTTTAGAGCAGATTTTAAGTTATCGTATAAGTACAATGCAAAAAAAGTAACACATGAATTTTCGCTTGATATTGTTAATCTTTTGGGCACAAAAAACATACTAAACTTGACGTATGCTCCGGTTCCTGGAGATCCTACAGCCAGTCCAATCCGTAAGAATTATCAGTTAGGGTTTTTGCCAATATTCTTTTACAGGCTTGACTTTTAAATTATCAGAGAGCAATACGAATTTGAACAAAACAAAAAAGCAACCTTACCAAGGTAAGATTGCTTTAGGCTAAAGTAAATTAAGTTTATTGTTATTGTTTCAAAATAGAAATTGCATTATCACCGAATACATTGCCGGTTCCATAAGGTGAGCCAATTCCATTCCAACTTTCCCATTTTTTCAACTCAATGTATTGTGGGTTTTTACTGATTTGTTCTGCTTCTAAAGAAATAGCTTCTGCTTTAAATCGAGCAGAAACAACCAAAGAAGAATCTCCTCTTGCTTTTTCAATTCTTGCATTAGCTAAGTACTCTTCTTCTTTTTGCTTTTCCTTAGCCGTTTGATTTCGTTGCTTTTGTGTTTCTTTATTCGTAATCTCAATAGCAATGTTTTGAGGTAAATTAATGTCTGCGATTTCTACGAAGTCTAAAGCAACATAATTTGAGTCAAAATCCGACATGAGTATTGCTTCTATTTCTTGCTCTAAAATTTCACGCTTTGTGGAGTAAGCCTCAACATAGGTGTACCTTCCAATTACATCCTTAATGGCTCCTTTTGCTTTTTTGCCAATAAACGTTTCTACATATCCTTTACCATGTTTTAAGTGCAGTAATGCCGTTTTACCCTTAACTGCATGGTAGTTTACAGCAATAACAACCCCAATATCCGTTCCGTTCTTATCCATTACTTGTGAGTCGTAATTTCTACTTTGCACAAGTACGTTATAGGTAATCATTTCGTTCCAAGGTGCAATAAATTGGGTTCCTTCATTGTAAGAAATATCCGTTTCTACTCCCTTTCCATAAGGTCTATATATAAATCCTTCTTCTCCTGGGTCAACATCTTGCCAAGACATGAAAAAGATTATACCTGCTACAATTCCGACACCTGCCAGAACAATCCATTTTAATTCAATTTTTAATTCTTCCATTATTTTTCTTTTTTTCTTAATATCATTGTAGTGATTGCATAATAAATAATAATTGCATCAAGTGCTAAAAAAGCCACTTTATAAATTGCAGGTCCTTTCAAACCATATTTTAGCGTAATTAATACCATAAAGGCAATAAGCAAAACGCCTAATATAACCATCAGTTTGTCATATGCAGTCAACTTCATGAAGTCTTTGTTTTTTGCAAATATAGTATGTAAATAAGGCTTATCCTATAAAATAAAGAAAGCTTTAATTATTAGACGATTTCATCAACAAAATATTGTAATTAACTGTTAATTATTGCATAAGCTTCTACTTTACAGCAGTGTTTGTTTAGTTATTGCTGAAAATTTATATTTTTTTTCTTTCAGTTTTTTAATGATAATTGGAAGTGCTTGTAACATTTTATTGCCACATTTATTATTGTCATGTAAAACGATAATTGACCCTGATTCAACTGAATTTAAGGTATTGGAGACAATTTTTTCTACATTATTATTTGGAGAGAAGTCTCCCGGAAGAACATCCCATAGAATAATTTTAGTTTCCGGACTTAATGAGTTCACTTGAAATCGTTTAATTTTTCCATACGGAGGGCGAAATAAATGGGATTCAATAATTGCCGCACCTTTTCGAACATCTTCCAGATATTGTTGATTGCTGGTAGTCCATCCTTTTAAGTGAGAATAAGAATGATTTCCAACAGTGTGACCTTCATCTATAATTCGTTGAAATAGCTCAGGGTGGTTTTCAACTTGTTTCCCTAAACAAAAAAAGGTTGCTTTAATTGTATGCTCTTTAAGTATGTCTAATGTTTCATTTGTTATTGATGAGGTAGGACCGTCGTCAAAAGTTAAAAATATCTTTCTATCGTTGTTCGGAATATTCCAAACAGCTTGCTTTATTATAGATTGAGCTATTTTAGGCGTTTTTACAAAATACATTTTCAAAAAAAAGGAGAGACAGTATCTCTCCTTTTTTAAATATTTATTTATTCATCCAGCAATATTGAGCTAATACAACAGGGAATCTCTGCCGGTTACTGAAGAACTTTTGTTTTGTATATCCTTTTTTCAAAAATATTTGTTTAGCGCTTATTAATGTTTTGCTATAACCTGTTCCTTCTAATGCCCCTTGGTTTTTGAAGAAAGTGTTTGTCGTGTCTGAAGCAATCATAGCTTCTTGGTCTAATCCTCCAATGGACGCTTGTCTTAACATTTCTAAGTTGTTCAATGATTTTCCCCATTCAGACCAAACTTTATCAAAGAAGTATTCGTTTAAACTTTGGTAGTGGTCAATTTTTTCTAGTTCAAGTAAAGCTAATTTTTTGCCCAATGCATCTCCCTTCTCTTTCGCGCCTGCATCATAGTAGTTGCCACATAAGTAAAAACAAATATCATCTGGAGCAACTTGATTATTCTCAATCGGCATTATTTCGAAAGTTTTATCCAAAATGGCAATTGCTTTTTCATTTTGACCTTCACTAATAAGTGCATCGCTTAACTTCATCATTTGCATACGTAAATTCTGAACCATTCTTAGCGTGTAATAATCTACTAGCACACCTTCTTCTTTCATATTCCCCCATAAGAATGAACTATCTGATTCATTCATAACAAGATCATACATTTTTTTAGTATTGGTTCCGCCACCACCACCAAAGTCAATAGGTGTTAATTTATAAGTTACCCCTTCCGCCTGCATGTATTTTCCAATTCCAGAATTCGCTCCAATACCTCCTAGGCTTGCAAAATTGATTGGGCGATCCCATTTGTAATTTGCAAGAATATCCAATACAGCTAAGTCTGCTTTATAAATAGCACCACCACCTAGCTTCCAACGAATAGTGTCTTCCATTAAGTGGGCTTGCTCTTGCGTTACAATTCCATTTGCAAGCGCAGCGTCTTTATCAACAGGGATATAAACACCTCTAAAATCAATATATGATTCTGGGTTACACATTCCAGAGAATGTTTTTGTATGTTGGTCATTCATTATAAAGGCAATAGCTTCTTTTGCAGAATAATATTTCCCTTTTTTCGAATCGCTTTCATCAAAAATCACGAAATCACGTGTTCCATTTCTATAGTCAAACTCATTTAAAGTAATCGGGAGCGGATCCGAATCCCAAGCTTTACGCTTCATTTGATTGATGTGCCAATCTGTACTTAACAAACTCATGTTCGCAACACGAACATCGGTTCGAACACCTTCAACATCCTGAATATACCATAAGGGGAAGGTATCATTATCTCCATTTGTAAACAGCATTGCGTTTTTATCACATGAGGCTAAATAGTTATAAGCAAAATCTCTTGCCGTTGATCTATTGGATCGATCATGATCGTCCCAGTTTTGGTAAATTAAAATGAATGGAACGACTAAGCACATTCCTGTTGCCAGAGTAGCATGCGCTATGTTGTTTTTCAAGGAATCTCCTAATAATATCATTGCAGCATGAAGCGCTAAAGCAATAGCCGACATGTAAAAAATAGTATATGAAAAAGCATGATTTTCATAAGGCATTTCTAATTTTCCACTCCAAAATAAATCCCAATCCATATTCCAATAAAACAGCCAATCCATTTCTAAACCATAAAGAACAACTCCGGCACCTAAGCTATAAGCAGCAACCAGACCTAAGTTTTCCCATTTCATATTTCTCGCGGCATCAAATAACGCATAAACCCCAATACCTATCCAAAATGCAAATGCGTAAAAGGAAGCGGCATAGGCGTAATCCCTTTCTCTTGGTTCGTTTGGCTTCTGGTTAAGGAAAATAACAATTGCTAGACCCGTTAATAGGAATAATAGTAGAATTACAAACCAGTCTTTAGGACTCTTAACAATATGAAAGATAAACCCAATTAGTGCAAGTATTAAGGGCAATAAATAGTACTTATTGTATCCTTTATTAAGTCTTTGAATAGTCGGTAAATTTTCTTGTGTTCCTAATCTTTGGTTGTCAATAAAATCAACACCACTCAACCAGTTTCCGTCTAAAATTTCACTTCCTGGGCCAGTTAAACCATATCCTTGGGTATCATTTTGACGACCAGAGAAATTCCAAAGGAAGTATCGCACGTACATCCAGTTAATTTGGTAGTCCTTAAAGAATGAAATGTTTTCGCCCATTGTAGGTTTATATAAGCCATCTTTTTCAAGCCCTGCAGCTTCTTTTTCGTATCCAGCTTCCAATAATCTTTGATATTCTTGGCTTCTAGTTGTCATGCCTGGAACTTGACCGAAGTATCTATAGCTAGGAGGAAGGGGGTTGTTGATGTCACCTTCATAACCGCACCAAATCCTATAATTCGATCCTTCCCCTTGTCTATACATTCTTGGAAAAAGGGTCATAAATTGCTTTTCGTATGTTTTTTCTCCCTTCGGCCTATGCGCAAATGTGTTTATATATTTTTCCCCCACTTCACTTCCAAACTGAATGTTTAAATCAATACCGCTAGCAGCAAGCTGTTCGTTTGCTGTCGCAATTCTATTTTGGTAATCTTCCAATTCAAACATATTCATGAATGATTGTTCGCCTCCAATTATTGTAATAACATTTTTACCGGGGTTATTGGTGCTAGGGACAATACTTGCATTTAATCCTAAATTACTAATCAATTCGTTAATTTTAACGGCGTTATTAGCAACTGTTTCATAACGAGAGTGCATACCTTCAAGCGTATAAACTTTCATGTTTGAGACTTTAGCGGGTAGCAAATCACTAGCGTCACAGGATCCTTTTTGAGGAGTGTTCCAATATTGGCCGTAAAGAACAGGCCATGTCCCGTATTGATCACGATTTAGATAAGATACAAGCGCAGATAACGTTTCTGGATTGTTTTCATCCAACGGTGGGTTTGCATTTGAACGAACAACAATCATTGTAAATGAAGAGTATCCAATTAGCAATACCGTAAAAGATAGAACAAGCGTATTCCACAATGCCTTTTGTTTTTTGGCAGTGTAATAGATTCCGTAACCTAAGCCTCCGGCAAGTAATGCTAGGAAGAAAAATGCTCCGGTATTAAATGGCATACCCAACGAATTAACAAACAAACGCTCAAACCAATCAGCTATAGAAGGGAGTTTAGGTATAATAACGGATTGAACAATCCCAAGCGTTAATACGGATATTACCCCCGCAATGAGAAAAGTCATAACATTAAACTCATATTTTTTAAAGTAGATGACAAAGGCAATCGCTGGAATAGCAAGTAAATTCAATAAGTGAACTCCAATAGAAAGCCCAATCATATAGGCAATAAAAATAATCCAACGATTTGGGTTGCCTCTTTTTGCTCCAGCTTTGTCACTGTTGTAATGATCAACTTCAACTTCCCACTTTAATATTGCCCAAAACACAATGGCTGTAAAGAAAGAAGACATTGCATATACCTCTCCCTCAACTGCAGAGAACCAGAATGAATCTGTAAATGCATAAGCCAAGGCTCCTACAAATCCAGTTCCCATTATTGCAACAATATGGCCATTGTCAAGTAAGCTAGTTCCTTTCTTTGCTAGTTTTTTAGCAAACATGGTTAAACTCCAAAACATAAACAATACGGTAGCTGAACTAGATAATGCAGACATAATATTAACCATGAACGCCGCATTTTCAGGGCTTGAAAAGGCAGAGAATAACCTACCTAACATCATAAAGAAAGGCGCTCCCGGTGGGTGACCAACTTCTAGTTTATTAGCTGTAGTTATATATTCACCACAATCCCAAAGACTTGTAGTTTCTTCGGTGGTAAGTAAATAAACGATGGTCGCAATTAGAAAAACTACCCATCCGGTTATTATATTTATTTTTTTATAGCTCATTATAAATACTTTATTAGGGTGCGAATTTAAAAAAATTAATGCTTTAATAGGTGTAAAAATGAATCTACCCGTATTATTTAGCATTAATTAGTGTTTTATGTTAAAAAACAGAAAATTATTTGAGTTGAGTTTCTGTTAGTTTGTCCCGGTGTTTATAGGATGTTTGCGAGAATTCTGCAGCGCCCGGTAAATAATAAAGAGACCTTTCCCCCCTTGTTATGAATTTTGTACGTCTATATAATTGAAAGACAAACTTTCAACATTTAATTAAATTAAAAACGATGAAAAAAATTACTACTTTAATGATTGCTTTACTTGCTGGAATTACCAGTTGGGCACAATGCGATGCCACTTTTGGAATCTACAATGCTCCAGGCTCAATGGATGTAACTTTATATGCTGATTCTAATGCACAAACAGGAACTTGGGTCTATGATATGGGAGACAGTTCTGTTTTTTCTACTTCGGATGGTCATGTTAATTATACTTACGGTGCAAATGGCACTTATTTGATTTGTTGTACTTTTGATGGTTCAGGGGCTTGGGCAGGTTGTACAGTTACATATTGTGATTCTGTAACCATTGGAAATACACCCCCACCAACATGTAATTCAGAATTTTATTGGTGGCAAGATTATGATTCTTTAAACAATACATTTTCAAATGTTGTTTATTTAGTGAATATGGCTTCAGGAGGAGTTGCCCCATTTACTTATGCTTGGGATTTTGGCGACGGAAATACTTCTAATCAGCAATACCCAGTGCATAATTATAGTCAAGTTGGTAATTACGCTATTTGTCTGTCTATCTCGGATGCTAATGGATGTGCTGACACATATTGTGACACAATTTCTGTGGTAGTTAAATCAAGCGGTTTTACACTGAATGTGATAAGCGAAAGTCAAGTTGCGTCAGTTGGAATTGAACATGAAGAGGTAATTAGCTTTACATCTTTATACCCAAATCCAGTAAATGAGTCTGCAACATTAGAATTTAACGCTACTCAAAACACAAATGTTGATGTAACAATTATCGACATTTCTGGAAAGCAAGTAAATAACTTTTCTACGAATATTAATTCGGGAAATAATAAAATTGCAGTTGGAACTTCTGATTTAGCGAACGGATACTATATGTTGAATATCAGCTCTAAAGATGGTGGTTTGACAAAAACAATTCGATTTGCAAAGCAATAAGATGGCTTATATAGCTTAATTTTGAAAGAGTGAAATATAAACTACACTCGGGGATAATATTCTTGCGTGTAGTTTCATTTTTTTTTAGTGAAAGTAAGCGAAATATTAATAAAGCGAATAGTAAAACAAGACCGTAAAGCACAAATGGAGCTTTATCGAATTTGCTTTAGCCTACTAATGAGTGTTGCTTATCGATATAAAAAAAATGAAGAAGATGCGTCAGCTTTATCAAACGAAGCATTTTTGAAAATTCTAACAAACATTGAAAAATATAATTCCAATAGCCCTTTTGAATCTTGGATAAGAAGAATTGCTATTAATACAGCAATAGATGACTACCGAAAGAATAAAAAAAGAGAAGAGATGTTTGAAGCTGAGGATAATTTCGAAGGATTAGAGGAAGTTACTTACAATGAAGTTGATGATACAATTGAAGCGGAAGAGTTAAACAACATGATACTAGCACTTCCAAAAGCAACAAGGGTTGTTTTTAATTTATTTGCTGTAGATGGGTATTCTCACAAAGAAATAACGGAAGAATTGGGAATAGGATTAGAAACTTCAAAATGGCATATGAAGGAGGCTAGAAAAAGATTAAAAATCTTACTAATAAAAAGAGAAGAGTTAAATGGAGTCAAAAAATAACATAGATAAGTTATTTAAAGACAAACTGGGCAACAGGGAGTTTGACATCAAAGAAAGTTTTTTAACTGACCTTGAAGGGAGGTTGGATGCGCAAAAGCCAAAAAAGAAATTGTGGTGGATGTTTTTCTATTCACTCATAGCGTTAGTTGGAGTTTCGTTGTTTGCCTATTATTTAACTACCAATAATGTGAATGACACTATTGACTCTCAAATCTCCATGGAGGATAGTAAGCAAAATGTAGTTTCAAATAAGGTTAAAAATACGGAGATTGAAGGTGTAGAGACTGAATCTACAGAGAATATAGTTGATCTAGATACTAAAATACTCCAAGAAGAACAGCTAAAAATTGACACTTACACTGCCAAAGAAACTGCAACTGATAGAATTAATACAGAGCTTCAACAAGAAGTAAGTAAAGAGCTACCAGACAATACTAGTAATTATAAGTACGCGACAAAGAAAACAAAGGCTTTAAATAACAAGGAGGAACCATCTATCTCCAGAAACGGAGAGTCAAAAGCATCTTCGGTTAATAATTTAGAAAAGAATGTTACTGTAGCTTCCGATAGTCAAACTGAAGTCAAAGAAGAAACGGGGAATTCCATTATGCCTTCTGAAAAAGTTAACGAACCAGATCTAGCGGTAAAAGAGATGAATTCAAACAATACCAAAGCTTCAAATCGTGAAATTGAAATGGTTATCGAGAAAAATGAGCCCATCTCGTTAACTGAAAAAAACTTAACTGAGACAGAAAATGAAACTTTACTTCCAGTTGATTTAGATTCTGCGGACACAAATAGTGCGTCGGTAGTTTTAAAAGACAAAGACAAAGAGTTAGTGGCTTCAAACAAAGAATCTATTGAAGATTCAATAAGCATAAAAGAATATACGAGCACAGAATTAATCGCGTCAAAAGATTCAGTTGTGATAGATAAAGAAATTACGCAAATCGTTTCTGATACTGCTGTTCCGGATATATTGACAAATGAGAATCAAAATACAACGGGAGATTTAGATACAAACACAACCGAAAAGGAAATTATAAGCGAAAATGATGCTGTCCCGAATGAAGAAATAACAGATACCACAATCTTGGCTGTTGATTCTATTGTTATAGATAGTGTAGCGCTGGAAAAAGAAATTTCGGAGGAGTTTTCCGACACGTTGACTAAGGATGATTCTCTTGCAAATAAGGTGGTTTTAATTCCTGAAGATGCAACGTTTAAAAAATGGACCTTTTCCGTATTTGGAGGCCCGTCTCTGATAAATAAAAAGATAACTGGTGTCTCATCGGACGCTTACCTGGCAAAAAGAAATGATGAAGAAGCTAATATTGTATCAATGTCTTATGGGTTAAGAATGAATTATAATTTTAATGAAAAAATTAATTTTTCACTAGGGGCAAATAGTTTGACCTATGGAGAAGATGTTAATTATTCTACGATTTACGATACCCAGACAAGTATAAGTAGCGTTTCAAAAGATAGTTCTTATTTAGATTATATATACACCGCATATCAAGATTCTAATGGAGGGTGGGACACTATATTAACAACTATTGTTGTCGATACAACGTTTATGGTAGATACAACCATAATTAATATTAACGCAACTGATTATGCAGGAAAAAATAGATTTACCTATTTGCAAATCCCTATCATGTTTGGATATAAATTTACATTTAATAAGCTAAGTGTAAATGTAAGACTTGGCGGTTCTTATGGAATCTTGTTAAAGAATACGGGAAGTTATGTCGATAATAACGTAAGTAATATTGAACCTCCTAATCTTAGAAAAACCATGATTAATATGGTCGTTTCTACAACGATAGCTTACCAGCTGAAAAAGATGAATGTGTTTATAGAGCCTAAATTTCGATTGAATAGTGGGTCAATAATAACACATCCGGAATTCCAGCAACGTTACACTTCTATCGGCTGTAACTTCGGACTGTCATTTGATTTTTAAAGATTGCAGTGTATTTTATACATTTTTTTACTATCCATAGTTTGATTTTTAAAAAGGAGCTTTATATTTGCACCCTCTTAGAGAAAATTGTCCCATGGTGTAACTGGCAACACGTCTGTTTTTGGTACAGAAGAGTCCAGGTTCGAGCCCTGGTGGGACAACTAGAGAAATGACTAAACCTTTTGTTATTCAATTAGATAGCAAGAGGTTTTTTTGTGTCGTTGTCGGAATGGTTATCGGTTTTGTGATTAAAACTGCCTTACCCCACTTCCTTCTCCATTTAGATTTCTCATACTTCCAAGATGTAGGTCGAGAGAATAGGTAAATGAATAGTAGTTCAGAATAAACCTCTCTAATTTAACTTTCAAAGGTTTAATTTATATGTGTATATTTACAAGCAGAGCTAATTAATAGTACATGTAAATCAATGCTCTAATAAAATTATTTTATACTAAACTTCATACTATGGAATTTACTATTGCTGCAGCTCAGTCCAACTTCTTTGAAACTCCTTTTTTTATGTATTTAGTTGTATCCGTTCTTTCAATACTTCTTTTTTTAGCATTGAGAGGTTTTAATTGCTGGTATTGGAAAATAAATGAAAGGATAGCTTTACAACAAGAAACAAATGAACTTTTGAAAGAGTTGATAAAGGAGAACATACAGGTGGAATCTCCAAAAACAATACTTGAAGATGATTATGCTCGTCTGTTCATGATGGAAAACTAGAAGCGTTAAATGAGTGGGTGTTTATCAAGAGATTATTCAATAATGTTAATTCGAAAACTACTCTATTTACAATGGAAATGTTGAATAAACTGCGGATGAACATTTCTGGGCTGGAAATTCGATTCTCATTACTATAAAGGAAAGTTTACTTCTTTTTTCATACCTTTGCAAACCTTCTCAGGAAGGTTTTAATATTTAAACATGGCAGTAGAAGAGATTAGTTGTTCGTTTTGTGGACGTCAAAAAAAAGACGTAGATGTGTTGATTGCTGGTATCACGGGTCATATTTGTGATGCATGCATTGGACAAGCAAATTTAATTGTTCAAGATGAAGTTGTACAAAAGACTACAGGTGATTTAGAAAAATCTTTAACCTTACTTAAACCGTCTGAAATATTATCAAGTTTAAATGAATATGTAATTGGTCAGGATGAATCTAAAAAGGTGCTATCTGTAGCGGTGTATAATCATTACAAAAGATTACTGCAGAAGGACACGGACGATGATATTGAGATTGAAAAATCAAATGTCATTTTATGTGGAGAAACAGGTACGGGGAAAACACTTTTAGCTAAAACGATTGCTAAAATGTTGAATGTTCCATTTTGTATTGCTGATGCAACGGTATTAACAGAAGCTGGTTATGTAGGTGAAGACGTTGAGAGTATTTTATCGCGCTTACTCCAAGCTGCAGATTACGATGTAAAATCTGCTGAACGGGGTATTGTTTTTATAGATGAGATAGATAAAGTTGCGCGTAAAAGTGATAATCCCTCAATCACAAGAGATGTTTCTGGAGAAGGAGTTCAACAAGCAATGTTAAAGCTGTTGGAAGGTTCTGTTGTTGGTGTTCCGCCACAAGGAGGAAGAAAACATCCAGAGCAAAAAATGACGCAAATTGACACGAAAAACATTTTATTTATTTGCGGTGGTGCATTTGATGGTATCCAAAAAATAATTGAAAGAAGAGTCAAAACACAGTCTATTGGATTTGGTGCGGGAGCAGAACTTGCAGAAATTAAAGAAAATATTCTGTCTTATGTCAACCAACTAGACATTAAAACTTATGGGCTTATTCCTGAGTTAATTGGGCGCTTCCCTGTTTTAACATATTTAAACCCCCTAGACAAGGAAACATTGATTTCTATTTTAACAGAACCTAAAAACTCTTTAATAAAACAATACTGTAAACTTTTTGAGTTTGATGGCATTGAACTTATTGTGCATAATGAAGTATTGGAGTTTATTGTTGACAAAGCTATGGAGCTTAAATTGGGTGCCAGAGGACTTCGTTCTATATGCGAAGCTATCCTAACAGATGCAATGTTTAACGCACCTTCAATGGATTTGAAAAAGCTGGATATTACACTTGATTATGCAAAAGAACAATTTGGTAATTCAAAGGTTAGTAAGTTGAAAGTTGCCTAATAAACTTAGACTTTCTTTGTGTACTCAACAATGATGAAATCGTGCGTGTTTTTTTTATCTTTTTGATGCTCCATTAAAACTCTTAAATTCCAATCTTCTTTTTTGAACTGAGGGAAAAAAGTGTCTCCTTCGAATTCTTGATCAATATGTGTGATATACATTTTATCAACCATATTCATTTCTAAAGCTTCTTTATAAATTTGACCTCCACCAATTATAAAGCATTCTTTATCACCATTTTCTTGCGCAGCCTTAATTCCTTCTTGTATAGAGCTAACAACAACACAGTCTGGCGCTTTAAAATCTGTATTTCTGGTAACAACGACATTCGTTCTGTTTTTTAATGGGCGGTATTTTTCAGGGATAGAGTCATAGTTTCTCCGTCCCATAATAACATAATGATTCAAAGTAGAATCCATAAAGAATTTCATGTCTTTTGGTAAATGCCAAACCAAGTCGTTGTTTTTTCCAATAACATTATCGTGCGCAATTGCAACTATAATTGAGACCTTCATCCTAAAACCTTAAATAGAAACTGCAGCTTTAATATGCGCTTGCGGTTCGTAATTTATTAATTCAAAATCTTCGAATTTAAAGTCAAAAATGTCTTTAACTTCAGTGTTGATTTTCATTGTTGGCAATATCCCGGGAGTTCTTGTAATCTGAAGCTGAGCTTGTTCAATGTGGTCATTATACAAATGAACATCGCCGAAAGTATGTATAAAATCTCCTACTTCTAAATTGCAAACTTGCGCCATCATCATTGTGAACAAAGCATAAGAGGCAATATTGAAAGGGACTCCTAAAAAGGTATCTGCACTACGCTGATATAATTGGCAAGAGAGCTTACCGTTCGTTACATAAAATTGAAAAAATGCATGACACGGAGGTAAGGCAGCTTTACCGTTTGCTACATTTTCCGTAAATGAAACCGATGTATCAGGCATTACACTTGGGTTCCATGCTGACACCATCATTCTTCTACTATTTGGATTGTTTTTAATGGTGTCTACAACTTCTTTAATCTGATCGATACCGTCACTATTCCAATTTCTCCATTGATGACCATATACAGGGCCTAAATCTCCATTTTCATCAGCCCACGAATCCCAAATTTTTACATTATGGTCTTTTAAATATTGGATATTGGTATCACCGCTTAACAACCAGAGGAGTTCATGAATGATTGACTTTAAGTGTAACTTTTTAGTTGTCAATACAGGAAACCCTTCTGCTAAATCAAAACGCATCTGGTAACCAAAACAACTGATTGTGCCAGTTCCGGTTCTATCACCCTTTTGATCTCCGTTTTCTAAAATATGGTCTAATAAATCAAGGTATTGTTGCATGGTGTGAATTTTGAATAGCAAAAATAATTAAATACTTCCGTAGCTGAAAACGAGGTTAATAAGTTGATTTGAAATGTTAATAAGATCGTTAGATTAAATGTGTTACAGTGTCATTCCTACAATAACTGCAGTCATTAAACAAGCAACAGTGCCGCCAATTAATGCTCTAATCCCTAATTTAGACAATAATCCCTTTCGAGTAGGAGCTAGTGCACCTATTCCACCTATTTGAATTCCAATAGAAGCAAAATTAGCAAATCCACATAACATGTATGTGCTCATAATAACTGACTTCTGAGAGATCATCCCAGCATCTTTCATTTCTCCAAGTCTAGGATACGCCACAAATTCATTTAATACAGTTTTAGTTCCGAGTAATTCTCCAACATAGATAGAATCAGTCCAGTCAATACCTATCATCCATACAACCGGACGGCAAGCATAACCCAAAATAAATTCAAACGATAGAGCTCCATAGGCAGTATTTTCAGCGATAGTAGCATTTAGCCCTCCTATAGTACCGATTTTCCCTAATATCCCATTCGCTAATGCCATTAAAGCTATAAAGACTAATAACATTGCTCCAACATTTACAGCTAACTTTAAACCATCTGTTGTTCCGTTGGAAATTGCTTCCAAAGCATTGGTTCCAATTTTCTCTTTTGAAATGGTTAAATCTTCGTTGATTTTTTCTGTTTCAGGAACTAATATTTTAGCAGCTATTATTGCTGCAGGGGCAGAAATAATAGAAGCCGTTAATAAATGTTTCGCGAAAAATGCTTGTTCTACGGGGTCATCTCCTCCGAGGAAATTAACGTAAGCAGCCAATACCCCTCCAGCAATTGTTGCCATTCCACCAGTCATTAGGCACATAATTTCTGACTTGGTCATTCCTGTCAAATAAGGCTTAACTAGCAAAGGCGCTTCTGTTTGTCCTAAAAAAACGTTTCCTGCAGCAGCTAGGCTTTCTGCGCCGGATAGGCGCATAAATTTTTTCATAATCCAAGCAAAAGTATAAACTATTTTCTGAACGAGCCCCCAGTAATAGAATAGGCTAACCAATGCAGAAAAGAAAATAATTGTTGGCAATACCTTAATTGCAAAAGTTAACAATGGCGCTTGAACTTTGCCGATTCCTAGCTGTCCAAATAAGAAATCAGTTCCAATGTCGGTTTTTGCAATAACCCACACAAAAGCTTTACTTATATAGTCAAATCCAGTTTCAACAAAAGGAACTTGCAAAACTAAAAAAGCAATTATTAATTGCAGTGCAAGTCCTTTTCCAACCAACGCCCAATTAACGGCCTTTCTGTTTGCGCTAAACAACCAAGCAATAACGATTAAGAATGCCATTCCCAACATCCCTCTAAGTATAGAAAGGTATGAATAGGGTTCCATTTTAGGCTTAGCTGAATTATCTCTGATAAAACATGAAGACATTCCAACTGTTCCTAGTATCAAGGTGTCTCCCTCAAGGTAATCGATAGACATCGTTTGATTCGCATATTTTTGTTCTAGGTTTCCATTTTCATCTTTCAGTATTTGTTGACCTCCTGAAAAATAAACGACTTTCCGTTTATTGGAATCTAGAAAGACAACTGTAGAATCAATTCGAATTTTACTTTTTGAAACAAACGGAGTAAACGTTATAAGCGAATCTTTTGCCTTAATTCTCCAGGACCCGTTGGTGGTGTCTTGCAGTCCGTCAATAATATTACTTCTAAATGATCCAATTTTTACATCAAAGTCAATAAAGTACTCGGCGGAATCAAAGGGTACGTAATTTCCATCACCATATCGATTAATGCCCAGGCTCCATTTTCCTGACAACTTTTCTTTAAGAGATAATTCGGCAGGAGCTTTTTTTGAACAAGAAGAGATTAACCCCGCCAGAAGTACAAATAAAAGTATATGCTTTAGTGTTTTCAAATTAAAGGAATCTCTTAGTTTGAATTACGTCTCTTGATTTCATCTCGAATTTTAGACGCTTGTTCATAGTCTTCATTTTCTATGGCTTCTTGCATTTTTTGTTCAAGGTCGTCTAATGTAAAAGTTTCCACAGGATCTTTGGTCAATTCATCCAAATCGACATCGTCTTCCACAAATGCATTGTCTTCATCGTCTTCATCGTCCAATACAATACCAGCTGAACCAAGAACAAACTCATACGTAAAAATATTACACGCAAATCTAACCGCTAAAGCAATGGCGTCAGATGTTCTGGAATCTATTTCTATTTCTTTGCCATCTTTTTCGCAAATTAATTTTGCAAAGAAAATCCCTTCAACTAAGTTGTAAATAATAACTTCTTGGATGTGAATGTCGAATTCATCCGCAAAATTCTTAAATAAATCATGTGTTAGTGGTCTGCTTGGAGTCATTTGCTCTAACTCTATAGCAATCGCTTGAGCTTCAAAACCTCCAATAATAATCGGAAGCCTTCTTTTACCTGAAGACTCCCCTAATACCAGTGCATAAGCACCAGATTGTGTTTGACTGTAGGATAGACCTACTATATCCAATTTAATTTTCTCCATACCCTCAATCACCAGTATTTTGGTCCTCTATCTGTTCTAGTACGAAAATAATTAAATTAAACCCCTTATTCAAACATCCGTTAAATTGTTTTTAAAAATGTGATAAACACTTTTTGATCTTTGATAAAGATAGGAGAACAAAAAACCTCGAACATTACTGCTCGAGGTTTTTAATTCAAATGTTACTTAAATACTAGTTCTGAGAAGCTTTAAAAGCTTTCATTGCCTCATTTAATTTTGGCAATACTTCAAAAGCATCACCAACGACGCCGTAATCTGCTGCTTTAAAGAATGGAGCTTCACTATCTGTATTGATAACAACAATCGTTTTACTACCATTTACTCCTGCTAAATGTTGGATTGCTCCAGATATCCCAGCAGCAATGTATAAGTTCGGACGAATTGCTATACCTGTTTGCCCAACATGCTCGTGGTGAGGTCTCCAGCCAATATCGGCTACTGGACGAGAACAAGCTGTTGCAGCACCTAAAGTAGTTGCTAAATCTTCTACCATTCCCCAATTTTCTGGTCCTTTCAAACCTCTTCCTGCAGAAACAACTAATTCAGCTTCCGGTAAAAGAACTCCTTCTCCTTGCGTTTTCATTTCTTTAACGGTAATTCCTGCAGCTCCTAATTCTGGATTAAATTCTGCAACTTCTGCACTTCCTCCAGTAGATTCTGGTGGAATTGAGTTAGGCAATAAAGAAATTACTTTCTTGGATGAGTTAACAGAAACATTCGCAAAAGCTTTCCCTGAAAACACATTTGTTTTAACTACAAATCCGCTTGATGTGTCTGGAAGTGCAATCGCTCCAGAAACATGACCAGCTTCCAAGTTAGCTGCAACTCTTGGCGCAACAGCCTTTCCTAATTGATCTTGTGACACGATTATTACATCACTACTACAGTCATTTGCTGCCGCAGCAATTAACTTAGTCAATTGTTGATCGTTTCCTTCGCTCAAGCTTCTACAAACCAAAATTTTGGTTGCACCATTATCTCCTAAAGATGCTAAAGCTGCAGCATCAGCATCTCCAAAAGTAATTACTGTTGTAGTTCCTATTTTACTTCCGTAAGTAACTGCTTCCTTTGCAGCCTTGGAAATTTTCCCTTTTGTTTCTATAAATACTAGTACTGACATATCTTATATAACTTTTGCTTCGTTGTGTAATAATTCTACTAATTCGGTCATGTTATCAGCATCAATGTATTTACATTCTGATTTTGCTGGTGGCATACTATAAGAAACGATGCTGGTTAATTCAGCTGTTTCAATAGCAGGAATTACGTTTAATGCTTTTGTTCTAGCAGCCATAATTCCTCTCATATTTGGAATCCTTTGTTCTGCCATTCCTTTTGCTGCACTTAACACAAATGGGGTATTTACTTCTAAAACTTCTGCTCCACCTGGGACATCTCTTTCTAATGTGGCTGTATTTCCAGAAACCTCCAATTTTTGGGCTAAAGACACGAAAGGTTGGTCTAACATTTCAGCAACCATACTTCCAATTTGGGCACCATTATAATTGATTGTTTCTTTTCCTGTTAGAACGATGTCAAAACTATTTGCTTTTGCATACTCCGCAATTTGTTTTGCAACGAAATAAGGGTCTTTTGCTTCTGCATCAACTCTTACAGCATCTGTAGCTCCAATAGCTAATGCTTTTCTTATTGTTGGATCATCTGCAGCGGTTCCAACGGTAATTGTTGTAACTGTACCTCCATTTGCTTCTGTTAACTCTAGCGCACGAACCAACGCATACCACTCATCGTATGGATTTACAATGTATTGCACACCATTTTCATCAAACTTGGTGTCACTATCCGTGAAGGCAATTTTTGATGTTGTGTCTGGTGCTTTACTAATACAAACTAATAACTTCATATGTTATATTTTACTTGTTTTTAATCTTTGTTGTTCCAAGAATAAATAGGATTTGCAAATGTAACTAAATCCACTTCTTGAGAGCTCAAATCTACACAATTATTTGTTATGCTTGCATACCTTTTACTGTTTTATTATGAATCCAAAATAGGAATCCAATAATTTTTATTGATTACATAATGATTTTACACGTTTTAAATCTATTTTTGTTTTGCTAAAATTTGAAAACAGATGAAAACAATACAATTTAGAGAAGCCTTAGGAGAAGCAATGAGCGAAGAAATGCGTAGAGATAAAAACGTATTTTTAATGGGAGAGGAAGTAGCGGAATACAATGGTGCTTACAAAGTTTCTCAAGGGATGTTGGAAGAGTTTGGACCAGAAAGAATAATAGACACACCCATAGCTGAACTAGGTTTTGCTGGAATAGCTGTTGGAGCTTCAATGAACGGTTTAAGACCAATAGTTGAGTTTATGACTTGGAATTTTGCAATTCTTGCAGCAGATCAAATTATAAATAGTGCCGCAAAAATGTTGCAAATGAGTGGTGGTCAATTTAATTGTCCAATCGTATTTAGAGGTGGAAATGGAACAGCTGGTCAATTGGCAGCAACGCACTCGCAAGCATTCGAATCTTTTTATGCTAATGTGCCTGGTTTAAAAGTATGCACACCTTCTAATCCATACGACGCCAAGGGTTTAATGAAGTCTGCAATTAGAGATGATAATCCTGTGTTGATTTTGGAGTCAGAAAAAATGTATGGCGATAAAGGAGAGGTTCCTGAAACGGAATATTTAATTCCAATTGGAAAAGCCGATATTAAAAGAAAAGGAAAAGATGTTACCATAGTTACTTTTGGAAAGATTATAAAATTAGCACAAGAAACTGCTGATATATTGGCTAAGGAAGGAATCGATTGTGAAATTATTGATTTAAGAACAATCAGACCGTTGGATTATGCTACTGTTGTAGAATCTGTTAAAAGAACTGGACGTTGTGTCATATTAGAAGAAAGTCATCCGCTTGGATCTATCTCAAGTGAAATAGCTTATCACCTCCAACGTTATGCATTTGACTATTTAGATGCCCCGGTGCAAAGAGTTACACAAAGTGACACACCTTTCCCATTTGCTAAGCCGCTTATGGCAGAAGCTTTGCCAAATGTTAAACGATTGGTGAATGCAATAAAGGATACTATGTATGTCAGTTAAATTGTTGAATCCCTTGATTTTTATTGGAGCGTATTTTTTTACTTAAAGTACTTGGAGAAAATGGAAAAGCAAGATTTAGGTAATACAATGAAAAAAGCTTCCATTTTGGAGGCTTTTTTTGTTTTAGAAAGACTTATATTTACTTCAATAACCATGAATTATGGCAAGAAAAACCAAGATAAAATGAAAAAAATTAAATTATCATCGATAGCTTTTCTAACACTGTTAATAAACCTATATGTGTGTGCGCAAAACATTCAAATATCTAGTATAGGAAACCCAACAGAACCTTCTATTATGATGGATCCGAATAATCCAAACATTCTCGTTGCTGGCTCTAACTTAAATTATTATTATACATCAAGTGATGGAGGAACAAACTGGAATGTTAATGTTTTAACTTCCAGTTATGGTGTTTGGGGAGATCCTGTAATAGATATAGATACGCTAGGGCATTTTTACTTCACACATTTAGCAAATATGCCTGGAGGTAATTGGATAGATAGAATAGTCTGTCAAAAATCTACGAATGGAGGGATTTCATGGTCTGATGGATCATTCACTGGATTAAATGGAGCAAAAGCGCAAGACAAGCAATGGACCATTGTTGACAGGAGCAACAATAACATTTATATGACATGGACGGAATTTGATCAATATGGCAGTTCTGCTTCTTCAGATAGTAGTAGGATATTATTTTCAAAATCCATGGACCAGGGAAATTCCTGGTCTGCACCTATAAAAATTAATCAGATTAGTGGAGACTGCATCGACGAAGATAACACTGTAGAAGGTGCGACACCAGCTATAGGAACATCTGGCGAAATATATGTTTCTTGGGCTGGTCCAAATGGGATTGTATTCAATCGATCCTTGGATCAAGGAAATACTTGGCTTGCCCAAGAAATTTTAGTAGACCCAATGCCCGGAGGCTGGGACTTTGATATCCCCGGCTTGGATAGGGCTAATGGACTTCCAATTACCAAATGTGACCTAAGTGGAGGTCCAAATCATGGAACGATTTACATCAACTGGTCCGACCAAAGAAATGGTTCCACGGACACAGACATCTGGTTAACTAAATCAAGCAATGGCGGCAATACTTGGTCTACTCCGGTTAAGGTAAATACTGATAATTCGAATAAACATCAATTTTTTACCTGGATGGATATTGACCAAACCAATGGGCATTTGTATTTTATATTTTATGACAGAAGAGCCTATCTGGATAACCAAACTGATGTTTATATGGCGGTTTCATCTGATGGAGGAAGCACTTATGAAAATCGCAAAATAAGTGACAATTCATTTACTCCTACACCTGGGGTGTTTTTTGGAGATTATAATAATATAGTAGCTCACAACGATATTGTACGACCAATATGGACGAGACACAACGGTGGACAATTGAGTATTTGGACGGATGTAACGCCTATAGGTGAAACCCTGGGTCTTCCTCATGAATCCCTGGAAGATAACACTATCGAAACGAATGTATTCCCTAACCCTACGAACAACTTGAATTATATTTCATTTAAACTGCATAAGTTATCAAAAGTTCAAATTGAACTTATAGATAGCAGCGGCAAATTAATAGTAGAGCTAACGAATAAAAAAATGGATTATGGAAAACACATTATTCCTATTGATATGTCGACCTTGAATTTATCTCCGGGAACCTATTACTATAAGCTAGCAATAAATGAAGAAACCGAAATATTAAAAGCTATTCTTATTAAGTAACAAATTCTAAACCAAAAGAGGGTAAGAAACGAGAGTAGTACATTGATGAAATTCCAACTTTGTTTTCAAAAAGACAGATCCGAAGATAACTTTTGGTTATTATTCTCTTAAATTCGGGTAATAATTGAATTTATGAAAAAAACACTCTTCCTATTACTGCTAGTACTTCTCTTTTCAAGCAACGGCAGCTCACAACAGAATGATACTGCTAATTATCCATATTGGATTGAAATGATGCAAGATCCTAGTGCTAATTTCTTTCAAACCCAAAGAGCTTTTGAGCTTTTCTGGGAAAATAAACCAGTAACACCTGGATGCGGATACAAGCCATTTAAAAGGTGGGAATACCGAATGTCGCAAATAGTTGATGAAAACGGTTACAAGCCTAATCCATCGGAGACATTTTACACCTTAAAAAATTATTCACCCATAAAGTCAGTTAGTGGTAATTGGACCCCACTTGGCCCCAACTTTAATCAAACGACTACCTATGGTGAAATCCCAGGAGTTGGCAGATTGAATACCGTTGCGTTTCATCCTACGGATCCAAATACAATTTATGCAGGAGCACCCGCAGGAGGATTGTGGATCAGTAATGACAATGGAGTTACTTGGAATAGTTCTACCGATGACTTGCCAACTCTCGGAGTATCTTCTATTTTGATTGACCCTATTAATCCAAATATAGTATACATTGGAACCGGCGACAAGGATGCGAGTGATGCTCCCGGCCTTGGAGTTTTTAAAAGTATTGATGGTGGAATTTCTTTCAATCAGATAAATACTGGAATGGGAGATCGAACGGTTAATGAAATGCGAATGCATCCTGATAGTAACGAGGTTTTATATGCTTGTACTTCGGGAGGTTTTTTTAGATCTGGAGATGCTGGTTTAATTTGGACACAAACAACCATATCTCCTACTGAATATACGGATATGGAAATTAAACCTGGTGATCCGAGCACAATATACGCCGTTCGAAAAAACAGATTAGACATTTCAACAGATGGAGGTTTGTCTTTTTCATCTACTTTTGGGTACCCAATTAAAAATAGAATGCTTATTGAGGTAAGTGAAGATGACCCCAATAGATTGTATTTACTTGTTACCAATCTATATGATTTTGATTCATTCTGGAGGTCAGACGATTCTGGACAGTCATTTTATGAAGTTTCTAATTCACCCAATATTATGGGTAGAACAACTGATGGTTCTGACATAGGTGTTGGTCAATCTTGGTATGATCTTGCATTGGAGGTAGACCCAGAAAATGCTGATATAGTATATGCTGGTGGAATAAACGTTTTTAAATCTATAGATGGTGGTAATAGTTGGACTTATAATAGTAATGGCGTTCATGTAGACATGCACTATTTAAGATTTTCACCGCATACGCATGAATTATATTTAGCAAATGATGGTGGATTGTACAGAAGTAATTCTGCGAATTCTGCTTGGGAAGATATTTCTCAAAACATGGTAATCGGCCAGATTTATAAAATTGGGCAAAGTGCTACGAATGTCAATAAATGCCTTACTGGCTTCCAAGATAATGGAACTAGTCTTTTCGATGGAATTGGCTGGGGAAGAGTTTTAGGGGGTGATGGAATGGAGTGCATGTATGATCCGATTGATGAAAATTATGCTTATGCTTCTATTTACTATGCTTTAATTTACCGCTCTGTTAATGGATCTGGATTTCAAAAAATATGTGGTTTAAACACAAATAATGTTGACGAAGAAGGCGCTTGGGTTACTCCTTATTGTATTGGTGAACACAATAATGGCGTTATGTATGCTGGACTAAAGAGTATGTGGAGGACAACAAGATTGAAAGAAGCCGATAAAGACAGTGTTCTTTTCGAAAATATTTCTCCTGCCGGAATTGGCAATACATCAAATAACTGTGATGTAATTGAACACTCTTCCGCTGATTCGAATCTTCTTTATGTTACAAAGGGTTTTAGTCTTTATAGATCACAGAATTGTAATGACCCAGCTGCAAGTGTAACTTGGAATACACTTAGTCCTGGTACTATAGGGGGGAATATTAACGATATGGAAACCAATCCATTGGATACGAACGTTATATGGCTTGCAAAAGGTAACGGAGTAATAAGGTCAGACGACCGAGGCCTTACATGGGTAGACATTTCGGGAAACTTACCGGGTATCCCTGTTACCTGTATTGTTTTGGATAATATGAGTAATGAAGGTCTCTATGTTGGTACATATGCAGGGGTCTATTATAAAGATTCCACCATGTCTAATTGGGTGTTTTTTGGCACTGGTTTACCGGTTAATTCTGAGCTTTCGGAATTAAATATTTATTACGGTTCTGGTGGCGCTGAAAAAAGATTAAGAGCTTCCACTTATGGCAGAGGATTGTGGGAATCTGACCTATATGATACAATCACTACTTATTTTCCAAGTTTACCGTTAATTTCTTTTCAAAACGACAACCCAAAATTAGAAGTATATGAGAATTTCATCTTAAATATTAATTTTTATAAAAATTTAGCAAATGTACCCGTTTCAGGTTTTGACCTTTCTGATATAGCAATAACTAACGGAACGCTCAACTCATTAACTGGAGGTCCTATTGACTATGAACTAGATATTACACCCACAGCACCGGGAATTATAACAATTGATATCCCCGCGGATATTGCAAAGGATAACGATTCCATTTTCAACGCAATGGCTTCTACGTTTTTGGTCAATTATTCTGAAGACATTCCAAACCTTGGATATACTGGTCCTGGAGGAGTTGGTGGGGAAACTGAAATTGCTATTTGGCTAAGTGGTGATAATGAATTTAGCTACCAAGGCAATGCAATTACTGCGGATGGTGCTATTATAGACAAGTGGTTGGATAGGAGTGCATTTAATATAAATACTATTCAAACTATTGACTCAATGCAACCAATGTTGAGAACCGGAATAAATGGAATCGCTGGTATTAATGCAATTGAATTTCAATCAGATACATCTGGTTTTGGAACTTGGATAAAAGCAGAGAATGTTATACCTGGAAAAAACTTTGGAGTTTTCACTATTGCTGAGTCTGCTTCGGAGTTTTATAACGACTATGGATGGATTGCAAGTTCCAGAGACGATAATGGGTTTATTATTCATCCAAATAAAGGCGATAAGAGATGGTATCCGCATATTAAAAATAATACCGGTGATGGAACAAATGGAGCAACAAAATCATTTAACGATATTGCAATACCTCATCTTTATGGTTTTGCATTTTGTCAAAATGATATCACAAGCTATATACATGTAATTTCTGATGGAGAAGATGATGAAGAAGGGAAATCAGGATTTGATGATAGAGAAAACACGGGAAGCATTAATATTCAATTAGGGCAGGACAGATCAGATAGGTGGGGAGATGGAAAGTTAGCTGAGCACTTTATTTATAATGAAGTGCTTGGGAAGACTCATGTAAATATAATTCGAAATTATTTAGGAGCTAAATATCAAATTGACTTGGGAAGCAATGATATGTATTTACATGATCATACCTATAGATTTAATCTTGGTGGAATTGGAAGAGAGAACCAATTTGATTTACATCAAGATGCTCAGGGAACTGGAATAGTAAGAGTAAACAATCCCGCTTCATTTGACGATGGAGATTACTTTATGTGGGCAGATAACAACGAAAGCCACAGTAATTGGATACCCAATGTATCGCCATTTGAAACAAAGATGATTAGTAGAAAATGGCAAGTGGAAGAGGTTGGAACAATTGAAAGTGTGGATGTTAGGATTGCGTTAGAAATGCTTCCAGAAAATGATTTGGAATATGTTCTTCTCATTTCGACACAACCTGATTTTGCAAAAAATAATAAGGCTTACAAAATGATATTAGTAGATGACACGTTGACTTCTACAATTGACTTTTCCGATGATGCATACTTTACTATTATCTCAGCTAATGACTTGCAAATACAATTGATAAATGAGGGTTACTCGTCATTAACGCTTACTATTTATCCTAGTTTTTCTTCTGGAGAATTCCAAGTTGTGATTAGCGATGAAAATAGTTTAGACGGGGAATTAACCATATTTAATGTAGTAGGTCAATTAATGGAGAAAATGGATATTACAGGAGCAAATACTATTTATCAATCATTTAACAACTTAGCTTCAGGAGAATATATTGTGCGGTACAAAGATGCCAACAACAGCATTAAGCAACGCTTGATAATCGCAAAATAAGTATTCCCAATGGGGCAAGGCAAAAAAGAATGGATCTCTAACTTACGTGTTGTTGCAACCCTATGTGTTGTCTTGTTGCATGTAGCCTCTTCAGTCTTATACAAGTATAACCAAGTGCCAAACTCCCACTGGTGGGTCGGGAACGTTTACGATTCATTTGCACGTTTTTCAGTTCCATTGTTTTTAATGATAACAGGAGCTTTATTGTTAGGGAAACATTATTCATACCCTGTTTTTCTTAAACGAAAAGTTATAAGAATCATTTTGCCATTTGCCTTTTGGACAGCTATTTATATCATTTATAATTTTATTGAACCTCCACAATTTAATGGAAAATTAGAATCACAGTCAAATTTTTCGTGGATTCTTCAACAATTAAAGGATGGAAGTTCCTACCATCTGTGGTATGTATATATGCTTTTAGGAATATACATTGTTATTCCATTGGTAGCCAAATCATTAGTTGAGGTTAGAAAGTTATATTTAGAGTTATTTTTAATATTATGGGTGCTGTTTATCATCTTTTCAACATCCCACAATTCACAAAGTAATTTTGAATGGAATCTTTGGTATTACTTTGGTTATTTAGGCTACGTTGTTTTAGGCTATTATTTATCTACCATAAATACGAAGCATAAAACTGCCTCTACTTTGGCTGGATTTACTTTTCTAATTGGTTTGTTTATCACAGCCTATGGTACTTATTTCTACACAGATATTGATGGAGCTTTTCACAAATTATATTACTCTTATTTAACTCCGAATGTTCTACTAATGACGGCTAGTATTTTTGTCTTAATGAAAAATGTAAATATTAACTTGTCGGGAGTATTAAAGAAACCTCGAGACCTAATTGACAAATACAGTTATGGAATATACCTATCCCATATTCTAGTTTTAAACTATTTAATTATGTATGGTGTTGATTGGGATTTAATTCATCCATTAATTGGAATTCCTTTAACTACAATAATCACGCTTATTGTATCGATAGCGATTGTTTATTTGATTCGTAAAATTCCTTTTGGAAAGTATATTTCTGGTTGATTAAAAAGCGGTAATTAATAGATCTAAATCTTTGTAAGGGAGATTATAAGTTTCACCCAAGTAAGAAGAAGTTAATGTTCCATTATAGATATATACACCATGCCTGAATCCCTTATCGGTTCTAATTAATTTTTCGCATCCACCACCATCTGCTATTTCTAGAACCAGAGGAGAAAAAATATTACTCAAAGCATAAGATGCAGTACGAGAGACTCTTGATGCAATATTGGGAACACAATAGTGCGTAACACCATGTTTTTCATAGGTAGGTCGTTCATGAGTTGTAACATTAGAGGTAGCAAAACACCCGCCTTGATCAATAGCCACATCGACAATAACAGCTCCATCTTTCATTCCTTCAATCATTGGCTCTGAAACCACACAAGGAGTTCTGCCATGTGGAGCTCTTAAAGCTCCAATCGCTACATCCGCTCTTTTTAAGGCTTTCTCCAATACTTTTGGTTGAATCACTGAGGTGAAAACTTTCTGCCCTAAATCCTGTTGAAGCCTTCTTAGTTTATATACCGAATTGTCAAATATTTTCACCGAAGCACCCATTGCTAAAGCCGTTTTTGCAGCAAATTGACCAACAGTGCCAGCACCAATAATAACAACCTCTGTTGGAGTAATGCCTGCAACTCCGCCAAACATTAATCCCTTACCTCCGTTTACATTACACATTAATTCTCCGGCAATCAAAATAGATGTTGTGCCTGCTATTTCTCCCATTGACCTTACTATAGGAAATATTTGTGCTTCATCTTTAATATAATCCCAAGCAATTGCTGTAATTTTCTTTTTCATCAAGCCGCGCAAAGTGTTTTCTGGCTGAACTGTAAGTTGCAGTGCAGAAAACAAGGTTTGCTTGTACTTCATCATCTCAATTTCTTTAGGTGATGGAGGGGTTACTTTTAGTATAATATCTGCTTGATATACTGCCTCAGGTGATAGAACAATTTCTGCACCTGCCTCGCTATAATCTTGATCGGAAAAATTTGCATGTTCTCCTGCATTTGTCTCTACTACAACGCGATGACCGTTGGCTACAATCTGACCTGCAGCTTCTGGCACTAGGGCAACTCGATGCTCTTGAAACTCCGTTTCTCGGGGAATACCAATATATAAACTTGATTTTTTACGACCTACCTCCAACATTTCTTCTTGGGGCATTAATGAAGCTTCGTAGGCTAATGATTTAAGAGCGTCTCCAGAGGAAGTCATGTTGTTAAAGTGATTTTGCGGCGGTTAGTATCAATTATTTCAATTGACACTTTTACGCAGTTGTCAGGTAAAAGTTTCGGGATTTTACTTGCCCATTCAACGAAGCATATATTACCACTGTAAAGCTGTTCGTCTAATCCGCTGTCCATAGCTTCTTCTTCATTTTTAATACGGTAAAAATCAAAGTGGTTTATTTCTCCATATTGCTCAGAGAAGTATGTATTTACTATTCCATAAGTAGGGCTAGAAACCGCATCTTCAACATTTAGCACCTTACAGATCTCACCAATTAGCGTAGTTTTACCAGCACCCATTTCCCCATCAATAATAAAGACTTGATTAGCGGTACATAGTTTTGATATAGCTTTTGCTACTGTGTAGAGGTCTGATTGATTATCTATTGAAAAAGTTTCCAAATTGGACTATTTCTTTTTTACAATATACAACAATTCATCGGCATGAAAACGATACTTTTCATATTGCTCTTTTGGCATATCTTTGCGGTAGTCGTAGACTTCGACTTCAAATCCTGCAGCTTCTAACTTTTTTTGGTAATCCAAACCGTACAAACGAACATGATCGTATTGCCAAAAGTGTTTTTCTCTTTCTGCAGGAGATGTAATTGAAGCATCTTCATACGTTTCTGAACGCGATGTATCAATTGGGACTTGAAAAATGCCCCATCCTCCTGAATTCATAATACGGTGTAATTCAGTCATACATTTATGGTCATCCTCAACATGCTCCAACACATGATTGCAAAAAATGACATCGTACTGATTGTCTTCCAATGGAATCTTATGTAGATCAAAATGAATATCTGCAAGTGGTGATAGCAGATCGCCAGTGGTGTATTCTAGATTGTTTTGTTTTTTAAACTTACTATAGAAGCATTGCTCAGGTGCTATGTGCATTACCTTTAATTTCTCTTCTGTAAAGAAATTAGATTTATCTTTAAGGTAAGTCCACATTAAACGATGTCTTTCTAGTGTAAGATCGTATGGACAAAGAACGTTATCTCTATGCGCTACGCTTGAGCCGTAAGAAAGGAATTTCTTAAACGATTTTTCACAAACAGGACAATCTACTTTATTCCCTTTGTAAACCAAAGGGGCAAATACTCTAAAAACATAACTCAACCGTATCAACAATGGCCTTGGTAAAGTATTTAGCAAGTATTTATACAGCTTTTTCATGGTCTCTTGTAACCAACTTATTTAAGTAACTCATCTATGTTACGCGCATAATCGTAAGAATCATCCAGGAAAAAAGTTAACTCAGGAGTTTTCCTAAGTTGATTTTTCACAACTTGGGCAAGTATATGTCTCACTTGACGTCCATTGTCTTGAACATTTTTAAGAACTTCTTCATTTTCTTTTGCTCCGAAAACACTTAGGTAAACTTTAGCGGTTCCCATATCAGGGGACACGCGAACTATAGTTACGCTCACCATTGCTCCCATACAAATTGTTCTTGCTTCTTTTTGAAAAATTAAGCTAAGTTCTTTTTGTATAACACCTGCAATTTTTTCTTGTCTAATGCTCGCCATAACAAATACAAATGTATGTTAACCTTGGTTAAATAGAATTAAAATGGGGCTAAGCTTTTGAAGCTATCTTAACAAAGTCATCGTAACTAATTTCTTTCTCGTTAACTTTAATCGTGTTTTTTAAGAAGTTCAGAACTTTTTGATCGTATAATGAGTCGTATATTTTACGGGCTTCTTCCTCATTAGAAAGAACATTTTGAGCATATTTATTCATTTCCGCATCATCTGGAACCATCATGCCGTATTGTGCATATTGACCTGATAATAGTTCTTTCGTAAAATCAACAACCTCTTCATTATTAACCTTAATGTCATTTTCTTTGATGATTTTATTCTCTACTAGTTGCCATTTTAAGCTTTCAGAATATTGTTCGTATTCAGCTTCTACTTGCTCCGGAGTGATCTTTTCCTTACTAGATGAAAGAATCCATTTCTTTAAAAACTCATTCGGTAGCGTCAATTTTAACTTTTTAACAATGCTTTCTGTCAAATCTCTTTTAAAAACTTTATCACTGTCTTTAACAAACATTCCAGAAAGCTCACTTTCAATTCTCAGTCTAAAATCTTCAGCAGTTGTAACAGCTCCTTCACCATAAATCTTATCAAACAACCCTTGATTAACCTCTGCGGGGGCTAAACTTTTTACATCAGTAACTTTTAATTCTACATTTCTAGTATAAGCAGCAGCTCTTTCAGCAGAGATATTCAACATTGCTGCTAAATCTGATTCACTTCTAGAAATGGTTCTTGGGTCTATGATTAATGTATCACCTGCTTTTAATCCAATTAATTTTTTCTTCGCTTTTTTATCTTCTGTAAATTCAACGGATACTGTCGAAGAATGAGAAAAACCACCATCAACGGGTTTGTCATTTTCATCCAGCTCTGTAAAATGTGACATAATCATGTCTTTTTCATTACTTACATCTGTTGAAGATAGTTTGCCATATCTTTTTGCAAAGTCATCCAATTGTTTGTCAACTAATGTTTTGTCAACTTTTACTTTGTAATATGTGTGTTTATCTTTTGCAGTCAATTTAACTTCGAAATCTGGAGCTAACCCAATTTCATAAGAAAATTCAAAATCACCAGGATTTTTCCAATCAATATCGATCTCCTCATCTACAACAGGCATCGGATTACCTAAAACGTTTAAATTGTTTTCTGTAATGTGTTTATGAAGTGTATCGTTTAACAATTTATCAATTTCCTCAGCCAAAATTGAAGGACCATACTTTTTCTTAATTACAGTAGTTGGAACTTGTCCAGATCTAAATCCAGGCATTTGAACTTGCTTCTTATACGACTTTAATGATTTTTCGTATTGATCGTTGTAATCTGAGTTTGCAATTTTTATGGTTAAAATCGCATTAAGCTTGTCTGAGTTATTTTGTTGAATATCCATGTTTATGGTTGTTCTGTTATTTATTTCTCTTATATAAAAAAGGCACCGTGCGCTGGCACGATGCCTTTTAATGTAGTACGGATGGAGAGACTCGAACTCTCACACCTTGCGGCACTAGATCCTAAATCTAGCGTGTCTACCAATTCCACCACATCCGCATTATCCAAATTGAATTGGCTCTTTTGCCAAAATTGGAGTGCAAATGTACGACAAAGAATGTGAACTCAAAACATAGAGCCAAACTATTTTTATTCTTTTAAAAAGTAATATCTCTATAAAAAAAAAGGGCTACCTCATCGAGATAGCCCTTTTTTAAAACATTACTGTTATCTGGTAATGGTTATTTCTGTACAACCATTTTGCTAGTGATTTTACTTCCTTCAGAAACTAAAGAATAGTAATATACACCTGAAGCAAATTCAGTAGCATTAACTTGAATACTGTGAGATCCATTCGTTAATGTACCTAAATCCATTGTTTTAACAACTTTACCTGTCATATCAACAAACTCAAACTGAACATCAGATGTGTTCGTTAATTCGAAATTAATCGTAGAGTTGTTATCAAATGGATTTGGCATGTTTTGACCTAAAACAGCTCCTGTTTCAGAAACCTCAGTAATTCCAATTGAAGGGTCAAAGTTCATTCTTTACCATTGGAGTGCCATTTGTGAATACTGGCTACCACCTCCATTCAAGCCGCCATAAAGTATGTAACTTGTTTGATCTGGAGAGAATCCACTTGTTCCATAATAGAACTCAGAATAACATCCTACTGCAACAAAGTAAGTAGAACCAGCGGTTAAAGTTGGGTAAGTAAACAATACCAAAGTCTTTTCACTTCCAACATCACCTGTTACTGTAGTGTATTCAGCAGTTTCGTCAACATAAACAAAATCACCAACAACCGCATCAAATACATATAATTTACCATAAATAACAGTTCCAACTGGAGTGCCAGTAGCAATAGTCACGTTAATTCCATAAACTTGTTCATTCGCAAAAGCATCAAAGAGAGGACCGGCTTCAAAAGCAAAATCTCCAGGAGAACCATTATCTTCACCACCACCAGGAGAAGGAGTTCCATCCGTATCTCTCGCGTAGATATAATCATTTACAACAAATGAATCTCCGGTTAACGCATTGTTGGCAGGTACATCATCCACTAAATCAGCAGAAATGTCCATTGTAAAAGAGTAATTCCCATTTGCTGAAGGTGTAAATAAACTTGCAACTACAAGACTGTCAGAAGCTGTAGCAGCAACAGAGACACTCGCACTTGAACCTGTATTCGCACCAGAATTTACATCTACATTTAACATAACCCCTGTTTGTGTGTCAGATCCTTCATTTGATACCATAGTCCAAAAATCAATAGGAGCAACTTGCGTTAAAGGAATTTGGTAGTAGTGCAATCCTACAGATCCCCAATCGCTATCTCCTGTTTTAATGTCATTATTTGGTTTAGTAACTATATTTACATCATCAACAAACCACCCGTATGTGATATTCTGCACTCCTGGCGACCAGCTAAAACGAATCCAAACTGTACTTGGATTTCCAGCAATAGCAGAAGAGATGTCATAAGTCCGTAACATCGGATTAGCATAAGGAGCTCCACCTGCTTGCGTAAATGCATCAATGTCACCGTTATCTCCTACAGTTACAAAAGTAATTCCATCCGTACTTACTTGTACTTCTTGGATATCTTGAAATCTTGCACCATACTGTTCGAATTGAATGGTTACGTCAGAAGTACCACCAGTTAAAGTTGGTACATCTATTGATGCAGCAGTTGTTGCAGTAAACGTAGAGTTTGAAGGTGCAGGACTTCCTGTTGAAGCATTACCATTATTTAGTTCTAAATAATTCCCTCCTGAATTAGAAGCTATTCCATTATTAAAGTACCAAGAGTCATTAACTGCATCAATAGTCCATCCCATAGGGGCTGTTTGAGCATCATTGTCAAGAACCCAATCTCCAGGAACCGAGAAATCTGAAATTAAATAACTTACTCCAAGTGCCTTAGCCTGCATAGGAGCCTCAGCTACTGTATTAATTTTTTTTGTAGAGAATAATTCTCTCTGTGCAGTGGGTGCCTGTGCGAATAAACTTCCGCTAACAGCCAACATTGCCATACTTAAGTAAACTTTTTTCATAATCTATTTTATTTTCTATTAGTGTTAATTCTTTTTTTAAGAACACAAATATAACGAGACAGTTGCCTTTTCAAAGAATTAAGACACTATTTATTAAGCAACGGTAAAAAATTTAACGTAAACGGTAAAAAATGTAAAAAGGTGGTGTTGTTTTAGTTGGCAACTTCACTCATAAACTTGATTCTCATTAGCTTAAGTTCTTCTTCTGTGTAATCTTCATCAAATTCTATAAGGGCTGCCTCTATAGAGTCGGTGTCTGCATCATCCATAAAATACTCAAATATTTCCTCTTGAGCCTCTTCGTCCAATAGTTCGTTTAAATGATAATCTATATTTATTTTAGTGCCTGAAGCAACAATAGCTTCAATTTCGGTTATAAGCTCATCGATTTTTTTACCTTGGGCTTTCGCAATGTCTTCAAGCGGTAATTTTTTATCAATATTTCTAATAATACTAACTTTTGAGCCACTTTTATTTAGAATTGATTTAACCACGAAATCTTCAGGACGCTCAATGTCATTTTCATCCACATATTGGATTATCACGTCTAAAAATGGCTGTCCATATCTTTTGGCTTTTCCTTGACCAACTCCCACTATATTTTGAAGTTCTTCCATAGAAATTGGATACTGCAATGTCATATCTTCTAAAGAAGGATCTTGAAACACTACAAAAGGAGGTACGCCTTTACCCTTTGCAATTTCCTTTCTTAAATCTTTAAGCATTTTAAAAAGTACTTCATCAGAAGCTCTTCCCCCTTTTTGATTTAATACAATATCAGAATCATCCGTATCACTATAATTATGCTCTTTAATCAACATAAATGATTTTGGGTTATTGATAAAGTCCTCTCCAGCTTCTTTTAAAAATAGTGTTCCGTAGCTTTCAATTTCCTTTCCTACAAGCCCTGCCACAATAACTTGACGAAGTGCTGCATTCCAAAATAAGGGATCTTTCTCTTTTCCAGCTCCAAAAAACTCATTGTTATTATGTTTGTACGTATTAATTTCACTGGTGAGGTTCCCTGTTAAAATATCAACAAAGTATTTTACTTTGTGCTTGCCGACAATACTTTTTATGGTTTTCAATACAAGCTGAACATCATCCTTACCTTCAGACTTCTCTTTTGGAAACCTTGAATTATCACACATGTCAGCACCTTCACCATTCACTTCATCAAATTCCTCACCGAAGTAATGCAACAGAAACTTTCTTCTATTCATGCTCGTTTCAGAATAGGCCACAACTTCCTGTAGAAGTTGATTTCCAATTTCTTGTTCTGCGACGGGTTTACCATGTAGAAATTTTTCTAATTTCTCAATATCTTTATAGCTATAAAAAGCTAAACAATGCCCTTCTCCGCCATCTCTTCCGGCTCTTCCTGTTTCCTGATAATAACTCTCTAGTGATTTTGGAATATCATGGTGAATAACAAACCTTACATCTGGCTTGTCAATTCCCATCCCAAATGCTATGGTAGCGCAAATCACATCAGCATCCTCCATTAAAAACATATCTTGGTGCTTTGCTCTGGTGTTTGCGTCCAAGCCAGCATGATACGGAAGTGCTTTTATGCCATTTACTTGCAATACTTGAGCAAGTTCTTCTACTTTCTTCCTGCTTAAGCAATAAATAATTCCAGATTTTCCTTCTCTAGATTTAACAAACTTAATAATCTCTCTTTGAACATCAACTTTTTGTCTAATCTCATAATAAAGATTCTTTCGGTTAAATGAATCTTTAAAAACTTTGGCATCTACCATGCCTAAATTCTTCTGAATATCTTGTTGAACTTTTGTTGTGGCTGTTGCTGTTAATGCAATTATTGGAACATCAACTATGCTTTCAATCATCGGTCTTAAACGTCTGTACTCTGGTCTAAAATCATGTCCCCATTCTGAAATACAATGCGCTTCATCAATGGCGAAAAATGAGATAGTTATTTTGCTTAAAAAGTCTAAATTTTCTTTCTTTGTTAAAGACTCTGGTGCAACATACAATAACTTTGTTTTCCCATCTACCGTGTCTTGTTTTACGCGGGCAATCTCTGTTTTGTTTAATGACGAATTTAAAAAATGGGCGATACTATCATTCTCACTAACCGAACGAAGTGCATCAACTTGATTTTTCATTAAGGCAATCAAAGGAGAAACCACAATAGCTGTTCCCTGACTCATTAATGCAGGTAACTGATAGCACATCGACTTACCGCCTCCTGTAGGCATAATAACAAAAGTATTGTTTCCGTCTATCAGGTTTTGAATTACTTCTTCCTGTTCTCCTTTGAAACTACTAAAACCAAAATATTTCTGTAAGGACGCTTTTATTGACTCTTCTACTACTTGCATTTTTCTTTTTTCAAAAGGAAACTTTATCGGTTACTGAAATTGTTGTTACTAATATACTATAAAAGATTCAGAGAAAAAACTTGTTTTCGTCATTCATCAAAATTTTGTCGTTAAGCACCACTTTTTATTAGATTGTTTTTCTATTCTTTTATTTTTTCTGCCTTTGCATTTGCTTCAGACATTATTTTATTTGCTTGAATTTGAGCCGTATCTTCCACTCCTTGAGCTGTTGTTTCTGACTCCGACTCAACCTTTTTTGCCTTCGACTCTCCCTCTGCAATTACTTTATCTCCTTTGATGTTTGCTTCAGAAATCATTTTATCTGCTTTCTTATCCGTTTCAGTATTCATTTTCTTTGCTGCAATTTCACCAGCTTTCTTTTTAATAGGATTACTTGCATCATCAATTAACTTCTGAGCTTGCGCATACCCTTCTTTTCTTAGCTTTTCTGCAGCTTTCTTGCCTTCAGCTATAACCGTATTACCAGCAGCTAAGCTTTCTTTTCTGATTTTCTCACCAGAAGCTTTTCCAGCCACCCTTATCTGATCAGCCTTTTCTTTCGCCTCTGCGATCAACTTATCTGCTTGTTTTTGAGCATCCTCCAACAGCTTTTTTGCTTCATCATACACCTTGTCTTTTACTTCTTCTATTACATCCTCCACAACATTTTGAGCTTGACCTTTTAAATCAGTTTTAATTATCGGATTAATAGCAGTACCTCCAATACCTATTTTAACCGGAATATTGTCTTCTAAATCCACACCAACAACTCCTGCAGCATCCTTTAAACCAGACAATAATCCAGCAGCTTCACCACCAAACATGCTTTGAGGGATTTCCATTTCCATTTTATAATCCAATTCTTGGAGAAAAGATGTTGTTCCCTCAATAGTTGTGTTAATTTTCCCCATTTTAACATCGAAAGGTTCTATCCAAATTTTACCATCTCTGAACTCATAGGTAATATTAATATTTTCGAATGTTTGCGTTTTGAGCTTGTCCATTTTTAAAGCCTCTGATATTTTTAATAAAACGGGAAGATCTCTAACGACTACTTTATTAGTATTAACTTCTCCGTTTCCAGTTAATGACTCATAAATAGGCTCCATGTTTGCATCAATATCTGTAACCATATTAAGATTTGTAGAAAAATTACCCGCACAATATTTAGCCATTGGCGCCATTTTTTCTATGGTGTTAAAGTACAATGCTGCTTTAGGAATATCTAAGTTTTCAATATCCATTTTCATGTCTATATGTGCTCTATCTTTTGAAATAGACCTGTAGGATCCATCAAGTCCGATACTACCATTAAAAACATTCATTTTCATTTCTTTTAAAGTAGCTAAGCCTTCATTCACAACAATTCCTCCGGTAAAGTTTGAAACCTCCAAGCTGTCATACAACATCTTTTCGATTTTTGTTTCAAGGTTAAAGTTGATATTATCTGGAATATCGATTGTTTCAGCAACTAATGAATCTGAAGTTGTTGCCGAAGTTGGTTCTTCTATTGCTGACTCTTCTGATACTGGAGCATTTGGGTCTGCATACATTAACTCATCAACATTAAAGTAGTTAGAAGCAATATTGAAAGACCCTGTCAAGACCTCGTCCTTTAAAAAATACTCCATATAGTTATCAATGCTTCCGTCAGCGTGCAAGTCGCTTTCTCCTATTTTTGCTTCAAAATATGCAAGGTTTAGGTATTGAGGAGCAAACTGAAATAACATAGAATCAATTGCAGTTAAGTAATTAGACCCTGAAGTTTGGTAATTCATTTGTGCTATTTTCAAGACTCCTATTGACTTGAAATTCTCATAATCTTCGTTTTCTAAAGCAGACACATTGCCCTTTAAAGCTATATTAGATGTTATTATTCCACTATATGACTCTCCCTCTTCCATTGGAATAATTTCCGCTAGTCTGGACAAATCCAAAAAGGTGTTTATCGTACTCTCGATATTAGGGTCTGTCATAATATTTCGAAGTTTCAGTGATGCATCTACTTCATTTCCTGCAAACTCTAGATGAAACGTGTTAACATCTATTTTGGTGTTATTCAGATCTATGCCTGCTTCACGATTCACTTTAACATCTAGTCCTATTTCATCAACTTTTTCTGGAAGATCAGGGTACTGGAACCATGCATTTGAAACACTTAAATCTAAATTAAACCCAGGCATAGATTCCTCACTAAACTCTCCAAAAACTTTTCCTTCAAAAACAAGGTTACCATCTGTTTTCATATCTCCAAAATCAGGGGAATAAACACCTGGAACCATACTCAATAATGAGCTAAATGATTGTTTGGTGGCTCCGAAAGTTATATCCATATCCATAATTTCGTCCGTCATTAAAAACCATCCATCAAAAGAAAGTCCTAATTCATTTAACACCGCTTCGTTTTCTTTGAAGGTAAACTTCATTTCATTTTCGGGCATATCTATTTCCATATTACATTTAATATCTGTAACTGTTTGAGACAAGTAATTGACATTATCATATCCAAATGTAACTCCTCCAATGTCACTTAAGGTTTCTAATGAATACGTTGTTTCGTTAACTGCAGCACTTCCTTTATGGTTTAAGCCTTCCAATTCCATATACATTACATATAGTTGGTCATCATATATAATGGCCCCATTTTCTATATAGTACTCTTCTAGCGCTAATTTTAAAGGAGCGGATTGGTCGACTTCTTCCTCAGTTGCAACCTCTGTTGAATCAGATTTAGCAATGTCGTAGTTTGCTTTGCCGTCTTCTAAAACCATTATATGTATTTTTGGCTCAACCAAACCAACGGATGAAATTTCATATTGGTCACCACTTATAACACTCCATAAATTTAATTTAAGATTGGTTTGTTTTATATCTACCAATTCAATTCCTTCAAACTCATCAAGTCCTGTTAAGATCAAGTCATTTATTTCTAGGGAAAATTTTGGAAATGTAGAAATCAAACTAAGATTAACTTCACCAAAATCAAGTTCAGCATTTAAACTCGCATTTGCCTCGTCTTTAATAAACTGCACTATCTGATCCTTGAATAAAATAGGTAATAATAGTATTAAAATAATTAAAACTAAAAATGTTATCCCCGTCCATTTTAATAAGCGTTTAATTAATTTTTTTTTCTTTTTTGGTTCTTTTTTTTCCATTTATTTATTTTCTACTTTAAAGATAATGGGATTCATTTAACAAATGATATAAATTTTTAAAAATGTTTCATCTTTGCAAATGTTATGCGGTTAAAGAAAACAATAATAGCAGTTGGAATTACATTTTTATTTGGAACTACCTTAATTTTATTTGTCCCTTCAATAAACGAGGGTGTTTACCATATGTTGGTTGATTCAACTCTTAGAGAATCTGTCCCTTACATTTATGGAAAGCAAGTAGATATCGACAACAATGTAATTTTAGATATTCGAACATTAGAAGAATATGAAGTTAGCCACCTACCTAACGCCATTTGGGCGGGAAAAGAAAATGACGAAATCCTTGAAAGAGGAAAAGACGCTAAAATAATAGTGTATTGCTCTTTGGGAAAACGTAGTGAGTTAAAAGGTGAACAGCTTATTGAAAGTGGATATACCAATGTATACAATTTATATGGCGGAATTATCGAATGGCATAATAATGGAATGACAACAGTCGACTCAAATGACAATTCGACAGCAACAATCCATACATACTCTTGGTTTTGGGGATTATGGATTCAGTAATTTAACTATTCTTCAAATCAACCATAGCTAAATATGCCATTAGTCCCATTCCTATTTCCAATGCCTTTTCATCTATAGTAAAGTTGGATGTGTGTAACCCCGCGGCAGGAGCTTTCGAAAAATCAGAAGTTCCTAATCGATAAAAGCATGCAGGAATTACTTGAGAGTAATAAGCAAAATCTTCGGCAGTCATTCTTAAATCCAGGTCAATAACATTCTCTGCACCCAAAAAGTCAATTGCAGCATTTTTAGATAATTTGGTTAATTCATCATCGTTTACCAAAAATGGGTACCCTTTTCGAACTTCAAATTCACATTTACCCCCCATTCCTTCAGCAATTGATTCGGCCATTTTAACCATTAAATCATGCGCTTCTTCTCTCCATTCTTCGTTAAAAGCCCTAAAAGTTCCTAAAAGATTTACTTCATCAGGAATAATATTTGTAGAACCGTTTCCTTGAATAGATCCAAATGACAATACACTCGGGCTATAAGGACTTACCCTTCTGCTAATTAATTGTTGTAGTGCGATAATAATATGTGAAGCAATTAATATAGGGTCAATTGTTTTGTGTGGTAAAGCAGCATGGCCTCCTTTACCGATTATTTTTACATGTAACTCATCTGCAGAAGCCATGTACATGCCTGGTTTAAAGCCAACCTTACCCGCTTCTAATTCAGGGTAAACATGTTGCCCGATGATGTTAATTGGCGAAGGGTTTTGTAAAACTCCTGCTTCAATCATCAATTTTGCCCCTCCTGGTATTCTCTCCTCTCCTGGCTGAAAAATTAATTTGATAGTTCCTTCAAACTCATTCCTTAATTCATGCAAAATAAGCGCTGTGCCTAATAAAGAAGATGTGTGAACATCATGTCCACAAGCATGCATTTTCCCTTCATTTTTCGATTTAAATGAAACATCAGCAGTTTCTTGAATTGGGAGAGCATCTAAGTCTGCACGCAATGCAATCGTTTTTGACGATGGATTATTTCCTTCAATTATCGCCACGACACCGGTTTTCACAATGCCCTTTTCATGCTTGATTCCCACACTTTTTAAAAATTTGGAAACTAATTCGCATGTTTCATACTCCTCGAATGAAAGTTCTGGATTTGCATGAATTGCTCTTCGAACTGCAATAATTTGTTCTTTGTTTTGAGCTGCTATTTTTTTTATTCTTTCAATCATCATTTTCACCAAAAAAAGCCATTCCGCTAATAATCATTTTAAAAGCCACAAATAACATAAATATTCCAAAAACCAACCTTATCAAATTAGGAGACAATTTTAACGCGACCTTAGATCCGATAAAACCTCCAATAACAAATGCAACTGCTATAATAGCAGCGTATCCAATAGAGGTTTTTGTAATAGTACCGTGTTGCCAATAACTATAAAAAGCCATTATTCCTATTGGCGGAAGCATAGTAGCTATACTTAACCCTTGCGCTTCATGTTGGGTAAATCCCATAATAAAAACCAACGCTGGTACAATCACTATTCCACCGCCAACTCCAATAAACCCACTCATAAGACCGGCACAAACACCAATACTCATTAAAAGTAAAATCGTTGAAACTCCCATATTAAAAATCTAATGATAATGATAAATATTTCACTGGGTCCAGTACTACACCATCATCAACCCCCCAAGCATAATCAAAACGGACATAGTAACCAAACAATTTAGATCGCAAACCAAATCCATAACCATACACTATTGGTTCTTTCTGGTTTTGCAGAACAACCTCATAATTAAAGCCTTCAACCAAAATGGTGTTAAATGCATTATCAGAAGTATAAGGATTTGTCCCCGTCCATGCTGCTCCTACATCTCCAAAACCAACTACCATAAAGTTTTCCAAAAAGGATGACTTAATTGGTTTATTTGAAAAATACTTAAAGGCTGGAACACGTAATTCATTATTTATCAAAGCAAAGCTATTTCCATTTCGTACGTTTTGGTAAAACCCTCTTACCGGAGTAGCGATAGTTTGAAATTGGAAATTCTGACTAGGGTCTGGTAAGATCGAATAATCGAATTGGGGTCCCAGCCAATTGTCTACCCCGCCCAAATAACTCAACAACCTCTGGTGTCCTAAAGAAGTATTAGCTGCAATTCTAGTGGCAAAAACAATATTTCTATGTATTTTTTGATAATGCCTAAAATCAACACCAAATACAAAAAAGTCAGTTTCAACTTTATCTAATTCCCTGTAAAACTCTCCCCAAAACTTAAAACGAGTTCCATTGAGGATATTCAGCCCGATTACGCGTGTATTGTCAAATACGTAATCTAATTTGACTCCAGCTAAATAATGATTTTCATTTTCAATCTCTAAAGTTGCTGGTTCAGTACTTAAAGTTACTATTCTATCATAACGCACACTATTCGTTAAACGAAGGCTAGCTACTTCATTGAAGGGGAATTTTAAATTGTATTTAGCGTCATAAGTTTGTATCTTTTGTGCACTTCCAGATGGGGAGTTTCTTGTAAACGATTGCCTTGATACCAAATACTTTTTATCCATTCTAGATTTTAAATTCTCATACGAGAGCATATACTCGGTATTATTAAAGTTTACAGGAAACCTAAACCCTCCAATTATTCGATAATCTTCAAATAAATCAATCATCCCCATTTTAATTAAGGTATTAAATCCAGAAGCTTGATATCCTCCACCTGTAAATCTTTGGTATGATTTATTTAAGAAACTATTATCTACTTGCGACACGACATAATCAGTGGTAAAATTAACATAGTATAATTCTTGTCTAGGTAATTTAAAAGTTTCTTTTTCTTCTTTTGGGTCACTATCTTTTTTAATTCCCTCTTTAAATTCTACGAAGACCTTTTCTACAACAGCAGCTTTATCGTTGTAAAATTGATAGTCATTAATGTCAACATAGTTAGAGTCTATTTCCTCAGCACTCTCACTTGTCAAAATAGTCGGAATGTTATTGTTTAGCTTCGACTTAAGCCAATAACTCATAAATGTTGTGTTGACTAATTCATCTTCAATTATCCTGTCCTTTTCATATTCTCCCTTGTAAAAATGATACTTTCCATTCTTCAACATCAACATAGAATATGTTCCGGAATTTTCAATAGGCTCATACTCCAATACATCTCTTGAATAATTGGACATTCGTGCAGTTATTGAAAAATATTTATAATGAACAGCGGTATCAATAAAACTAATGGCGCTATCGTAATAAGCAACATATCGATTCCTTATTCCGTTGGCATTTGACAGGTATGAATAACGTTCCTTTGAATACTGATTTGGAGATGATTCGTCTATATAGGGAGTGTTTGTAATTCTAGTCAATGGCCTTTTAATGTGATCAAGATCTAATATATATATGTCTTTATCTTTTTTGTATTGAATTGTTTGGACCTTCTTTCTAATTGTATCGTCAATTCTATTGGACGTAAATATTACGCGTGTATCATTATCAACAAATCTTGGAGACAAGTCATCGAATATATCATTTGTTAATTGTTTTTGATTATTTCCAATTACACTGTATAAAAATAAGTCTGTTTTCCCTTTTGCAACAGCGGAAAGGATCAATTTATCCCCTGTATTATTATAAGACATACTCAATACCTTGTCCATTTTTCGAAGAGGTCGTTTATCCCTTTTTTTATCTTCCATATCGTAAAGGTTTAAAACTAATTCTCCTCTTTTCTCTTCTATAAATGAAAGGACTTTGCTTGTAGGATGCCAAGCTAAAACGGGATGTGAATAATCAGGTAACCTGTCCAACTTATGTTCTCCTCTAGCTATTTTTTTCGATTTTTGCTCTTTAATGTCATACAGCCAAACTTTGTATTGACCTAATTCATTGGTCACATAAGCCGCGTAATTCCCATCTGGGCTCAATTTAAATTTTTGGTATTTTCTTGTTTTTTTTGTTTTAATGCCAAACTCTTCTTCTGTCGGTTCAATTCTAAATAGATCATCTCTCGAATACCGTTCTTTATAATATGCTACAAAATCTTTGGATAACGTTTTGAGAGTTGTGCCTAAAACATACATATAACCACTTTCAACATTCCTACTTACTCGGGTCATGTAGAGGATGTTTGGAATCATTTTTTTTCCGTAAACCTCATCAATATAATTCCATAATGCGTATCCTGCTAATCTAGAATCTTCTCCTTCCAGTCGATTAAACTTATCATAAGATCCTGTCAAAATCCCATCTTTCACTTTATTATCTATCTCGGTAGTCCAATCTCCAGCCATATAATCTGTAAAACCATTTATAAACCAATCAGGGAAAGTGAGAATGGTAGAGCTTTTTAAGGCGTCTTTCCAGTTGTCTCCATACATTAATTTATAAACCACAATGCTTGCAATTCCCGAGCGGATTTGCCGATCTAATTTATCATGGTCGCCTTCGTAAAAAATAAAAATTTTATTACCATCAACTCTTGCAATCCCTCCGATATTAGTGCTCTCGTCATTTCGTAATCCAATATTACTTTGCCGAAATGCAGATTGAGAATTAAACACAACAAATTGTAATTTATCTTGGATATCATAGTCCAAGAAAGCTTCAACTTCTTGTAGGTATTTGTCGGCAGCTTTTGCTGTGTATATTGCATGCTCTTTTCCAGCGCCTGTAAAATAAACATGAAATCGTTGGAAGTTATACTCCTGCCAAAACATTGGATTGTATTGCACCCTGTTCTTTCCAAAAGTATTGTTAGATCCCGTGTAAAATTGTGCACTACCTGATACCCCTACTATACAGAATAATACTATAATTAACACTATTTTATTTACAACTGTTTTCACGTAATAATATAGACAAACGTAAAGATAGTTAAAATCGTATGAATTAATACCTTTGCTTTCGAATTAACACAAGAGCTATGATTACTGTTGAGCAACTTACATATAACCCTTTTCAGGAAAACACATTTTTAATTTACGATGAAACAAATGACTGTGTTGTTATTGATCCAGGAATGTATACACAAGAAGAAAGAACTGCTTTTGAAAATCATATAAAGAGCAAAGGGCTAAACCTAGTTAAGTTGATTTCTACACATAGTCATTTAGATCATGTTTTTGGAAATGCTTTTGTAGCGGAAACATTTAACTTAGGGTTGCAAATTCACAAAGAAGATCTACAAACATTAGAGATGTTTGACAGAACAGTAGAGCTGTATCAAATACCAAATACACGAAAATCTCCAATGCCGTCTTCATATTTTCAAGAGGGAGACAAAATAGAATTTGGAAACTCACACTTAGACATAGTTTTTGTTCCTGGACATGCTCCTGGACATGTAGCTTTTATTTCTCACAAGCAAAAATTTGTAATAAATGGCGACTGCTTGTTTTATGGGAGTATAGGAAGAACAGATTTACCAGGAGGAAATCATGACCAATTGTTAAATTCGATAAGGACTCAATTATTTACATTGCCCGATGATTATAAAGTATACTGTGGACATGGCCCTGCAACCACTATTGGTTTTGAAAAACAAAATAATTCATTTTTGAAATAAATTAAGGATTGATTTTCTTTCATGATGATAACTCTCTACCTTCAAAGAGATTTTTATTACATTCGCTTTAAATAAAATTACAATGATTAATAAAGATCAGTTAAACTCCCTGGATAAGCGGCTATTGGCTTTGAAGGGATATCTTTGACATAGACGTCAAAGAAGTCGAAATTGAAGAGGAAGAACTTCGTACGCAAGATCCTGAATTCTGGGACGACCCAAAAACTGCCGAGGTTTTATTAAAAAAACTCAAACATAAAAAATTCTGGGTAAAAACTTACGAGCAAGTTCGAACTGATTTTGAAGACCTGGAAGTTTTATTTGAGTTCAATAAAGAAGGTGAGGCAACGGAAGAAGAAGTGGATGCAGCTAATGAAAAATTAGTGACAGATGTTGAAGAACTAGAGTTTAAAAACATGCTGAGTGCAGAAGAAGATTCCCTGAATGCAGTGATTCAAATTACCGCTGGAGCGGGAGGAACTGAAAGTTGTGATTGGGCAAGTATGTTAATGCGCATGTACATTATGTGGGCAGAACGGAATCAGATGAAAGTAAAAGAAATTAACTATCAAGCTGGAGATGTTGCAGGGGTAAAAACGGTTACTTTGGAGGTTGAGGGTGATTTTGCTTTTGGATATTTAAAAGGAGAAAATGGCGTTCATCGTTTGGTAAGAATTTCTCCATTCGATTCGAATGCTAAAAGACACACTTCTTTTGCTTCAGCATATATTTATCCCTTAGTGGATGATACAATTGACATTCAAATAAATCCAGCTGATGTTAAATGGGAAACCTTTCGATCAGGTGGGGCAGGAGGGCAAAACGTAAACAAAGTCGAAACAGGAGTTCGTCTAAGACATAAACCTTCAGGCTTGGTAATAGAAAATACAGAAACTCGCTCTCAACTGGGAAACAAAGAAAAAGCAATGCAATTGCTTAAGTCTCAATTATACGAGATTGAAGTGCGGAAAAAGCAAGAATCTAGGGCGGAAATAGAATCTGAAAAGAAAAAAATTGAATGGGGAGCACAAATCCGAAGTTACGTTTTAGACGATAGAAGAGTAAAAGATCATAGGACTAATCATCAAACGAGCAATACTGAAGCTGTATTAAATGGAGAAATAGATGCGTTTTTGAAGAGTTATTTAATGGAGTTTAGTTAAATTACAACAAAATAATATTTGTGCAACCTATTTTTAACATTAAGCGTCTAGTGTAACTAGAACTAGCAAGGAATTATGAAACACATAACAATAGCATTATACTTTACTTTTCTTATATTCAATGCGTTTGGGCATGATGGAGAAAAAGGTTTTGAGTTTTCACAAAATAAAGGCCAATGGCCTGCAAATGTTTTGTATCACACCAAATTATTACAAGGGGGGATGTTTTTTGAGAAAAATAAAATCACATTTGACTTAATAAACAGTAAGCAAATAAATGAACTTTTTAACATTAAGCATAATGGCCCTTTAGCAGAAACTAACACTTCTGAAAACCCAATAATTAATCCTAGAGGCCTTACCAACAAAAAAGACCTATTAAAAAGAAATGCATACTCTATGAGTTTTAGAGGAGCAAATGATTCTCCTTTGATACATGCGTCCGACAAATTAGGGAAACATTTTAATTACGCTATTGGAGATGATGAAAATAGGTGGGCTTCGGACGTTCCGGTTTTTAGGCAAATTGAATACCAAGATTTATATGATGGCATTAATATGCAATTTTATTCTACGGTTAAAAATTTGAAATATGATTTTATTGTTAGGGCGGGAGCAAATCCTTCAGATATTTTAATTGATTATGATGGCGTTAAAAATATTTCACTGGATAATGAAGGGTCATTGGTTATTCAGCTAGAAGATGACGAAGTTAGAGAGTATAGACCATTATCATATCAAACTATAAAAGGGAAACAGGTTATTGTGCCATGTAAATTTGTTATTGAAAACAAAAGTGTTCGCTTCGTATTTCCTGATGGCTATGATAGTTCTCAAGAGTTAATTATTGATCCTGTTATACTATTCTCTACTGTGGTTGGTTCTACCGCTGATAATTGGGGCTTCACCGCAACATATGATGTGCTTGGTAATTTATACGCAGCGGGAATAGCATTTGGTTCTGGTTACCCAACAACTATAGGGTCATTCGCTGGAGGTAGCTTTGACATTTCTGTTACCAAATGGAATTCAACGGGGTCAGCTATACTTTACTCAACATATATTGGAGGTTCGGTCGATGATGAAATGCCAAATAGCTTGGTTACCAATAGCAATAATGAGCTTATAATATTAGGGAGTTCTTCTAGTTCAGACTATCCAATAACCGGCTCAGCATACGACCAAAATTTTAATAGCGGAACTGGAATTTATGTAAACATGTGGGGTTCAGTTTATGCTGCGGGTTGTGACGTTGTATTAACAAAACTTAATGCAACAGGAGGAATACTGCAAAGTACTTTTATTGGTGGTTCAGACAATGAGGGAATGAATGAGAATTTAGTTTATAATTATGCCGATCAAGGTAGGGGGGAAGTTGTGTTAGACGCAGCGGATAATATATATGTTTGTACAAGCGGTTGGTCTACCGATTTTCCAGGTGCTATTGTTCCTAATAGTGGCAGCCAAGATGCAATAGTTTTTAAGATGAATAGTGATTTGTCAGGGTTATTGTGGTCAACTTATTATGGAGGTTCTGGAAGTGACGCAGGATATTCCATACGGTTAAATAGTCTAGGAGAGGTATATATTTGTGGAGGAACAGTGAGTACCGACTTAAATAAATCACCTGGCGGATTACTTACCTCAAATCAAGGAAACTGGGATGGGTACTTGGCTCGATTTAATGGTAGCACGGGGGCTTTAATGAGCGACACTTATATCGGCACATCTAGCTACGACCAGACGTTTATTCTTGAAATTGATCAAAGCAATGATGTTTATATGATTGGTCAAACATTAGGGAATTACTCTATAATTAATGCGGCATACTCTAATGCAGACAGTCCTCAATTTATTCATAAATTAAGCGCAGACCTTACAACCACTATTTACAGTACAATATTTGGTAATGGATCTTTAGCGCCTGGTGGGTTTGCAAATGCGATCAACATTGCGCCTACTGCATTTCTGGTCGATGATTGCGGGAATGTATACGTCTCCGGTTGGGGAGGTGGTTCTAACTCATGGAGCTATCAAGCAAGTATTCCATTAGACCCTCAAGCTGGAGGGACAGTGGCTTCTATGCCAATAACAACTACCGGAACTGAGCAAACTACTACAGATAATTCTGATTTTTACTTTTTCGTCATGGAAAGAGATGCTCAAGGTTTACTTTATGCTTCTTATTTTGGAGATCCTGTTACACTTGAACACACGGATGGAGGAACGTCTAGGTTTGACCCAAAAGGAATTGTTTACCAATCTGTTTGCGCAACTTGTGGCTCAGGTTCGTTTCCTTCAAACAATGCCCTGTTTCCTGGAAATCCATCGGGAGACGTTTGTAATCTTGGTGTGCTAAAATTTGAGTTTGATTTCCAGGGAGTTGAAGCAACTGCAACCGTGCCCGCAAACATTACCCTTTGTTCAACTGACTACACAGTCAATTTCACTTCCAGCGGCAGCTCCCCTCAACAAGAATGGATTTTTGGAGATGGTGGTACTTCTGCAGACCAAAATCCTACTTATACTTATTCTGACACAGGGTCATATGTAGTAACTTTTATCGCAATTGACCCTGCTAGCTGTAATATCCGGGATACGGCTTATTTTAATGTTGACATTGAACAAGCTCCAACTTTCGATGCAAGTTTTAACCTTCCGGTTATACCTCCTTGTTCGGATCCAGCCTCGGTTACTGTTAATGCATCCATTACAGGCATTGGTATTGACTCTACAGAATGGAATATGGGCGATGGAACTATTTATACAAATCTTAATACAATAGCGCATGATTATACAACTGAAGGTATTTATCCAATTGAGGTCATTGCTTGGGATTTGACTTGTAATATAAGCGATACAATATACGATACATTGAATTTCATTACATCAATTTCGACCGCTACTGCAAATGCACCAGCGGATACCACGCTTTGTTCGAATCCTCCCTTTGCTATTCCTTTTACCTCGGATGGTTCAACACCTTATGTTTCTTGGGACTTTGGAGATGGAAATACTTCTACAGCTCAAAACCCAACCAACACTTTTGCAACTGCGGGGACTTACACGGTGCAATTTATTGCAATAGACTCTAATACGTGTAATATAGCCGACACAGTTCCTTTTACTGTGGAGCTAATTCAAGCGCCAACTTTTAATGCTAGTTTTAATATTCCGGTTATACCGCCTTGTTCAGATCCATCCTCGGTTACTGTGAATGCAGATATTTCAGGAACTGGAATTGATTCCACTCAATGGAATATGGGAGATGGAACTATTTTTGCAGATTCCACGTCAATTTCTTATAGTTATACCACAGAAGGGATTTATCCAATTGAAGTTATTGCGTGGGATTTAACTTGTAATGTAAGTGATACAATATACGATACGCTGCATTTTATTACCACATTATCTGCTGCAACAGCGAACGCACCTGCAGACACCACTCTTTGTTCTAACCCACCTTTTGCTATTCCTTTTACTTCAGATGGTTCAACACCTTACGTTTCTTGGGATTTTGGAGATGGAAATACTTCTACAGCTCAAAACCCTACCAATACTTTTGCAATTGCAGGTACTTACACGGTGCAATTTATTGCAATAGACTCTAATACTTGCAATATAGCTGACACAGTTCCTTTTACTGTGGAGCTAATTCAAGCACCAACTTTTAATGCTAGTTTTAATATTCCGGTAATACCGCCTTGTTCAGATCCATCATCGGTAACGGTTAATGCAGATATTTCGGGGACAGGAATTGATTCTACTCAATGGAATATGGGTGATGGTACTATCTTTGCAGATTCGACTTCCATTTCTTATAGTTATACAACTGAGGGTATTTATCCAATTGAGGTTATTGCCTGGGATTTAACTTGTAATGTAAGTGATACGATATACGATACACTGCATTTTATTTCCACGTTTTCTACTGCTACGGCAAATGCCCCTTCAGATACCACACTTTGTTCGAATCCTCCTTTTGCTATTCCTTTTACTTCGGATGGTTCAACACCTTATGTTTCTTGGGATTTTGGAGATGGAAATACTTCTACAGCTCAAAATCCAACCAACACTTTTGCAACTGCGGGTACTTACACGGTGCAATTTATTGCAATAGACTCTAACACGTGTAATATAGCCGATACAGTTCCCTTTACTGTGGAGCTCATTCAAGCACCAACTTTTAATGCAAGTTTTAATCTCCCTATTATACCTCCTTGTGCAGATCCAGATTCAGTAATGGTTAATATAGATATTTCCGGAACAGGAATTGATTCTACGCACTGGGACATGGGAGATGGAACAATATTTGAAGATTCAACATCCATTTCATACAACTATACAACTACCGGTATTTATGACATTGTAATCACGGCATGGGATTATTGTGGAGGTGATACGAGTATTTTAGAAACCTTTAATTTTATAACAGACAGTTCTTTAGCAGTGGCTTCTGCTCCGGAAGATACCACTTTGTGCACATTTCCTCCTTTTTCTATAGGCTTTAATTCTTCTGGAACTGCGGCTTCACAATTTTGGGATTTTGGAGATGGAAATACATCTACAGATGTCAATCCAACAAATACATTTTTGGATAGCGGAACCTATGTAGTCACTTATATTGCAATTGATTCTAGTACTTGTAATATTGCTGATACTGCTTATTTCAATGTTAATCTCATTCAGGCGGAACAATTTTCTACGGAGATAAACTTTACACCGCCCCCTCCTTGTGGAGGAGATAGTATGCTTGTTGAGCTTGCTTTTTCAGGTACAGCGGCAGATTCATTAATTTGGGACATGGGTAATGGAGATGTGTTTTATGCTGACAGTGTTGCTTATTATTATACTGAAGCGGGAATATATAATTTAAGTTTAACAGCATTTGATTTTACCTGTAATTTAATGGAAGTTATATCTAGTGAAGTTCCTTTCTTTGGAAATATTAGTACCGATGTTATAATACCAAATGTATTTACTCCAAATGAAGATGGGCAAAATGATTTATTAACGTTTGTAAATGTTAATGGTTCTGAGACATTTCGTTTAACTATTTGGAATAGGTGGGGAAAAAAAGTATTTGTAACTGACGATCCATTTAATCATTGGGATGGGATAAGCATGAAGGATAAAACGATTAATGAAGGGGTGTATTATTTTGAGATTTTATTCACAGACGTTTGTAGTGACGAGGAGCAAATAAAAACAGGTTTTGTACATTTGATGAGATGATAAAGTTCTATAAAAACTTTATCATAACCGTAGAAGCTTAGATACAGACAGATTTAAATGCTTGGTTCTAGTGTTGGTTCAGTTAATACATTTAAATTTTATATTGAATACATTATGAAACAATTTATCATCTTTATAATTACCCTTACTGCACCTTTGTCAGGGATTTCTCAAATTGTAGTAAACAACACCAATACGGTAGAATGGTATGTTCAAAACATCCTTTTAGGAAGTAATGTTACCGTCAGCAATGTTACATTAAACGGTGCCGCTGGAAATGTCCAACACAATCAAGTTGGAGAATTTACAGACCCAACAAGCTCGGTTGGTTTGCCAAATGGAATGATACTAGCTACTGGAAATGCAAACTCTGCATCTGACCTTAATCTTTCTACGGGAGCAAGTGACCCTGGTATTGGGCTTACAAATGACCCAGATCTTGATCCAATTGCTTCAAACACTTTATACGATAAATGTATCTTGGAATTCGATTTTATTCCAACAGGAGACTCAATAAACTTTAATTATGTTTTTGGCTCTGAAGAATATCCTGAATATGTATGTTCGGGATTTAATGATGTATTTGGGTTCTTTTTAACTGGAAACAATCCTTCTGGAGGGACTTATAACTCACAAAACGTGGCCTTAATCCCGGACCCACTATTACCAGGAACATATACAAATACTGCTGTAGCTATAAACACCGTTAACCCTGGAGTGTCAGGAAGTAATGGGGCTGCAGCTACTTGTAATGCTATTGATCCTCTTTGGGCTACATATAACGTGTTTTACCTACCCAATACAACTAATACATATGAATATGATGGAAGAACAGTTACTTTACCCGTAGCTGTATCCGTGAATTGTGGAGAAACCTATCACATAAAGATTGCTATTTCAGATGTTGGAGATGGACTGTATGATTCAGGTGTTTTCTTAGAGGCAGGAAGTTTTTCAGCCAATGGAGTTAGTGCCGCAACTGCTACTGCTCCCGGAGATGTAACTCTTTGTACAACAGACCTTACCATGAGCTTCAACGCAGGGACCCCTGCTCCTCCTTATAGTTATTGGGATTTTGGTGATGGAGTTGGAACTTCCTGGCAAGACAATCCCGATTACACTTTTTTAGATACTGGATATTATCAGGTTATGTACGTAGCTATTGATTCAACAGGTATTTGTGCTTCTACAGATACGGTTTATTTTGATGTTAATCTATCCTACCCGGAACAATTTGCAGCTAGCTTAAGCGTACCTCCTGTAGACCCCTGTAATGCTCCTGACAGTTTATTGGTTGAACTAGAATTTACAGGGTCTGGAGCAGACTCAATTGTTTGGAATATGGGTGATGGAACCATTTTTACTAATATAGATTTTGTGGATTATTATTATACTACTCAAGGAAATTATACAGTTTCGATGCAAGCTTGGGATTATGATTGTGGAGGTGATTCAACAATTACAGCAACGGTAAATTACATTGCCAACTACACCGCTGTTACTGCCACACCACCTGCTGATCAATTTTTCTGCGATCCGCCTTTTGATGTAGACTTCACTGCCGGCGCAACACCTCCCCCGAATAGTTATTGGGACTTTGGAGATGGGTCAGGAAGTTCAATTTTAAATGACCCAACATATACGTATTCTGATACGGGAACTTATCAAGTAATGTATGTGGCAATCGATTCTGCTACGTGCAATATTGCTGATACCGTTTATTTCACGGTTGAACTAGATCAAGCGCAGCAATTTTCGGCAGACTTTGATTTACCAGTTGTGCCTCCATGTACTGCGGTAGACAGCTTACTTGCTGATCTAACATTTACCGGAACGGGGGCAGATTCGATTACTTGGGATATGGGTAATGGAACAACATTTACGAATGATACTGTGGTGAGTTATTATTATCAAAACGAAGGGACATACATAATAACTATGGAAGCATGGGATTTTGTATGCAATAATTACGGAATATTTAGTGACACTATATTCTTCTACACAGCTTTTTCAACTGCTAACGCAGATGATCCAGGAGATATTTTTATGTGTGACATACCATACGATGTAGATTTTTCTGCTGGTGCAACTCCTCCACCGAATAATTATTGGGATTTTGGCGACGGATCAGGAGAATCATCACTTCCAAACCCTACTTACACCTATGCTGATACTGGTTCTTATAACGTAATGTATGTTGCCATTGACTCTTCTACTTGTAATATTGCCGATACGGTTTATTTTAATGTTACATTAGAAGCAGCTGAACAATTTTCTGCCGTATTAGGGTTTGATCCACCTCCTCCATGTGGAAGTGATAGCCTATTCATTAATATGGCATTTACTGGTACTGGGGCGGATTCTATTGTTTGGGATATGGGCAACGGTGATTTGTTTTTCACAGATAGTGTGAATTATGTATATACTGAACCAGGGGTTTATACTGTTGAGATGACAGCATATGACAATGTATGTAACCATGTTGAAACAATTTCTGAAACAGTTCCTTTTGCTGGAAACCCTAATACCGAAGTCATTATTCCAAATGTATTTACCCCCAACGGAGATAACAAAAACGATGTGCTTAGTTTTGTAAATATTGATGATACGCAAGATTTTTCATTAAGGATTTATAATCGATGGGGAGTAAAGGTATTTGAGACATTGGATGCGGCGAATCACTGGGATGGGAAAAATAAAAAAGGAAAGGACATGGATGATGCTGTTTACTATTTCGAAATAGTTTTTACCGATATTTGTTCTTCTGAAGCGCGGGTAGAAACAGGTTTTGTACATTTGATGAGATAATTAAGTTCTATGAAAATTTATCATAACCCGAGATGTTCTAAAAGCAGACAGACCTTAAGCCTTATTAAAGAGAAAGGTGCTGAAGTTGAAATAATTGAATATTTGAAAGTAATTCCTTCTGAAAAAGAACTGAGCGCAATAATAAAATTATTGGGAATTAAGCCTGAGAAATTGCTTAGAAAAGGCGAGGCCGATTATAAAGAAAATTTTAAAGGAAAAATACTTTCAGATGAGGAATGGATCAGTGCTATGGTTCAATACCCTAAGCTAATTGAAAGACCTATAGTTGTTAGTGGAAATAAAGCCATTTTAGGTAGACCTCCAGAAAATGTGCTAGACTTATTATAAAAAGAAAAGACTAAAACCATTGGTTGTTATCCTTCTGATTGAAGCAGTGATTTTAATTTAATTTTATTGAAAAATTTTACTGATTATCAAGTCACACTTTTCTACGCTGATAAATTCAATTGATTTAGTAGGGTTTTCGAATACAACTAGATCACCGGTTTCAATAGTTTCATTACCTATTTTTATTTGACCTGAGTAAACGTAAATTACTAGATGCTGAATGTTGTCTGAAAATGAAAAGTCAACCTGTTTTTCTTTATTTACATGAAGAGACTCAACTGTACCTTGGGTATTTCCCATAGTCATGAGGTTAAAGTCCGAACACTTTCCTTTTGAAAAGGTGTTCCAATCACCTTTAAAATTATCAGAATCGAATCTGCCTAGTTTTGCTGTGTGGTGGTCCTTGTGTGTAAGACTCATTTCGCCATCCAAAACCATAAGTGTTCTTGTTATTCCGGGTAATGATGTAAAAGTGGAATTTTCAATATTAACAGTCGCAGTACTTAATCGAAAGCTAAAGTTTCTAGTTGCATATTTCGAAGTCATTGGATAAATGAATAGTTCCGTTGTGCTTCCTCCATTCCATGGCGAGGGTTTAAATGAACTAGCTTTTATTATTTTATAATTCATCTTCGATAATTTTAGGTAAAAAAAAAGTAGAAGGACAATTGCTTCTACTTTTTTTTAGCTCTTAATTCATCTTACTTAGGTTTTCTAATTAAAACCTCATCAATCATTCCGTATTTTTTTGCTTCTTCAGCAATCATCCAATAATCTCTATCACTATCATTCCAAACTTCATCGTATGTTTTTCCAGAGTGAACGGCAATTATCTCATACAATTCTTTCTTTAATTTTTGAATCTCTCGAGCAGTAATTTCGATGTCCGAAGCTTGACCTTGAGCACCTCCTAATGGTTGGTGAATCATAACTCTAGAATGCTTCAATGCAGTCCGTTTTCCTTCAGCACCAGCACATAATAAAACAGCTCCCATTGAAGCTGCCATACCAGTACAAATGGTTGCAACATCCGGATTGATATATTGCATTGTGTCATAAATTCCTAGACCCGCATAAACAGAACCTCCTGGAGAATTCAAGTAAATTTGAATATCTTTTTGTGGATCCATTGACTCTAGAAATAATAATTGAGCAGTTATAATATTTGCAACATAGTCATCAATTCCCGTTCCTAAAAAAATAATTCTATCCATCATCAAACGAGAAAAAACGTCCATCACTGCAACGTTCATTTGTCTTTCTTCTATAATGTTTGGAGTCATCCCAAGGGGAACATTAGACACTGCTGACATATAATCGTCAAACACCATACTTGAAATACCTTGGTGCTTTGTCGCGAATTTTTTGAATTCGTCTTTATCAAAATTGTACATAAATATATTCTTAATTGTTATTTGGTTTAAAGTTAAAATTAATCTGATAAGAAGAATGGCCTTTTCTTGTTTTTATTGACCCTAAAAACGATATTTCGCTTAATTGTCTGTTTAGTAGGATTAATATTAATCTTAATAATACTTTATAAATTATAGGAGGATGTCTAACTTTACAGTTGAATGGAAAAATTAAATGTAGATCATACATTCATAGTTCACGTTAGTGAAGGGGCAGAAGACCGAGCGAAATCTGTTAAAGAAGAAATGAAGTGCCATAATATTCCCTATGAATTTATGCTTCGAGGTGACATAAAAGAAATTACTTCTGTAATTCATCAAAAGTATTTTACGGGTGATATGTTGGCGGAAATAACACCTGCCATTTCTTGTGCAATGAAGCACATTTATATTCTCGAGGAGATTGTGAAAAGAGGCCTAAGCAGGGTATTGGTTCTGGAGGACGATATCTTTTTAGATAAAAATTTTGTAAATATTTGCAATAAAGCACTAGAAGAAACGTCTATAGAAGAGTATCAAATTTCCGATAAGTATTTTTTGGCTTTAGAAAATAACAAGAAATACATCTCCAAAAAGGAAGAGGTTGAAGGGAAGTATTTGTACAAAGAAGATCGGGTAAGATTTGGTGGAGCGTATTTAGTAACAATGGAAACTGCAAAGGCTATTTTGGATGATATTTATGAAAACAAATGTCACTCATTTATTGATTCCATGTATACAATAATATGCCGGAAAGGATTATTTGACATATATTGGATTCACCCAACTATTGCTGAGCAAGGAAGTCATAATGGAAAATTTAAATCATTATTGGATGATAAACCCAATGGGCTTATTCAAAAAGCAAATTGGAGAATTCAAACAATTTTTAAAAGTAAATTTAGGCGTTAATATACATTCATATTGAAGAATCTTTTTAATTTAATAAAATTAGTTGGTCCATATAAAAAGGCTGTTGGTTTAAACCTAATGTTTAACCTTTTGGGAATGCTCTTTGCCTTGTTTTCATTCGCAATGGTTATTCCGTTATTGAGGGTATTGTTTAATACGAATGCACAGCAGTTTGCAGAAGTTATTTCAAAATATGAAGTTGATGTATTAGCAGGGCAGCAAGGAATTCTAGAATACATTAATTACCTGATGGCCACAATAGTTGTAGATCATGGCAAGTATTATGTTTTGGTTACAATTTGTGTTGCATTGGTCGTAGTTGTCCTTTTCAAAAATTTATTTTCTTATCTAAGCTCTGTTTTCCTGTCTTTAGCACTGCATGCAGTATCAAGAGATTTAAGAAGTAAGTTACACAATAAAGTATTGCGCTTGCAATTGTCTTTTTTTAGCGAAGAGAAAAAAGGTGATTTGATGTCTCGCTTTACAACAGATGTCAAAGAGGTGGAGCTATCCTTAATGGCATCAATCAACGCTGCTTTTAAAGATCCGTTTTACATTGTAGGGTACATCATTACACTGTTTATTATTAATCCGAAACTGTCGATTTTTATTATTGTGTTTTTACCATTATCAGGTTTGGTTATTGCATTAATTGGTAAAGGATTAAAAAAGAAAGCAAAACAAGGCCAAGAAAACGCAGGGAACTTATTGTCTTCTGTGGAAGAGTCCCTTACAGGCCTAAGAATAATAAAAGGATTTAATGCCGAAGAAAGGACGCGTCAACGATTTGAAGAGAAAAATTATTCTTTATATCGAATAATGATAAAGTTTTACCGAAGAATGGACTTGGCTTCTCCTTCTAGTGAGTTCTTAGGCATAGTTTCTACAACTGGAGTATTGCTGTTTGGAGGGAATTTAGTTTTCTCTGGAGAATTGGAGCCTGATTTATTTATAGGATATTTAGTGTTGTTTTCGCAGTTAATATCTCCGTTTAAAGCTATTTCGAAAGCTATCTATGAGGCTAGTAGAGGTATATCAGCATTAACAAGGATAAAAGAAATTACAGGTGAAGAAGTGTCAATAATTGACAAGCCAAATGCAAAAACGGTGGACTTATTTAAGACAGATGTCGAGTATAAGGGTGTAAGCTTTAAATACGAAAAGGAAGATGTTTTAAAGAATGTGAATTTTACACTTTCTGCTGGCAAAACAATCGCTTTGGTAGGTCAATCAGGTTCAGGAAAATCTACGCTAGCTGATTTACTTCCTCGGTTTTACGATATTGAAGAAGGAGAAATTCTTATTGATGGAGATAATATCAAAGATGTTATGCTTACAAGTTTAAGAGATCAATTAGGAATTGTTACGCAGCAGTCTATACTGTTTAATGATACTGTATTTAATAACATTGCTTTTGGTGTAGATTCGGCCACTGAAGAAGAAGTTCTTCATGCTGCAAAAATTGCGAATGCTCACGAGTTTATTGAGAAGCTAGAAAACGGATACCAAACCAACATTGGAGATAGTGGAGGTAAATTGTCTGGTGGTCAGAGACAGAGGTTAAGTATTGCAAGAGCTGTTTTAAAAAACCCTCCAATATTAATTTTGGATGAAGCTACTTCTGCATTAGATACGGAAAGTGAAAGATTGGTTCAAGATGCTTTGACTAATTTAATGAAAAACAGAACTTCTTTAGTCATTGCTCATAGGCTATCTACAATACAACATGCTGATGAAATATTAGTAATGGAGAAAGGCGAGATCATAGAACGTGGTAATCATTCAGAATTAATTTCGCAGAAAGGAGTTTACAAGAAGTTAACGGAAATGCAAAATTTCCATTGATGAGAATTGTGTTATTTCTTGTCTTCAAGATTGTCAAGTGTATCTTCCTCTTCTTTCTTAAAAGCGGAGGGAAGCAGATCAATGCCTCTCTTATTCGCTAGTTTAATTAAAAAGGGCATTAGTAAAGCGGAACCAGGAATTAACATAAACGGAATCCCGATACCTGCTATTTTAAACAAATCATAGATTTGTGTTTTTAGTTCGTGTTCTTCTTCTTTACTTACTTTTCCTTCTTTCAAGAATTTTACAATAATTTTGGATGCTTCGTGGGTTTCTTTGGCCTCAGTTCCCATTTTAGAAACAAAGTTTTTCATAACCTCAGTAGCCTTGGTGCCGTGGGTTTTTAGTTTTTCAGAAAACTCCCTAGTCTCTTTAGTTTCAAAATAACGAAAGTCGACTTCTTCTCTTTTATCATTTTCCTCTTTCACCTTCTAAAGGTATTACTTTTCTCTATGAGAGGAGTTAATTGTTACTAAATAAGTCATAAAAAAAGCCACATCTTTCGATCTAGCTTTTTTTAGTTTGTTGTGAATTATCAACCACTACACATTTCACAATCTTCTGGATTATCTAAAGAACAAGCTTCAGCCAATCTTTCTTTTTCCGTTTTAGCGGTTGGCTGCGCCATTGCTTCTTTGTCTAATGTAAATTTAATTGCATCAGTAGCAGCTTTGGTTCGCAGGTAATACATTCCTGTTTTCAATCCTGCTTTCCATCCGTAAAAGTGCATTGAAGTTAATTTAGCATAGTTCGCATTCTCCATAAAAATGTTCAACGATTGTGATTGATCGATATATGCACCCCTGTCAGCAGCCATATCTAATATGGTTTTTTGGGAAATTTCCCAAGCTGTTTTGTATAGTTCCTTGATGTTATCTGGAATTTCTTTAATGTTTTGAATAGAACCATTTGCTCCCATTAATTGATTTTTCAAGCTATCATTCCAAAGACCTAATTTTACTAAATCTCTCAATAAATGTTTGTTTACTACGATAAACTCTCCAGATAATACACGTCTCGTATAAATATTAGACGTGTAAGGTTCGAAACATTCATTGTTTCCAAGAATTTGAGCAGTAGAAGCTGTTGGCATAGGCGCTAACAATAATGAGTTTCTTACACCATGTTCCATTACTTCTTCTTTCAATACTTTCCATTCCCATCTGTCTGTTGGAGTAACTCCCCATAGATCAAATTGCATTGTACCTTCAGAAATTGGAGAACCTTTCCAAGTTTCGTAAGGTCCATTTTCAATAGCTAAGTCTTTTGAAGCTGTTAGAGCTGCATAATAAATAGTCTCAAAAATTTCCTTATTCAAAGCTTTTGCTTCTTCAGATTCAAAAGGGAAACGCATTAAAATAAAAGCATCTGCTAATCCTTGTACACCAATTCCAATTGGACGGTGACGCATATTAGAATTTCGAGCTTCTGGTATAGGGTAGTAATTTTGGTCAATGACAGAGTCTAAGTTCTTGGTTACTTTGTAAGCAACTTCGAATAACTTGTCATGATCAAATTTTCCTTCAGCAACAAATTTAGGAAGCGCAATAGAAGCTAAGTTACAAACAGCAACCTCGTCATCAGATGTATACTCCATAATCTCCGTACATAAGTTTGAAGATTTGATTGTCCCCAAGTTCTTTTGATTTGATTTTGAGTTTGCAGCATCTTTGTATAACATATATGGAGTTCCTGTTTCAATTTGAGACTCACATATTTTAAACCATAAATCCTGCGCTTTAATAGTTTTGCGACCTTTTCCTTCGCTTTCATATTTAAGGTAAAGAGCATCAAACTCATCACCATATACGTCAGACATTCCAGGACATTCGTTTGGACACATTAAAGTCCATTCTCCTTTTTCTTCTACTCTTTTCATGAATAAATCTGGTATCCAAAGCGCATAAAATAAATCTCTAGCTCTATCTTCTTCTTTTCCTGTATTCTTCTTTAAATCTAGGAAGGAAAAAATATCTGCGTGCCACGGTTCAACGTAGATAGCAAAAGACCCTTTTCTTTTTCCGCCGCCTTGATCAACATAACGAGCCGTATCGTTAAATACTTTTAACATAGGAACAATTCCATTGGAAGTTCCATTTGTTCCTTTAATGTATGATCCAGTAGCTCTTATGTCGTGGATAGATAATCCTATTCCACCAGCCGATTGAGAAATTTGAGCACATTGTTTTAATGTGTCATAAATCCCACCAATACTATCTTCTTGCATTTTCAATAAGAAACAAGAGGACATTTGAGCTTTTGGTGTGCCAGAGTTGAATAAAGTAGGGGTTGCGTGAGTAAACCAACCTTCACTCATGTAGTTGTAAGTAGAAATAGCTGCTTCAATATCAGTTTTGTGAATTCCCATTGCAACACGCATTAACATGTGCTGAGGTCTTTCTGCAACTTCACCATTCAATTTTAATAAGTAAGATCTTTCTAATGTTTTAACACCAAAGAAATCATATCTAAAATCTCTATCGTAAATAATATTAGAATCAAGTACCTCAGCATTATCCTTGATCGCTTTATAAACATCATCAGATAATAAAGGAGCTGGTTGATTTGTCTTTGGATCTACGTAACTGTATAAATCTTCCATTGTGTCTGTGAAAGATTTTTTTGTGTTTTTATGTAGGTTTGAAACTACAATACGAGATGCTAATAAAGCATAATCTGGATGCGAGATGGTATTAGTAGCAGCAACTTCAGCAGCTAAATTGTCTAGTTCACTTGTGGTTACACCGTCATATAGTCCTTCGATTACACGCATGGCGACTTTTTCTGGAACTACTAATGCGTTCAATCCGTAACACAATTTTTTAATTCTTGCTGTGATTTTGTCAAACTTGACAACTTCTTTTCTCCCGTCTCTTTTTACTACGTACATACCTTATTATGTGATTTTATATATTGTTATTCTCGATGGCTATCTCCTTTTGTCTAAAAACTAATGGTTAGACTGATTAGTGATGGCTTAACCTGATTATTAAATGTTAAAATTCTGCATCCATGCTAAATGCTCCGCCTTCTTCAGTGCCGTTTTTCACACCTGCTTTTTGATATTCACCAACTCTTTTTTCAAAGAAGTTAGATTTCCCTTGAAGGTTAATCATATCCATAAAGTCAAATGGGTTAGTTGCGTTGTATATTTTTTCGTTTCCTAATTCAACTAAAAGTCTATCTGCAACAAACTCAATATATTGATTCATTAAATCTGAATTCATTCCGATTAAACGAACAGGAAGAGATTCAGTAACGAATTCTTTCTCAATCTCAACAGCTTGTGATATGATTTCCTTAACCTCTTCTTTGCTTAATTGATTTTCTAAGTGGTTATTGTAAAGTAAACAAGCAAAATCACAATGTAATCCTTCGTCTCTAGAGATTAGCTCGTTAGAAAATGTCAATCCTGGCATTAAGCCTCTTTTCTTTAACCAATAGATTGAACAAAAAGATCCAGAGAAGAAAATTCCTTCTACTGCTGCAAAAGCAATTAATCTTTGTGCATACGACCCATTGTCTATCCACTTCATTGCCCAATCAGCTTTTGTTCTAACAGGAGGGAAAGTTTCTATTGCATTAAATAGGTAATCTTTTTCTTTGTCGTCTTTTATGTAAGTGTCAATTAACAATGAATATGTTTCAGAATGAACATTTTCCATCATTACTTGAAAGCCGTAAAAGAATTTGGCTTCAGTATATTGAACTTCACTTAGGAAGTTTTCTGCTAAATTTTCATTAACAATACCATCAGACGCTGCAAAGAATGCAAGAACATGCTTAATGAAAAAACGTTCATCGTCATTTAATTTTTCTTCCCAATCTAATCTGTCAGCGGCAAGGTCTAATTCCTCAGCAGTCCAAATCATTGCTTGCTGCGTTTTATACATGTCCCAAATGTCCATGTGTTGAATAGGAAACAAAACAAATCTGTTAGGATTTTCCTTTAGAATGGGTTCAAGAATTTCAGTATTAGCGGGTAATACTTCGCTTAAATTTACATCTTCAATCTTTGTTTTCGTTTCTTTTTCCATAGTCCTAATTCTTATAATATTAACTTTCTTATTTCCCAAACTCATTTTAGTAGAGTGAAAAATTTCCTAGGCAAAAAATGGTGTTTTTTTGCTTTTTTTTTGAAAAACCTCAAGTTTTTCGTTAAGAAATTTTCGTTTTACTAGCCTCGTTTAAGGAGTACAAAAATTGAAAAAAAACTTACCTATTCCTAAGTAATTTCATCCACAATTTTTGAAGTTTTCAACACTCCCATTTAATAACTCGCCTAACCCCTTTAAAAACAAGGGGAAACGATTCATCTTCCGAAATGTACAATTTGTCTTTTTAATTAAACTCTTTGTCTATCCTTTCGAATGTCTAAATTACATGGATTTAGCAGGATATTTATTAACACATTAAAAGGGTTTTCAATGTTGGCGTGTTAAAAACAACGAACACTATGTCATCGGTTGTTTTGACGAAATATTATATAAGAAAAGAGCTAGAATTCCCAAATAATATTTCGGAAGAGCAAAATTATTTTTTTGATTTTTCCTTTTCAATTTCTTTATCAATTTGAATTAATTCAGTAAAAAAACGTTCTCCCCATTTTCTAATAATAGGCTCTTTTAAGAATTTGTAAACTTTTACATTTAATTCAGTTCCAAGTGTGCAAGCATCGGAACAGATATCCCATTGATTAAAATTAATCGCCTCATAATTCCTTAATTTTGTAACTCTTGCTGGGTATAAATGACAGGAGATAGGTTTCTTAAAGTCAAGCTTACCTTCACTGTGTGCTTTTTCTATGGAGCACTTTGTAGAATTATTTTCATCAAAGTAAACAAATGCACATGCTCCATTTTTGACTAAAGAAGTAACAGGTTCGTTGTCTTCATCCATATAAAAGACACCTTGTTTGTCAATAACTTCAATTCCTTCTTGTCGCATATAAGGTTTTATAACATCTAAAGATTCCTCAAGAAGATCAATCTCTTCCATTTCAAGAGGAGCTCCAGCATCCCCTTCAATGCAACAGATACCTTTACAAGCGCTTAAGTTGCATACAAATTTCTTCTCAAATAAATCTAAGGACAATAATTTGTCATCTACTTCAATCATGTTTGCAAAAGTATAAAACAAAAAGAGGAATTATTAAAACGGTCCTATTGATTTAGTTGTTATTGTCAATAATAAAATGGAATACCTTATATATATAGGCAAAAGCCTTGTCAGGAGGTGTTAAAGCTTTTTATAACGTAAAAAGCTCCATTCCCGCTATAGGAAATGGAGCTTTGATAGATATTAATTGAATTACTTACTCTCTATGAAAAACTGGATAGACCCTTTTTCTCCATCCTTGTTCAATGTTGTCATAAAATAACTTCCTGCAGCCACTTTTGGAAGCTGCACTATTTCTGAGGGTGAGTTAACGGTGTTTGTTAGCACTAACTTTCCTTCAGCGCTAAATACTTCGTATTTAACACCTATTTCAACTCCTGTTAATGTAAACTCTCCAATATTGGGGTTTGGGTAAACCAATACTCCCGGTAATAGTTCTTCATTTATTCCAGAACAAGCGTCAACTGTGATAGTTGTAACATCGGAAGCTGAGCAGTTTGAAGCATCCGTGTAAGCATATGTAACGGTGTATGAACCGGCCGATACAGACGTAGGGTCAAAGCTATTGCCGGAAACGCCAGAACCACTAAATGTTCCACCAACTGGAGTTCCGGAAAGTCCTGAAGTAGCTCCATAAGTACATAAGATTTGGTCTTCTCCAGCGTTAACCGTTGGCAAGGCATTCACATTTAAGTTGGTTGTAACTGTACTGTCACAACCAGCATTGTTTGTTAATACATCAGTAAACGTACCATTTGTTGTGTAAGTACTTGTTCCTACTGTTACGCTTTCTCCATCACAAATACTTAATGTTTGTGATGATGATGTTGGAGCGCCAACCGTAATTGTTGACGTATAAGTGTCATTTCCAAAACCATTGGTAGAAATTAAAGTAACAGAATATGTTGCTGCTGTTGTATATGTGTTAGAAGGGTTTTGGGCAGTAGAAGTATTACCATCTCCAAAATCCCAAGCCCATGATGTCGGAACACCACTAGACAAATCACTGAAGCTAACTGTGGTCCCTTCACAAACTGTGGATGGTCCATTATTAAAGTTAGCAACAGGTGTTTCTGGAACATCCGTAGTATACACGCCTAAGCCAAACCCAGAGAACCCATTTGAAAATGATGCTGTGAAAGTCAGATCGGAGTTATAACTAGCCATTGTAGCTGCTACATGGTCAATGGTAAATGTTCCAAAATTCCCAGGATTTACATCGCCAATAGCATTGTTTCCAGCAACTTTTAAGACTTCTAAGTTGGTTCTAGAATTACCCGTAGCGGTTTCCCAAGCAGCAACTTCTGCTTCTTCATAATACATAGTTATATCGTATGCCCCCGTTGCATTAGCATTTGTAGGGGTAACTTTATAAGACTTAGAATGTATGTGGTTGGCAGCATTTATACTGGCAAAAGCAGCAGTAGTCGGAGTCGAACCGTCTCTGTCAACTTCTACAGCAACACACCCATAGTCAAAACTAGTTGTGTTTGTAATAGTTAACATTATATTATCTGTTACAGCATCAAAGAAATGAACTGTAGCGTTAGGGCCTAAGTTAGCATCTGTTTGCGCTCCAGTATTAATTGCAGTTTGAATAGATAAAGGATTGATTCCTTCTATTACAACATTGTCAATAGTACATCCGTAAAGCCAACCTCCGGCATCACTGTAGTTAATAGCAAAAACAACATTGTTGTTGCCTACGTATGGTGTTGCGTCAAATGTGTTCGTGTTCCATCCTCCACTGATGTCAATTTCGCTAATTAACGCAAAAGCACCCCCGTTAACTGAGGCACTTAATTCTGCAACTTCAGTGTTTCCTTGGTAAGTTTGTCCCCCGTAGTATGCGTCAAATGAAATACTTGCACCAGTATAACCTGTTAAATCAACACTTGGGAATGTTAGATCAACATCATTTTGATCACAGTCGCAGGCGTCGTCATTAATCCATGCGAATTGTGTTGCATTAGAAGTAGGCACAACATATGCTCCTGATGAAGCAGCAGCAGCATCTCCTATTTGCCATGGGGTATCTCCTGATGGATTATTTGTTGTAAACCCTCCAAATCCAGATTCAAAATCTTCAGTGAAAATTACACTTGAAGAAGTCATTGAGCCAGGTGCTAAATCATCATCATTTATTGTTACAGTAACGGTTTGGTTAATTACACCATTTCCAGCATTACCTCCATTCGCATTTAATGCATAGTCCAATGTAATTGTTTCATCTCCTTCAATATAGTTGTCATTATATACTCTAATCTCTAATGTTCCAGTTAGTGTTGAGCCACTAAAAGTAAAAGAGGTGTTGAATATGTCATAATCCACCGCTTGGGTTGCTGTTCCTCCTGTAACAGATACGGTAACGTCAGCAGCTTGAGTTGGGTCAATTCCAATCGAAATAGGAATGTTTAAGGTATAATAATCTAAGCATCCGTTTGCAATGTTTGCGTCAGCTTCGCTTACGTCATATGTTGAGTTGCCAAATTGAACATTAGGGGCACAAGAGCCTATGTCAAAAGCAGCAACTCTAGTTTTGCTGTTCCCGTACATTCCTGTCATCCAAAAGGTTTCACCATCGGTAGGGTCAAGTCCTAAAGCATTGTAATCTCCCCATCTGTTACTTCCGTTCGATTGTGTTCCGGCAACAATTACAGTTTCACTTTCAGTCATTGTTCCTAATGGATCACACTCTTTACGGCCAGTGTATCTTAAAGAAGGGAAAGTAGTGCTACTTGATACATTATAAGCAAGACCAATGTTTCCTGTTGCAGACAATCCGATCGTTGGCATCCATCTGTGATCAGAATCCGGTGAATATGTACCTTCTTGGTAAACTGACCAAGTTCCACCAGTCCCACCAGTTCTTCTTAGCTCGTACCATCTTACACCTGCCCAATCATTACCATCCAAATCAATCGAATGACAGCATACTATAGATTCATGTGTTCCAAAATTTCGATAATGAATTCTGTTCATTAATAATTCTCTTAATGGATCTAATATAGTATTTGTTCCTGGTTGAGGGATGCATGAAAATGAAGTATAACCACATAAGCCAGTATCAAATGAGCTTACACCTAATGTTGACGTTAATGTAAATGAACTGTTTCCTGGAGTGGTCCAATCGATATCAAGTTCCCAAATTTCTAATGCATCAGCACTAGCTCCATTCCATGCATCATCAGTCATTCTCATAACCATTGAGGGAGTTCCAGCAGGAGGTGTTGTTGTTCCATCCAAATTAACAGGTGTAGAAGCTTGAAAGCCGATAGTTCCAAAATTTGCTTGTGTAAATTTTTGAGCATTGGTAGAAACACCTGCTAACATATCTGCTCTAGGAAGAGCGACAATATCCGATGATCCTAAGTTTGCAGTAATAACATATTCATTTTCCCAAACTGAATATTTTGGATAATCAGGAAAAGAAGGCATGTTGACAGTGTAGGTGTAATAAGACCCAGTAGGGTCTGCTGTAGTCGAAACTGCTACGTATAGGTTATTTCCTGAAGAAGAAAACTCAGTTAAAAGCCATCTGTCAGCTCTTTGATCATAAATTACAATCGGATCTCCAGCGCCACCCCATCCAGGATTTCCATTTAAACTTGCTGAATTCATAAAGTTGTCAAATGTTGTTGAATTTTGAATTACATTTCCACTCTTATCCCATATTTTAAAGGTTGACCCTCCAGTTCCATTTATCATTTGTACAACGTGATTGGGTCCAACATCTAAACTTGGATCAGCAGGGCTTGTTACACCAGGCATACCATCAAGATTTACACCAAGAGATTTATTTGACACTAAAGGAGCGTAATCCTTTTGATGAACCGGATCCATTCCAACAGGCAAAGCATCTGTGTAATCATATTCGTTTACAGGCCATCCAGCTTTAGGATGGTATCCTACTTTTTTAGTTTTTGTAATAGGATTAGGAGCATTAGGGTCTGCAACATAATCCCTTAAGACTTCGGTTTCTCCATGGAATACCACGGGAAGAACAGTTAGTGTTGGTGTTGCCGCTTGGTTTTTCTGCGAAAGCAGGTTGCTTGGCGTTTTTTGAGCTGAGGAAGATAGCGCCATTCCGGTCAGTAATAATACTGTAAAGTGCGTAAAAAATTTCATAATGGTTTGAGTTATTTTTATTTTTGGTTGATGTAAATATAGAAAATAAAAGACACGAACGTCTTGTTTTCTTATTTAAGTGTCCGCTTTTACGTGACTAAAACAAGCTTAGTGTTGTGGTCCTAACTTATGATAGGTCGATAAAAAGGAGTAAAAAAAAACATTTTTCAGGCAACCATTTCTAATCTCAAGACATCTTAAAGATGTAAGAATATACTTTGTTATGTACATATTAATTCCGAAATTTGAGGACGAACAAAAAAGCACCCATGAAGAAAAATATACTATTAATAGGCATGCTAGCCTCTACGCTGATGATGGTGGGGCAAGAAAAAGAATCATATGGTCCTATTTCGACAATTACAGCAGCATCATTTAAGGTAACAGAAAGGATAAATGATATACCGGATGAAAAGGAAAACACATATGAAGTAGGAAGTGCTATGCCTAATATGCGTGGTAGAATTGAACATGTTTCAAGTATTCCTTTGCCAAATGGTGTTGATCCAGTATGGCAAAAAACTAAAGGAACGGGTGTATTGAAGTCTCCTACTTTGGAATGGAATGGGCTTTCAGGAGCAAATCCTCCTGATCCAAGTGGGGCAGTTGGTCCCAATCATTATATGCAAATGGTGAATTCACAATATAGGGTTTTTGACAAAACGGGAACCATTTTAAAAACAGGAAGTTTAGGCTCTTTGTTGGGAGGGGGAAACGCAGGAGACCCAATTGTGTTATATGACAAGTTTGCTGATCGTTGGTTTATTAGTCAATTTGATTTTAGCAATAATCTACAGGTTGCAGTCTCCCAAACTGGAGACCCAACAGGGGCATATAATTCTTATGCATTTAATGTAGGTGCAAGTTTTCCTGATTACCCAAAATATTCTGTTTGGAGTGATGGTTATTATGTGACATCCAATAAAAGCGGAAATGAGGCTTTTGTTATGGAAAGAGATAAAATGATTGCGGGAGATGCTGGCGCTCAAATGATTCAGTTTAATGTTCCGTCATTGTCGACTGCTGGTTTTTTTAGTACATTACCTGCTCATGCAGGGTCAACCTTGCCCAGTGTTGGAACGCCTAATCAAATATTTTATTTCCAAGACAATAGTTGGGGAGGTGTAGGGTCTGATCATATTAAAGTTTGGGATGTAAGTGTCGATTGGACAACAACTTCTAATTCGACGATTTCATCTCCATATCAAATTGCTGTTTCAGCATTTGATAGTGGTTTCACTGGGGGATGGGATAATATCACTCAGCCTGGCACGTCGGTCAAGTTAGACGCGGTGCCAGAGGCGTTTATGTTTATGGCTAACTATAGAGAGTTTTCAACTCATAATTCTATGGTGATGTGTCATAGTGTTGATGTAGATAATACAAATCATGCTGGGATTAGGTGGTACGAATTGCGACAAACTTCTGGTTCCGACTGGACTTTGTATCAGGAAGGAACATATGCCCCTGACGGTGATAGTAGATGGTTGGGTAGTATTAATATGGATAAATACGGAAATATTGCTTTGGCGTATTGTGTTTCTGGTACAAATACTTATCCATCATTGCGGTATACAGGTAGGTATGCAAGTGGTCAATTAGGGCAAATGGATTTCTTAGAACAATCTGCAATAGAAGGTTCTTCATCGAAATCTGGAGATAACCGCTGGGGTGATTACGCGCAGATGACAATTGATCCTTCTGATGATGCAACATTTTGGCATACCGGACCTTATTTGTATTTAGGTGGGGCTTTAAGAACAAGGATATTTGCTTTGACTTTTCCAGATTCTTTTTTAAGCATTGCTGATGCGTATATGAGCAAAACATTAGTGGTTGGATATTTGGGTAATAATAAATTCAACCTTACAATTAGGGACTTAAATGAAGAAGTGAACATTAGCGTTGTTAATACTTTAGGGCAGAACATAAAAGCTGTTAGCAACATCAATACGGGAAAAGATTTAAATTATCAGCTAGACTTAAGTGAGTTTTCAGCAGGTTATTATATAATCAATGTAAGTAATTCAAACTTTAAAAAAGCACACAAGGTTTGGGTTAAATAATAGTAAATTATAAGTCAAAAAAGGGATGCCGTTTAAGTGTCCCTTTTTTTATTCAATAATTTTTATTTCTTCAATTGTCGTTGGATTTCCAATTGTGCAACTCCCTTGTGCGGGGCGAATCTGTCTACATTTTAACCAAACTTTAAGTCCGTCTTGTTTGTATTGATCTTCCAAATTGTTGGGAAGTAAAAACTCTTCAGTGGTAATGTTTTTTATTACAAACCCACAGCCGCTTTTTGTTTTGTCTTCTACTACTGCCAGTATATAGCCTTCTTTTATTATTTGCGCTGTCCTTTCTGTTTCGGCAATTTTTTCAGCAGTTTCTGTTGTTGCTTTTTTTAAAGAGCAACCCATCATGATTAATGATATTGAGCATATTGTAATAAAATTTTTCATAATATCTTTTTATATGTGATATCTTCAAAAAACAGTCCAAATTAGAAAAATTAAAAATGGTTTGGCTAAAACTTCTACATTATAATACCTTTGTCACCATAAATTAAAGGAAGATAGAATGGCATCAAACGAAGATATTTTTAAAAAAGTTGTTTCACATGCAAAGGAGTTTGGGTTTGTTTTTCCAAGCAGTGAAATATATGATGGGTTGAGCGCAACGTATGATTATGCTCAAAATGGAGTCGAGTTAAAAAACAACATAAAAGAGTATTGGTGGACTGCTATGGTTCAAATGAATGAAAATATTGTCGGTCTAGATGCTGCTATTTTTATGCATCCAAAAACATGGAAAGCTTCCGGACATGTTGATGCTTTTAATGATCCTTTGATTGATAATAAAGATTCAAAAAAGAGGTATAGAGCAGATGTTTTGATTGAAGAGCACATAGCTAAAATAGAGGGTAAAATAAATAAGGACATTACAAAGGCAAAAAAACGTTTTGGAGATGCATTTAATGAAGGCGAGTTCAGAAGTACAAATCCAAATGTTTTAAGAAGAATCGTAGAGATTGAAAAAATTGAGGCTCAATTGAAAGCTGTTCAAGTAAACGAGGATTTAGAGGGGTTCAAAAGCCTAATAGAAGAATTGGATATAGTTTGTCCAGTGAGTGGGTCTAAAAACTGGACAGAAGTAAGGCAATTTAATTTAATGTTTGGAACTGAGATGGGTTCTGTGGCAGGAGACGCTTCCACAATTTATTTGCGTCCAGAAACGGCTCAAGGGATTTTTGTTAATTATTTAAATGTTCAAAAAACGGGAAGGATGAAAATTCCTTTTGGTATTGCCCAAATAGGAAAGGCATTTAGGAATGAAATAGTAGCTCGGCAGTTTATATTCAGGATGCGGGAGTTTGAGCAAATGGAGATGCAGTTTTTCGTAAAGCCCGGAACGCAAAAAAAGTGGTATGAGCACTGGAAAGAAGCCCGCATAAAATGGCATAAAGCATTAAATTTGGGAAGTGATAATTATCGCTTTCACGATCATTTAAAAATGGCTCACTATGCAGATGCAGCTACTGATATTGAATTTAATTTTCCGATTGGGTTTAAAGAATTGGAAGGAGTTCACTCTAGAACAGATTTTGATTTAAGCAAGCACGAAGAGTTTTCAGGAAAGAAATTACGTTACTTTGACAATGAGGACAATGAAAGTTATATCCCATATGTTGTGGAAACATCTATAGGGTTAGATAGAATGTTTTTAGCTGTTTTGTCAAGCTCATTTAATGAAGAAAAGTTAGAAGATGGTTCAGAGAGGATAGTGTTGAATATTCCGCCAGCGTTAGCTCCAACCAAGGCTGCTGTATTACCCTTGTTGAAAAAGGATGGCTTGCCTGAAAAAGCAAGAGAAGTAATGAAGACTTTGCAGTATGATCATATCTGTGCTTATGAAGAGAAGGATTCGATAGGTAAAAGGTATAGACGTCAAGATGCAATTGGAACCCCATATTGTATTACAGTTGATCATCAGACATTAGATGATAATACGGTAACGATTCGAGAAAGAGATACAATGGCTCAGGAAAGAGTCGCTATTGATGAGTTGCCGGGAATCATAGGAGAAAAAGTAAGTATGAAAAATCTTTTTATTGAACCTGTTGTCTCTGTTTAGATGTTAGAGATATTTCATACTAAGAATAAAATTGAAGCAGGTTGTGATGAAGCTGGTCGAGGTTGTTTGGCAGGTCCAGTTGTTGCGGCGGCGGTAATTCTTCCTTCCAATTTTAGGAATGACATATTAAACGATTCAAAAAAACTAACTGAAAAGAAGCGGTACGCGTTAAGACCAATTATTGAGAAAGAAGCATTGGCTTGGGCGGTAGGTGTGGTTGATAATAAGGAGATTGATGAATTAAACATATTAAATGCTTCATTTTTGGCTATGCATCGTGCGCTAGATCAGTTGGGAAAGCCACCAGACAGTATTTTGGTTGATGGCAACCGATTTACTGCTTATAATAAGATTCAACATCATTGTATTGTTAGAGGTGATGGTATTTATATGAGTATCGCCGCAGCTTCAATATTAGCCAAAACATATCGTGATGATATGATGAATAAATTAGCAAAAGAATTTCCTTTTTATGGATGGGAACGAAATATGGGATATCCAACAAAAATGCACCGTGAAGGAATAAGGCAACACGGAACGACTCCTTTTCACAGAATGAGTTTTCAATTACTTCCCGCGTAGTTAAGCTTCGATTTGAAGTCCAATTTCCGTTAGAATGAATTTAGCTCTTTCCTTAATAGCGAGCAATGGTACATCAATCAGTTCGAACCCTAGGTTTTTATAAGATTTTCTAAGGTTGTAGTCAATAGTTTTTGCCTCTTCTATTGATTCTTTTCTTTCTTGATCGTTTGTATAAATTGAGGCCCAAAGTGGCATAATAAAAACCTTTTTAGCATATCGGGAAGATTTAGCAAATTCAGCATAATTTATGGGAGCTTTTTCATTTGCAAATGCCATGTATCCAATTAAATCCACTACGGATCTGTCTAAAAAGCATAGGTCATCACTTTGCTGTTCAGCCCTGTTTTTCATTCGGTAATACACCATATCACTAAATTCACGCATGTTAACCCAAGGAAAAACATTGTGATTATTCTCTTGGTTTTCCTTTATTATTTCTCTCGCAATTTCGTCATGGCACACGAAATTCATTTTTCTTAATTCATTAATTACGGAGGACTTGCCAGTGCTTGGCGCTCCTGTGATTACATAATGTTTATTTTCTGGTGCCATAAATAGGTTGTAAAGATAGCCAATATGACACTATTGAACCAAATTTATACTAATAGTTCACATAAAAAATACTTGTTTTGTCACAATAAAACCAAAATTGTATTTATAGTGCACCCTTGTTCAATGGGATTAAATTGCCTAAATATACTGTTTTTATTGACTTTTTTATATTTATGACGGTTTTAAAAAATAGTTTATTGTAAAAACGGTACACCTTTTGACAAGAGCAAGTCAAAATTAATAAACATATAAAACTATATACAATGGAATTACTAAAGAATTTTGTTTACGCCGGTGTTGGATTAGCCGCATTAACATCAGATAAGGTCAAAGAAACAGTTGAAGACTTGGTTGAAAAAGGAAAAATTTCTGACACTGAAGGGAAAAAAATAATTGAAGAATTTTTTAAATCAACAGAATCTAAAAAAGAAGATTTCGAATCTAAAATGAAATCACTTGGCGATAACATTTCTTCAAAATTTGATTTCCTTAAAAAGGAAGATGATGAGGTAGTTGCTTTGAAAAAGAGAATCGAAGAATTAGAAGCGAAACTTAAGAAAGCAAACACTACAAAGAAAAAACCGGCTGCAAAAAAGACTGTAGCAAAAAAATAACAAGACATATTAATTAATCATTAAAAACAAAAACCATGAATATTATTGAAACATTAGCATACGCAGGATTAGGAATGGCGTCAGAAGCATCGGACAAGGCAAAAGCAAAGTTTGATGAATTAGTTGAAACAGGAAAAAAAGTAGATAGCGATGGGAAAAACTACGTTGGAGATTTTTTCAAAACAGTTGATTCAACTAAAGATGACGTTCAAGCTCAATTTGACAAGAATAAAGAAAAATTAGAAGATGCATTTCCATTTTTAAAAGAATTGGAAGAGAAGTTTTTGAAAGCGAAAGAAGACTTAACTGCAAAAGCTAAAGATGCAAAGGAAGATTTAACTTCTAAAGCGAAAGAAACAAAAGAAAAGATTACAAGTAAGTTAAAGAATATAGATGATGCAGAAGTTGTTTCTGAAGAGGCTTAGTTGACCTATTGGTAATTAAAAAAAGGTTCATTTCTATACGGAATGAGCCTTTTTTGTTACGAACAAAGAGCTTTAAGGTCACACCAATTTATTAAGATAGTTTTCTTTTTGTTGAAAAGTAAATCTTTACATTATTTCGTAATTCTTTTCTCAATAGTATAGTTTTGTTGAAAATTGAAAAGAGCAATGCTTACTATTGATACAACAGAGACTAAAAACCCGAAGCTACACCATTATTTATTGGGGAGTGTTGGGCCACGGCCTATTTGTTTTGCGAGTACAATAGATAAAGATGGAAATCGAAATTTAGCTCCATTTAGCTTTTTTAATGTTTTTAGTTCTAACCCTCCAATTGCCGTTTTTTCACCAGCAAGAAGTGGTAGAACGGGTCAGCAAAAAGATACATACAATAATGTAAAAGAAGTTCCCCAGGTAGTCATTAATATTGTTGATTACTCAATGGTACATCAAATGTCATTGGCAAGTTCTCCTTATAATCCAAATGAAGATGAATTCGTTAAAAGTGGTTTAACAGCTATTGAATCGGAAGTGGTAAAGCCATGGAGGGTGAAAGAGTCGCCTGTTCAAATGGAATGTAAGGTTAATGAGATAATTGAGTTAGGCGAAGGTGGCGGAGCAGGTAATCTAATTGTGTGTGAGATTCTAAAAATCCATATTGCAGAAAGTATTTTGGATGAAAACCAAGCCATCGATCAAAAGAAAATTGATTTGGTTGCCCGTATGGGTGGAGATTGGTACTGTAGAGCTGATGAGAATTCTATGTTTGAAATTAAAAAACCAATTACTACTAGGGGTATAGGGGTGGATGAAATACCTCAGGAGATTGTTAAGAGTAAAGTTTTAACAGGGAATGACATTGGGCAGCTAGGAGGAATAGAAACTTTGCCAGATGAAACAGAAGTCAATGATTATAAATTGATTGAATTGATTGATTTATTTGTATCTTTAGAGAATGCTCCGGAAAAGCTGGAAACAGAGCTTCATTTAAGAGCAAAAGAATTGTTGAAAGAAAATAAACTTACGGAAGCGTGGAAAACGCTTCTATCATTTAATAACTAAAAAGTACGGCCATGTGGTCGAAGAAAAACAAAACAGATGGAATTAAAAATTAACGGAAAAGTAAAAGTAATTTTGGACACACAAACATTTGACAGTGGGTTCAGTAAAAGAGAATTTGTTATTACAACACAAGAGCAATATCCTCAGGATGTAAAGTTGGAGTGTATTAAGGAAAAGACTACAATGTTAGA
>Ga0209406_1000085_pt1 | contig 83283 bp, 83 predicted proteins | sample COGITO_mtgs_1204_FD_184808 | JGI IMG/M metagenome (GOLD analysis project Ga0209406, IMG submission 184808) | Pelagic marine microbial communities from North Sea - COGITO_mtgs_120426 (SPAdes) (version 2) | ecosystem: Environmental > Aquatic > Marine > Epipelagic ... | reverse complement strand
ACAACACTTAAATTAACTCAAAAAAAATACCGGAATCTTTTATTTTTTCCAACCTCACCCAGAATCTTTAACATCAAAAACCTCCACAGAAAATCGTTAGTGCAAGGCTCTGTCGGATGGGGAAGGGATAAGGAAGATTATTTTGAAAAAGAATGCTTCACTTCTTGTCTTTCCAAATATAATAGAGATCATCTAAATTATAATCTAAGGAACTTGCTTGCTCTTCTAAATATTGATCAGCAAAAGCGCGTTGAAGAATGTCTTCTATAAGATAGTCTTCAAAAGAATATTCGGGATCGAAGGTGTCTTTAAGAGATAACTTAAATAAGGAAGCCGTAGTTTGGTACCAGAATGCTTTCCATCCGGTTCGAAGCTCTTTAACGAGATCGTATGTTGTAGTACCGGTTTGCCTGTGAACCAAACGAATTAAAATTTTCCCTTCCGAACGCGAAAATTTCTTTAATTCTTCTTCGAATTCTTCATAAATGAATTTCTCCATTCGTTTGAGGTACTTTTTTCTACTCCTTTTATTCTCTAAATTATCCAATCGTTCATTCAATATCGTCAAACGATCGGCAGCCAACTTGGCATAGGGGTATACTTTTAGTGTTTTTCTTCTTAGTATTAAGTACCGCTTGAGCTCTAATCGTGTTTTAAAACGCAGCGGTTGAAAAAGGACTACTTCTTTTAACGGGATTCCGTAAGTAGGAATAGAGTCACCGTCCATAATCATCAATTCTCCTTGCGGGAAAGAGGTATCCTGTGCATTTACAAATACAGGAGTTGTTAGAAGTATAAAAAGAAAACACAGCTGTTTTTTCATCTTTTTCATCGGCATCAAAATTACAAAATATTAACGGTCTAGTATCTAGAGAAATCGAACGAATAATGTTAAATTAGCTTTGCAAAAATAAATAAGAATGAAAATAATAAATGACGCTTCTCTAAAGTTTTTAGAAGAATATTTAAACAATGCCGCTCCAACTGGCTACGAAGCCGAAGGTCAAAAAATATGGATGGACTACCTCCGTCCTTATGTTGATGAATTCATAACGGACAGTTACGGAACTGCTGTTGGGGTAATCAATCCCGACGCTCCTTTTAAGGTTGTTATCGAAGGGCATTCAGATGAAATTTCGTGGTATGTGAATTACATCACAGACGAAGGTTTGATCTATGTTATTCGTAACGGTGGAAGCGACCATCAAATTGCACCCTCAAAATGGGTAAACATCCATACCAAAAAAGGCTTGGTAAAAGGTGTTTTTGGCTGGCCTGCCATTCATACCCGTAAAAACGGGAAGGAAGAAGTACCAAAACTAGACAATATCTTCATTGACATAGGCGCTAAAGACAAGGCTGAAGTAGCAGCAATGGGCGTACATGTAGGCTGTGTGATTACCTATCCCGACCAATTTCAAATTTTAAACAACAACAAATTTGTGTGTCGTGCCATCGACAACCGTGCTGGTGGATTCATGATTGCGGAAGTTGCACGTCTTTTACACGAAAACAAAAAAACACTTCCCTTTGGTTTATACATCACCAACTCGGTACAGGAAGAAGTAGGCTTACGTGGGGCAGAAATGATCACCCAACGCTTGAATCCAGATATTGCCATTGTGACGGATGTATGCCATGATACCACTACCCCCATGATCAACAAGAAAGAAGAAGGACATACTAGAATCGGGGATGGACCTGTCATTTCTTATGCACCGGCAGTTCACAACCTCGTTAGAGAGCGCATTGTTGAAACAGCTGAAAAGAATGAGATTCCATTTCAACGTCTGGCTTCTTCACGTGTGACGGGCACAGACACAGATGCTTTTGCTTACAGCAACGGCGGAATTCCTTCTGCACTGATCTCTCTTCCGTTGCGCTATATGCACACCACTGTGGAAATGGTACAAAAAGAAGATGTAGAAAATGTGATTCGTTTGATTTATGAAACACTTTTGACTATTAACCCTGAGGATTCGTTGAGTTATTTTGACTAAAGCCTAGGGGCTATGCTTAAAACAAATCCCTTTGGCCTTGGCTGAAGGGATTTTTTTATGCACAAACGATTTATTATCAGGTAATAAGGAATTCATGTGTTAGGAAGAGCTTATAAAAAGTATGCCAAACTTCTCAAGACTTGATGCGACATTCGATGCGCTCAGATAACTTCAGTCGCTATGCCCCTTCGTAATGAATGAGAATGGGTTTAACGACTTCGCTTTACCAATGCTCGGTTGATGTTCCGAACTGCAGCTGGTCCTTCGTATATAAAGCCTGTATAAAGCTGCACCAAAGCTGCACCAGCATCAAGTTTTTCGATAGCATCTTCGGGTTTATGAATCCCACCTACGCCAATGATTGGAAATGCCTTATTACTTTTCTCACTTAAAAAACGAATAACTTCTGTACTTCTATTTTGAAGTGGCTTTCCGCTAAGCCCACCCGCTTCTTGGGTTAGGTTTTCTGGAGAATTCAGGTTGGCTCTGCTGAGGGTTGTATTACTGGCTATAACCCCATCAATTTTTACCTCAGCCATGATGCTGATGATGTCTAAAAGTTGGTCATCTGATAGGTCGGGAGCAATTTTAAGTAAAATAGGTTTGGAGTTTGCAAGCTTATCGTTGCGCTTCTTCAGCACAGAAAGCAACTGAGTCAAAGGCTCTTTGTCTTGTAATGCCCGCAAGTTGGGTGTATTGGGTGAACTAACGTTCACTACAAAGTAATCGACATAATCAAAGAGTGCATCAAAACAATAGATGTAGTCGTCGACTGCATTTTCGTTAGGAGTCAATTTATTTTTCCCGATGTTTCCTCCAATGAGGATGTTTTTATTTTTCTTTAACCGTTCAACGGCTTCATCCACTCCAAGGTTGTTGAATCCCATGCGGTTGATGATGGCCTGATCGTCTTTTAAACGAAACAAACGCTTCTTTGGATTCCCGGCTTGACCTTTGGGTGTTAATGTCCCGATTTCAATAAACCCGAAACCGAAATTCGATAGCTCTTTGTACAACTTAGCATCTTTATCAAAACCAGCGGCTAGACCAACTGGGTTTTTAAAGGTTAAACCAAACACCTTTCGCTCAAGGGCAGGATGCTCAATACAATAGATTTTTCTAATCAAAAAAGCTACGCCCGGAATTTTAGAACCCCAACGAATCATCGCAAAAGAAAAGTGATGGACACTTTCTGGATCAAAAAGAAAAAGAAATGGTTTTATGAGAAGTTGGTACATGAAATCTAAATTTTAACAAAAATAAAAAAACCAACCCGATATGGGTTGGTTTTATTTGTAATTAAATAAACAGCGTTTGTTCTTTTCTAAGCGTTGAGTTTAGCACTCATCTCTAAAGAAATTGAAGAACGTTCCATTTTAATTTTCCCAGCCAAAGTTTCTACAACACAAGTATTGTCTTTATCATTGAGTTCTGCTATTTTTCCATGAATTCCACTTTTGGTGATCACACGATCTCCTTTTTTGAGGCTACTCATGAACGCTTTTTCTTTTTTGAGTTTTCTTTGTTGGGGTAAAATAATAAAGAAAACAAAGATGACGAGCATCAATAATAAAAAGGGAACTTGACTTGAAAATCCTTCCATTGAATTGGGTTTAGTTGTTTTGTTGTAAACGTGCAGCTTGTGCAGCTTCGCGTTGTTGTTGTTTTACTGGGTCAGCTGTTACCATCGCTTTGATACGAATTGTTTCTCTTCCCGTATCTGTATTCGCAGTAATTGTAACTGTTTTCTGCTGTAAGTTAGGCTTGTTACTTGAGTCGAAGCTTACACGGATTTCGCCAGTTGCACCCGGTGCGATTGGTAAATTCTTAGGATACTCAGGTACAGTACATCCACAGCTACCACGTGCATCTTGGATGATAAGATCCGATTTCCCTGTGTTAGTAAACGTAAATACAGTTTCTACACGAGATCCTTCTTGAATTACTCCAAAATCGTGAATTCCCTTGTCAAATGACATTACAGGAGCATTTGAAACAGCTTTAAAAGCCGATGCTTGTACAGCTGAAGCTGCAGGCGCTGCATCAGAGGCTGCTTTTTTTGTTTCGGTTCCACCACAAGAAACAAGTGTTAATGTGGCGATTGCTAGAATAGATAAAAATAAATTTTTCATAATTATATTTAGTTCATTAATGTTTCAAAATTAAGGAAAAAATTACAATAAACCACGTCCTTGTTTATTCATACGATTAGTTTTTTCATACTCTTTAACAAGACTGTCCAAAACACCGTTGATAAACAAATTACTTTTAGGCGTAGAATACTCTTTTGCGATCTCTAAATATTCATTCAAAGTTACCTTGGGAGGAATGTTAGAGAAGTAAAACAATTCAGCTATTGCTAGCTTAATGAGGATTGCATCGAGATTGGCAATTCGTTCTGAATCCCAATTAGGCGTTTTCCCGTTCAACTCTTTTTGCAGTACTTCTTCGTTAGCAACTGCCTTTTCAAACAGTTCAATTCCAAAATTAATATCTTCTTTATTTTCATTAAAGTCAGGGAATTCTAGGGAGCTTTGAGAATCCAGATCAATACGCTTCAGTTGTTTCAGTAAAAAGGTATTTACTAAAGGTAAATCGTCGATCCAAGTCATGTTCAAATCCTCAAAATAATGATACAGAGAATCATCGGGTGCAATAATGTCTTTAAACATAGAAACCACAAAACGAATCTGTTCTTCATCAGTAGGGGCTGTCAATTTACTGTACACCTCAAACTGCTCACTTTTAAGAAGCGTTGTGTATACTTTTTTGACATAATCGAACTCCAGTTCCCAGTGATTTATTTTCTTGGTAGAGATGAACTGGTCGAGTTTTTTATGTTCTGCTAAAAACATCAAGCATTTATTATTGGCTATAATTTGATGTAAGGGAGCAAAAGAATCTTGTGTTCTAATTTGTGTCTCATTAATTTTCTGTTGATTAGTTGCATGCTGCTGAAGCGCTTTGAAGAAAGCAAGCTTGATCAAGTAAAGATCAAAAACTCCCGTAAGGCTGTTTTTGATGAATTTAACTTCATCCGAGAGGGAATTTTGATTTCCATTCGAAAGGGCATAAACAGATTGCATTATTTTTATTCGAACGTGTCTTCTTGTGAGCATGTATGAGAACTTTTATTTCCGTCACAAAAATAGTGATTTGAAAAGTACTGCCCTCCAACTTCGAGTAATTTTTTTTGCAAAAAAACTTCCTTTTTTTCTACCCGCGTATTTGTGTACCTTTGGACATCTTAAATCTATATGAAAGAACTAAAATACCTCAATAAATATTTATTCAAGTACCGTGTTAGCCTCTTTTTAGGGGTTTTGATTACCATCATCGCGCGGATTTTTTCACTTTTTGCGCCGCGTCTAATTGGAAATTCCCTTACGGCGGTTGAGCGATTCATCTTAGACGACGCCTTGAGTCTTGATGAAATTAAGGAAGAACTCTTCTGGAACATCGTAATCATCGTTTCTGCTGCACTGATCTCTGGATTTTTAACCTTCTTGATGCGTCAAACAATCATCAATGTTTCTCGCTACATCGAGTTTGACCTGAAAAATGAAATTTTTGAACATTATCAAAAACTATGTTTAAGCTTTTACAAGAACAATCGAACGGGAGACTTGATGAATCGAATTAGTGAAGATGTAGGAAAGGTCCGGATGTATTTTGGTCCAGCGATTATGTATAGCATCAACACCATTGCACTCTTTGTAATCGTCATTTCCTATATGGTTAGTATTGCGCCTCTTTTAACAGTATACACCCTACTCCCCTTGCCAATTTTATCCCTGGCGATATACAAACTAAGCAAAGCCATAAACACAAGGAGTACAGCCGTTCAGGAAACACTATCCGATCTTTCAACCTTTACACAAGAATCCTTCAGCGGTATAGCGGTAATCAAGTCTTACGGGATTCAGTCAAAAATTAATGAGGATTTTGCCCAACTCACCACGCTGAGTAAAGAGAAAAATGTTGATTTAGCAAAAATTCAAGCGTGGTTTTTCCCACTCATGATCTTGCTTATTGGCTTCAGTAATCTTTTAGTGATTTTTGTTGGAGGAAATCAATACATAGAAGGTACACTAGAAATTGGTGTTTTAGCAGAATTCATCATCTATGTAAACATGCTTACTTGGCCAGTCGCTACAGTGGGATGGGTTACATCAATCGTTCAACAAGCCGAAGCCTCCCAAAAAAGAATCAATGACTTTCTGAAAGAAGAACCCAAAATAACCAGCGGCAGTTTAGATAAAACGATTGAAAAAGGGACCATTGAGTTTAAGAAGGTAAGCTTTACATACAAAGAAACTCAGATTCAAGCTGCAAAGAACATTAGTTTCAAACTTAATCCAGGAGAAACCCTCGGAATAATTGGGAAAACAGGCTCTGGAAAATCTACCCTATTGGATTTAATTTGTCGTTTGTATGATGTAGACGAAGGGGAGATTTTAATAGATGGTATTCCAATCCAAGACTATAACCTCTTAGGAATTCGATCTGAAATTGGGTATGTCCCTCAAAACCCTTTCCTCTTTTCCGAAAGTATTGAACGCAATATTCGTTTTGGCAAACAGGATGCCCATTTTGATGAAATAAAAGCTGCAGCTCAAAGCGCAGCAGTAGCCGAGAATATTGAACAATTTAAAGAAGGATACAAAACTCTTTTAGGCGAGCGAGGAGTTACTCTTTCTGGAGGGCAAATTCAACGAATTTCAATTGCACGAGCTCTTATTAAAGATCCAAAAGTATTGTTGTTTGATGACTGTTTATCTGCCGTTGATGCGGATACAGAGGAAGAAATTTTAAAAAACTTAAAAGAGCGTTCAAAAGAAAAAACTACGCTAATAGTCAGTCATCGAATTTCATCTGTTAAAGACGCCAATTCTATCCTTGTTATCGATCAGGGGGCAATTATCGAACAAGGAACCCACGTCGAGTTAATCCATAAAGGCGGATTTTACAAAGAATTGTTCCAAAAACAAAACACAGAAAGGCACCAATAATTTTTTTTTGTTTAATATTTTATCCATTTTTGTTAATAATTATGGATTTAAGTTAAACAAAACAGAAGGCGTTGATGGAAATTAAGCAAGAAGACATATACTCAAAGGTACTCCGTGCTGGAAGAAGAACATATTTTTTTGATATAAGAGAAACCAAAGCAAGCGACTATTACCTTACAATAACTGAAAGTAAAAAGTTCAGTAACGATGATGGAACTTTTTTTTATAAAAAACACAAAATATACCTCTACAAAGAGGACTTCCAAGAATTTCAAGACATTCTTGGTGAAATGATTGGTTTTGTCATCAAAGAAAGAGGAGAAGAAGTTATTAGTGAACGTCATCAAAAAGATTTTAAACCCGAAGATTCGAAAGGTGTTGCAAAAAACACAACTGAGGATTTTACCGATATTAATTTTGAAGATATTTAACTAATCTTTTAACATCATTCCCACCACCGTTAACTGTATTTTTTTACCTTTAAATGGATATTGATTCCACTTAATGTATTAATTAGAACATATAACTGTGAAAAAAACTACAACACTACTCGTCATAATGTGGATGAGCTTAATCGGATTTGCACAAACCGATGCGTCCTATTATCTACCCGCTAGTCATCAATATGATTCCACTATCCCAACGCCACAAAGCGTATTGGGATTTAATGTAGGAGATTGGCATGTAAGTCACGATAAGCTATCGGAATACATGCGGGTATTGGCACAGGCATCTGAACGCATTTCAATCGAAAACAGAGGGACCACCTATGAAGGCCGTCCGCTTCTTCTTTTGACCATTACTAGTCCAAAGAATCATAAAAACATAGATCAAATCAAAAAGCAACACATGCTGTTGTCTGAGCCAGAAGGTCAGGGTTTAGACCTCAACACCATGCCTGCAATAGTTTATCAGGGTTTCTCGATTCATGGAAATGAACCCAGTGGAGCAAATGCTGGATTAATGGTTGCTTATCACCTTGCTGCTTCGCAAGATGCTAGCGTAGCAGAGCTCCTCCAAGAGGTAGTCGTTTTGTTTGATCCGAGCTACAATCCTGACGGATTACAACGTTTTTCTCAATGGGCTAACACCCATAAAAGTAATATTCTTAATCCAGACTCAAACGACAGAGAGTATACTGAGGCCTGGCCGAGAGGGCGAACAAACCACTATTGGTTTGACATGAACCGCGATTGGCTTCCTGTACAATTGCCCGAATCAAAAGTCCGCATCAAAAGTTTCACGGAATGGTTGCCCAATATCCTTTCAGATCATCATGAGATGGGCACTAATGCCACCTTCTTTTTTCAACCCGGAATTCAATCCCGAGTAAATCCGCTAACCCCAAAGATGAACCAAACCCTAACGCGGGAAATTGGAAATTTTCATGCAGAAGCGCTAAACAAAATCGGATCACTTTACTATACCGAAGAAAGCTACGATGACTTTTACTATGGAAAAGGATCTACCTACCCCGACGTGAACGGGAGTATTGGAATTCTATTTGAACAAGCAAGCTCAAGGGGTCATATTCAAGAGAGTGATAACGGTGTACTCACATTCCCTTTCACAATAAGAAACCAGTTCAACACAGCTCTATCTACCCTAAAAGCTGCAAAGAATATGCGGGTAAAACTCCTTGACTATCAAAGAACTTTTTACAGCGATGCCCTTAAAGAAGCAAGTCAAAGCAAACAAAAGTCCATCGTATTTGGAAACAGCAAAGATCCTGCTACTGCCTATCGTTTAGCAGAAGTACTGAAACGCCATAAAATAAAAGTGCATTCTTTAGCCAAAAATACAACTGTAAAAGGAAAGAATTACGCTAAAGAAGCAAGTTATGTTGTTCCACTGAATCAAAAGAAAAACAAGTTAATTCAAGCGATGTTTGACACACAGACCAAATTCAAAGACAGTTTGTTTTATGATATTTCAGCATGGACCTTTCCCCTCTCCTTTAACTTAAATTATTCTTTTGAAAAATCTACAGCCCTTGCCGGTCCTGAAATCAAAACACTAGCAATAGCCGATGATAAAATAATAGAGCAATCTACTTATGCTTATCTTTTAGAAGGACACGGTTACTATACTCCTAAATTTCTATACCATCTTTTGGATGCTTCAATCCGAGTAAAGGTCGGACTTAAGCCTTTTTCAATTGAAGGAAATTCGTATGATTATGGAAGTTTAATGATTCCTGTAGCCAATCAGAATATGAATTCTGAGATGCTACACAACAAAATAACAGAGGCAGCTTCTGGGCTTATGCTTACTATTCGTTCGGTAAGTACGGGACTAACAGAAGGTATAGATTTAGGGTCTCGTAATTTTGAAACCATTAAAAAACCAAGTGTTGCGGTCTTAGTTGGCGATGGAGTACGAAGCTACGATGCTGGAGAAATATGGCATTTAATGGATACGCAGTATGAAATTCCAGTAACCAAGATAGATGTACGTCAACTAAAAAGGATTGATTTGAGTCGTTACACCCACTTGATCATTCCTAGTTACTCTGGAAGTTTATTGAATTCCAGTACCAAGAAAATTGAAAGCTGGATTAAAATGGGGGGTTCTTTAGTTGCCTATCGAGATGCAATAAAGTGGGTAAACAAGTCCGAACTCGCAAAGGTTGAATTAAAGTCATTTGAACGAAAGGCTACCGGAGTAGCTTTTGATCAGAAAGATAATTACCGAGGCGCCCAAAACATTGGGGGAGCTATTTTCAATACAGACATTGACCGAAGCCATCCCATCAACTTCGGTATAGAGCAAAGCACCTTGCCGATTTTTAGGAATTCCAGAATCTTTATGGAAGCCGACAAGCAGAGTTATTACAACCCCATTCGTTACACAAAAAATCCGCTTCTAAGTGGATATATTTCAAGTGAGCAAATGAATCTTTTAAAAGGAAGTGTCCCGTTTAAACACATACGAAAAGGAAGTGGGAATATTATTCTTCTAACAGATAACACAAATTTTAGAGCTTATTGGTATGGCACCAATAAAGTTTTTGCAAACACTTTATTTTACGCAGGTTTTATGCGTTAAGATGTTATGATCTTGTAAAAAAAATACCCAAAGAGAAGATTCTCTTTGGGTGTTTTTTTATTGGACTATTTTGTGGGATTAGCTTTTACTCTTAAATACATGATCCAAAATCCATGCAGGACCGATCAATAAGAATTTAAGATCGTCTAAGAAAGAGGGCTTTTTACCTTCAATTTTATGTCCATAAAACTGAATAATCCAAGCCACAACAAAAATCCCAACTGAGGCTTTCCATAAACTCATCTGAAGGGCTAATTGGAAATTCCCAAGAATACATAAAATTGAAAAACCCAAAATCAAAATTGCCATTTTTAATGACAATCGAATGTAAAAAATCATCAAAGGAAATAAGAAGGCGACACCCCAATTTGCGTACAGAGGATTTTCAATACCGGTTATGCTGGTAATAAGACCCGAAGGAATACTCATTAGTAACCCAACTACCGAAAAGAAAATTGCGGGAACACAAAAATAGTGAATGATTTTATTGGTTTTATTTTGATGGCTTACTGCGTAGGCATCAAGCAATTGTTGTAATGTTTGCATATTCTTAATTTTTTACTGAAATTACAATTAATTATTTAAACTATCAAAATGGCCGTTACACCATCAAAAATGCTTCCTTTACAACAGCAGGCACCCAACTTCAACTTATTGGATGTTAGTCTTGGTAAAAAGGTTTCTCTTGATAACCTAAAAGGAAAAAAAGGAACTTTGATTGTTTTTATGTGTAATCATTGTCCTTTTGTAATTCATTTATTGGAGCACTTCATCAGCCTTGCTGAAGAAGTGAAACCACAAGGCATCGCAACCGTAGCTATTTCGAGTAACGATATCGAGAGTTACCCACAAGATGGGCCACAACAAATGCAAACTCTTTGTGAGGAATACGGAATCTCTTTCCCCTATCTATACGATCCTACGCAAGAAGTAGCTCAAGCATATGATGCTGCCTGTACCCCAGACTTTTATCTTTTTGATGATCAAAATAAATTGGTTTATCGCGGGCGATATGATGCATCAAGGCCCCAATCGGGAACGCCGATTACGGGAGAAGATTTGAAAAATGCAGCCTTGAATTTAATCCATAAAAAACCCATATCCGAAAATCAATTTCCGAGTATGGGTTGTAATATCAAGTGGAAGTAAACCTGTGTTACTATTTAAAATCTACTAATTCAACTTCAAACTTAAGGGTAGCGTTTGGTGGAATTACACCTCCTGCACCAGCAGAACCATATCCTAAATCTGCAGGGATAATAAAGGTAGCTTTAGCCCCTTTAGACAATAAGGCAATTCCTTCGTCCCAGCCCTTAATTACTTGACCTACGCCCAAAGGGAAATCAATGGGTGCATTTCGTTTGTATGAAGAATCAAAAACAGTTCCATCGAGCAAGCTTCCTTTATAATGTACAGAAACGTTTTGCCCTTGAGCTGGATTAGCACCAGTTCCTGGAGTTTCTATTTTATAAAACAAACCAGAGGCTGTTTTCTCATAACCTGCAGTCACACTCGCTAGCGCAGCTTCCTGAGCTTTCTTCTGTTCTTCTATTGCTTTCAATCGGTTGGCTTCAAAATTTGCAAAAGCATCAGCAGCATTAAAGGCTTCGGCTTCTTGACCTACACGGATAATTTCTAAGCTATCAATGGTATCATTTTGTGCAATTGCATCAACAACTTCTTGCCCTTCAACCACACTTCCAAAAACGGTATGCTTTCCGTCTAACCAAGGTGTAGCAATGTGGGTAATAAAAAACTGGCTTCCGTTTGTGCCGGGTCCAGCATTAGCCATTGATAAGATACCGGGCTTATCGTGTTTTAAATCCGGGTGAAATTCATCATTAAATTGATATCCAGGTCCTCCAACTCCCGATCCTTGAGGACAACCTCCTTGAACCATAAATTCTTCGATAACTCTGTGGAATTTCAAACCATTGTAGTAGGGAGTCCCCTCCGCTTGAACATCATTTTTAATAGTTCCCTCTGCAAGACCTACAAAATTCCCCACAGTTCCTGGAGTTTCAGCGTAGGTAAGTGAAAGTAAAATAGCTCCTTTAGGAGTAGAAAACTTAGCGTATAAACCGTCTTTCATCTGTTGTATGTTGTTGTTTTTAAAGCAGCAAAGATAAAGAAGTGTAAACGAGTAAATCGAAAAAAAGAAAGAAATTAATTTGCAACTTCGCTCATAAACTTAATGCGGTAAAGTCGAATATCTTCTTCTTCATATTCCCCATCAAACTCTTCAATTGCGGTGGCAATATCGTCAGATTCAGCTTCCATAAAGTACTCGTGTAGTTCTTCTTGTTGATCCTCATCGAGTAATTCATCAATCCAATAACTGATATTCAACTTGGTTCCTGAAAAAACAATGGTTTCCATTTCTTCTACAAACGCAATCATATTCATTCCTTTTGCCGCTGCAATATCGTCTAGTGGTAATTTCCTATCTACATTCTGAATCATATACAATTTGAGGGCTGAATTAGCACCCGTACTTTTGACGATTAAATCATCTGCTCTTAGAATCTCATTTTCTTCTACATATGACTTTATGGCAACTAAAAAATCCTGCCCATACTTAATGGCCTTTCCTTCTCCTACACCATTGATGTTTTTTAGTTCCTCCAACGATATTGGATATTTAAAAGACATTTCACTCAGTGAATTTTCTTGAAAAACAGTATAGGGTGGAACACCCGCTTTGTCCGCTACTTTTTTACGAAGACCATGGAGTAACTTATATAATTTTTCATCAGCAATAACTTCTCTTTTGATGGGAGTTGACGAATTGCGATGTGCTGCAAAATCGTGATCCTCAGTCATCATAAAGGAATAGGAATTTACACAAAACTCCTTTCCTTTTGCGGTAATCTTAACTACGCCATAGGTCTCTATTTCTTTGGAAAGAAATTTGGCTACAATTGCCTGCCTGGTTAGTGCCATCCAAAAGGAAGCTTGCTTATCCCTTCCTTTACCAAAAACTTCTAATTCACTAGTCTTATGACTATTAATTATGGCGTTGGGTTGCCCTAATAAGGTTTTAACGAGCTCTTTCGATTTGAATAACTCTCTGGTTTGCTTGACCACATCTAGCAGTAGTTGCAGTTCTTGTTGCGCCTCAACTTTTTTCTTAGGAAAACGCATATTATCATCCATTGCGCCCCCTAAGCCTGTTTCATTGTCGAAGTCTTCGCCGAAATAATGTAAAATAAATTTTCGCCTAGAAATTGACGTTTCTGCAAAGGCAACCATTTCATTCAAAAGAGCAAAACCAATTTCTTGTTCAGCAACCGGTTTTCCAGACATAAACTTTTCGAGTTTTTCGATGTCTTTGTAGGAATAAAAAGCCAAACAATGCCCTTCTCCTCCATCACGACCAGCACGACCAGTTTCTTGATAATAACTTTCAATACTTTTGGGAATGTCATGATGTATTACAAAGCGAACATCGGGTTTGTCGATTCCCATTCCAAATGCAATCGTTGCAACAACGACATCACAGTCTTCCTTTAGAAAGCGGTCTTGGTTTCGAGCCCGTGTTTTATTGTCGAGGCCGGCATGATAGGGAATAGCGTTGATGTTATTCACCTGAAGGGTTTGAGCCAATTGCTCTACTTTTTTTCGAGATAAGCAGTATATAATTCCAGATTTTCCTTGATTTTGTTTTACAAAACGGATGATGTTGGCTTCAACTTGATCATCTTTGGGTTGAACTTCATAATACAAATTAGGTCGATTAAAGGATGCTTTAAAAAGTGTGGCGTCTGGAATTTTTAAATTCTTTAATATGTCTTCTTGTACTTTAGGAGTAGCTGTGGCTGTAAGCGCAATTATTGGGAGATTTTTTTCGATTTTCTCGAGCATGACGCGAAGGTTTCTATACTCGGGTCTAAAATCATGTCCCCATTCCGAGATACAGTGTGCCTCATCGATTGCTAAAAAGGACAATTCAACGGTTTTTAAAAATTCTATTGTATCTTCTTTTACTAAAGATTCTGGTGCAACAAACAACAGTTTAGTCACTCCATTGACAATATCCTCTTTGACCTTAAGAACGGCAGTTTTGGTAAGCGATGAATTCAACACATGAGCAATCCCTTCATCTGAATAAATGCCCCGTATGGCATCGACTTGATTTTTCATTAATGCAATTAAGGGTGAAACAACAATTGCAGTTCCAGGTGAAATAAGAGCTGGAAGTTGATAACAAAGGGATTTACCTCCTCCTGTTGGCATAATTACAAAGGAATCTTTGCCTTCGAGAAGATTTTCAATGACTGGTTCTTGCAAACCTTTGAATTCAGAAAAACCAAAATATTTCTTAAGTTCTCGTTGAAGCGGAGTATGCGACATTTAATTACGTCTTTGAATCAAAATTATTTACATTTGTACCACTAAATATAACACTTAGTTTACTAATCCCATTAAATAACACCAACAATTGTTAGATAAAAAACAGATTTTAGAAAACGCAAGAGAAACCTTGGAACTCGAATCTAAGGCGATTCATGACGTAATTGCAACTCTAGATGATGAATTTGCTTCTACTGTAGCTTATTTATCTGATTTTAATGGACGAGTTATCATTACCGGGATCGGAAAGAGTGCTGTAATCGCAATGAAAATTGTTGCAACCCTGAACTCTACGGGCACTGCTGCCGTTTTCATGCATGCTGCGGATGCAATTCATGGGGATTTAGGGATCATTCAAAAAGACGATGCCGTAATTTGTATATCAAAAAGTGGAAATTCCCCAGAAATTCAAGCTTTGATTCCGTTCATAAAAAAACGAGGGAATTTGGTGGTTGCTTTTACTGCCAATTCAGATTCCTATCTTGCGAAAACCGCAGACAAAGTAATCAAAACCTATGTTGAGAAAGAAGCTTGTCCCAACAACCTCGCACCAACTACGAGTACAACAGTACAATTAGCTATTGGAGATGCCTTAGCAATTTGTCTTTTAAAAGTTAAGAATTTTGACGCACAGGATTTTGCCCAGCATCATCCTGGGGGAGCCTTAGGTAAAAAATTATACCTCACCGTGGGTGATCTAGCAAAAAAACACGAACGCCCGTCTGTTATGCTTAATTCATCGGTGAAAGATGTTATTTCAGAAATCTCAAAAAAGAGATTAGGAGCTACCATTGTTGTTGATGAAAAAAATTTGGTAGGTATCATAACCGACGGAGACATCAGAAGAATGCTTGAAAAGCATAACGACATCAGCTCCTTGACTGCAGCGGACATAATGTCTAAAAACCCCATCACAGCCGATCCTGAGCTTTTAGCTTTCGATGTTTTAACAACATTAAAAACCAAAGGAATTGGTCAACTTATAGTACAAGACTCCTCTGGCGTATACCACGGCATGATTCACATCTTAGACCTAATCAAAGAAGGGATTCAATAATGGCTGAAAATTCAAACGAAATGTCGTTTTTAGATCACCTCGAAGAACTTCGCTGGCATTTAATACGTTCAACTTTAGCAATTGTTATCATTGCATCGGTCGCCTTTATTGCAAAGGGTTTTATATTCGATACCATTTTATTTGGTCCCAAAAAGATTGACTTTTTTACCTATGAATTATTTTGTAACCTTTCAAAATCGTTGGGTCAAGGAAACAGTCTTTGCATTGACGAGATGCCGTTTAGGATTCAAAGTAGAACCATGTCTGGGCAATTCTCAGCTCACCTTTGGACTTCACTGACAGCTGGGTTTATCATTGCTTTTCCCTATATATTATTTGAATTCTGGAGATTCATTAGTCCAGGACTTCATGTATCAGAACGCAAAAACGCAAGGGGTTTTATTTTTATAGCGTCCCTTCTGTTTTTCATTGGAGTGCTTTTTGGATACTACATTGTCACACCCCTATCGATTAACTTTTTAGGGAATTATACGGTAAGTAGCGAAGTTTTCAATGACTTTGATTTAAGTAGTTATATCAGTTTACTCCGAGCTTCGGTACTCTCTTCTGGCCTAATCTTTGAGCTTCCCATATTGATGTATTTTTTAACTAAAATAGGCCTAGTAACACCCACGTTTTTAAAGAACAATAGAAAATTTGCTATCGTAATTGTTTTGATTTTATCAGCAGTAATTACACCGCCCGACATAGCAAGTCAAGTTATTGTTACTATCCCTATTTTGATCTTGTATGAAGTGAGTATTTTCATTTCCAAGGTCGTATATAATCGCCAACAAAAAGAGCTGAAAAATGTCTGATATTGTAGATGAATTCAATGCGTATCGTTCAAAAATGAATGATAAGATTTTAGGAGAAAACTCCAAGCTAATCAAACGGATTTTTAACCTCGACTCCAATGCCTATCAAGCCGGAGCCCTAGATCACAAAACAAAAGAATTATTAGGATTAGTAGCCTCTACAGTACTTCGGTGTGATGATTGTATTCAATATCACTTGGAAGAATGTCATAAGGAGAACATCTCCAAAGCTGCTGTAATTGAAAGCTTAGAAATTGCTACTTTAGTAGGAGGAACTATTGTTATTCCTCATCTCAGAAGAGCATTCGAATATTGGGAAGCCCTAGAACAAAAAGAATAATATGCAGTTAAGAGCAGAAAACATAGTCAAGTCATACAAAGGACGGGAAGTTGTAAAAGGCATTTCCATTGAAGTAAATCAAGGGGAGATTGTTGGGTTATTAGGTCCAAATGGGGCGGGTAAAACAACCTCTTTCTATATGATTGTTGGTTTAGTAAAACCCAATGGAGGTTCTATCTTTCTAGACGAAACAGAAATAACCACCTACCCAATGTATCAACGAGCGCAAAACGGGATTGGGTATTTGGCTCAAGAAGCTTCGGTCTTCAGAAAACTGAGTGTTGAAGACAATATTCTCAGTGTCCTTCAATTGACATCTTTGTCTAAAAAGCAACAAAAAGAAAAAATGGAATCTCTTCTTGAAGAGTTTGGCTTAAACCACATCCGGAAAAATAGAGGTGATTTATTATCTGGAGGAGAACGCAGAAGAACCGAAATTGCTCGAGCTCTTGCTACCGACCCAAAATTTGTTCTTCTTGACGAGCCTTTTGCGGGGGTAGATCCAGTAGCAGTTGAAGACATTCAACGCATAATTGCCCATCTCAAAAATAAAAATATTGGAATTCTGATCACCGATCATAATGTACAAGAAACGCTTGCCATCACAGACAAAACCTATTTGATGTTTGAAGGCGGAATTTTAAAGGCTGGAACTCCTGAGGAGTTGGCAGTAGATCCTATGGTTCGCAAGGTATACTTAGGGCAGAATTTTGAATTGAGAAAAACAAAACTTGAATTTTAAATCCCCAATACATTTTTCAAAAGGCTGAGTACGATATAGGTGATTATAATAATTATCAAGGCAGCAAGTCCCAAAATGTAGAACATTACTATCGATATAAGAAGCAAGATAAGTGGGAAAATGATGGTCCAAGGATCGGATCGACTAAAGCCCTTCAAAGCAATCATCTTCCAATGAATATTCATAAAGAAAACCGATAAAGCAACAATTATGGTCAGTGCAATGGGGGTCAGTATAAACCCCTTTATACTCATAAACAAAGGGTGCTGAATGAATAATGGTAAGGCCACTATAAAAAGAGCTACTGCAGGTGTTGGCACACCTCTAAAGAAAGACACCTTCTCTGTTATAAGATTGAACCTTGCCAACCTAAAGGCAGCCCCTAATGGAATTAAAAAACCAACTAATGCCAAGGGAACAATCGTAAAAACCAAAGAAAAGTTTTCGTATTGGTAAAAGAAATCGACACTTTTAGCTCCAGAAATCATAAACAATTGATACATCACAACTCCAGGGACAAAACCACTGGTTATCATATCGGCTAAGGAGTCTAATTGAACACCTAAAGCACTTTCAACGTTCAGTATTCGTGCGAAAAAACCATCGAAAAAATCAAAAAACACACCCAGCATTACTGCTACCAATGCCGCATGAAAGAAATGAGAAAAAGCTAAGAAAACTGCGGCACAACCACAAAACAAATTCAGTAATGTAAAGATATGTGGAATGCTTTTTCTAATCATGCTAAAAATAATTTACACGAAAATAATAGATTAAACTAAGATTAAGACTTCCTTAAAGCATAATTTTATAATAAAATATAATCTGAGTTCAAGTATTGAATTAAAAAAACTGAATAAAGCGATTCTCAATTAAAAACTAAAAATTAACTTTCGAAAAAATTGAATGGTGAAGCAAAACTACATTCTGATTCTTCTTTCAGGGATTCTTTTAAGTTTAGGGTGGCCGACCTATGGTTCGCCCATACTTTTATTTATTGCTTTGGTTCCCCTACTCGACTTTGTTCAAAACGTTCGAGATTCCTCTCTGAAAAATAAAAACAGAACTGTTTTTGTATACTCATATGCTGCATTTCTTATTTGGAATATTTGGACAACTTGGTGGATTTATAACTCTTCTGTTTTTGGAGCTGTATTTGCAATTCTGTGCAACAGTAGTTTTTATGCTGTTTTGATTACACTATATCATTGGTCGTTAAAAAGACTTCAAACCCAGTTTTTATCGGCTGTATTTCTAATCACTGCCTGGATATCCTTTGAAAAGTTTCATTTATTCTGGGATTTTTCTTGGCCCTGGCTCAATCTTGGAAATGCTTTTTCGGAATATATTTACTGGATTCAATGGTACGAATACACCGGTGTTTTTGGTGGTTCGTTATGGGTATTGGTAATCAACTTCTTTTTTCTTCATCAATACCAGGCTTATAAAGAACATGGGTCATATTCTTTATTGATTAAAAAAAGCATTCCCGGCTTACTCGGAATTGCACTCCCAATTGCCTGTTCATTGATTATATTCATGAACTACGAAGAGCCAAAGTCGTTTACAGAAGTTGTTGTTATACAGCCCAACATAGATCCCTATGAAGAAAAATATGAGCAAACCAACGAAGATTTTAAAGGATTGCTAATTGATCTTTCTTCTAAATACCTTAGCCCAAGCACCTCCTATCTTATAACGCCCGAAACCTACTTCACGGAAGGTAGCGGATTTGATATAGACACTTTCGAAAATTCTGAATTCAACAGATCACTCAAAGGTTTCGTGTCGTCCCATAAGTCGCTCAATTTAATTGCGGGAACTCAATTCTACAAAATTCATAGAACTAAAAACGAACCTACCCCAACCGCAAATAAAATTAACGACAATTTTTGGGTTGACTTTTATAATTCTGCAATTCAAATCACTCCCTCTCAAAAAGGGGTCGTTTATCACAAATCTAAATTGGTTGTTGGAGTCGAAAACATGCCTTATAAAAGCTTTTTCAAACCCCTACTTGGAGAATTCATGTTGGATTTGGGCGGAACGGTTTCTAGCCGAGCAACACAAAAAAACCGAACCGTTTTTACTCATTCAACAGCAGGTTCTCAACTAGCACCCATCATATGTTACGAATCAATATACGGTGAATTTGTAACAGAATATGCTCGTAATGGAGCTCAATTTTTTAGTATTCTAACAAACGATGCTTGGTGGGGCAATACACAAGGGCATAAGCAACTGCTCAGTTACGCAAGGTTGCGTGCGATTGAAAACAGACGAGCTATCGCACGGAGTGCTAATACAGGTGTCAGTGCTTTTATCGATGCCCAAGGTCGAATCGTCACTTCTCTAGGCTATGAAAAGCAAGGCGCTTTAAAGGGCTCGGTAGGGCTTAATAGTGAATTGACATTCTATTCTAAACACGGAGATTATATTGCTGATTTGTCTAAGCACGGCTTTGCAGTATTACTTATACTTTCTATCGGTCGTGTATTTCGAAAAAAGTCATGATTCAACACTATTTTAGGTTTTTATTTTTCAAACTAAAAGCGACTAATCAGCATGGAGTACATTCGCCTTTTCTGTATGCTTTGGTTTGTTTTTGTTTTTACAATACGTCCTGGAACCGAAAAAAATTTAAACCCTGGAAGTCTAAAATGCACAATTTGATTGCAATTGAAATTTCTAAACAGCTTCAGCTATTTGCGAAACAATCGAGTACTGATTTTCAAATAGACCCCCTTAAAGTAATTCACAGAAGAAATAAGACCTTGGCACAATGGATTGAAGAACAAAAAATTGAAGACGAGCCCCACATCACTTTAATCGATAACCTCCATCTACAACGTAGATGCTGGAATGGCTTCAAAATTAAATCGCAGTACATACTCCTTGACTTGTTTTTTTACGGGATCGTAATCCACCGGCCACAACAAACAGCAGAAACATTTTTTCTAAAGGTTTTTTAAATTAACTCTTTAAAATCGACTAATTTTACAGAGATGAATGATAGTATTTTGAAACTTGTTGGTCTGATAATTGGTTATTTTATCATTAGAAAATTTCTTTTTAAGAAAAAAAAAGGCAAAAAGATGAGTTATCGCAGACGTTATGATTTAAGAAAAAAGGAAAAGACCAATGAAGAAAATTAAGGTATATACAAAAACGGGAGACAGCGGCACAACAGGATTGTTTTCGGGACAGCGAGTACCCAAACACCATCTGCGCATCAAGGCATATGGCACTGTTGACGAGTTGAATAGTTGGATTGGACATATCCGAAGTCAACAAATCCAACCCGAGCAAGCGGAAGAACTGATCAAAATTCAACACGATCTCATGTATATTGGGTCTGAATTGGCCAATGACGATGTGGATTCGTCTGCGGCTGGAATCGATACAATTAGTGAAGATGCAGTATCATTGCTCGAAAACTGGATTGATCGCATGACTGAAGAATTGCCTCCCTTAAAGAATTTTGTGATTCCCGGTGGACATATCAATGTTTCTAATGCCCATTTAGCACGGTGTGTTTGCAGAAGAGCGGAGCGCTTCATCACGGAACTGAATACCTTAACAGAAACCAATCCCATCATTGTTTTTTACATCAACCGCCTTTCGGATTACTTGTTCACATTAGCTCGAAAATTTGCTTTTGATTCTGAAATTGAAGAAATAAAGTGGACTCCAAGACAAAAAAAATAGATTTTGCTTGTCGGTATGGTATAAAAATTTATTTTTGCAAAAAATAAATTCATGTATTGGACATTAGAACTAGCTTCCTACCTCAGTGATGCCCCTTGGCCAGCATCAAAAGACGAATTAATTGACTTTTCAATTCGGACTGGAGCCCCATTAGAAGTTGTAGAAAATTTACAATCTATGGAAGATGAAGGAGATGTGTATGAATCCATTGAGGAGATTTGGCCTGATTTCCCTTCGGATGAAGATTATCTTTGGAATGAAGACGAATACTAAACAACTATCCACACAAAGTCTCCTCGGAGGCTTTTTTTTTACTTAAATTTGAGTGCTTAATCAAGAGTCCCTATGAGTATTTTAAATACAATATTAAAAACCTTTGTCGGCGATAAGTCGAAAAAAGATATCCGTGCGATCCAACACATAGTGGATCAAATCAATAAACATCAACTTGAATTCGAAGGCCTTTCGAATGATGAATTGCGTGATAAAACAGCTGATTTTAAAGCTAAAATTATTGAGAAACGCAAATCGATTGACCAAGAAATCAGTGAATTAAATACACAACTCCAAGGGCTAACCGATATTGATCAACGGGAAGAAATTTATAATAAAATTGACGTTTTAGAAGCTGAAGCATTGGTCGTGACCGAAACATGTTTGGATGAAATTCTTCCAGAAGCATTTGCAGTTGTAAAAGAAACCGCAAGACGTTTTGTTCACAACACCCACTTACGCGTAAAAGCCTCCCCTCGTGATCGTGAATTTGCACAGGACAAAGGCTATGTCGTTCTTGAAGGTGATGATGCCATCTGGGCAAATAGCTGGGATGCTGCTGGAAAACCCATCACTTGGGATATGATTCACTACGACGTTCAGCTCATTGGAGGAATCACATTACATCAAGGTAAAATTGCAGAAATGCAAACTGGAGAAGGAAAAACTTTAGTCGCAACGCTTCCCGTTTACTTAAATGCTTTGGTAGGAAAAGGAGTACATCTGGTAACTGTAAACGATTACTTAGCCAAACGAGATAGTGCATGGATGGCACCTTTATTTGAGTTTCATGGAATGACGATTGATTGTATCGACTATCATCCATCAAACAGTGCCGAGAGAAGAGCTGCCTACCTCGCAGACATAACTTATGGAACCAACAATGAATTTGGATTTGATTACCTACGCGATAATATGTCGCACACACCCGAAGATTTAGTCCAACGAAAGCATCATTATGCCATCGTAGATGAAGTAGATTCCGTTTTAGTAGATGATGCTCGAACTCCGCTGATCATTTCGGGGCCAGTACCTCAGGGAGATCGCCATGAGTTTGATCAATTACGTCCTAAGGTTGCAGATTTATTTTCAAAACAAAAAACCTTGCTCGCCACCGTTTTAGTTGAAGCTAAAAAGAAAATTGCAGCAGGAGACACTACAGATGGTGCCATACTTTTACTTAAAGCTTACAGGGGTTTACCCAAAAATAAAGCCCTAATTAAGTTTCTGAGTGAAGAAGGAATTAAACAATTACTTCAAAAAACAGAAAACACCTATATGCAAGACAACAATAGAGAAATGCACATCATTGATGCTGATCTCTATTTTGTTATTGACGAAAAAAACAATCAGGTTGACCTTACAGAAAAAGGGGTTGAATATCTTTCTGAAAGTGTACAAGAAGAAAACTTTTTTATTCTTCCAGACATCGGAATGGAAATAGCAAAGATCGAAAAATCTGGATTAAGTTCTGAAGAAGAAGCTGCTAAAAAAGAAGTGCTTTTTAAAGATTTTGGAATTAAAAGTGAACGTATTCATACGATGACACAGCTGTTTAAGGCCTATACTCTTTTTGAAAAAGACACCGAGTATGTTGTCATGGATAACAAGGTTATGATTGTCGATGAGCAAACCGGGCGTATCATGGATGGGAGACGGTATTCCGATGGGTTGCACCAAGCCATTGAAGCAAAAGAAGATGTTAAGATTGAAGCAGCCACGCAGACTTTTGCAACGGTAACCCTTCAAAACTATTTCAGAATGTACCACAAGCTTTCTGGAATGACCGGGACAGCTGTAACTGAAGCAGGTGAATTCTGGGAAATCTACAAACTCGATGTAGTAGAAATTCCAACAAACAGACCCATTGCACGGAAGGATGAAGACGATCTTATTTATAAAACAAAAAGAGAAAAATACAACGCAGTAATTGAAGAAGTAACCAAGCTTTCAGAAGCTGGAAGGCCTGTTTTAATCGGGACTACATCGGTGGAAATCTCCGAATTACTGAGTAAAATGTTACACCTAAGAAAGGTAAAACACAATGTACTTAATGCCAAGCTACACAAGAAAGAAGCCGATATTGTTGCCGAAGCTGGAAACCCAGGAATTGTAACTATTGCAACCAATATGGCAGGTCGTGGAACGGATATCAAACTGTCTGACGAAGTGAAAGCGTCGGGTGGACTTGCAATTGTAGGTACTGAGCGACACGATTCTAGACGTGTAGACAGACAGCTACGCGGACGTTCGGGAAGACAAGGAGATCCAGGAAGTTCTCAATTCTTTGTTTCACTTGAGGATAACCTTATGCGTCTATTTGGATCCGATCGTGTAGCCAAAGTAATGGATCGAATGGGTCTTGAAGAAGGTGAAGTTATTCAGCATTCTATGATGACAAAATCTATTGAGCGAGCTCAAAAGAAAGTTGAAGAAAACAACTTTGGGATTCGTAAACGTCTCTTGGAATACGATGATGTGATGAATGCCCAACGCGAGGTTATTTACAAACGTCGAAAACACGCCCTCCGTGGAGATCGCCTAAAAGTTGATATCGCCAATATGCTCTTTGAAGTGTGTGAAGAGATTGCGATCAACAACAAACAAACCGATGATTTCAAAAACTTTGAATTTGAAATTATAAGTAACTTTTCGATAACAGCTCCCGTCTTAGAGGATGAATTTTATTCAATGACCGAAAGAGAGTTAACGGATAAATTATACGAAACTGTTCATCAGTACTACCAACAAAAAACGGAGATTAACGCTACACTTACCTTTCCTGTAATTAAGCAGGTATTTGAAAATCCAAATAATAAATACGAGAAAATCGTAGTTCCTTTTACGGATGGTACCAAAACATTGAACGTTGTAACCCACCTAGAAACGGCCTACAACACCAAAGGTAAAAACCTGATTGAAGATTTTGAGCGTAATATTACCTTGGCTTTGATCGATGAAACTTGGAAAAATCATTTACGTAAAATGGATGAACTCAAGCAATCTGTTCAGCTTGCAGTACACGAACAAAAAGACCCTTTACTTATCTATAAGTTTGAGGCCTTTGAATTGTTCAGCGGAATGATGGGACGCTTGAATAAAGAAGTACTTTCCTTTTTACTAAAAGGCTCTATTCCCACCAATAGTAATTCAGGAATTCAGGAAGCCAAAAGACCCAGTCGAAGAGAAAAACTAAAAACCAGCAAGGATGATGTTTTAAACACGGAAGAATTAGCTGCTAAAAGTCGTTCTATAGGAGCAGGTGCTGGCCAAAAGTCCAGACCAACCATCGAAACTGTTGTTCGTGACTTACCCAAAATTGGACGTAATGATCGTGTTACAATTAAGAATGTTCAAAACGGAGAAAGTAAGGAATTGAAATACAAACAAGCTGAGCCGCTCATTTCTAGTGGTCAATGGGTGTTGGTAGGAAAGAATTAATTTGTACTTTTAAAGTGTAAATTCTATTTATGGAACAATATGCAGCGGTACTTTTATGGGCAATTCCAAGTTTTCTTATTCTAATCATCATAGAAATAGCCTACGGTCATTTTACAAATAAGCAAACCTATACGTTTATGGATACGCTCGCGAGCCTAAGTTCGGGAATGACCAATACACTAAAAGATGCTTTAGGCCTAGTATTAATTGTTATATCGTATCCTTTTATTCTCGACTACTTGGCTGTAATTGAACTGGAAAGTTCTCTAAGCCTTTACCTGATTGCTTTCATTTGTATAGATTTTGCAAGTTATTGGAACCATCGTCTGAATCACAAAATCAATGTATTTTGGAACATACACGTCATCCATCACAGCAGCGAAGAATTTAATCTAGCTTGTGCCCTCAGACAAAGTATTTCAGGCTTACTTGGTTATGGGGCTTTATTCTTAATCCCAGCAGCAATTTTAGGTGTTCCTGCGGCAATTATCAGTGTCCTAGCTCCATTGCATTTATTTGGACAGTTTTGGTATCATACCCGACATATTGGAAAATTAGGATGGCTCGAATACATTTTAGTTACCCCGTCACAACATCGTGTTCATCACGCAATCAACCCGATTTATATTGATAAAAATCTATCCGCAATCTTTTGTGTGTGGGATCGAATGTTCGGAACCTTCCAAGAAGAACTTGATGAAGAAGCCCCTGTATATGGGGTGTTAAAACCTGTTCAAAGTTGGAATCCAATTTTGATTAATTTTCAGCATTTTTGGGCGATTCTCTGCGATGCTTGGCATGCAAAACGTTGGGTAGATAAACTGAGAATCTGGTTTATGCCTACAGGTTGGAGACCAAAGGATGTTGCAGAACGATTTCCTCGATCGATAATAGAAGATGTACATAATATGGAAAAGTATAATCCCAAATACACTTTTATTCAAAAAGCCATAGGGGTTTTTCATTTTACTGCTATCAACATCATGATACTTTACTTTCTCGCTAATTTTGCGGAACTCAGTGTGCAATTTCGGTTGATTTTTGGTTTAATCATTTTCACCAGTATTTTTGGTTTCACTTCTCTAATGGATCTACATTATTGGGCAATAAAATTTCAAATATTCAGCGGGTGTATCGGATTATTACTTCTTTGGATTCCCAATGCACAACCCCTCTTTACTGAACTTTTTAACTTACAAATGGGGTTAACCATTTACTTTGCGTTTAGTTTATTGTTTACCTATTGGAATATGGCCGCAGTACCACCTCACACACAAAGCACCTAGTTATATGGCGATCGATTGTTTGATCCTAGGTCCTGCCTACCCATTCCGTGGTGGTATTGCAGACACGAATCACGCATTTGCAACCGCATTAGTCAATCAAAATATCAAGGTAGAAATTTGGACTTTTACCGCCTTATATCCTAACGTTTTATTCCCAGGAACATCTCAATTTGATGCTAATGAGCAATCGTTTCAATTTCCTATTCATCGAAAAATACATGCGTACAATCCTTTCGGTTGGGCGGCAATTGCTGAGGAGATCAATGCATTAAAACCCAAAAGAGTAGTTTTTCGGTATTGGACTCCCCTATTGGCTTTCGCATGGGGAACTATCGCAAAGAAGCTAAAACCTGAAATTAACTCAATAGCCCTAATCGATAATTGGAAGGCGCATGAACCCAAACCCTGGGACCGAAGTTTGAACCGCTATTTTTCAAGTAAAGTCAATCAAATAACAACCTTATCAGAAGCTGTATACTCGGAAATAATTGCCGATGTAAACCTTCCAGTAAACAAAGGTTTTCATCCCATAAACGACGATTTACCTCCAGGAACATCAAAAGCTGTAGCGCGTAAAAAACTAGGGCTTTCAGATGAAGTACCCGTGGTATTGTTTTTCGGATTGGTTCGACAATACAAAGGCGTGGATCTTTTAATTGAAGCATTTGCCCAAGATTCTTTATTGAATACCACTACAGAATTAATGATCGTAGGGGAGTTTTATGATAAAATTGAACCCTATATAAAACAAATACAAGCCCTTGGTCTTGACAAACGTGTTCGCATAGTAAATGAATTTGTTTCTTTTGAGGTTGCTCGAGATTATTTTTGCGCTGCCGATATTGTCGCTCAACCCTATAAAACTGCTACTCAGAGTGGTGTTACTCCCCTAGCCTATCATTACGAAGTTCCCCTAGTAGTAACAGATTTAGCTGGACTCAGTGCACCCATACGAGCGGATAAAACGGGAAGGATATGCGAAAAGAATGCGGTAAGTATAGCATTAGCCATTGAAGAACTTTTATCGACTAAGGCCCAGACCCAGGCAAAAGCTAATTTGAAAAAAGCAAAAAAAAATTACAGTTGGAAGGCATTTGTGCAGCAGTGGCTTTCTTTTACTAACAAATAAGTTAGCCCTCATTATTCTTAAAAGTATCTTCATCCACTATGTAGTGATTTTTTTGTAGTTTCGTGATAATAAAATTCACCCTTAATCACCTGACGCATAAATTAACCTACCCCTATGGAACTTCTCTTTCAAATAATACTCATCATTCATATCATTTCTGGATCGTTGGGTCTCTTGACGGGGACCATCAATATTCTTCAGAAAAAAGGAGGGAAACGACGTCGGCAAATTGGTCGCTTGTTTGTTTTCTTTATTATAAGCACGGGTATTTCTTCAATACTACTTGCCATTCTTAATCCAAACAACTTCCTGCTCATTGTTGGGATTTTTACAATTTACTTGGTTGGAACTGGGGATCGCTATATGCGTTTGCGTTTCTTAGGCAAAGGGCAAAAACCTATTTTTATTGATTAGTTTCTGAGCTTGGGGATGCTCCTGAGCGGGATTTGTTTTGTGCTTTGGGGATCCTATCTAATTTATAATTCCAATAATATTGGAATCGTTTTAGTTGTCTTTGGACTGATTGGTTTGAACAATGTAATAAATGATTTTAAAAATTATACCGGACGCTCTAAAAAGAAAAAATATTGGATGCTGGTTCATATTGGAAGAATGATGGGCGGTTATACTGCCTCATTAACTGCTTTTATTGTTGTTAACGCTCAAAACTACCCTTTTGAAATTCGTTCGCTTGTTATCTGGTTAGGGCCAGCAGTATTACTAACTCCCCTGTCTATCTATTGGAGTAAACCTTATAAATAAAAAAGCTTATGTTGTTGATGAAAGAAAATTGCGAGCACTGCCACAAAGTATTAAAACACGAAAGTACTGAAGCAATGATTTGTTCCTATGAATGCACCTATTGCAAAGATTGTGTGGAAACCGTATTAAACAACGTATGCCCAAATTGTGCAGGTGGTTTTGAACCGAGACCCACAAGAATTTCTAAATAACGCACCCTCGAACCAGTAAGAAATGGCATACGACGCATACTTAACAGAGCGAATACGACAGATTTTTGACAATCAAAGGTGTACTGTAATCGAGAAAAAAATGATGGGGTGGCCTCTGTTTTATGTTAGATGATAAAATGTGCTGTGGTATTCATTTCAGTAAAAAAAGTCTGTGGATTTACTAATGGTACGCATTGGAGAAGAAATGGCAGAAAAAGTTTCCTCTCGAAAAGGATGCCTACCAATGGATTTTACGGGTCGTCCAATGAAAGGGTATATCTTTGTTGAACCAAACGGTTATGATTTGGATCAAGATTTAGAATTTTGGATCGATCTTTGTATTGCCTTTAATCCCCTGGCAAAAGCCAGTAAAAAAAGTAAGTAATAATTTATAAAAGAGTTTATGAAAAGTATATTTACCCTCACTAGTTTCCTGATTTTCCAAACCTGTATATCCAGTAATTCCAATCCTATTGATCACGATGAATCCCTTTGGTCACCGCCACAAACAACACAAAAAGGGTTGAAAAAAGCCTATTTTGCGAGTGGATGCTTTTGGTGTGTTGAAGCAATTTATGAGAGCGTAGCTGGTGTTCATGAAGCATACTCTGGTTATTCAGGAGGAGAAACAAAAAATCCTAATTACAATCAGATTGGAACAGGAAGAACCGGTCATACAGAAGCTGTAGAAGTTTTATATGACCCGAAAATTGTTTCTTTTGGAACATTAGTGCAAGTTTTCTTTGGCTCACATGATCCAACTACACCCAACAGACAGGGCCCAGATCGCGGTTCGCAATACCGTTCAGTAGCCTTTTACACCGATGCAAATGAACGTGAGATTATTCAGAACTACATTGCTTTATTGGAAGAGAAAGAAGTCTTTTCGAATGAAATTGTAACCGAAGTTAAGCCCTTAGAAAAATTCTATTATGCGGAAGACTACCATCAAGATTACGAACGATTAAATCCAAATAATCCCTACGTTCAGCAAGTTTCGATTCCGCGTCTAAGAAGGTTTCAAAAATTCTATCCTGAATTATTAAAAAAGGAAAAGCACTAATCCTTGAAAGAAATTACCCTTACGAATCGGGACCTTAAAGTAGTAATACTTCCCTATGGAGGAATAATTAAGGAGTTATGGTACAAAGGCACGAATGTTGTTCTCGGTAAAAAAAATGCGCACGAATATTTAGATAATCCCTGGCATATGGGAGTGTGTATCGGATGTTATGCAGGAAGACTAACTTCGGAATATACAATTGATCAAGATCGATATACCCACATAAAAAAGCCAGCCATTCAGCTACATGGAGGAAAACATGGATGGGACAAAGCTGTTTGGAAAATATATGATTTGTACCATGGAATTGGTCCGCACGTTGTTTTAGAACACGAATGTTTAGAACAAGATTGTGGTCATCCTGGGGATGTAAGTGTGTTGCTTCAATATAGTTTACGTGAAAATACACTCCTGATAGAATACAAAGCAAAAACTACGAAACCAACTCCTATCAACATCACGAACCACAGTTATTTTAATTTAAGTGATGCTCCAAATTTAGGCGATCATGAATTGATGATTCAGTCGGATGAAGTCCTTGAGTTGGACAGCAATTTAGTTCCAACCGGTAGAATCAATAAGGTAAAGAAAACTGACTTTGATCGGAATAAGTCACGCCCAATTGGGACATCACGTTACGACGACTGTTTTGTACTTCGAGAGAAAGAAACAAGCAGTATGCGTTTAAAAGCAACTAGCACAAAAATTCAAATGGATTTAATTACAGATCAGCCCGGCTTGGTAGTTTTTAATCCAGAAGAACTAAACGGAATATGCTTTGAAGCACAAAAGTTTTCCAATGCGCCTAACCTCCCTCACTTTCCAAACACCATTGTAAGACCGTATAAAAGGTATACCCAAAAAACGCAATATGTTTTTTCAAAATTCTAGAGCAGCATCTGAAAAAAGGCGATCAAAAACACGAGAGCTAATCCAATAAAAACACAGCGCCAAAAGAGTTCCAAAAAGAGCTCCCGATACAATATCTAAAGGGAAATGGACTCCGATATAAACTCGGCTATAGGCAATGCAAGATGCAATAAGAAAGAGTATAATTTTCAATTTTGGAAAGCGTGTAGAAAAAAGAATAGAAAAATAGGTGGCTAAAGCAAATGAATTGGAAGCGTGACCAGAAAAGTAACTGTAAAAACCTCCACAACTGCTTTTGACGAGACGCATTAAATTTTTAACCTCAGGGTCATGACAGGGGCGTAAGCGTTCGAAACCATATTTAAAAAGATTGGTGACTTGGTCTGTAACTAGGATTAACGCTCCAATACTTAAAAGTAAAAAAAGAGTTTGTTTCACACCTTTAAAGCGATAAAACCAAAACAATAAAACCAAATAGACAGCAAAGTTAGTAGCCTTATGGGTCATAAGCATCCAAAAAGGATCAAAAAACGATGTACCTAATCCATTAAGGTAGAGAAATAAGGTAACATCCCAATCTAAAAGTTGCTCCAACATTACTCTAAAGATTCAATTTCAGTATCAAAGAAAGCCAGTGCTTCTTCAATCAATTCTTCCGTAATTTTCTCAAGCTCATCTTGGTCTTCTTTACCAAATTCTTCTAACCATAAAATCTCATCATTAGAAACATTTAAAAGAAAACGGGGATATTCCGTATGCAATACAAAAATTTCGTCTTGTAAGGTTGAATTGTCAGCAATTAAAAATTTCGGTACTTCCATAATGCATTATTTAGTTAAAATGAGCTTATTTGTTTGGTATTGAAAACGTAAAAATAGTAAAACCGCTGAACAAGAAAGACCTGTTAGCAAACCAATCCAAATTCCAGTTGCTTTTAAGGGGGTGTAAAAGGCTAGATAATAAGAAACTGGAAAGCCAATGATCCAGTATGAAATAAAAATAAAGGTCGTTGGAATATTGACATCTTGCAATCCACGCAAAGCTCCTAAAACAACAACTTGAAGACCATCTGTGACTTGAAAAAAGCCAGAAACAACGAGTAAAGAAGCAGCAATAGCAATTACTTCTAAGGTGTCGGACGAAGTCATCGCACCTTTATTCTCTAGATAAATCCATGGCAAATCATTACTAAAAATCAGATAGAATGCGCAAAAGAACACATCGATAATGAAAATTAAAAAGAAAATTGAAAAAGCGATGCGCTTCAATTCTTTGTAATCTTTCTTACCATACTGATTTCCTACACGAATCATTGCCGTAGCACTAAGTCCCATGGCTACCATAAAAGTCATGGAAGTAAGGTTCAATGCGATTTGATTTGCAGCCTGAGAATTGGTTCCCAGTACGCCGGATATCCAAACAGCAACTACAAAGAAGGCTACTTCAAAAAACATTTGCAGTGCTGAAGGCAGCCCAAGTTTTAATATTTTTTGGACGAGAAAGAGTTTGATCTGAGCAAAGTTCAGAGATAGTTCATACTTCTGAAATTGTTTATGATATCCAACATAAAGCATAATGTAGAGTAACATCATCAAACGTGAAATAAAGGTTCCGATTGCAGCTCCTTCAACTCCTAATTTTGGTAAACCAAAATGACCAAAGATTAACAGATAGTTCAAAATCACATTAATTCCATTTCCAAATAAGGTAGCATACATTGCAGGACGCGTTAAGGAAAGCCCATCGGAAAACTGTCTAAAGGCCTGAAATCCAACCAGAGGAATAAGAGATCCAGCAACCCAATTTAAGTAAGGAAATGCTAAAAAAACTACCTCCTGGGGTTGCCCCATATGAAACATTTGGTTTCGTAGGCTGTACACTCCCAAAAACAAAAGTATACCCAAAAACACACACAGAAACAAGCCGTGTATAAACAATTCTCCAACGCGTTTAATATCGGATCGCCCGTCTGCTTGGGCAACTAAGGGAGTAAGGGCAGTTGAAAATCCAATCCCAAGAGACATGGCAATGAAAACAAAACTGTTGCCTAAGGAAACTGAGGCTAATTCTGCTGTCCCGAGCTGACCAACCATTATGTTATCAATCAATTGTACAACAGTGTGGCCTAATAGACCTAACATTACTGGAAAAGCTAAACTGAGGTTCTTTCTAAACTCTTGTGTATATAATTTCAATCGGTTGTAGGTTAAAGACTAAAATAGTCTATCAGATAAACAAGAGAGGCCATAGTAGCAGCACCCAATTCTAATTCTCTTTTATTAATTGCATCAAAGGTATCATTTGCAGCGTGGTGGTAATCGAAATAACGCTGAGAATCTGGACGAAGGCCTGCAAGGACGTTGGCATCTGTTTTTAAATGACCAACATCTGCACCACTCCCACCTTTGACAAACATATGAATCAGATAAGGCTCGAAATAAGGCTCCCAACTCTGAATAACAGCCAGTTTTTCGGGTGCACTATCAATAGAAAAACCTCGGGGTGTAAAACCACCGGCATCCGATTCTAAAGCAAAAACATGATTCTCTTTATTTGTCTCAGCTATCGCAGCATATTCTGTTGCTCCGCGCATCCCATTCTCCTCATTCATAAAGAGAACTACACGAAGGGTACGTTTGGGTTGGTATCCAATTGTTTTAAACAAGCGCAATACTTCCATAGACTGAACAACTCCTGCACCATCGTCGTGAGCACCATCGCCGAGATCCCAAGAGTCTAGATGCCCTCCAACAACCATAATTTCATCTGGTTTTTCGGAACCGGTTATTTCGCCAATAACATTATAGGATTGAACGTCGGGTAAGTTTTTACAATTTTGCTTTAAATAAAAACTAAGTTTTGGATTTAAAGCCAACATGAAGCTTAATAATTCAGCTCCATTGGTGCTTATGGCGGAGGCAGGAATTCTTTTGCGAAGTGCCAGCTTGCCGTAGCTCATAGATCCAGTATGTGGAAAATCATCTAGTCTTAAATTGACCGAACGTACAATAACAGCAACTGCTCCCAGACGAGCAGCTTCTTCTGCACCCGAATAACGTTGATCCACACAACCTGAATAGGCATTGAATGTGTTTATTAGATCAGCTTGCATTGGTCTGTTAAAAAAAACAATTTTGCCTTCAACTTCTTTTCTGCCTAATTTTTTCAGCGCTTCAAAATCTTGCACTTCAACAACCTCCGCTCGGATTCCAGCTAAGGGTGTAGCAACAGAACCTCCCAAAGCACATATTGGAACATTGATCGTATTTCCTGGGCTGGTTTCAATATGCGCATATTCAAATGTTCCTCTAATCCACTTCGGTACCATGACGGGTTGCAACCAAACACGGTCTAAGCCAAGGGCATCTAATTCTTCTTTCCCCCATTCAACCGCACGTTCTGCATTCAGTGACCCCGATAATCTTCCTCCAATTTGATTGGATAAATGTTCCAACCAAGGGTAGCTCTGTCCTTTCAAAAGAGCGGTTGAGTAGATTGATCTAATCTGTTCTTCGACTTTGATATCTTGCTGCGCATGAAGCATTCCACAAGCGAGCAATACTAAAAAACTTATTTTTTTCATACCATATTATTTAGGTGCAAACTGCACAATATTCTTTTTCGTTATTGGGTCATCCCCTAAAATCATCAGGCGTTCAATTACATTTCGTAGTTCTCTAACATTACCCGACCAAGGGTATTGTTTTAGTAAATTCATAGCAGCTGACTCTATTTTTTTAACGGGCATTCCATCTTTTTGAGCTATTTCAGAAATGAAGTGTTCCGCAAGTAAAGGTATGTCATCGGTACGGTCGGCCAACGAAGGAACTTCAATTAAAATAACAGCAAGTCGATGATACAAATCTTCCCTAAAACGGCCTTTCTCAATCTCTTTTTTCAAGTCTTTATTTGTTGCTGCTAAAATGCGAACATCCACAGAAATATCTTTATCGCTACCTACGCGTTGCACTTTATTTTCTTGCAAAGCGCGCAATACTTTTGCTTGAGCACTGAGGCTTAAATCTCCAATTTCGTCTAAGAATAAAGTCCCTTGTGAAGCCGCTTCAAACTTACCCTTTCTGTCTTTGATTGCTGATGTAAAAGCGCCCTTGAGGTGACCAAACAATTCACTTTCTATTAATTCTGAGGGTATGGCTGCACAATTCACTTCAATCAAAGGAAACTGCTGTCTATCGCTTTTTTGATGAATCTGATGAGCGACAAGTTCTTTTCCAGTTCCATTGGGGCCGGTAATTAAAATTCGGGCTTGTGTTGGCGCAACCTTATCGATTAAGTCAAGTACTTTTTTTATTGATCTAGTCCCTCCAATAATATCGTATTTTTTTGCAATCTTCTTTTTCAAACGCACATTTTCTTTGATCAAGTGCTTACTTGCAATTGCATTTCGAACGGATATTAAAAGTCGATTCAAATCGGGTGGCTTAGGAATGAAGTCATAGGCGCCTATTTTCATAGCATGTACAGCCGTCTCAACATTTCCATGCCCAGTCAGCATGATGAAAGGAGTTGATATTCCTGATTTTTTTGCTTGTTCTAAAACTTCAAGGCCGTCCATCTTTGGCATCTTAATGTCGCATAAAATAAGATCAAACTCTTCATCATTTATGAGCTTAATTCCTTGTTTACCATCTTCAGCCTCCGACAAAACAAAGGCGCTATTCTCTTCGGTTAAAATTTTTACCAATACACGACGAATGGGTTCTTCGTCTTCTATAATCAAGATTTTAGTCATCTGTTTGGGGTTCTACTTGGTTAAGCCATACGGTTCTTTGTGGGAAAGGTATGTCGATGGCATGGGTATTAAAAATTTCATAAATTTTATAGCGCACATCACTTTTAATCAAACCCGCCGAAAAACTATTGTTGAGTGTAAAAGAAAGTTTAAGATCCAAAGCATTGTCTCCAAAATCGTTAAAGAGGACATCGGGTTTGGGATCTTGCAGGATTTCGGGAAACTCTTTAGTCAGATCAATCAATAACTTTTTTACGAGCTTTAAATCCGTCCCGTAAGCCACACCGATACTAACGTATTCTCTGGTCAATGTTCCGTTCTCTGTCCAATTATACAGAATGGATGTTAAGAATTTATGATTGGGGATGATCAATACTTTATTGTCAATAGTTACAGCTCTCGTAGTTCGTAGCGTGATGTTTTCTATTTTCCCAACTTGACCATCCAATTGAATTATATCGCCCACATGAACGGTCTGATCGGCAATGATGAACACCCCAGAAATGATGTCTTGAATGAAGGTTTGCAATGCGAGACCAACACCAACTAATAAGGCCGCAGAAGCCGCAAAAATAGCAGTAACATTTACACCGATATTGTCAAACGTGATTAGTATTACAATCAGATAAACGAAGTAATTAAAAAAAGAAAAAATGCTTTGAAAAGTAAACTGCGCTTGTTTGTTCAGCGTTCGATATACCAAACGTTGAATCAGTTTTAAAGAAAACCGCGTAAAAACAAAAACAATTAGGATGATGAGTATCGACTTCACAGAAAAAGAAACCGAAGAACCAACATTGAAATTATAATTTAAAAAATCAAGAAATTGCTGCATGAATAAAGAATAATATACTCAAATATAAAACAAAAAAGAGGGCTAAAAACAAAACCCACCCTTAAAAAAGGATGGGAAAAATTGTGTGAAACAGATACAAACCTAAAAAGGTTCATAAGCCCAAACACACGATTATGTTGTTCCTATATGTTAGGCAAACATATCTTTTACTTTTTCAAAGAAAGATTTGTCTGATTTTTCAGGTTTCGGGATGAAATTTTCATCCTCCGTCATTTTTTGGAAAAATTGCTTTTGCTCTCGATTTAAGGTTTTTGGAGTCCACACATTAACATGAACTAATAAATCTCCTTGACCATAACGATTAACATCAGGTAATCCTTTTCCACGTAAACGGAGGGTTTTTCCTGATTGTATTCCTGATTCTAATTTGATTCTAACCTTCCCTTCCAGGAGATCGAATTCTTTTGAAACCCCAAGCGCTGCTTCTGATATTGATATATATAAATCGTAATGAATGTGGTTTCCTTCACGCATAAAACGCTCGTGAACATGCTCTTCTATCAAAACAATTAAATCCCCAGAAACCCCATTTCCTGGAGCTGCATTTCCTTTTCCAGAAACCTTTAATTGCATCCCATCTTCTACCCCTGCTGGAATTTGAATAGACACCGTTTCTTCCTCTTGAATCATTCCTTGGGCATCACTGCCTTTGGGTCTGTTTGATATTGTCTGACCCGATCCTGAACAAGAAGGACAGGTTGCAGCTGTTTGCATACGACCCAAAATCGTATTGGTTATCCGTACGGTCTGACCGGAGCCTTTACAGGCCCCACAGGTGGTATAAGAAACATCTTTAGCTTGGACTTTACGTTTTACTTTTACTTTCTTTTCTATGCCCGTAGCAATTTCTTCTAGTGTTAATTTGACACGGATTCTAAGGTTGCTTCCTTTTACCCTCCGTTGACCTCCGCCCCCGCCAAAGCCACCACCAAAACCTCCACCACCGAAAATATCACCAAATTGGCTGAAGATATCGTCCATGTTCATTCCACCACCGCCAAAGCCTTGACTTCCGTCAAATGCGCTATGTCCGTATTGGTCGTATTTAGCTTTCTTGTCATTGTCACCCAGAATCTCGTATGCCTCTGCAGCATCTTTAAATTTTGCTTCAGCATTGGAATCACCGGGGTTTTTATCCGGATGAAACTCAATAGCTTTTTTACGATATGCTTTTTTAATCTCAGAAGCTGATGCTCCTTTGGAGATTCCTAAAATATCATAATAATCTTGTTTCATATTGTATCTTTTAGATCACTTGCGTGACAACTAATTTATTGTCCAACAACCACCTTTGGGTATCGGAGAATTTTATCACCAAGTTTATAGCCTTTCTCAACAACGTCAATAACTTTTCCTTGTTGATCGTCTCCAGCAGGAATTAGTGTAATCGCCTCATGAACTTCTGAATCAAAAGCATCACCGGCTTCTACTGGTACAAAATCCAAGCCTTTTGACTTGAGACCTTCACTAAATTTATTGCTTATGAGTTTGAATCCTTCGAATTCGGGAGCATTTTCAGATTTGTCAGCTTCTTTTATCGCACGTTCAAAATCGTCTAAAACTGGCAGAAGACTTACAATAACATCTTGACCAGCTGTCTTAAAAAGCTCAATACGTTCTTTTGAAGTTCGTTTCTTAAAATTTTCAAACTCAGCAAACAGGCGTAAATATTTATCTTGCTCTTGCTTTAAAGATTCTTTAACAGCAATAAGCTCTTTGGCTTCTTTGGAAGGTCCTTTCTTAGAAGCAGTTTTTTTAGGTGCTGCTTTTTTGGTTGTACTTTTAGGTTCTTCTGATGTACTCATTAATTTATTTTTCAATTCAAGTGCAAAAGTACTGCCAATTCATGGAAATTGTCAAAATGTCACCTCAAAAAATTACAACAAATCTGATAGTGCCTTTTCAAGGGTCGGAAATGTATAATTAAAAGTAGTAGCTGCAACTTTTTGGGAGCTCACATTTTGGCTATTCAGAACCAAAGTGCTCATTTCGCCCACCATCATTCGAATCAAAAAACGAGGCAAAGGCGGCATAAAAAAGGGTCTTTTCAATCCCTTAGCCAATTGCTTTATAAATTCTGTTTGTGTAACCACTTCTGGTGCTACTGCATTGTAAACTCCCTCCCATTGTTGGCTAGCAGCTACTAAAAAAAGTTTAGATAAGTCCGAGACATGAATCCATGATTGCCATTGATTTCCACAACCAAAAGCTGCTCCTAATCCAAATTGGGTAGGGATTTTTAGGGTTGCCAATACACCTCCACCTTGAGCTAAAACCAACCCTATTCTAAGTTTAGAAACCTTGATGTTTAAATCTGAAAACTGATCCACAGCGCCCTCCCAAGCGATCACAACTTGCTCCATAAAAGAATTTGGCGCTACTGGGTCTTGCTCCTCATGAATTTTATCCAAAGAAGAAGGATATACACCTATGGCAGATGCAGAGACAATTGATTTTATTTTATGCTTTGTATTCTTTAAGCTATCGACCAAAAGTTGTGTAGTATCTAGGCGGCTATTCAAAATCTCCGTTTTGTATTTCTTCGTCCAAGGTTTTGAAACTGTGGCTCCAGCTAAGTGAATTATACAATCAACTCCGTCAAAACAGGTCACATCAATTTTATGTTCATTGGGATTCCAATAAAAACCTTTGACTCCTTTATGAAAGCCTATTTTAGCTTTACTACGCGTCAGAAAATGTATCTCATGTCCATCAAGTAATGCTTGTTTAATGAGTACTTTACCAACTAAACCTGTAGCACCACTAATTAAAATTCTCATTCTTTTTTTGGCAAAAATACTACAATTAGAGGCGTATTGCACGTAACATTTCACGTTTTCCTGGAGGGCCTTCAATTCTAAACACATCCAAGCCTAGTGCTTCTAGAGCTCGACGAACACTCCCCTTGGCAGAATAGGTAACCAAAACCCCGATAGGGTTCATGGCAGTTACAAGAGGCCGCAAGGTGTCTTCACTCCACATTTCGGGTTGAACTCGAAAACCAAAAGCATCGTAATAAATTACATCGTATTGCCTTTGAGGTATGAATTTTTCCAGTAAAATCTTATGCTTTATCAGGCTGAAGGTAGATGAAATCTGAACTGAAGACTCCCAAGGAGCTAAATGTAGTTTCCTCAAAGATTCCTTTGAATTCTGTAATGTTTGCAATGAATCAAAATTCAATTCTTGAACCTCTTGTAAGGCCAGAGGAAAAGGCTCCAGAGTTTCATATAGAATAGTGAAATCATTGGCAGCAGCATACTCCAATGAAAGGAGTGCATTGAGTCCTGTACCGAAGCCCATTTCGAAAACCGTACATGGATTTTTTTTTATCCCATGCTCAGCTTTCCAAAAAGCAAGTCCCGATTCTATATAAACGTGGATTGCTTCGTTCAAGGCTCCGTGCATGGAATGGTAGTATTCGTCCCATGCTTCCATATATAAAGTAGGACTTCCGTCGGCGGTTATGATTTTTTCTCTTTTGATTCTCTAAAGATAAAAAAATGAGTATTGATCGTTTAAAAAGATGTGATTTTAAAAAATTAATCTATAATTTTGTACTACAATCCCATAGCAATGAAGATAACACACGCACAAGAATCCAAAATCAAAAATATAGATTTTGACAACCTGAATTTTGGAGAAATCTTTACCGACCATATGTTTGTTTGTGATTATAAAGACGGACAATGGAAGACTCCCGAGATTATGCCCTATCAGCCTATCCAAATGGACCCTTCTTCAAGTGTTTTTCATTATGGTCAAGCAGTTTTTGAAGGAATGAAGGCCTACAAAGACGATGCGGATGGTGTGTGGTTGTTTCGCCCGGAAGAAAACTTTGCTCGAATCAATAAATCTTCAAAGCGTTTATCCATGCCAGAATTTCCAAAAGAATTCTTTTTTGAAGGACTCGAAAAATTATTAGATATGGACAAAGAATGGATTAAAAAGGGAGCCGGAAACTCACTTTACGTTCGTCCATTTGTATTTGCTAGCCAAGCAGGTGTTCAGGCAAGTGCATCCAATGCGTATAAGTTTATGATCATTTGTTCGCCCGTTAGTAGCTATTACAGTGGTGGAGAAGTACATGTTCAAGTGGCAGAAAAATTCAGTAGAGCTGCTGCAGGTGGGGTAGGTTATGCAAAAGCAGCAGGGAATTATGCGGCTCAATTTTACCCAACAACACTGGCTCAAAAAGAAGGTTTTCAGCAAATCATATGGACCGATGCCAATACACATGAATATTTAGAAGAAGCGGGTACCATGAATATCTTTTTCAGAATCAACGACACCTTAATTACAACCCCTACAAGTGATCGTATTTTAGATGGGATTACCCGAAAAAGCATTCTGCAACTTGCAGCGCATCTCGGGATTAAAACTGATGTACGACCCATTTCCATTCATGAACTTCTTTCGAGTAAAGAAGATGGAAGTTTAAAGGAAATCTTTGGAGCTGGAACTGCGGTTGTGGTAAGTCCAATAAAAGGCTTTGGTTATCAAAACAAACGCCATATTCTTGAAGATGCACCCGATTCTTTTGCTGCTATACTAAAAGACCATATCGTTAACATTCAACGAAACGTTGTTCCAGATCCATTCGGATGGAGGCATGAGGTGAAAACTACCGTTTCAGTATAGCCTCTATATTGGGTTTAAAATAGTTGGGTCCTTTCATTACTTTCCCATCTTCTCTGTAAATAGGGTTGCCGTCCGCACCCAACTTACTCATATTGGAGCGTTGTATTTCTTCAAACACTTCGGTGATTTTATGTTGCATGCCGTGGGTTAAAATTGTCCCGCACAAAATGTACAGCATATCCCCCAATGCGTCAGCTACTTCAACTAAATCGTTGTTTTGGACGGCCTCCAAATACTCTTCATTTTCTTCTTTCATAAGGTTGAAACGAAGCTCTTTTATTTGATCTGTTAGCTCGACAGTAGGTTTTTGATTTACGCTAATTTTAAACGCTTCGTGAAATTCCTGTACTGCGTTCAATTCTTTTTTAATCATACGATGGTATTGAGTGTTTTACAAATTGCTGGGACGAAAGCCAAAACAAAAAGGCTAAACTTAGTCCTAACATAATTTTAAATCCAAAAGGATTCGAGTTATTTTTTTCTAATTTCGTAGAAAATTAACACTATGTTTTCAAACGGACAACTCCTCTTTGCAGTATTTTTTGTTATTGCCTTTACAGGGATCATAATTTTCACCTACCGAAAAGATTTTAAAGGGCATCAAATTCATTACAAGGGCAGTTTTAAAATCCTACTCACCTTCCTTTTGGCTATAGCTGTTCTTTTTGTCATTAAATATTATACGCAGGCCAAATAAGTGACTAGCTTTTTAATTTTAGAACTACTGCTATGCATTACTTACGTTTTATTTTCGGGTTTATATTAATCGTACTACTGGTTCTGGCACTTTATATAAAGAACCTACCCAATACCTATAAGGTAGAACGCTCAATATACACCTCAATTCCCGCAGCAACACTCTACAATTACCTTTATGATTTTGAAAACTGGCCCGAGTGGAATCCGTGGATCATAGAAGATCCAGAAATGAAGCTATCATTCAACCAAAACAACTTCGACCTGCCCGAATACCACTGGGAGGGAAAAGAAGGGAATGGTTCGATGAAAACTCTAAAAACAAATGCTCCTCATTTAATTGAACAACAAATGACTTTTGAGGGTTTTTCCTCTTCTAATGTACGTTGGCGAATTAAAAAAGATTCGGATAGTCTTTACTGGATTATGAAAGGTCAGATGAACTTCATAATGAAAATCTTCAGCCTACAAATGGGTGGGATGGAAACCATGATTGGACCATATTATAAAAAAGGACTTCGTGCTATTGATCGCATGCTTACAACTCAACTAAACGAGCACCGATTTGAATATCAAGATACAGTAACTCTTCCAAATCAGTTTTATCTCACACGCAGCTTTCAGTCAGACAAGGCTGCAATGGATTCACTTATAAAAAGTGGCTCACAAGAATTATATGACTTTGCAGAAAGTAAGAATTTAAAAGTAACAGGAGGTTTATTTACGTTATTACCACAACTGGCTTTTAAAACCAGTACTTGGTCCCTTGGGCTTCCTGTAGAAGGCTACTTCAAAACGGATCATCCTACTATAAGGTGTCGTTCCACAAAAGAACGAAAGGCGCTGAAAGGAGTCCATCATGGGTCTCTGAAAAACATTGACCTCTCATGGGAGATAATGAAAGAAAAAATAAACCTCTTGAATCCAAGTCTCCAATATTATCCTAGGACTATATATAAGGTAGGTAAACAATCAAACCCTGATCCGTTGGAATGGGAAACTGAATTGCTCCTACCCTATCAATAAACTAAAGCAATTCGGTTAAAAAAGTTAACTTCGAGCAATGAAAATATTATTATGGGTGTTCTTGGGTGGTGGTTTAGGTAGCAGTTTGCGCTATGGACTTCATCTTCTTTTCAAAAACACCAGCAGTCAATATCCAATCGGAACGTTTACAGCAAACCTAATCGGTTGCTTGTTGATTGGACTCTTTTTTGGAATACTACATAAACTTGAAGTATTAAAAGAAGAAGCTCACTTCTTTTTTATTGTCGGCTTTACTGGAGGCTTGACAACATTCTCATCCTTCGCACTAGATAATGTACATTTATTCAAATCAGGATCGCTAGTACAAGCCCTCATTTACTCTTTTGGGAGTATCATTCTGGGCATTCTTATGGTTGTTCTTGGACTTTGGTTTTCAAAATCCTTGTAAACCACCCCTCAACTAAACACTTAACATACTGTTATACAGCTCTATATTATCCTATGGACTGTAGGATCTTGTTTGAACTTAGGTAAAAACATATTTCGCAATAGCACCCCCTAAAAAATAGGGTATAATCTCATTTATTTATTATTTAAATACAAATACCCTTAATTTTATAGGGTAAATTTTAATAAAACATAAAAATGAAGATTATTACCCCATAAAAATAACGGCTCAATAGTATTAGAAGTATTTTTGGTCAAAATCATTTAAACAATAATAAAATGAAAAAAGTAGAAGCGATTATTCGCAAATCAAAATTTGGAGATGTAAGAGATGCACTTCATAAAGTAGAGGTTAATTTTTTCAGTTACTGGGATGTTACCGGAGTAGGAAATGAAAAAGAAGGCCATGTATACAGAGGTATAACGTACAGTACTTCTGACATTCAAAGAAGATACTTATCCATTGTAGTTAATGAAGAGTTTCTTGAAAAGACTATTGAAGCCATAACGTCTGCTGCAAGTACTGGAGCAGTTGGTGATGGCAAAATATTCGTTTCAACGATTGATGATGCAATCAGGATTCGAACAGGAGAATCAGGAGGAGAAACTTTAAACTAGAATTAACAAAAAAACTATAATTTATTATGGAAACTACAGCACTTTTTACAGCTAATAACATATGGATGATGATTTGTACCGCTTTGGTATTTTTCATGCACCTAGGATTTTCTTTTTTAGAAATCGGTCTTACAAGACAAAAAAACACAATCAACATCTTATTTAAAAATTTCTTCGTGATTACCGTAGGACTTCTTCTCTACGCAATCGGAGGTTTCAACCTCATGTACCCTGGATTTGAAGAGGGCGCACTCGGAATCTTCAAATTTGCAGGTTTCGGAATTGCTGCTCCTGATGGAGGTATGACCGCTGCATACGCAGATGGAGGATACACTTGGTGGACTGACTTCTTATTTCAAGGTATGTTTGCAGCAACCGCAGCAACAATTGTATCTGGAGCAGTTGCAGAACGTATCAAACTTAAAAGCTTTATGATCTTTGCAATCCTTTATGTAGGATTGATTTACCCAATCGTTGGGTCATGGAAATGGGGTGGTGGATTTCTTGACGCAATGGGATTCTATGATTTCGCAGGATCAACATTAGTACACTCTGTTGGTGGATGGGCAGCTTTAGTAGCGATCTATTTACTAGGGGCTCGAATTGGAAAATTTGAAGCAGACGGAACATCACGAGCAATACCTGGACACAATCTTCCACTAGCAGCAGCTGGGGTCTTGATTCTATGGCTGGGATGGTTCGGATTTAACGGTGGCTCTGTTCTATCTGCAGATCCTGAATTGACTTCTTTAACCCTTGTAACAACTTGTTTAGCAGCAGCAGCTGGGGGTGTATCCTCGGCAATCTTTTCGAACATTCTTTACAAAAACTTTGATTTAACCATGTTTATGAATGGTGTACTTGGTGGACTTGTAGGGATTACTGCAGGAGCCGACCAAATGAGCCCTATGGATGCCGTTTTAATCGGAATAATCGCAGGTGTCATTATCGTATTGGGGATTTCCTTAATAGACAAATTAAAACTTGACGATCCTGTAGGAGCAGTTGCTGTTCACTTGATCTGTGGTATTTGGGGTACGCTTGCAGTTGGAATCTTCGGAGCTATGGCTGGAGTTGATCAATTTTTAATCCAATTAGCTGGTGTAGGTATCGTAGGTGCATTTTGTGTAATCTGCAGCTTTATACTATTCTACATTGTAAAAATACTTTCTGGTGGAATCATCCGAGTTGAGAAAGAAGAAGAGCTTAAAGGTCTTGATCTAGCTGAACACGGAATGGATGCCTATGCTGACTTTAGATTAAACCAACACTAAAAATAACGATAACTAAATTTAACTTTTATACTATGAAAATTTTTAAAACAACAGTACTAACACTAGCACTTTTAGCAGGATCTTTAACGTATGCACAGGATGAAGTTGCAGAAGAAACAGCAGTTGAAGCTACAGAAGAAAAACCTAGCTTTTCTGTTTCAGGATCTATTGACACCTACTACAGAAGTAATGAATTTGCTCCCAACACTTCATTTGCAAATCTTCCCGGCTTTGCGCTTGGAATGGCCAATATCGTTCTTTCGTATGAAGGAGAAAAGAGTGGTTTTGTTGCCGACCTAGTATATGGCCCTCGAGGAGCAGATGCCGTTTTTAATTCGACTGGTTCTTCAAATATTATAAACCAACTGTATGCTTATTACAACGTGAATGATAAATTAACTTTAACCTTAGGGAATTTCAACACCTTTCTAGGATATGAAGTTATTTCTCCCGTTGCTAACTTCAACTACTCAACTTCATATATGTTCTCTTACGGACCGTTTTCACATACAGGTTTCAAAGCTGATTATGCCGTTTCTGACAACGTATCTATTATGGTTGCTGTAATGAATGCAACCGATGAAACTGAAGCAGATTATTCTGATGCATCAACTTTTGGAGCACAATTAGGATTGTACGGTCAATACATCAACTTCTTATCGGGTGATGACTATACTCAATTTGACTTTACTGGTGGATTCAATATTTCTGAAAAATTATTTCTAGGAATCAACGCTACCACAACAGAACTTGCTGCAGATGCTAGCTTCTCAGGTTTCGCTTTATACCCTCAGTATACTATATCAGATAGCTTTAGTATTGGATTACGAGGAGAGATTTTTAGTGAAACAAACGGTGGGGCTGGAGCATTATACTCTGGAGCGTTATCAGGATCTACAGAAGATGCGGACAATACTTCCTTTACAATCACTGGAAGTTACACGAAAGGAAATTTCATCTTAAAGCCAGAATTTAGAATTGATACTGCTTCTGCAAACATCTACACAAAAAATGCGACTGACTTTACAGACAGCTTAGCCTCTTTTGTAGTTGCAGCAATCTATGCCTTTTAGAAAAAATTAAAACATAATTGTTTGGTTTCCCCTGAGAGTTCCTGGTAGGCTCTCAGGGTTTTTTTGCTTAAAATTGAATAAATAAACCCATTCAATTTGCCAATTGCATGAGAACCAATATTTTTGTAAAAAAAACACCATGAAGAGAATCACACTGGTTATGAACTGCCCAGATCAAAAGGGAATTATTGCTGCCGTAACCAATTACATTCATGGTAATAATGGCAATATTGTCTATATCGATCAATATGTAGATCGAGTCAATTCCATATTCTTTATGCGGGTTGAATGCGAAATCGCCGAAAACCATCAAGGCATAGAGCACTTTAAAACAAACTTTATAGACTCGATCGGAAATGAATTTCAACTTGAGATTGACATCTACCTCAACAATGCATTACCGAAAATGGCCTTGTTTGTTTCAAAGTATGATCATTGTTTATACGATATATTAGCACGCTACCAATCGGGAGAACTAGCCGTTGAAATTCCTTTTATATTGAGCAATCACTTGGATTTAAAAAGCATTGCCGAACGATTTGATATCCCGTTCTACCACGTACCAGTAAGCAAAGAAAACAAGAAGGAAGCAGAGCAAAAACAACTGGAACTCCTGCAAGAGCATCAAGTAGATTTCATTGTGTTAGCTCGTTATATGCAGATTATTTCAAAAGACCTAATTCAGCACTACCCCAACAAGATCATCAACATCCATCACTCCTTTTTACCTGCATTTCCAGGAGCAAAACCCTATCACTCTGCCTACGAACGTGGAGTCAAAATTATTGGAGCGACAAGCCACTACGTAACCGAGGAGCTAGATGCTGGACCGATTATCGAACAAAACACAACCCATGTGTCACATCTAAACTCTATCGATGACTTCATTGCAAAAGGGAGGGATTTAGAACGTATTGTTCTATCCAAAGCACTGCAACTTCATGTTGCTCGTAAAGTGATGGTCTATCAAAATAAAACGGTAGTTTTTTCCTAAGAACTAGATTGTCTTAAGAAAGTTAATGGTCAAGTCATTGAATTGATTAGGCTGTTCAACATTCACTACATGTCCACAATTAGGGATAACCTGTAGTTGTGAAAGTTGGTGATGATTAACAACCTCTTTTACGGAAGGCAAGAACATATAATCTTCAGCGCCCATCACATAAAGCGTTGGAATTGTAACCTCAGCTTGTCTAAAGAATTTGAGTAAGGGAATTACTTCGCCAGTGAGTTTAAACCAACGAATAAATTCTTTTTGGTATAACTTTTTAGCCTCTCGAATGAATACATGTCGGGATTCTTTATGATTTCTATTAGGCATCATAATAATAGCAAACACTTTGTATATCCACATATACGGAACAATAGACTTGGTCATATTCCCCAAGAATATAAGAATTCGAGAACGAACATTAAACTTTAAAATTGCACCACCCATGGTCATACTCACAACACGCTTGGGTTGCATTTCAGCAATTTGACGTATTAATATTGTACCTAAAGAAATTCCAATAAAATGAGATTTTTCTATCTTTTCATGATCTAAAACCTCAATGATGTCATCGGCTATGGCGTTGAATGTATAAGCTTCTTTTGCAGACATCAATAAATTGGTCTTGGACGCACCGTGTCCCCTTAGATCGATAAGAAGTAAATTAAAAAACTTAGAAAAGCTCCGAATTTGCTTAAACCATATTGAAGAGCTTCCACCCGCTCCATGAACGAACGTGACCCATGGGGCTGCGTCCTTCGATCGATAAAGCGTATAGTTCAACATTATATAAACCCTTTGTTTTCTAAAATAGCCTGCATCTGCATTTGCAAATCTTGAGCAGCAGCAGTTGCAGCTGCATCAAAGTCTTTTCCCTGTGAGGCATAAATAATTCCACGAGATGAATTTACCAAAAGGCCTACGTTTTCAGAAAGTCCATTTTCCGCTACCTCGGTAAGACTTCCCCCCTGCGCTCCAACTCCTGGAATCAGTAAAAAAGAATTCGGTATCAAGGCTCTTATATTGTTAAGTGCGGAAGCCTTAGTCGCTCCAACAACATACATCAAACGTTCAGAACCTTTCCAATCTCTACTGGTTTGAATTACTTTTTCATAAAGCATTTGTCCTCCGACTTCTTGCGTCTGGAAATCAGATGAACCTGCATTGGAAGTCAAGGCCAAGACGATAGCATATTTCTCATCAAAATTCAGAAAGGGTTCAACCGAATCTTTTCCCATATAGGGAGCAACTGTGATCGAATCAAAATTATAGGTTTCGTAATAGGCTTTTGCGTATCGGGTTGCAGTGTTTCCAATATCCCCTCGTTTTGCATCTGCAATAGTAAAAATTTCAGGGTGGTGTTCATTGAGATAATCCATCACCTTTTTCAAAGAGCCCATTCCCTCGGGCCCGTAGGTTTCAAAGAATGCAATGTTGGGCTTGTATGCTACTGCAAAGGCAGCTGTAGCGTCAATAATGGCTTTTAAAAATTCAAACAAAGGATCGGGCATTGTTTTGATGTGCACTGGTACCTTATCCAAATCAACATCTAAACCAACACATAGAAATGATTTCTTAAGAAGTATTTGTTCTTTTAAAGCTGCTATTCTCATGGATTAAAATACTTCGCCAGCCTCCTTAAGCTTTTCGGTGTTTTGATATAATTGTAATTCGTCTATTAATTTTTGGACATCCCCGTTGATGATGTTTTGAAGGTCGTAAAGCGTAAGACCAATTCGGTGATCCGTTACTCGTCCTTGGGGGTAGTTGTAGGTTCTGATTTTAGCAGAACGATCTCCGGAAGAAACTAAAGAATTTCTTTTCTGTGAATCAGCAGCTAGCTTTTTTGCCAGCTCCATTTCATACAAACGAGAACGAAGTACTTTCAGGGCTTTATCTTTATTTTTGTGTTGTGACTTTTGATCTTGACATTGGGCTACAATTCCTGTAGGCTCATGGGTTAATCGAACAGCAGAATAGGTTGTGTTTACCGATTGTCCGCCAGGGCCTGAAGAACAAAAATAATCTACACGAACATCATTCATATTGACCTCAACGTCAAATTCTTCTGCCTCGGGCAAAACCATAACCGTTGCAGCAGATGTATGAACTCTTCCTTGAGTTTCTGTTTGCGGAACGCGTTGCACACGATGTACACCCGATTCAAATTTCATAACCCCGTATACATCATCTCCAGAAGCTTCAAAAATAATCTCTTTAAAACCACCCGCTGTACCTTCACTACTATCTACCAAACTAACATTCCACCCCTTATCTTGACAAAATTTGGAATACATGCGGTATAAATCTCCTGCAAAAATACTTGCTTCATCCCCACCAGTTCCCGCACGAATTTCGACAACAACATTTTTGGAGTCTTCTGGATCCTTTGGAATCAATAGAAATTTAATATCCTCCTCTAAAGCAGGGAGTTGTTCTTTGGCTTCTTCCAATTGCATCTTAGCCATCTCTACCATCTCAGCATCGGATGCCTCTTTTATTATTTCTTCGGCTTCGGCAATATTCGATAACAATGCCTTGTACTCATTACCCTTGTCCGTTAAAATCCTCAAATCTTTATACTCTTTATTGAGCTTTACATACTGCTTCTGATCCGAAATAATATCGGGTTGAATAATCAAGTCGGAGACTTCATCAAAACGCTGCTGAATGATTTGTAGTTTTTCGATCATAAGTTGGTAATCTATACGGTAAAATTACTACTTTTTAAATAAAAAAGAAGGGTATTAGTCCAAAACAAAACTGAAGCCAGTAGCGATGCTAAAAGCAGAAAGCCCATCACTTCTTCGATAATTCTGAAATCGTATACTAATGTTTTTCAAAGACAGTTTCCAAAGACTATACTTAGACAGAACATCCGTATAAACCAGTGCCCCTCCAATTTGATGGCTTGAAAAAGCAGATAAATCGTAATCGGAAGTATAAAAAGCTTGGGAAGATAGATGCTGATCGTAGGGAGCAAAATAATCTGCTGCTGTCTGGTCGTAGTAACGGTAACTGGGTGTTAGCTTCCAATTGAGGTTGAATTTAATCGGAAGTTCTAGCTGAACGGTATTCGAATTTACCCCCCAATCATCGGTGTATCTTCTGACATAGGAGCGAAGAACGAGGTATTCATTGACATAATAGTTTAAACGCATTCCAAAGGGATATTTAAATCGATTGCGAGGCAGACGCTCAATATCATCGGCTAGGTGAAAAACATCGGTATTGGACGGATCTTCGTAATTGACAATACTTCTTACATTTCCAATGTAAAAATTCGCTTGATCAGCAAAATAAACCCGCTGCAAGGGGTTCGCCAACCAGCCTTGTTGTTTGACTAAGTCCATGAATAAAGAAAATTGAGCACGCTTACTCAAAACTTGAGAGAACTCAAGCGAAACCGCATAGGTGTTTCTGTTTACATCATCAATGGGGCTATAATTTGAAGGTAGGTAACTTGCAACGCTGTTCCCGTTTTCATCAAGTATACTTACTCCAGAAAAATAACTTTGATTATTGGTCAGGAAGTTTTCACCGAACAAATCGAATTCGTGAATTTCGGTCGGAATAATCGGTTTCCACTGATCCAGATACACCTGTGCTTTTAAACTAAGTTCGGTGTTTTTTTCATTCCACAGTTGTGTGAATCCACCACCAAAACCAAAGGATTGATAATCGTATTCAAATGAAGCTCCAACATTAGAAGACCAATAGCGATTTCGATCATCCGTAGCATGTACATAAGAAACATTAATTGAAGTCAATACATCTTTTCTAGATGCACCCGATGAAGCAACCCAGGGGGTTCCTTTTGGGCCATTTCCACCTCCACTTCCATCTCCATTCCCAGACTGAGCCATCCCACTACCACTCGAAGCAGCCGTATTGAACGGGTTTCCATTACTAGAACTAGCAGAAGTATAAGCCGACATACCAACATCAGCCGTAAGCACATCGTCTTCATTGAGCGGGATACGAACAACTACAGAAGGGGCTGTATTTTGTAAATCCTCATTTCCAATTCCACCCGTAACGGAGGCATGCGTTCCCTCTTGCTCATAGTATCCCAAAAGAAGATCGATTTCAAGAGTTTCCAATACCTTCTTTTTGTAAACCTGGGTACTGTCTTGCTGAGCAAAGGATATAAAACCTAAACTCACAAAAACAATACAAAGTGTTTTTTTAATTACATCCACAACCACCTCCTGTTTTACCTCCGTTAGCGCCCGCAGCTGCTTCTCTATAAATATGAAAAGTAGTTTCAAAACGTTCTGCCAAAGGAGATTTGAGAGCCATATCAGGATCATTTAAAAAAACTTTATTGTAATTTTTCACAGCAACACAGCTTGAGCTTGAAATAAGAACAACCAGAAGTATCAAAAAGCTTTTAATCTTTTTCAATTTGAATGTTTTTAGATGCGTAAATAATTCCTTCATCATCAATTAGAATTGCTTCTGTATTGGGTAGTTGATCAATTAAAAACAATCCTGACTCAACCCCCATTACAAAAGTTGCTGTTGCCAAAGCATCCGCAAGTTCTGCCTTAGTAGCAAATATAGTACAACTAATAATTCCATTGGAAGGAATTCCTGTTCTTGGGTCAATTATATGACTGTATCGTTTACCGCCAATACGAACAAATTTTTCGTAATTCCCCGAAGTTACTACCGCATTATGTTCTAATGAAAACCAAGAAAATACTTTTTCTTTATTCATTGGGTTTATAATTCCAATGGTCCAGGGTGACCCATCGGGTTGGGTTCCCCAGGTGTTCATATCTCCAGAAGCATTGATAATTCCACCAACAACACCGCGCGCCATAAGCAGTTGCTTAGCTCGGTCAGCTGCATAGCCTTTGCCTATTGCTCCAAAACCAATTTTCATTCCTTTTTCAGGAAGAAAAACTGTTGATTCTTTTTCATTTAATTGAATCTGATGGTATCCGATTTTAGAGACAGATGCTAGAATTAAATCAGCATTAGGCATTTCGACATCACTTCCGTCGAACTTCCAAATCCGGTCTACTGCGGCAAAAGTAAGGTCGAAAGCTCCGGATGTAATTTTAGAAATTTGCAGCGATCGATCGATTAAATCCCAAAGTTCTTTTGATACTTTAACGGGTTTAATTCCTGCATTTTGATTGATGCTGGAAGTTTCAGAATTGCTATCCCACGAAGAAATCAATAACTCTATGCGTTCAATTTCATTCTTGGCCGTTGCGATATATTCTTGCGCTTCGGCTTCATCGTCAGCCACAACGGTCAACTCAAAAGCAGATCCCATAAGGGTATAAGATTCCGTAAAAAGTTCTTGTGCATTCAAAAATGAAATACCCAAGATTATCTTTACAACAAAAAGGACTTTTCGTTTCACGTTACAATTGTTCTATCAATGCAATATAAGCTTCGGGAGTTAATTTTTCGTATCCCAATTGGCCTTTAACTTTTCCTTGAGCATCTAGAACAACAACCAAGGGAAAATATCCCTTAGGATTGTATTCAGAAGCCAAACCTTCATTCAGCTGTTGAATTGTTTCGGGTAGTTTATTTTTTTTTCTTTTTGGAAAATCAGCTCTAAAAAGCACATAGTGTTTTTGAGCATATTGAATAAAGGCTGGACTTTTCCAAATTTCTTTTTCCAACTTAATACAAGGAATACACCAATCCGATCCAGAAAAAACTAAAATTATTTTCTTGTTGACCTGCTTCGCTTCAAGCTGAGCTGCATTCCAATCTGATCGCCATTCTTGAGCAAAAAGACTTGCAGTGCACGAGCAGTAAACAATTAAAAATACAACTATATTTCTCATTTAGTTGGGCGTTGAACGTTCGTATGCAAATCCACCTGCTTTTCCAGCTGCCCATGAAATAAATTTAACGGAAATATACACATCGTCGGTTATTAAATGAAGTACCAAATTTTGTCCAACTACATTCTTTGGTGCTCCTCCTGTTGCAGCTCTAAAGGGCTCAAACGTCAAACTGTCAATATCATCGACTGTCCCCAATGCCCATTCTGTATCGGCAGGACTACTTACTTTGTCATAGCCTGATTCGGTTACAATATTATAAATCTGACCTCCAGTATTCCCTCGAGTAATTTTCACATTATCCGTTATAGCATCTTGTTGAGATGCAAGGGTTGGATCACCTCCACTGCTTTTGGTAAAAGTCAATGTAGCACCTGTCCAAATTGTATAACCAGCACCCAATTCATCCACATCAGTTAGGGTAATGGTAACGGTAACATCTTCTGAAACGCTTCCAGAAGTAATGCGAATATTAGCTGTTAGGCTTTGTACGGTTTCAAAATCAAAAAGCGTCGCATCTGCAACTGTAACTGCTCCCGTAGAAGCATTTATAGCCAATGCGCCTGCCACACTTTGGGAAGTCAAACTATACTGAAGCGAACCGGTATTGACAGAAGCCTGAACAGTTCCTATAGTAGCTCCAGCTATTGGATTCTCATCGATTGAAACAGCTAAATCTGATGCTGTGATAACGGTATCGATTACTTCATCTACATCAGTAAGGGTGATGGTAACGGTAACATCTTCTGAAACGCTTCCGGAAGTAATGCGAATATTAGCAGTTAAGCTTTGTACGGTTTCAAAATCAAAAAGCGTCGCATCTGCAACCGTAACTGCTCCCGTAGAAGCATTTATAGCCAATGCGCCTGCCACACTTTGGGAAGTCAAACTATACTGAAGCGAACCGGTATTGACAGAAGCCTGAACAGTTCCTAGGGAAGCATTCGCTTCAGGATTTTCAGGAATAGCTACTGCTAAGTCGGCAGCAGTAATAACAGCAGCAACTGGAGCTGGTGTTGTTGTTTGAACATCATCATCTCCACCACCACCGCAACTAAATAACAGGAGTAAACCGAATAGTGAAATTAATTCTAATTTTTTCTTCTTGAAATATGTTTTCATGGTGGTAGAATTTAAAATTTATATAGTCATGACAAAAAGAGTACCAAAAACAGCTTAACTGTATTGATATGTTCCATGAGAACTGCTGATGGTTAGCTCTTTTTTACTAGATGCCTCTACGCTACCAACAATTTGAGCTGGTACATTAAAGGATTCCGATATTGCTATAATTTCGCTAGCAAGCTCGGGTGCGACGTATAGTTCCATTCGATGGCCCATATTGAAAACCTCATACATTTCTTTCCAGCTGGTTCCCGATTCTTCTTGAATCATTTTAAATAGTGGAGGTGTTTCGAATAGGTTATCTTTAATTATGTGCAAGTTGTCAATGAAATGTAAAATTTTTGTTTGGGCTCCCCCACTACAATGTACCATTCCATGGAGCTGTTTTTTATCTACTGTATCCATTATTTTTTGGATTATAGGTGCATAAGTCCTTGTAGGAGATAGGACTAATTTTCCTGCATTTAGCGGACTCCCCGCAACAGCATCTGTCAGGTTTTTTGATCCTGAATAAATTAAGTCTGCGGGTACACTTGCATCAAAAGTTTCAGGGTAATTAGATTTTAAAGTTGAATTGAAGACATCGTGACGAGCAGAAGTAAGTCCGTTACTTCCCATCCCGCCATTGTACTCTTTTTCATAGCTAGCCTGTCCAAAAGAGGCTAAGCCAACAATTACATCTCCGGCTTGTATGTTGGCATTATCCACAACATCCGATCGTTTCATACGAGCTGTAACGGTAGAATCTACAATTATGGTTTGCACTAAATCGCCAACGTCAGCAGTTTCACCTCCGGTACTGTGGATAGAAACTCCATAGCCTTTAAGTTCTTCTATCAACTCTTCGGTACCATTGATAATAGCAGCAAGAACTTCTCCTGGAATTCTATTTTTGTTTCTACCAATAGTAGACGAAAGCAAAATATCTTGGGACGCACCTACACAAAGCAGATCATCAATATTCATAATCAGAGCATCTTGAGCTACGCCTTTCCAAACCGATAAATCTCCTGTTTCTTTCCAGTAGGCATAAGCCAGTGATGATTTTGTCCCAGCACCATCCGCATGCATAACGATACAATGAGCCTCACTCCCCGTTAGGTGATCGGGCACAATTTTACAGAAAGCTTTTGGAAACAGCCCTTTGTTTATGTTTTTTATGGCATTGTGGACATCTTCTTTTTGTGCAGAAACTCCACGAAGACGGTAACGATCACTAGACGATTCACTCATACTGGGTTCAATTTATCTTATCACAAAAATACATCATTTTATTCCCTTTACCTAAACCTAAATCAAGCGATCTTTCACAACAAAACATCCTGTTTATCGTGAAAAAAGCAGTTCTCTATATTTCGCTAATGGCCAAATGGAGTTATCGACTAAGAGCTCCAGTTTGTCGCAGTGATAACGAATAGAATCGAAGTAAACTTTTACTTGCGCATGATATGCATTTGCTTTTGCTGCCGTATCTTCAATTGTATTTGCCTTTTTACGCGCCTCAATCATATCATTTACTCCCGTATTGATTTGAGCTATATGCCCTGAAATACGCTCAATCAAAACCATCTGCTCTTTTGCATGTGTTTTGTAGGTAGCGCCATAAATCTCTTTAAGCCCTTTTACGTTGTCAATTAATGTGTTTTGATACTGAATTGCTGTCGGAATAATGTGATTACGAGCAATATCCCCAAGTGTTCTTCCTTCAATCTGAAGTGTGTGGGTGTATTGCTCTAAGTCTACCTGCACTCGGGCTTCTAATTCGCGTTTGCTGAACACATCCAATGCGTGAAACATGGATATACTTTTGGGTGCAGCATAAGCCTGAAGCGCATCTGGTGTGGAGGTTGTTGGACTTAAACCTCTTTTTTTAGCCTGCTTAATCCAGGCCTCGCTATAACCATCGCCTTCAAAAAGAATGGTTCGAATGTATTTGATGGAATCGCGCAACTCATTAAAAATTGCATCGTCTTTTTTCATTTTGGGATTCTTCAGATGCTGATCTACCTTTTTCTTAAAGGTAATCAACTGTTCTGCAACAATAGAATTCAAAACCGTCATGGGTTTTGCACAATTTGTTTTGGAACCCACTGCTCTGAACTCAAATTTATTTCCTGTAAAAGCAAAAGGAGATGTTCGGTTCTGATCCGTATTATCCAATAATATTTCAGGGATTTTACCGATGACATTCAATTTTAAATCTGTTTTCTCTTGAGGAGATAATTTACCTTCTGAAACCTGTTCCAAATTATTAAGTACAGCTGTCAATTGCTCTCCAATGAATACCGAAATTATTGGTAGCGGAGCTTCATCGGTACCCAAGCGCAATTCATTACTAGCCGATACGATACTCGCCCGAAGCAATGATTCATGGTTGAGAACCGCGACGATCGTATTGATGAAAAAGGTAAGAAACTGCAGGTTGTTCATCGGAGTTTTGCCTGGACTCAATAGGTTGACACCTGTATTGGTCTTTAACGACCAATTGTTGTGTTTCCCAGAGCCGTTGATTCCCGTAAAAGGTTTTTCGTGCAAAAGAACCATGAAATTATGCCGTTCAGCAATTTTACTCATAATATCGAGAAGTAAGGCATTGTGATCGACCGACAAATTCACTTCTTCAAAGATTGGTGCCAATTCAAATTGGGCTGGTGCAACTTCGTTATGTCTTGTTTTCACCGGAATTCCAAGCATCAAACTTTGATACTCCAGCTCTTGCATAAAAGCAAGGGCTCTTTTAGGAATGGATCCAAAATAATGATCGTTCAGCTGTTGACCTTTGGATGATTCATGCCCCATTAAGGTTCGACCTGTTAAAATTAGATCAGGACGAGATGCAGCTAGGCTTCTATCTATTAGAAAGTACTCTTGTTCCCACCCTAAAGTTGCATATACTTTTTGTGTATTCTTATCAAAATACTTGGCAACATCTGTAGCTGCTTTATCTAAGGCAGACGAAGAACGCAAAAGGGGTGTTTTATAATCTAGGGCTTCGCCCTTATAGGAAACAAAAATGGTAGGAATACAAAGTGTTTTCCCATAAATGAAAGCAGGTGAAGTTGGATCCCAAGCGGAATAACCTCGAGCCTCAAAGGTGTTTCGAATACCACCACTTGGAAAACTAGAAGCATCCGGATCTTGCTGCACCAATTGGCTTCCATCGAACCGTTCTATGGCTGTAGCATTATCTGATAAATCGAAAAAAGATTCGTGTTTTTCGGCAGTAGCACCCGTAAGGGGTTGAAACCAGTGTGTATAGTGGGTAGCCCCTTTCGCTCGTCCCCAGGACTTCATTGCAGCTGCAATCTGATCTGCTAAAGCCCTAGAAATTTTAGAGCCTTTGAAGATTGCTTTTGAAATTTCATCATATGCCTGTTGATTGAGCGAACGCTGTAACGCCAAATCATTGAAAACATTCTGAGCAAATTGCGCTTCAGAATCAGACACAAGCGGTTCATTCTGAGCATTATTTTTCACTAAGCTATTTAAGGCTTCAAATCGAAGAGAATTCATGTCGTTTGCGGTTTAAAATACTAATGCAAAGTTATTTATTTTTTAAAATCTGAAGTCTTTTACCCTCTTTTTTTACATAAAACAAAATTTACCCCCATGAAAAATGGGTTATTGATAAAAGTTAATAAGTATGTTAAGATTTATACCCCATAAAAAACGAGGTTGTACCCAAAAAAATTAAATTTGTCATGTTAAAGCTAAAAAACAAAAATTATGAGCAAATCAAAATTAGAGTATATCTGGTTAGATGGTTATAAGCCAACTTCCAATCTACGTAGTAAAACAAAAGTAATCGATGACTTTGATGGAACATTAGAAAGCTGTCCTGTATGGTCTTTTGATGGATCTTCTACACAGCAAGCTGAAGGAGGGTCTTCTGATTGTTTGTTAAAGCCAGTAGCAATTTACCCTGATCCCGTTCGCAGAAATGGATTCTTGGTGATGACTGAAGTTTTAAACGCTGATGGATCTGCTCATGAGTCAAATGCTCGAGCAACAATAAACGATGATGACAATGATTTCTGGTTTGGTTTCGAACAAGAATATTTCATCATGGATACGGAAACACAATTACCTCTTGGTTTCCCTGTAGGAGGATATCCTGGACCACAAGGAATGTATTACTGTTCTGTAGGTGGAAGAAATACACATGGAAGAGACTTCGTGGAGGAGCATGCAGACCTTTGTATCGATGCTGGCCTAAACTTCGAAGGAATCAACCAAGAAGTTGCAAGTGGACAATGGGAATTCCAATTGTTTGCTAAAGGAGCTAAAAAAGCGGGAGATGAAATCTGGATTGCACGTTACTTACTAGACCGTCTTACAGAACAATTTGGATACTATATCGAATACCACCCAAAACCTGTCAAAGGAGATTGGAACGGATCGGGTATGCACGCCAACTTCTCGAACACTACTTTGAGAACTTGTGGAGACCAAAAAGTTTATGAAACAATTTGTGAAGCATTCCGTCCAGTAACAAAAGAACACATTGCTGTATATGGTGAATTTAACGACCAACGTTTAACTGGTTTACACGAAACTGCGTCTATAACAGACTTCAGTTACGGAATTTCAGACCGTGGTGCTTCTATTCGTATTCCAATTATTACAGTAGAACAAGGATGGAAAGGATGGTTAGAAGACAGAAGACCTGCTTCAAACGGAGATCCATACCGAATTGCAGCTCGTATTATCAAAACAGTTAAATCTGCTAAAGTATAATTCGACCTAATTTCTTTATATTAAGTAAAAAACATCCTCTTTATGAGGATGTTTTTTTTACCCTAAGATGACGTAAATAAAATAAAGATAGAGTCCGAGCAGCACAAAGCCATTGAAACGATTTAAGCGGCTGTCTCTCGGAATAAAAACCATTAAGAGAACGAGTAAGGAAATTACAAACATCCAAACCAGGTCGTTTGATATAAGGCTCGGGTCTTGAACACTGATCGGTTGAATTATTGAAGTAATTCCCATTACAGCTAAAATATTAAAGACATTGGAGCCAATTAAATTCCCCAGAGAAATAGCTTTTTCCTTTCTGATGATCGCAATTATTGATGCTGAAAGCTCCGGAATACTGGTTCCCACAGAAATAATGGATATACTGATTACACGTTCGCTAACCCCCATTAGAGATGCTAAAGAAACCGCTCCCCGCACTAAAGTTTCGGAACCCAGCCACAAGGCAAAACCACCGGCTATTAGATATAGAATGGTTTGAAAGCTATTTAATAATTCGAACTCTTCTGAAGCTATTTCCGTTACTTCAGAAACACCTTGTCCCTTCAAAAGATAATAGAGGAAAGCAATTAAAGTCAACACCATGATAAAACCTTCAACGGAAGACAACATGCCATCAAATGCAATCATACCGATAAAAAGAATGGTAGCAAGCATCATCATGGGCCAATCGGTTTTAAAAAAACTTTTTGGCACAGCAATGGGGGTTATTAAAATCGTAACGGCAAGAACGAAAGCCAAGTTAGCGATGTTAGAACCGACAACATTTCCAAATGCAATGTCTGAATACCCTGCAAGGGCAGATTGAACACTCACAATAAGCTCGGGTGCAGAGGTTGCAAAGGAAACTACCGTCATCCCAATAACTGCTTTTGGAATGGATAAATTTAGTGAAAGAGAAACCGAAGACTTTAATAACCAGTCTCCTCCTTTAATCAAAAGTAGTAAGCCTACCACAATTGCAATAAAAGCCATATTTAAAATTTTAGCGAAGATACGGCTTCCTCCAAATGATTGAAAGTAAATGTAAAATCCTTTTTAATAAAGTACTTTGAATTCTCAAAAAACAATTATATTTGCCCCCACAAAAGGCCTCGTAGCATAACTGAATAGTGCACTTGATTACGGCTCAAGAGGTTGCAGGTTTGAATCCTGCCGAGGTCACTTGAAAACAAAGGGATTGCATCTATGTAGTCCCTTTTTCTTTTTTCCACTTGCACACTATTTGCACACAAGTCCAATCATAGAAGAATAAAGATTACTAATCATTACTAAATTATTCTTTACTCAAAGTAAATGTAATAAAGTTTAGGCTAAATACACAGTATACTTCCAACACCTCTTACAAAGCACCTTGTTTATTCCATAACAACCACCTTCGGAATACAAGCTGAGGTAAGGGATATTATGGAGAATACGCTTGATGCCTTGGTGTAGGAAATCATGTTATATATAAAGAGTGAAAACAGACTAATCTGCCATAGTTATAGTTCCGCCTTCTTCTTCTCTTATAACTCCATCAGCACATTTAGGACAACTCTTCTTTTGATAATCCCATTCAGTGTAATTGTTGATTCTGCAGGTTTTACACCCAAGTATAGGTTCATCTGTCCAAGCTTCAATAATTCTGTCATAAATGCTATTGCAGCTATTACAATTAAACGTTTTCCATCTTGCCATTTTAATAAGTAAATGTTAGTTTGCTTAAAATAACCAATATAAATGATAACTAGAGAACTAAAATCGTAAGTTGATAAAATCTGAGAAGCCTTCTAGACTGGAGGAATCTCAAACCCATTATCATTTATAGAGCAGTTTACATACTTGCTTTTTGTAAGAAGACTCGATGAGCGTCAGCTTCTTGAAGAGAATAGGGTCGTATATGATGAAGAGATATTCAACAACAATATACCATAGATCCTACACAGAGGTATGATCTAATGTCGGGAATCAAACCTTAAGTGTAGTAATTCGTTGAGACAGAATTTTATGTTTATTCCAAACGTTGATAAACTAAAAAGTCCTGAAGCTAAAAAGTACAGTTTTTTGCTTTAATTACTCCCCTAAAATTTGTAAAAAGATGAATTGGGATGAAAACTCAACCATGCGCGAATAAATTGCTTATAGTATTGAACACTAGTTAACTCCTCTCCTTTTAATGCACCATCAACACATTGCCCGAAGAGATTCCACGTTGATTTAGTCTTTGTGTCGGTTAAAATATCCCCACTAATTTCAAAATCTAAGACCTCTCCTTTTAACGTTCTAAGATAAGTATAAGAAGAAGAGCCATCTTCTGAGCTAAGTACTAACAAAGCATTATCCTCTAATTGATCTTGTACCAATCGTTTCTTTTGAAGTTGGTTCCAATCATAAGCAATTTCCTGTCCCTCTAATTCAACCCCAATAATTAAGGGGGGTCTCTTTTGGAAATGCCATCCAGGAAGACTTAACTCATACTTAAGTAAGCCAGATACAAAATCGTATTTCTTTTGATAAGAAGGATCATATTGCAAAATCGCCGAATCAGGATGCTTTTCTAACCAATGTTTTAAACTCATTTGTTCCATAGGGATATCTTGTAAAACTTTCCCCGCTAGTTCTCCTTTTGCTGCTTCTCCCGTTTCTTGTCTCCACCATGTCTGGGTCTTGTAATCTCTAAATATGGCATTAAAAGTAACAGCTCCAACTAAGGCTTGTCCTCCCGTAACAAAATCCAACGCTTCTCCGTCAACAAGGATATCATAAACACGTCCACTGCGACATAAACCGCAATAGGTAATCCAAATGGGATGATTGGCAATGTGATCACTCACTTGGTGGTGATAGAATAACATACTTACTGGATAAGCTTTTTGCTCACCATTCCAATTAACCCCCATAACTTGCTCCTCTAGGGCTACGGTATTTTGATCTGCTTTAGCAAAGTTAATTTGCTTTAAAGGATCAAACTTATGCTTCCCAACCCAAAAAAGATTGAATAACCAGTAAACAAAACCCCATACTAATACTAGCGTAATACTGAAAGGAACAACAGAAGCTTGTTCTTGACCAGTCATAGAAAATAAACAATAGGCCATCAATGCAATAAAAAGGAGTCGGAAATAGAGAATTTTACTCCACATAAAATAAGCTAGATCTAATTGCCAACTGTATTTTTGAAGTAAGGGTGGGGTTCCGTTTGCACTTAGTCCTTTGATTAATTCAGCTAATATCAATGCCGAAAATGAATAGTAAAAGAGTGTTGTAAACATGATTGTTTTTTTAATTATTATAGGTTGAAATACGTGTTTTGATATTGAGTTTTGCCTTGCATAAGGCGTGTAAAAAGCAAGTTTGTTCTGAAATGTCTAAAATTTGTGTTGCGAATTCGTTCTCTTCCTCACTTTCTAAATAAACATGGGTTTCTAAGGCCTTAGCGCTACCCTTTTCACCTGTTCCTCCAGAGGCTCCACCTAGAGAGAAAAAGGAGTCTTGCAGAATTCTATATTCCAAAAGGTTTTTCTTTTTCATTTTAGCATATCGACCAAACTGTGTCATAAAGCAAAATCCAATTCCCGCAGAAATATACGTAGCTGCATCAGGTGCTCTTCCTTGTCCGCCATTTTCAAGACCTTCTTCAGATAATAAAGTAAAAACAGAACCATGAGGGTTATAAAGATGCTGCGTTATCTCTTTTATCCCATCTGGACGAAGGGTGCAAATTCCTCTTAAATGAAGTAGGCGGTCTTGTTGATCTGTAAGCGAAGATCCAGCTCCACTAATCGAGTTTTTGTGCTTTGGGGTCATCCCCATCTTGATGCACATTTGATTCCAATCGCCTGTTGCAGGTTGAGCTTCATCAAAAATCATTTTGGGATCTGTCATTAAATCTCCGTCAATCTCTAAGGCTTTATCAGGAACAAGCTCTTGATTATTATGGCTTAATTTAAATAAACTCTCATGCGGGCGTTTCATCAAGTCATTTAATGGTGAAGCTGCCGTTGCATCGATAACAAGTTGTTGTAATGTCTCTTTACTTGCCTCTGCATCTATTTGCGCTTCTAATTCAACATCATAAGCATGGGCAATCATATCTCCTTTCATCATACTGCCCTTCATACTGTAAAAATTATCTTGAATAAGACGAATATTCTTAATCGAAATATTCCGGAGTTTAGCTAAAGCTGTAATCTCATTCATATATGAGGCAACCATTCCCACAGTGAGATGACATAAGGGTGCCGGTGCATAATCTGTTCCGTTGAGATACACACCTTCATCACTAGCTAAACGCCATGTAGTCCCTGTACGCGCCGAGGTAATGAGTGCCTCTTTTTGAAATACTGTTAGTGAACGAACAACGGTACGCAGATCTTCACCTAAGACTACTTTAGGTGTTTTAACGCCAATATCTTTGGCATTCTTTACTTGAAAAAACAAAGGCTTTTTACTATTTAAAAGCTTGTTTTCTACTTCGATCATACTGCCTATTGTTTTCTTAATTCTTGGGATACGGTTAAATAATAATTCCGTGCCACGGCATTATCAATATTACGTCCTAAACCTTCCATCGCATTAGCTTTAAGGCTCTTATACGCTCTATTCTCAGGCATTATGACCAACAGATAATCGATCAATTGTGCTGCCCACTGAAACTCACTCCCATTTAATGCTTTGATGACTTCACTTTTAACTTTTTCATCCCCTCCCATTAATGCAATCATTTTATGCGCTTCTTCTTTAGAAGACAAGGGAATAAGATTGGTGGCATTTCCATCAAACCAGCCCATATAACCATTAAAGATTTGGCGAACAGACCAATCTACTCGCCCGTAATAGCCATGTAAATAATCTTTTGAGGCAAAGCGCTCGGGTAATTGAACATACTCCACTAGTTCATCTGGAGTCATTCCTTGATTAATCCCCTGTACTGTTTTTTCAAAAACAAATTTTATGGCATCACGATAGTCTGTTAAGATTTCTTTGACCATTTCTTTACCTAAAACGGGTCGTGTATGACCGCCGACAAGGTGATTGGCTTCTTTTGAAATCATAAGACTAAGGCTATTGATCCAGTCGTATACATCACGGTATTCTGTTCCGCGTATAGCGTAGAGATTAGGCCATGATTTATAAAAATTATCACCTGAAAACACTACTTTTTCTTGAGGAAGCCAAACAAATAATTGATCATCTGTTTCGCCAGGAGCATGGTATAGTTCGATTTCAATCCCAGCGATATTAATCGCTTTAAAGGGTTCATTAAGCAGTTGATTCGGTTTTAGGTTACTGGTATAAACCGTTTTGATCTCTTTTTTGTCTTTTGAATTTTCTTTTGCTGGAACGGGTTTAACCATGTACATTGCTGGGGCAACACCGTTGTTAATGCGCTGTTGCTTTGGCAAGGCAAAACCTGCTTGTCTTAAAGGACGTTGAGGAAATTTCACTCCGGCTTTTGCACTAAATTCGCCTTCGTGACCAAAGTTTTGCATTGCCCAAATATCAACATCTTGACCATCTACATAAGTGGCAACCCCCTTAGCATGATCTCCATGCCCATGGGTAACAATAATCGCTTTTAAAGGGAGAGATGTGATTTTGGCAAATTCGGCCTTTATCTTTGCAGCTGACCTTGGATTTGATCCCCCATCTATAAGGATATAACCATCTTGCCCCAAAACCATCGAAATATTTGAAACATCGTAACCTACAGCTGTATATACATTTTCAGTCACTGAAATAACTTCTTCAGTGAATTCTGAATTGCGCTTTTCTAATTTCTTTTCAGCTGGAGTTTGTGCAGTTGGTAATGGACTTAGTGTTGCAGACTTATCTGATGTTGAACACCCATTAAAAATAACGAAAGAAAAAAGTAATAATAAGGATTTAGATTTCATGACTAGGACTTATTGTTGTTAAAAAAAAGTTGAATACTATAAGTGAGGAAGTAATAGAAAAGGATTCCCCCTATTACACCGATTTCTAAACTGGTTAATATGGTTAGCATAAAAGTAGCCGTGAAAACGGTAAAGTCAATTTTATTTTTTCCCCAAAGTTCTTTTACATAATCCACTTTTAAGAGTGAAAACACCGAGTGAACAATTATAGCTGCTAAAACAGCATTAGGTAGATAATAGAATAAAGGAGTGATAAACAAAAGGGTTAATGCAAGAAGGATGATGGTAATCAAGGAAGAAATTTGTGTTTTTGCCCCAGCTGTAACATTAATCGCTGTACGACTAAAACTGCCGGTAGAAGGGAATGCCTGAAAAAATGCACCGACAACTTTGGCTAGGCCTAGTACAAATAATTCTTTGTTTGCATTTACTTTTTCTTCTTGCAAGTGCTCAAAAGATAAGGCAAGTCCAATACTGCCCACATAACCAATAAAAGTAACCGCAAAAATACTTGGAATAAGGCTAATAAAAGTACTTATTTCATAGACAGGAAATATTAATTCTGGAAAACCTTGAGGGATATCGCCAACGATTTGAAGCCCCTTATTGTCCAATTGAAAATAGTAACTCATCCCAATGGAGGTTAAAAAAACAACTAGCGCTACTGGAAATCGTTTGTTTCTCGAATTTACTAAGAGGATGGTTAATAATGAAAAGCCAAATAATCCCAAGGCAAGTAAGTTGATCTCTATCGCGTGATTGATCACATAAAACAACGTCTCAAATGTCGAAAGCTGACTAGGTATCATTAATCCAAGGGCATCCTTAAATTGCGAAAATATAATCAAAATCGCTGCAGCTTGAATAAAGCCAGAGAGTACTGTCTTTGGAATATATTGGGTTAATTGCCCCATTCTTAATGCACCAAGGATAATTTGAAAAACACCTATAAAAAGTCCTAACAAAATGATCAGTTGAATATAGGGCTCACTAAAAGGCGTATGGATTTTAGAAACACTTTTCAACATCAAGATTGCCGTAATGGCTACTGGACCAATCGATAAGTAATAAGAGCTCCCTAAAAGAGCATAAATTAGCATAGGTATCAACGCACTATACAATCCGTAAATAGGCGGTACACCTGCTAACAAAGCATACGCTAAAGCTTGAGGAATGAGAATAATACCCACCGTAAGTCCTGCAATTATATCCGAATTAAACGATGAACTCTTATATTCTTTTAAGGACGCTATTAAAGGGGAAATGCTTTTGATCACTCGTCAATTATTTCTTTAATAGAAAAACTATTGTACCTCTTTGGGTCTGTAAAAAACCAAAACAATGATGCTAATTGAACTGATTACAGGCGCAATCATCGCAATCATGTAAAAATCGGTCGCAGAAATATTGGCGGCTACTATAGAAGCCCCAATCATAGGCGTAATAATCGATCCAATACGTCCAACACCCAGACTAGCGCCTACACCTGTCCCGCGAATTGAGGTTGGATAAAGACTCGCCGCTAATGGTGCTAATCCAAGGGTAGAACCCACTGCAATCGCGCCTGCAAATGGAGCAATTAAAAACCACATTTCTTGGTCATTAACCACCTGACCTAGTACATAGTACAAAACTGAAGCTAGCGGAAAGGCATAAATAAGCACTTTAAAAGCACCGTATTTATCTGCTAAATAACCAATGATTATTCCACCTATACTTGCACCCAGATAATAATGCCCTACAGCATTTCTACTTAGCCCAGCTTCCCAGCCAGCCGACTGTAATATAGTGGGTAGCCACAAGGACATGATGTAAATAATAAATTGACCAGCAATAAAAGCTAGCCATAAAAAACTAGTTACCATAAGTCTTCCTTTACTGAATAATGAAGTCAAAGAGCCTTTTGTCAAAACGGGTTCATCAATAAATAATTCATCTTGATCGTTAAGACTTAAAGAAGGATCAACTTTAACTAAAAGTTCTTTAGACTCAGCTACTTTAATGTCTTTAAGCACCATGTATTTTACCGATTCTGGGACCCAGAGGTACATCCAAACCAAAATAGGACTGGCTAGTGCTACTCCAAGGACAAAGATCCCTTGCCACCCAAGTGCGTCAATGAAATAATTCCCAAAGTAGCCGCCAACATAACTGGCAAAAGGAGCTCCCGCATAGGCAAATACCACAATGATATTACGGTATTTTAAAGGTGCATATTCTGAAATTAATGCAATGGCAATAGGCAATGCCCCTCCAGCACCAAAGCCTGTTACAAGACGTAAAACAATCATTTGATTCATGTTTGAGATGAAAAAGCTAAGGCCCATTCCCACAGTGGCCAAAGTAAACATGAGTAAAATTGATTTTCTTCTACCAATTTTGTCAGTAATTATTCCAGCAACTAATGATCCCAAAAGAATCCCTATCAGCACAGCTAAGTGAGCATATTCAAGTGCTTGTGGTGCAATACCCCAATCATCTGCTACATCCTTAGTAATCAATCCTAAACAGATCATTTCAAAGCCTTCCACTACAGTAAAAAGGAAGCCTAATATGGCTAAAATAATATGAAATGAATTCAGCTTAGCGTTGTCAATTGTTTGGTTTACATCTATTCGCATGTTATTCTATTTAAGTGCTGAGTTGTTTTGTCATTCGCATGGCCGATAAGCCGCCATCTGCGACAATATTTTGACCGTTAATCCATGAAGCATTCTCCCCACATAAAAAAGTTACAATCGCAGCTATTTTTTCTGGTTCTCCCTTCATCGCTTCTGGAAGAACAACTTGCTTTTTAGCAATGGTGTCCATAAAGCTTTGAAGGATAGGTGTTTTTACAGGACCTGGACTCAAGGCTTTGATGGTAATATTGCGATCGCTCCAAGTAGTCGCATTGTATAAGGTCCATAGAATTACCGCTTCTTTAGAGAAGTTGTAAGTTGCTTCGTCAGAGATGTTGTGCTCTTCAAGAAAGGGTAAGGCCTGTGCAAAATTGTCAATTTTAAACAACTTGTTTAATGTGTCCAAATTCCTCATCCATCCACTACCTGCGACAGATGCTAAATTTATAATGCTTGCACCATCGTGAAGTTTTTCAATAAGTAGTTGCGTAAACAAACGAAGGCCAAAAAAGTTCACCTTTATTTGAAGTTCTGGATGAATGGTGGGAGGAAGCCCTGCAATGTTACACAATGCATGCGCCTTTCCTTTAAATTCGCTAACTGCTTTTTTAATACTGTCCTCATCTGATAAATCAATGGGGATGTATTGATCTATATTTTCTTTTGGTTCATTCCTATCAAATGCAATAATGGTATGTCCCAGTATTTTAAGTTGTTTAGCAGTTTCTGCACCAATTCCAGAAGCTGCACCGGTAACAATGATTGTTTTTTTCATTTTAATTTCAATTATTCATTAAACATGGGTGGGTAGGGGCGAGTACCTTGCTCTACTGTGATCCAACGTTGTTGCGTAAAACTTTCAACAGATGCTTTACCTCCATAACGTCCCATTCCACTATTTTTCATTCCCCCAAAGGGTGCAAAAGGTTCCCCATAAATTGTCCCGTCATTCACATGACACATACCAGATTCCATTTTCATGGCGACTGCATTAGCTTTTTCTTCACTCCCAGCCATTACACCCCCAGAAAGTCCGTAATCAATATTATTAACTTCTTTAAGAGCGTCTTCTACCGTAGCATAGGGATAAATCGCTACCATAGGACCAAAGGTTTCATTTCCATAGGTCTCCATTTCTTGCGTCACGCCTGTTAGTATCGTTGGATTAAAATACAAGCCATCATGATTACCTCCTGCAAGGACTGTTGCACCTTTTTCAACAGCATCGTTCAATTGATGCTTGATTTTTTCTAGGGCAGCATGATTGATCAGTGGTCCAATGGGCTTTGAAAATTCATAGACATCCCCTATTCCAAGAGCCTTTGTTTTTGCGACAAAACGCTTGATAAATTCTTCGGAAATTTTCTCATCTACATAAATACGTTTAGTCCCTATGCAGATTTGACCTGCATGATAGAATGCGCCAAAGGCTGCTGCAGTGACCGCCTTAGAAATATCAGCATCATCCATAACAATTAAGGCGTCTTTCCCCCCTAACTCCATGCTTGTCTTTTTAAACTGTGAAGCCGCCTTTGTGGCGATTTGTCGTCCAACGTTTTCAGAACCGATAAAACTGATGGCTTTAACCAAAGGATTGGTCACCATCTCCTCTCCTACTTCGACCACATGATTTCGTGAACTTGTAACAACATTGAAAACACCTGGTGGAACACCAGCTTCTTCAAAGGCTTTCGCCAGAATAAGGCCACCGGTAATAGGTGATTCTTCTGAAGGCTTTAACACTACTGTGTTCCCTACTGCTAATATTCCTGAAGTAGTTCTTGACGATAAATTTAAAGGAACATTCCAAGGCGTTATGACAGAAACTACCCCCAAAGGGATGCGCTTTACCACACTTTTTTTCCCAATAGGTGATTCTAATACTTCGTCCTCAACCATAAAGGGTATTTTGGCTCCAGCCTTCCAAAATCCAACAGAGGTTTTAAGATCAACCTTTGATTTCCCTATCCATGAACCAATCTCCTCAATGAGGTGTTTTGATATTTCATCTTCATTATTCTCGAGTGCCTCAGCGACTTTTAATAAGTAATTGGCGCGTTCTTCTGGCTGCAGGGCCGACCATGCAGGAAAAGCTGCATGTGCTGCTTCAATGGCTCTTTTTGTATCCTTCTGATCAGCATCTGTAATTAGGGCATAGTCAGAATCAGTCACAGGGCTATAATCAACAAATGTTTTATTTGATTGACTGTTTACCCATTCTCCATTGATGTACATTTTATTTACGTTCATACTGTCCTAATTTAGGTTTATTGATTGTGCTTATTCAAAGACATCTAAGTCATTACCAAAAAAAAGTTCGCCTTTATAATTTTCTTTTATTTCGTCCAACAAATCTTCTTCGGTACTATTGAATAAAATCTGATGGGTCAATACTAATTTCTTCGGATTAATTTGAGCGGCAATTTTACCTAAATCTCTTCCAGAAGTATGCACAGATTTCATGTAGTCTCTGTACTGTTTAGGTTGTTGATTGATCGCGGTTTCACAAAATACTTCGTGAACCAATATATCACAATTCTTAGCGGCTTCATTCAGCGCAGCTATAGGCGAAGTCGTATCCCCAGAAATAACGATTGTTTTATCTGGAGTGGTGAATTTAAATGCAAAGGCATTGAATGTTCCGTGTTCTACAGGAATTGCCTCGACTTCAACCAATTCATCTTTATAGATGGTACCACTAGTAAATTCTTGAACATCAATGACAATATCATTTAATGGTTTTGGGCCATGATTTAAATGTTCGTTTATTCCTAGCTCAAAAGCTTTAAGCACATTATCGACCATGTTTTTTATGCCTCTAGGGCCATAAATCCCAAGCTTTTCTCTTCCTAAATTCCAAGGGGAAATAATGAATCCTGGCAATCCTACTGTGTGATCAGGATGAAAGTGCGTAATAAACAACTGTGTTAGGTTTTTATTATCTAAAGCGTTTAATCCCATTGCTCTAGCTTGTGAGAGGCGTTCTAAAACTCCGCTTCCACAATCAACTACATACGCCTTATCATCAACGATTATTACGAGTGAACTCATATAACGGTTTGGGACCATTCGTGGGGTTCCAGTGCCAAGTAAGACAACTTTTGTCATTGTATATTATTTTAGGATAATGGGGAATTTAGTAAATACATTTATTAAAATTCCAAAATCACTTCTAATAAATAAAATAAATGTTCGAATTGTTTAATAAAAAAGATGAAATAACTAATTCACATTGTTGCGTATCTGCTCAATAATTGAAAAGAACTTTACATAATCTTCTTCAGATAAATTTTCCCATTGTTTTTCCCTTAATTTTTTTACATAAGGAAAGGCAGTTTCTACGATTTCTCTTCCGTGTTTTGTCAGCAAAATGTTATAGCTACGCATATCCTCCTTTGATTTTTCTTTGACGACATAATCTTTTTTGATCAATAGTTTAATCGTAGCAGATAGGCTTTGAGGAAAACGCCTAATATGTTCAGCGATCTCTACTTGAGTTAAGCTGTTATAATCATATAAAACAGCCAATATTGGCCACTGGTCTATATTTAAATCTACATTATTCTCACTAAAAGTACTGTTGTACATTTTTCGAACACTCTTGACCGTAATATCCATTTCACGGCCAATGAGCTTAAAACCCTTACTAATCATCCAAAAAAGTTTATTTATAGCTGTTAGCTATTTTAATTTACAAATTACTCAATTTTTTCAATCAAAAAACAATGATCAACTATTGTCTAATGGTCAAATCAATTTCATTTTCTTTAAATGATTGTGAATAAATATGGCTAATTTATTTAGGCGCGATATTGATTTGACATCCGATTAATTTAAAATGCTTTAATATCACTGATTCCCTGCGTTCAACAGGAGGAAGTAACGAGGAAATCAAAATAAACAACGCCTTATCTAAAAATAAATAAGGCGTTGTTTTATTGTTAGAAAAAAAGTGATTCTATTTATTGCTATTATATTTAAGTGTAAACAAAAACGTTCTTCTAATCGTAGGAAGATTAACAAATTGCTCAAACTCTGCATCAAATAAATTATTGATGGATAACCCTAAATCTAATTTATTTTCTTTTTTCGTTTTGAAACGATATCCAAGGCTCATATTGCTAAATGTTCTGGCTTTATTGGTTCCCGTAAAAATTCGACCATCTCCCATTTTTCCATCAAATTCTGAAAGATGGTTTAGCCCAAATGTTCCGTAAAACTTCTCGGCTGGTAAGTAATTTATCCCAAAGTTAAAACGATTATTAGGAGTGTTTAAGAAAAACTCATAACTAGGGTTCGTTTCTCCAAGGTCTTCAGGAGTCCATATATTTTCTGATACGTATGAATAATTCCCAAAAACGGTAAAATCATTTGTGAAACTATAGTTGAGTCCTAAATCAAGGCCAAAGTATTTTACATCCTCATTACCATAGGTTGGGAAACCAACATCCACTAAATAACCACGTGCTTGTGCTATATCAGAAACTATAAGACCATAACCTGGTCGCGGCGGCCCAGGAGCAGATGTGCCTAGTGCCGTGGTTAATTGGTCAATTATCGGTTGAGCAACTGTACCAGAAAGAGCCGTATTAATTTGCGCACTTACCGCAGCAACATCCAACTGTGCACCCGCTGAAAGGGGAACAATTCCTTGAGGTTGTATATTTTGTGTTACGCTGTAATAGGCATCTGCAGTAATTTTTAATTTACTGTTTAAAACTGTTGTAAAACCAAACTCTAAGGTATTTACAGCTCGTAGCTCTGGCTCACCAGAACCTACATCATTTAAACTGTTAATGGGTCCTATTGGACGTCCTATAAGTGGTGCTTGGAAAGTTGCCGACCTAAGTCCTGGGGTAACACTACCTGATACACCAGAAACATCCACGTTTACACCTGCGTTAGTGGCGAGTGCTGCAATTATATCAGCTAGTTCATACGAGTTTCCTCCATCTACAGTACCAAAAGCAAAACGTGTCTCTGGATTGTTATAGGTAACTGGTGTACCCACACCAATCGCATGTGTTCTTGGCAAAGCAGGCGGAAGACCTAAGGTAAAATCTAAGAACGTACGTAATTGACTTTCTGCACTATAAGAACGATTAAGTGATAAGCGGAAAGCGGTAACATCATTCGTTTTGTAAACAAAACCTAAACGCGGTGAAAAAACCGATTGATCATAAGCATCATACGTATCAAATCGCCCAGCAAAATTGGCACTTAATTTATCGCTGAAATCATGTTTTAAGGAAACATAAGCCCCATAGATGGAACTAGCATTGTTATCAGAAAATACACCATAACGTTTGGCATCGCTGAACGCTGGAATGATTTTTACATCTCCACCAATTACTGCCGTTGTGTTTTCTGCAAGATCCAGATTATATTGTGCCGTTATATCGTAGTAAAAACTATCAGACGTATCCACATTCGTTTCATCAGCACTGGAGTAATTAAAACTAAATACTTTTCCCGGGAGTGATTCTGAACCAAATTCTTTACTTGCAAAAAATGTTGCGAAAAAATTCCCAGAGTTGAAACGCAATTGATTTAAAAAATTCCTTCCACCATTGTATAAATGATTATTCTGATTTCTAAAATTTTGACGGTAATCATTAATCGAACCAACATAGGTCAATGAGGTGTTTTCATTGAAATTATAAATTAAGGTAGCTTCATAACTGGTAGAATACGTTTCTGTCAATAGGTTATCACCTACCGTTAAAGTGCTTCCGTCTGTTAATGTTTTAACAGATCCAGGTCGAATGGCTAAATCACCATTTGCCTTGAGAATTCCCCTATCATTAAGTTGAAATTCGTCCACTTTGTTTTGCTTAAAGATGAGCTTGTAACCAAACTTATCATTCGACGAGTGGTTGGCCCAACGAACAGCTACTTGACTTTGTCCTTGGTTACCAAAACCAGTATAAACATCTACACCTGTATATTTAAACGGATCTTTTGTTATGTAATGAACAACACCAGACGTAACGTTAGGCCCATATAATGCCCCTGCTGGACCACGAACAACTTCAACACTAGCGATATCAATTGGTGTTAAAGGAATTGCAGCAGTATTGACCCGTTTATTGTATGGGGTCGTCAAAGGTAAATAATCTTTCATCACTAAGGTGTTCGTCTCATTGACAATAGCAGATCCCCTTAGCTCAACATTGGATTCACCTGCACCATTTTGAACTAAGCTAAGACCGGGGAGATTTCTCATAAGGTTTACTACATCCCCCGAAACTGGTGCGCTTTCTACATTACGCGTACTAATTAACGACACAGCAGCCACCGCATCAATTACCTTTTCTGATCTTCTAGAGGCAGAAATTATAACCTCGTCTAAAGAAGCAAAGTCATCTTCTAGTGTAATGCTCACATTCGCATCACTAGAATCAATAGTGATTTCTTGAGTCTTAAATCCGGTATAGCTCACTAAAACAACAGTTGGTAGCTGATCTGTGGCCAGATTAAAATTCCCCTCAAAGTCAGTTGTTGTTCCTTGACTTGATCCTTTAATAATAACATTTGCTCCTGGCAAAGATTCGCCACTAGAATCTACAACCTTGCCTGAAACACTATTTTGTGCTACCATGGTAAAAGCTGAAAACAAAGTGACAACCACTCCTAAAAAGAAGTTTTTTGCAATAGATTTCTTCATTACTTAATAGTTTTAGTTAACGATTTTGCATTCTATAATACTAAATGCATTGAATAAATTAAAGGATTATTTTTCGAGTCACTACAACATATGTTTGATTTGTTTAATAAATATGTGCAATAATTCAATTTTATAATCTCGTTAGCTTTGAATAACTAGCTAAAAAAGTAAAAGCACATATAAAACATTTTGACAGCGACACGTCTAAATAAAACCTAAAAATATTGAACATAAAGTGCATGTTTTATAATGAAATAGCTTCTTTGCTATTTATAAATTATTCATTAGTTTTATTAGACAAATAATACATGCATACTAGGCAATTTAAGTGAAAAAATAATGAACATAAAGAATTATGTAGTTTACGGAAATGATAATTATGTCCTACCATCTTATTTTGTAAATGTAGAATCCATCGAAAAAACTGTAAGTTCATTCAATGGACACATTAAACCGCATGTGCATTCTAATTTATTTCAAGTCATACTATTTGAGCAAGGAAAAGGTAGATTTATTTCTGATCAAACAAGCATGAATATTGCTGGCCCATGCATCATTACTATCGCTGAGAGTACTTTGCATGAAATTCAATTCGATATGCAAACCGAATTCAAAGGGAAGGTTTTGACAATCAACACCTCCTTATTGGAAGACATATTTGCAGATTTACCCAAAAGTCTTTTCCGTTTAACAAACGGAATTAACTTTTTAGAGCGGGTAGATAATTTTGAGGAGTGTACTTTATTAATTGATAAAATAAGCACGCATTTACCCGAGAATGGTCCCAGAACTAGGCTAGCCATAAATGCTTATTTAAGCCTATTTTTCTTACAATTATTAAAACATGACAACCTTAATAGCCCAACCAATAAGTTCATTAAAAAACAGAGTTATCTATATTTCAGATCCTTTGAAAAGGAGGTAAAAGCAACCCAATCCATTGCTAGGTCAGTTGCAGAGTATGCCGATAGCTTAAAGATTACACCGACCCATTTAAATAGAATTTGCAAGGCGAATGTTGGTTTAACAGCTTCTCAGGTAATTCAAAATTATATTGTACTCGAAATCAAACGCAATCTTCTGTATACGTCCTATACCATCTCTGAAATTTCTCACATTTTTAACTTCAATGATTTAGGATATTTTTGTCGCTTTTTCAAAAAGCATACAGGAAAAACACCTAAAAGTTTTAGAGAGTCACAAGTGACCTCGCAAGAAGAGGCTAATTAGACGCTATGATACCCGGAAAACGATAGTGGGTACAAAAGAGTGTTTCTGAGCCTTCATCATTAAGCCTATTAGCAATTGCTTTTACTGTTTTCTTGCATTCTTCGGGGTCTGAGTCGTATTTAGAAACAATTGCTATATCATTCAATTGCAGGGGATCTCGAATAGCATCTGAACAATGAATAAGCGTTTCATTACCAGATTGAATGATGATTCCAAAATGATCCCTCCGATGTCCTTTTGCAGGAAAGAATTTTATAACATCAAGAAAAGTAGTATTGTCTTTTAACAGTTTTATTTTGGCATCATCTAGTTCCTTGTAAAAACTAAAAAATCCTTGCTTGCCATTGCGCATAGCTATTTGCTTTTCATTAGGTAAAAGTTGCACAAAAAGGGTCGCTGAAAATTCATCCAAGAGCGCTTCACTCGACGAAGGAGTGCACCATAGTTTATGCATTTCCTCAGGAAGTACAAGTGTTGCGTTAGGAAAAGCACTTAGCCCACCTATATGGTCCCCATCACTATGGGTGAGTAGAACATAATCGATATCGTTAGGGGTCAATTCAAGTGTTTTTAGGCTTTGGATCAAATTACCATTTCCTCTCCCAGAATCTATAATGAGCCATTGCTTATTCACTTTTAAAAGCAAATAATTAAATCCCACTTCTATAGCTTGTTCAGCGATGTGTTGAGGATGATCGGTTAAAATGAATTCTTTTCCTACCATACTTTGAAAAGAGTTTTCTTCCAAAACATGGGCTTGAATTTCTCCAATAGAAAAAGAGTGAATCCTATGCATTTACCAATTGTAAAGTTTTGCCGGATTGTGAACGAGAATATCTTCTAGTTGTTCCCTAGTATCACAATACTGGTTTAAAAGATTGACCAAATGTCCATCATTAGGCATATGGGTTTTGATATTGGGGTGCGGGAAATCCGTGCCCCATAAAACACGCTTAGGCGCTATAGAAATCAATTCTTTTGCATAAGGGATGGCATCTTCAAATGGCAGTCCTGCTTTTGAAATACGTTCTGCGCCAGAAACCTTAACCCACCAATTTTCATTGCTAACAAAGCGCTTTAATATTTGGAAGGCTTCTTGTTCTACGCCCAGATCAGTGGGAACACGTCCCATATGATCCACGACAATAGGCATATCTAGTTGAGAAAAAAACGACTCGTATTCTATCAGATCTTCAGCATTGACATGAATGACCAAATGCCAGCAAAGAGGAATAACTTTATCCAAAACCTTTTGCATCTTGTCCAAATCTGGAGCACCTCCCAAATGCTTGACAAAATTAAAACGCACTCCACAAACACCTCCATCATTAAGCGTTTCAAAATCTTGGCGACTAAAACTATCATCGGCAATACACACGCCGCGATAAGTGTCTGGATTATTTGCTAAAGCATCCATCATAGCACGGTTATCAATGCCGTGACAACTAGCTTGAACAATAACTGCTCGCTCTATGCCGATGGCTTCGTGAATCTTTTTTAATTCTTCTTTTCCATTATCTGGTGGCCAATAACTCGCCTTTGGATGAAAAGGAAATACCTCATGCGGACCAAAAACATGGCAGTGTGCGTCAGTTGCATTTTTTGGGAGCTCAAAGTTTGGGGTAATGGGAGCTTTATTGGGGGGCATACAGGTTTTTTTCACCATAATTACTGTTATTTAAATAGAGGAACATTTGCAATACCTGAGCAGATCTGTCGTGCAGTGCGAATGATGCCTGTTTTATGAATTTTAATCTCTTCTTTTTCCTTGCTGTAATCTAATACAATCGTAATCTCTCCAGAGGGATGTTCTAAGGTAAATTCATTTCCTTCTTTTTGCTTTGCAAGCAAGTGAACGCTTGTCCCTGGAATAATACAACCTGCTACGATACTAGCGGCCGCTAATACCCCAATAGCTGCATGACATACATGAGGTATAAACATACGGGTATTGACCATGGCGTCTGTTATTGAAGCAGATATGATTCCCATTTTAGGGATGGTTTTATTAGTAACATTTCCTAAGCCCATTTTGGGACCCATCTCTAATCGAATGTTTTCCAAAAGAGTTTTTAAAGACGTATTATCTTCTAATTCTTGCTTTGATTCATCTCCCTTAATCCCTAAATCTTTGGCATCCATCAAAATAGTAGGCATCCCGTTATCGATACAGCTAATAGAGATTCCATGTGAAACATCTTGTTTATTCCCGGTAGGAAACAACGCGCCACAGGTGGAGCCTTCAAGGGAGAGATAGTTGCATATCACCGGAGCAGCGGATCCTTCAACCCCACTTATTTGGGCTTCGCCAAAATAACTTAACACCCCCTTAGGAGTGGCAATTTCAACATCACATAGCGAGGCGCTATTTTCCATAAAAACCCTGGCAGTTGTGATGGTATTTCTTGGCTTAATAAGCCCTTCTTCTATGGCAAAAGGCAGCACAGCAGAAAGAATATTACCACAGTTTTGAGCTGTTGATAGACGTCCTTCTCCTACCACTACTTGAACGAATAAATAATCTAAATCCACCCCCTGGCGTTGAGAAGGGGAAACAATAGCAACTTTACTGGTTAAGGAATTACCTCCACCTAAACCGTCAACTTGGCGTTGATCATTCCATCCTAAACCATTCATGGTGGAAAGAATTTGAGCATCTCTTTCTTGAGGATCTTCGGCTAGGTCTTTTTTATGAAAAAAAACTGCTTTAGAGCTCCCTCCGCGAAAAAGTGAAAAAGGTATTTTTTGAACTTCCATCAGTTAGAAGCGATATATTCAAGTTTGTGTAAGACTTCCATCGAAGGGAAAATTTCGTCTGCACTTGCATTAGGACTCCTGCCCTCTTTTATCGCATTGATGAATTCTAAATTCTGCCATTCAAAGCCATTGTGTTTTGTTAACTCAGATGGGATTTCTACTGGATTGTCATTCCCATCAACAATATCATCATAACGCACTTTAAAAGTACCTTCTTCGCAAATATATCTAAACCAAGAACCAAATTCTCCTTGATTATTAAACGACAAAGTAACCGTTAAAAGTTTTTCGCTAATGGATTTTATACCAATATTCATATCAAGCGGCACCCCGATTGTTGCTGATTTTGGTCCTTGCATTGCCCAGCGCTTAATCTCTGCTTCCTGCGTTTGGTAACGAAATAAATCTACACTGTGAGCAGCGTGATGCCATAATAAATGGTCGACCCAATCTCGTTCTTTCCCAAGAGCACTTTTATTTTCTTTTCGATGAAAAAGCGTTTCAACAGCAAGGTGATGCAAATGCAATTTTCCTTGTTGAATTTGTTGACGAATCCATTGATGCGGTGGGTTAAAGCGACGAGTATGCGCCACCATAACATTCTTTTTTGTTCGCTTTTGCGCTTCGATAATCGCCCTAGCGCCCTCTAAAGAGTCAGCCATAGGGATTTCGACTAATACGTGTTTTCCCGCCTCGAGCCACGCGATGGTTTGCTCAACGTGAAGCGGCGTAGGTGTTGCTAGTATAACAGCCGTAACACTTTTGTCTGCTAATAACTCATCTGTATTCGTAGAATAATGTTTAATCCCATATTTATTAGCCACCTCTTCTAATTCCTCTTGATCGATCCCCAATAAGACAATGTCAATATTGCCAATATTTTGAAGTGCTTCTATGTGTTTTCTAGCAATGGATCCAGTTCCTGCGATTGTTATTTTCATTCTTGTTTATTTTGCGTCCCAATAAATGGGGAGTCCTACATAATTTTCTGCAAACGAAGCAGCTCCAATATCTGAACTACAAAGGTAGCCAAGGGTTGCTTCTTGCATTTTTGTGTCAAATTCTGATTGATTTTCAAGGGTGTGGAAGCTTGTTGTTACCCACCATGAAAATCGTTCAACTTTCCATATTCTACTTAAACATATCTTGCTATAAGCGCTTAATACTGTATCGTCTTTTTCGGTGTAATGATTGATTAATCCTTTTGCTAATACTTTAATATCAGAAACAGCTAAATTCATACCCTTAGCTCCTGTTGGAGGTACAATATGAGCCGCGTCTCCTGCGATAAAAAGTTTTCCATGTTGCATGTTATCACAAACAAAACTGCGCATACTGGCTACACTTTTATCGACAATTTTTCCACGGTTATTTTTAAAGCCTAAACGTAAATCAAGTTCATCCCAAAGCGCTTCTTCTTCCCAATCTTCTGGGTCAGTCCCGTTAGGGCATTGAATATACATACGACTTAACTCTGGGCTGCGCATACTTTGCAGCGCAAAGCCATTAGGGTGATGCGCATAAACAACTTCCTCAAAGCTAGGTGGTGCTTCTGCTAAAATGCCATACCAAGAATGTTCAAATTCATGCACATATTCTCTCCGCAGTTGTTTGGGGATAGAAGGTCTACTAATGCCGTGATAACCATCACAGCCAGCTACATATTCACAATGCAATTCGTGTAGTGAACCGTTAAGAGAAAAGTGAACAATAGGTGCATCTGTGGTTAAACCTTCTAAACGTTGCGCTTTGGCCTCATAAATAATTTTAATATTGTCTTTATGCGCCCAATCTATCATATCGCAAGTAATGTTGCGTTGTCCATAGACCGTTACCACTTTTCCACCCGTTAATCCCTTAACATCGATATGATGTTGTTCTCCTGCAAAGTGAAATCGAATACCATGGTGTTCCATGCCTTCCTTAATTAACTTATCGCCTACTCCTGCTTCAACAAATGACGCTACAGTTCCCTCTTCTTGCACACCGGCACGAAGACGTTGTCGTAAATAGGCTTCATTTCTATTTTCAAGAATGATACTTTCTATTCCAGCATTAAAAAGCATGCGGGACAGCAATAGACCTGCAGGACCTGCACCAATAATCGCTACTTGTGTTTTGTAAATCATACAGTTTTATTTTCTAAACAAATAATCCCAAAAGCCGTATTTGAAGAGGCTACATGGTATTTTCTAAATTTTTCTTCTACTTGATCGTCTAAGGCGCCTCGCATGATTTGCCACATCACCATTTCAATCCCTTCTGACCCTGCTTCACGGATAAACTCTAGGTGTGACATTTTACGATTGACTTCGTTGTTGTCGATCAAATTATCGAGATAGGTTAAATCAAATTCAGTATTAACCACTCCTGCTCTTTCTCCTTGCAATTGATGTGACATCCCTCCAGTTCCTGCAACGACTACCCTTAGATCCTCAGGAAAAGATTCTACAGCGCGTTGTATGGCTTGTCCCAAATTAAAACAGCGATTCGCCGTTGGGGGTGGAAACTGAATAACGTTTACACATAATGGGATAACTTTTACAGGCCATTCTTCAGGTTGATCAAAAAAGACGGTTAACGGCACTGTACAACCGTGATCCACATCCATATGATTAGCAATGGTGAGATCAAATTCGTCTAGAATGCATGATTCTGCGATATGCCAAGCCAAAGCAGAATGCCCTTTTACATCTGGAACATCACGTGGACCATAACCTTCGTCTGCAGGTTTAAATAAATCTGCTGTACCAATCGCAAAGGTGGGAATGAGTTCTAATGAAAAAGCAGATGCATGATCATTATATACAAGGATAACAACATCTGGACGTAAATCATTGATCCATTTTCTCGCTTTGGGTAAAGCATCGAATAAAGGGGTCCAGTAACTGTCTTTTGTTTTTCCAAAATCTGATGCTGCACCCACTGCGGGTACATGTGAACATCCTATACCGCCAACTATTTTAGCCATTTTTTTCTTCTTTAGATCGGTTTCCAATGATTGATCGTCCACCACTTAACATCATATCTCTAAATTCTTCTTCGGTTACACCTGACATTTTACCGCCGACATACTGCATAGAGCGTCGATCAAAAATGGCAATTTTGAACACGTAATAAATGTTTCCGCCCAATTGTAAACAGCGCAAATAATCTCTTGATAAGATCGCGTCTCGCTGCTCATCTGTCAACTTATACCCTTTGAGGTATTCAGCTTCATTCTCACGAAACTTAGCCCTGTTTTCTTCTTTGTTTAGCGACATGCAGAACATGTTTAACCCATAGCCCTTTTGAGAGTGTTCTGGGGTTAACACATAAGTTCCAGGAATGTCATTAAAGGCTTTTCGTAAAGCTACTTTTTCTTTATAAGTCATGTCCCAAATGGTTTAATTTTTTTAAATTTTCATAAGTGGCCTTTGCCATAATTGGAGGCTTATCGTTTGCGACCATAAAGTCACATACCGCATCCATTTCTTTCATACGGCGATTAGCGTGTTTAATGCTTCCTTCTAAAAAGCGATCAATTAATTCATCACTGCCTAAAATGGACTTGATCTGTTTACGCATATAGCTTTCTTCTTCCATCGATTTGGCAATGTCCATTGCCTCACATATCACCGCAGCAACACCCTTGTAAACAATTGAACGCATTAGTTTATAGCCTGCCGCTGTTCCTACATCCCCCGCTTTGACGGTTACATTTAAAAAGGAAGCGGTTAACGCCTGAAATTGAGCTGCTGCTTTTCCCGACACCAAAAAAGGAGTCTTAATTCCAGCAGGTGGCACAGGAGCCATAATGGCCAAATCGATTACATTAACCTTTGCATTGCTCAATAGGGCAGCTATGGATAATTTCATGTCTGGCGCTATGGTATTCATTTCACAAAAAAACTGTTTCTCGTTGAGGAAAGGAGCAATCTCACGAGCGATGTCTAAGGCAGCTTCTTTTTCGTTAGCAGAAAATATAATATCTGCGTCCTTGACTGCTTCTACATTGCTTTTTGCAAAATATACCGATTTGTTAAGCAGGTAGCGCAAGTTAGGGTCCCATCCCTTTACAGTATGGCCTAATTCGGCCAAATCGTTGGCAAACCTACTCCCTGCTTCTCCTAATCCTAATACGGCAAATTTCATGTGTCTTTTCGTGTTGGAATATTGTATTTCTCTCCCCAATTATAAATCTCAAGAGAGTTTTTCCCTTTTAGCAACTCTTGACGAACAAAGGCTTCTTTTTCTTCTCTGGAGATTGCTTTTTCAATGGTTACCTCAATCTCATCTTTGGGGACGACCACTACGCCATCTCGATCCCCTACAATAATATCCCCAGGCTGTATATCTACTGAATCTATGGTGATGGTTTCATTTAAGCTTCCTTCGATATCTTTGCCCGTTCCTCGAACAGATAGTCCGCGTGAAAAAACAGGAAAGTTAAGTTCTTCTATCTCATCTGCATCGCGAACACAACCGTCAATTACTAATCCTTTGACACCAAATTGTTGCGCACCTAGTGTAAGCAAGTCTCCCCAATACCCCCCGTCTACACCTCCTTGACAGTCGACAATAATAATTTGGCCTTCCTCTGCATAAGCATACGCTTGATGAAGCAAGATGTTGTTATAAGGTTTTAGTCGAACGGTATAGGCTGGTCCACAAAGTTTCATTGAAGCATTTATAGGCTTTATGTTGTGGGGTAAATTCCCTTTCCTCCCCATCGCTTCATGCAAGGTAGCTGTGCCAAAATCTGATAATTTTTTGTAGGTATCGTTCATCTAAAATAATTTATTTAAATCTCCGACAAAAGGTACTTGGCTTTCTAAACATTCGGCATATTTAATGCTTTGATCTCCACTAATTCTTCGTGCATGATTTCCACGACGTGCACCCAGTTCTGTGTAATAGTCTTTTAAATAGCTTTGCGCTCCCATACATTCCATCGCTTTTATTTTTAAATCAAAGACAGAAGAAATATCAATATAAGTATCGGGTAAAAAACCAGACAACTCTGGTTGATGGGGTTCAAAAGAAAACCATCGGGGTGGATCAATACGCTTAAATGCTGCCGAAACCCCAGCACCAGCTGAAAGTAGCCGCGCGCGTTGAACAATAGTGTAGGCCAAAGGATGATCTGGATTAAACGGATCTTTGGCAGTATGTGTTAAAATGATTTTTGGCGAAAAATCCCTAATGATTTCGGCTAATTGTGCCTCGCGTTCTTCATTGATAAGCATAGGATAGTCGCCCCAATCCAAACATTGATACGTACATCCTAAAATTTCTGAAGCTTTTGAAGACATTTCATGACGGGCTTCTTTAACACTTTCAATACTTCGGTTAGGGTCTTCTTTCCATAAATTCCCTGATTCCCCTTTTTCTCCATAGGACAAAGACAGATTTAACACCTCTCCTCCAAGTTCCGCTGTTTTAGCAATAATACCTCCTGCTCTCCAAACAAAATCTGCTGCGTGAGCTCCAACAACTAATAGTCTCATAATATTTATTTTTACAAAAATAAGTATTCGAATGCGTAACGAATTAAAGCATCAAATAAAATGATAGAACAAATCGAACATTTATAAAAACTTAATCTTCTCTCTGAAAAATAAAACACCACTAAAAAAGGAGTCTTTTAAAATAAGCAATAACATAGAAATATTAGGACTTAAAATTGTTTATGATTAATTAAAATTCTAAATCAAAAGGCTCGTTTTAATTATGTTTAGTATTATTTATTTTTGGACAAACATAAGGCATTAGTTTGATCAATAAACTAAGGAAAGTCTTTAACCTCATCTGTTTCCTGTTTCAGCTTGGGTAAAGTGTATTGTAGGGCTATTTGAAGCATCTTAATACGCTGGTTAGCATCTAACTCGTTTAGGTCTAAAGAGTCTATTAAATCGTCTAATAAGTCTTGCAGTTTACTGCTTTAACAATTCTCTTTATTTCAACGAAGTTGCTGAACTTACTGAAGAGGATTTGTCTGCGGTTTTACAGAAAACGCCAC
>Ga0209406_1000082_pt1 | contig 87233 bp, 74 predicted proteins | sample COGITO_mtgs_1204_FD_184808 | JGI IMG/M metagenome (GOLD analysis project Ga0209406, IMG submission 184808) | Pelagic marine microbial communities from North Sea - COGITO_mtgs_120426 (SPAdes) (version 2) | ecosystem: Environmental > Aquatic > Marine > Epipelagic ... | reverse complement strand
TTCTATCACAGAAGAGTATTGAAAGGAGAACGAATGCAGGTATTTCTATCTTAACAAACGATCTCCCTGTAAATGAAACTTACATCGATTCTATATTGGTTTCTGGAAATTTCGAACTATTACAAGCTTCTAAATGGTTTAATGCTATTGCGATTACCACGGATGATACGACTTCATTAAATACTATTTTAAATTACTCTTTTGTATCTAATGTGGTGCAAGTAAAATCTTTGAAAAAAGACAAAATTATAGATAAGTTCGAAGATATTGCAATTACAAAAAATGAATTTAATTTATTGAGTATTCCACATTATCCATATGGATATTCCTATAATCAATTGGCATTGCACTCGGCTGATAAAATACAAGACTTGGGGTTTAGGGGGCAGGGAATGCATATAGCTATAATAGATGCAGGTTTTTTGAGAGCAAATGAATTAAATGCGTTGGAAGATGTTTTTAATGAAGGAAGAATATTATCCACCCGTGATTTTGTTAATGGAGGTGAATCTGTATATGAAGATCATCAGCATGGAACGATGGTGCTGTCAGTAATTGCAGGTTCAATAGATGGCGAGTTTAAGGGAACTGCTCCTTTGGCTAGCTTTCATTTATTAAGATCTGAGGATGTAGGTTCTGAAACGCTACTAGAGGAGTATAATTGGATTGCCGCAGCGGAATATGCTGATTCTGCAGGAGTAGATATAATAAATACCTCATTGGGATATACAACATTTGATGATAGTCTTCAGAACCATACATATGCTGATTTGGATGGAAATACTACCGTTATTGCTCAAGCTGCAGATGTTGCCGCATCAAAAGGGATATTATTATGTATTAGTGCTGGAAATTCTGGTGCTTCTGCATGGCAATATATAAGCACTCCAGCTGATGCAGATAGTGTCCTTACTGTTGCTGCGGTTGATAGTAATGGTACATATGCTTTTTTTAGTAGTGTTGGTCCAGCATCCGATAATGATATAAAACCGAACGTAGCTTCTGTTGGTTGGAATACCTACTTAATATCTCCATTTACAGGTGAAATTATTCAAGGAAATGGGACTTCTTTTAGTGCTCCTATGATGACGGGCATGGTTGCTTGTTTATGGCAATCGTTGCCAGATAAAACTAATATTGAGATAATGCGATTAGTAGAGGGAAGCTCTAGTCAGTTTAGTAGTCCAGATAGTTTATTGGGCTATGGATTGCCAAATGTGTTTAATGCTTATAGTAAAGAAACGGGAGTTGTTTATAGTCCTCCCAGAGAAGATCTAATTGAAGATGTATTTCCTATTCCTGTTACAGATTTGGTTAATATAATTTTCGTTAGTAAGGTTAGTCAGGGAGTAGTAATTCGACTTTATTCGGAGAAAGGAGATTTAATAGTTTCAGTGTCGGAGACAGTTTTTCAGGGGAAGAATCAACTTGTATTGAGTCAATTAAACGATTTACCTTCGGGGAGTTACGTTATTGAAGTTGAATCCGCAGAAGGAAATAGAGCAACTACCACTATTGTGGTTATTTGATGTTTAAATCAAGCATTTTTCTATCTCCGATATATCCAATTAATTGATCTCCAATTTTCACTGGGCCTACACCAGCCGGCGTGCCTGTAAATATTAAGTCACCAATTTTCAGCGTCATAAATTGGGAGAGATAGCCTATTAAATGATCGAAATCAAAAAGCATATCTGATGAATTTCCTTTTTGAACTAATTCCCCATTTTTTTCTAATGAGAAAGTTATATCGTTTACGTTTTTAAATTCACTTTTTTGAATTAATTCTCTTGATAATGGCGCTGAATAATCAAATGCTTTTGCTTTTTCCCAAGGAAGACCTTTAGCTTTACATTCTAACTGAATGTCTCTAGCAGTAAAGTCAATTCCTAAACCAATTTCATTGTAATAAGTTGCCGCAAATTTTTTAGAAATATTTTTACCTAGTTTACAAATTTTGATAACAAGCTCAACTTCGTAATGAAGGTCTTTTGTGAAATTTGGATAGAAAAAAGGTTGTTTTTTTGGTAGCAATGCAGAATCTGGTTTCATAAAATATACTGGTTCTGTAGGTACAGAATTTCCTAATTCCTTGGCATGCTTCGCGTAGTTTCTTCCAATACAGATAATTTTCATGATTGCATTTCTTCTTTAATTTTCCTAAATTTATTTTTGGTGTCTAGTGTGAAATCTCCTTTGATTAACCAATTGAAATATCCCGGTTCTTTTTTAAAGATATCTACCACAGGTATTCCTTTATGCTTCCCAAAATTAAAAACAGGTATGTTTTCCTCATTGATTGCAATTCTTTTGGAAAAGTCTAAAGTTCTCGCTCCCATGGTCGTGAAATCACTTAAAAAGTCTACATCACCTTTTATGTTGTCATATTTTCCTATTTGCGCCTCCAGTACTTCTAAAGTAGCAAGTGTGTCAGCTTCTGCACTGTGGGCATTAGTAAGGTCTTTATTGCAGTAAAATTTATAAGCAGCAACTAGCGTTCTTTGTTCCATTTTGTGGAAAACATTTTGTATGTCAACAAACTTTTTTTTGTCAAACTCTGGATCTATTCCTGATCGTAACATTTCTTCGACAAGCAAAGGAATGTCAAATCGATTGGAATTAAATCCGGCTAAATCAGCGTCAGTAATAAAAGTTTTTACTTCTTTAGCAATATCTTTAAATGTAGGACAATCTACAATGTCAACATCATAGATCCCGTGTATTTCCGAAACAACAATAGGGATTGGCATTTCCGGATTTACTTTTTTAGAATAAGATTCTTTAGAGCCATCTGGATTTAATTTAATTATAGCTATTTCAACTATTCGGTCTTTTGCTGTATTTGTTCCAGTTGTTTCTAGGTCAAAGAATGCAAGTGGTCTGCTCAATTGTAAATTCATATGTTATTTTGAAAGTTTATATAATTTTTTAATGGCGCCTTTATCTGCGTCAAATTCAGAAACTATAAGTTTAACTATTTTTAATGGGTAATTATCTGCTTCAATTTCTAATTCATAAGTTCCGGGATCAAGAATCATAGTAATTTCGCCTGTATGTTTATTACTTATATAGGTCCTGGGCTCTTCTTCATTATCCATGAATATAGTAATCATTCCACTTGTTATTTTAGCATTGGAAGCAAGATCGTTGAGATCAATAATATACAATGCTTCTCTAACCTCAATCTCTTCAAAAGTGATTCTGTATAAATCTAAATCACCAAAGCCTTCTTCTCTTACAGCTGTAATATATGCGTGTTTTTCATCATCAGCAAAGCTTATGGTCTTTTCATCATAAGACGTATTAAGCGGGTATCCTAAATTCTCAGGATCTCCCCATTCCTTATTTTCATTATCCCATTTAGATTTGTACAAGTCATAACCACCCATCCCTGTGCGTCCATTTGAACAAAAATAGAGTGTTTTTCCATCTGGAGATAAAGTAGGGAAATCTTCATTTTGCGGGGTGTTTATTGTAGATAGGTTTTGTGGCGTTGCCCAAATTCCGTCCGGAAGTTGCTTGGTCATATAAATATCTAGGCCTCCAGCTCCTCCAGATCGGTTACTTGCGTATATAAAAGCAGTTCCATCACTAGAAATTGAAGATGATGTTTCAAGGTATTTGGTGTTTACTCCTTCTTCTATTTTTTTCTTTTTACTGTACATAGGTCCTTTTCGTTCAGCTTCATAAATATTGCCATTCTCTCCTGTTGCGAAATTATCTATGTAAACGAATATTTTTTCTCCATCATCATAGATACCCACACATTGTTCATCGTAGATGCTGTTTAATGATCCGGAATTCTTCGCTTTAGAAAATTCAAGTCCATTAAAAGAACAAACATATACGTCCGATGGGTAGTATCCATCAAATTCGATTGAACCCTTACCTTCTTCTCTACGAGAAGTGAAAACCAGTGTCTTTTCATCTTTTGTAACGAATGGATAGTAGTCCGGAAATTCAGAATTGATAAATCGTCCCATATTTTCAAATGAGACATTAATTGGCTTACTAATCATATCCATTGCAATTGTGTAGTTTTCAATCAAGTTGGTTATTTCACCGATATGTTTCCCAGGTTCTTTTTGATACTCTTTTAATGTCTCTATAGCTTTTTTGTAATTATTACCATGCGTGTAAGCTAATGCGAGGTAATAAAGAATTTCTTGATCTTGTTTTTCTAAATCTTTTGCTCTTTCCAAATATTTTATGGCGGCAGATTTGTTTATGTTGCTATTTAGGTAGCATAGAGCCAGATTCGTTAATGTTTTTTCGCTTTTTGGGTCGAGTTTTAATTGTTTTTTGTATTCAGGAATTGCTCCTAAAAAATTTCCAGCTTTAAATAAATCATCAGCAAGGCGAGGGTCAGGTGTTTGCGACCAAGAAAGTTGAGGAATAATAAATAAAGTAAGAATAAACGCTATTTTAAGTTGCAGGTACATTGTTATTGACAAAGTAAGTAAATTAAGTACGAATTGCAATAAAGACCCATTTCTATTATCGAAATGAGTCTTTATTTAATATAGGTTTTAAAACTAATTTTATTCTAAAAATTAGAATGCTTTCAGTTTTATATATTGGAATTTACTATACTTTTCTGTGTCCTTAAAATCACCCTTATACTTGGGCCCTTGTACAACAGAGTTAATAGCTACAATTTTCACTTTCGATAAGTCTACGCCAGCTGCTTTTAATTTATTCATTAACATTTCTTTGGCTTCGTTACTTCTATACGTAGATAGTTTTTTATTTGAACCAAAAGTTTTTGTTGGAACATAAGAGGCACTACCTTCGACTTCAATATTAACGGTTCCTTTTTGTTCTAGTATACTTTGAATTCCGCCTAAAAATGTTTTAAACCTTTCTTCTTCGGATTCTACCCCTTTTTCATTATATCCATAGAATTTTTGGAAAGATATAGGTTCAACAATATCATCGTTATCAATGGTGTTTTGAGTTATGGTTGTGTCTGCATCTGGATTTGTATCGCTTAATGATAGATCACCAAGTTTAATAACTTTATCAATTACATGATAGTCTGAGTTACATGGAACAGTAAAATCTGTTTCATGAAAAGTAGTTTCACCCTTCATATATTCTACTATATATTCATGGCATGGAACTAGAGCAAATATGTAAGAGCCTGTTCTTCTGTTAGGCTTATATTTAATTGGATCACCATCCTCTGTTACATCCGTTACCCAAATTGTTATTCCAGCCGGTAGTTCCAGCTCTGAACCTTTATCAATATAGCCTTTGAGAATAGATATTGGTTCTATAGTTGCCGTGTCTAATTTGATAGTGTAGATGTCTTCTCGGCCCAACCCACCTTCATGTGAAGAAGAATAATAGCCTTTTTTTCCATCAATAGTAGTGGAGAAGTATACGTCATCACCAACAGTATTAAGAGGGTATCCTATGTTAAGTGGGTTACCCCAAGTTCCATCCACATTTTTCTTAGAAAAGAAAATGTCAAACCCACCCATACTTTGATTTCCATTAGAACTAAAGTATAGTGTTTTACCATCGGGGTGAAAAAATGGCGAATCTTCATCATATTCGGAATTTATGGGAGCTCCAACATTGAGTGCTTTACTCCATTCGCTATTCGGAAGTTTAACACTTCTGTAAATATCTCTACCGCCAAGTCCACCGGGACGGTCACTCACAAAGTAAAGCGTTTTTCCATCTGCAGATAGTGTGGCATGCGTCTCCCAATATGGAGAATTAATGTCTACCTCAGTGTTTTCACCTCCTAAGTATTTTAGTTCACCGTAATCAAAACCCTCTCTTTCTGATACGTATATATTTCCATCTCCATCGTTATCTTTATAAATAAATAGAAATTGACCATCGCCAGAAACGCTGATTGTCGCCTGGTTACTTCTAGGATTACTAAAGTCCATTAGCTCTGGTTCTTCCCATTCCCCCGTTTTAATGTTTTTATAAGCAACATAAACATCTTCATAATGTCTGCCGTCTTGTGGACTAAAAATAAATTCATTTGAAACTTGATTACTGTCGGTTCGAAGTCGCCTAGAGGTAAAAAACAGAGCGCTTTCGTCTGCAGTTATGACAGGGCTGAAGTCAGAAAATTTACCATTAATTGGAATGCCTATGTTGGTGATTTCAAAGTTCTTTTTAGCTGCAACTTCTATTTTCGCATTAATCGAGTAAATAGAGTACATTTCATTTTTATTGAAGAGGGTATGCTTTGTGTTTACTTCTTCTTTAAAATGCTGGTACTCTACCAGAGCTTCGTCAAACCTCTCGTTTAGATGATAAGCTTGACCTAAGTAATGATGTGTTTCAAAAGGTGCGTTCGTTTCACCGGATGAAAATGGATCATATCTCTTAGAGACATTTTCACCCGCAATAAGAAGGTGTTTTAAAGCTTTATTTCTTTCTAGACTAGAGTGAAGATAACAAAGACCTAGTTTGTAATTTATATTAGAATTAGCGGGTTGCTCTTCAATTAAATTTAACCAAATTTTAGTAGCAAATTCATATAGATTATCCTCCATAAATGAATTCGCGGTCTCAAATTTTTGTTTGAATGATGCATTTTTTAGATTTTTTTCAAGATCACCTGTATTAACTTGAGAATAACTAGTCTCAAATAGCACAAACGAAAGAAGAAGAGCTAAAAAAATGTACTTTAAATTGTTTGTCATAATTGTTCGGGATATTCAATACTTGTTTTTTTATAACTATTAATTAAACGTCTCTGTTAATGTCGAATTGCTCTAGGTAATCAGCAACTCTTTTTACAAAGCTACCGCCTAAAGCTCCATCAACTATTCTATGGTCATATGAGTGTGATAAAAACATCATATGTCTAATTGCAATAGCATCTCCCTGAGGAGTTTCTATTACTGCAGGCTTCTTTCTTATTGCCCCAAGAGCTAAAATGGCACTTTGCGGCTGATTGATAATTGGAGTTCCCATTACATTTCCAAAAGTTCCAACATTTGTAACAGTGTATGTCCCCCCTTGTATTTGATCTGGGTTTAAACTATTGTTTCTAGCACTATTAGCAAGGCTATTAACTTGTTTTGCTAGTCCAACTAGGTTTAATCTTTCTGCATTATGAATAACGGGTACAATTAAATTTCCTGAAGGAAGAGCAGTGGCCATTCCAAGATTAATGTCTTTTTTGATGACAACATTGTTTCCATCTAACATAGCATTCACTTTAGGGAAGTCTTTTAGCGCTTTTACTACAGCTTCCATAAAAATTGGTGTAAATGTTAATTTTTCACCTTCTTTTTTCATGAATTCATCCTTCATCTTTTTACGCCACATTACAATATTTGTAACATCAGCTTCTACAAAGGAAGTGACATGAGGTGAAACGTGAACTGACATTACCATGTGGTCAGCAATCAGTTTACGCATACGATCCATTTCAACTATTTCGTCATGCGGTCCAATAGGAACTGGAGGAGCTTTGTAAAATGGAGCCACTTGACCATTGCTACTTGGAGCAACAGCTTTAGGAGCTATTGCAGTAGCTTTAATTGGCGCTTCGATAATAGGAGTAGAAGTACCCGTTCGCGCATTAACATAACCTAAAATATCTTTTTTTGTAACTCGACCTTCTTGGCCAGTTCCAGCAACGGATTCAAGTTCTCCAACAGAAATACCCTCAGTTTTAGCAATGCTCCTAACTAAAGGGGAATAAAACCTTCCGCTAGGTCCATTTTTTGGAACACCAACACCATTTTTGCTAGCTTCAATTGGTGTAAGTAATTCTTCTTGGATTTGTTCAGTTGCAACTTCAACTGTTTCGGCTATAGTTGGCGCTCTAACAATAGTCTCTTCACCTTCAGCGCCGATTATAGCAAATACAGCTCCTACTTGAACCACATCTCCGTCATTAAAAAGCTTTTGTTTTAGTACTCCAGATGTAGGGGCAGGAACCTCGGAATCAACCTTGTCAGTTGCAATCTCCACAATCGGTTCATCTTCTTCAATTGTATCTCCAACTTCCTTCAACCATGCAGTAATGGTTGCTTCCGCCACACTTTCTCCCATTTTAGGAAGTAATACCTCTATATCAGCCATGTCTTTCTTAAAAGATTTATGCTGCAAAAATAGGCTAAAAAAATAGGAATAACAAGAACTTTATTGCCGTAAAACAGGATTAATTTCCTAGTTTTTTTATATTCCTAAAAATGGTTTTAAAATCTGTTAAGAGAGCATAATCTTTAGCATAAATAAGGTTCATTTTTTTCTCGATTTCAGGAGAGTGTATCTTGACGTTATCTAACAAACTGATAATTCCATTTTTTATTAACGGAAGCTGTTGATTTTTACTTTGTTTACTGTATCCTACCCAAGTTTTTTTTCCAAATAGTATACTAAAAATATTTCCCAAAAATTTAATAGGAGATTTGACTACAAAAATTAAAAAAGGAAATGTTGCAAGAAAAATAAGGCTCGAACAGAAGTCTAAAATTCGTTTTTTTCGTTTATTGTTTGGTTTGTCAATGTTGTTTACATCTAGCAAATATAAATCTCCAGCAGTATGGATAGAGTTACTCCCAATTAAAAAAAGGCTATCAGGCTGAGCAATTTTATAATCGACTTCTCGATTAGATTTGATTGTTGCCATTTGCTCGATTATTTGTTGAGCGCTAATATCTTTTGCACAAAATATCACTTCATCAATTTTGTTAATATGAATGAAGTCTTCTAGTTGATTTAGTGTCCCATCATGCTCATCTGAATTGTTGTTATTCACAGAAAGTATTGCTTTGTAGCCAACTTTCGTTGTTTGCCTTAATAAAGCATGAATTCTTTCAGCCTCTACTTTTTCTCCAATAATTACGAATCGTTTTTTACCTGTATTTCCAATTTGAAACCCTTTAATTCCAATTAGATGTAAGATGAATCTTGAAAATAAAAGGGATAAGGTGGTTCCCATTATTCCTAATAAAATAACGATTCTTGAAAATTGTACAGATTTAGGAAGTAAACCATAAATAATGAGGATAAGAGCAGTTCCAACAACAGCCCCAATTATGGCTTTTATAGGTTTTATTGGCTTGTCATGGGCTCCAGAGAAAAATGCAGCAATAATCCAAACAAAACTATATATTGGAAGCGCCCAAGCTATAACTTCAAGAGGAAACTCCTTGTCGGAAAAAAGTTGGTAAGCAATTGTGATTCCAAACATTGAAGCAAGTATAAGGCAGAAATCAAATAAAGGAAATGCCAGTTTTTTTAAAAACCGGGTTGTAATGGCCATTGAAGCCCTCAAGTAAATAGCAAGATTGATTAGTAAAGAAAAGGTTTTGGCATTTTTCTCTGAAAAGTGTTTCTTAGCAAAAATGACCATGGCATTGTAAAATACAAAGACATAATTAACGGAGCTTTTTTTAGTGCTTTCTCCTTTATAATGAATTATTCGGGTTTTAGGAAAGTAGTAATTTTTGTAACCTCCTAAAATAATTCTATATGATAAGTCAATGTCTTCTCCATACATAAAAAAATCTTCGTCAAGCAATCCAACTTTATCTAATACAGTTTTTCGCATTAACATAAATGCACCGGATAAAATTTCTATTTCATTGGTTTCATTTTGAGGAAGGTAACCTAAATGGTATTTGCCAAATTTTTTTGATCTAGGAAACAAAGAAGAAAGTCCAAATATTTTATAAAAAGCTACACTAGGAGTCGGTAGACCTCTTTTCGATTCGGGTAAAAACTTCCCTTTTCCATCCAACATTTCAACACCTAGACCACCTGCATCCGAATGGGTATCCATGAATTCCATACATTTGCTGAAAGTGTCTTCTTCAACAACCGTATCTGGGTTTAGCAACAGTACGTATTCCCCTTTGGCAATTCGCATAGCTTGGTTATTTGCCTTAGAAAATCCCGTGTTTTCTTTATTTGCAATAAGAATTACTTCAGGGAATTTCTCTTGAACCATTGCAACAGAATCATCAATAGAATTGTTGTCAACTACAAATGTTTCTATTTCTAAATTCTTAGAGGCAGCTCTAACTGAGTTCAAGCACTGTTCTAGGAAGTACTCAACATTGTAATTGACTATGATTACCGAAAGTTTCAAATATTAACTTACTGCTGTTTGGGCAAATATAACAATTCCTCCAACGGTTTTAACTTGTGTTTATTTCCTGCTTTTAAAAAATTAGTTCTATTTTTAGAGAGTAAGGATACAAGCCTTAATTCAAAGGGGATTATTCATCTTTCAATTGGACATCGATTTTCGTCAAAACACCCTCAATATGAAATTTCCAAAAGTTGCAATTTAACGCGCTAAGCTATTTTCAAAAGGAGAGCGATTTAGGATGGATCGACCAAGGGTAACTTCATCTGTGTATTCTAATTCGTTTCCAATACCAATGCCTCTAGATATTACACTTACATTGACATTACATTCCTTAAGTTTTCTGAAAAGATAAAAGTTAGTAGTATCTCCTTCCATTGTTGCACTTAGTGCTAAAATGATTTCTTTAGAATCAGGTGAACTTGCTCTTTTAACTAAGCTTGCAATATGTAAATCATCTGGTCCAATTCCGTCCATTGGAGATATTATGCCTCCAAGAATATGGTAAAGTCCTTTGTATTGCTGCGTAGCTTCAATTGCAAGGATGTCCCTGATGTCTTGAATAACACAGATTGTTGTTTCATCTCTTTGCGGGTTAGCACAGATATTACACAAATCTGCGTCACTTATGTTTTTACAATTCTTACAGAATTTGATTTCGTTTTTTAATCGAGTCATAGCCATCGTAAAAGCTTGAACATCGCTTTCAGAACGGTTCAACATATCAAGGACTAAACGTAATGCAGTCCTTTTACCTACGCCTGGAAGAGTAGCCATCTGTTCTACGGCATTATTCAATAATTTAGAATGGAAATCCATGCAGCAAAAATAGTAGATATTGAGATTGAATAACCAACAAGTTTGAAATGTTATTAACTATATTTTGTTCTTTTTTCTTGTTCAGTATTCTTTGTGAAAGAATATTCAAATAATTCCGAAATAGTAATATGAAACCAGAAACTAAGAACTATTTTTTCAGTCCAAACATTATAGCTTGTTCTTCCATCATTTCTAAAATTAGGTCAATTTCTTTTTTGTGTGTTCTAAAAGATAATATTGCAAAACGTAAAGTGTAAATGTCATCTATTCTGGTTGACGAAATGAATATTCTTCCATCATTGTGAAGTCCTTCAAGTATTTTTTCATTGAGTTTGTTTAAATCTTCGTTAGAATTATTTTCTTTCCAAAATCTGAAAGTTTGCACAGACAGTTCATGCTCTTGACCAACTTCTATATATGGAATCTCTTTTAGTTTTTGATAAGCGTATTTTGTCAAAAGATACTTTTCTAAAATAGCATCTTTAAATGGTTTTAATCCATGAACCATTAATGGTAGCCACATTCTTAATCCTCTAAAATTTCGAGATAATTCTGGGGATACATCCGCAGGTGACCATTCTTCAGGAGCTTTGTACGCATCCTGCATATAGTTTGCTGTATAATAATGAGAATGCAACATTGCTTTTCTATTCTTCACTAGTACCATTCCTGTTCCGTATGGTAAAAACAACCCTTTGTGTGGGTCAATTACCAACGAATCTGCTTTTTCGATTCCTTTAAACTTGTCTGTTAATTCATTGATGAGATAAAAGTAACCTCCATATGCACCGTCAACGTGAAACCAGCAATTATTCTGTTGAGAGATTTCAGATAATTTATTTAAGTCGTCAATTACCCCGGTGTCTGTTGTACCTGCTGAGCCAATTATTAAAAATGGTTTTAGCCCTTGCGATTTGTCTTTTTCAATTTGATTTGATAAGAAACCAGTATCCAAATGATAATTCTCGTTCAAAGGAATGTTTCTGTAAATACATTCTCCTAAGCCGGCAATTCGAATTGATTTGTTTAGACTATGGTGCATTTGAGATGACCCATATATTACCGTTGTTTCATAGTCCTTTCCTTTTACGTTGTGGGCATCTCTTGCAGAAACAATTGCAATCAGGTTTCCAATACTTCCTCCGGTAGTCAGGTTTCCTCCGTATTCTCCCGTAAAACCAAATTGTTTGGCTGTCCAATCAATTAAGTGGTTTTCCAATCTAATTGCTCCTGGGTTCCCAAAGTACACCCCCGAATATTTATTCGTAATCGCAGCGATTAAATCCCCATATCCAGCAAGTGGTACACCACCACCTGGGATGTAACCTAAATGCCCGCCAGAAGCAGGTTGTAATCCAGTACTGTTCACTGATCTCTCATAAAGGCTAAGTAAATCTTCTAATTTATATCCGTCTTCAGTGATAGGGAAGTCATAGATTTCTTTACTTGGTTCGGAGTCAGCTACCCATGAGTTTTTACCTTCCAATTCATCCAAGAAGTTAAATAGATAGTCTCTTATGGCAGTGTCATACTCTTTTCTTTCATTAGAAGTTAAGTCCAATTTTCGTGCTGATTTTTCGAGTTGTTTGAGCTGGTCTTCTAGGTTCATAGGTGATACTAATAAATCAACGTGGAAATCTAATTTGTAACGGTTTTCTACAAACATAAGAAAACCTTTTCTTTGTTGCATGTCAAATACGTTGATCATATCTGTAATAGTCATTTACTTTTTAGTACTTCTGTTTATTGCATGGCTAACAAGTAGAAAAGCAGATAACAGTACTTTCTTTTTAGGCGAGAAAAAATCACCTTGGTACATTGTGTCCTTTGGTATGATTGGAGCTTCACTGTCAGGTGTGACATTTATTTCTGTTCCTGGTTGGGTAGAAGGAGGTCAGTTTAGTTATATGCAAATGGTTTTTGGCTATTTTGTTGGCTATTTGGTGGTTTCCTATGTTTTAATGCCCATTTATTATAGAATGAATCTAATCTCTATTTATGAGTATCTAAAACATCGTTTTGGCTTTTGGAGTTATAAAACTGGAGCTGCATTTTTTCTACTTTCAAGAATTATAGGGGCATCCATACGTCTTTTACTTGTAGCTAGTGTACTTCAACAAATTTTATTTGATCATTGGGGTGTGCCATTTTGGGCCACAGTGGTTGTTTCAGTTTTGTTAATTTGGATTTATACAAGTCGAGGAGGGATAAAAACAATTATCTGGACGGATACTTTACAGACAGCATTTATGTTATTTGCGGTGTTTTTTACTGTTTATTTAGTGAGTGATGCTTTAAGCCTTTCTGAAAATGGAGGGGTGGTAGAAGCAATTGTTGATAGTAAATATAGCCGTGTATTCTTTTTTGATAATTGGTTGAGTGGGAATTATTTCTGGAAACATTTCTTAGGAGGTATGTTTATTACTATTGGAATGACTGGTCTAGATCAGGACATGATGCAGAAGAACTTAAGTTGCAAAAACATAAAGGAGGCACAAAAAAATATGATTAGTATGGCTTTTGTATTGGTGGTGGTCAATTTGGTTTTTCTTTCAATGGGGGCTCTTTTGTTTATGTATAATCAAGCAACTGGAATTGGTGATGATGTACTGAAAGCAGAAGATACAGATTTGTTGTTTTCTGCTATTGCAATGGATGGTTCAATTGGAGCTGCTGTGGGTGTTCTTTTCTTGTTGGGATTAATAGCTGCAGCTTATAGTAGTGCGGACTCAGCCTTAACATCATTGACAACTTCATTTTCTGTTGATTTTTTAAATGTAAAAGAGAAAGGAAAAGATAAGTCGTGTGTTACTTCAGAGGAATTGTTAGGTAGTGTAGATAAGAAGGGTGTCAATCAGGAGCGTGTTAGAAAACTAGTTCATATTGCTATGTCTATTGTGTTAATTTTAGTTGTAATTATTTTACGATATACAACGGAAGATTCTGCCATTATGTTGGTAATTCAATTAGCTGGATTTACATATGGACCTTTGATTGGGTTATTTTTCTTTGGTATATTGACGAAGATGCAATTGCGTGATAATTTGGTTCCAATTATCTGTTCAGTTGTGGCTATTGGAACTGCGGTAGTTTGGTATTTAAATGATAAAGCTGATTTCGGTTGGTTTGGGGATTATAAAATTGGAGCTGAATTGATAATTTACAATGCCCTGCTCTCCTTTGGCGCTTTGTTTTTAATCAGTAAGCGTAATCCGAAAGCTTTAAATTAATCGTTATATTTGACACTACTTATAAATTAGACTAACCTATCTTTATGAAGTGCTTAGCCTTACTGCTCCCGCTCTTTTTATTTTATTCTTGTAAAAAGAATGGTCCTATTGCTTGTGTTAGCTCGATGGATGAGAAATACGAGGTAGATGATAAAGTTACTTTTTTAGCCAATTGTTCAGAGAATGGATTTAGGTATTATTGGGATTTTGGAGATGGAAATAATTCAGAAGAAAAAAATCCAGAACATTTCTATACCTCCTCCGGAACTTATACGGTAGAATTAAAAGTATATTCTAAAAACAATAAATCTTTTAAATCTGATTTTAAAACTGTAACAGTTAAAGATCGCCCCGTATCAGTTGTAATAACCTCAATTGTTTTGTCCTCTTTTCCAGAATTAAATTGGAATGGTGGTTTATGGGATATTCAAGGATTACCTGATATTCGATTTCAAATAGTAGATGGCGCAACGACCTATTTAGATGGATCTGAGGTTGCTCAGGATGCTGATTTTCCAATTACACTTCCGTATAGCTCAAATTACTTTATAAATGTTCTTGATGAAGATGTAGTGACAGATGAATTAGTATCAGTTATAAACTTTAACCCTTCTTCATATTCACTGGATGAAGAATCAAGTGTTATAATTATTGATGGAGATTGTATCCTAATTTTAAAATTGCAGTGGGTGTATTAATTCGAATGGAAAACCCTTACTTCTTTTTTAGAATAGCTTTGTTAATTCTCTTAACCAGATTTGGACCTTCGTAAATAAAGCCCGTATATATCTGAACTAAATCTGCTCCAGCTTCAATTTTCTCCAAAGCATCTTCTTCAGAGTGAATACCTCCTACACCGATAATTGGAAATGCTTTCTTGGATTTTGTAGCTAGGTATCGAATTATTTCAGTAGATCTTTCTCTTACGGGTTTCCCACTTAGTCCACCATTGCCAATTTTTTCAACGGCCTCCTTTGGTGTTTTTAGCCCATCTCTACTTGTTTCCGTATTGGTGGCAACCACACCATCAATCCCTGTATTGGCAATTAGCTCAATAATTTCATCCAAAGCATTGTGGTCTAAATTTGGTGCTATTTTTAAAAGTATTGGACGTTGAACTTTTTTGGTAGCGTTAATTATTTTTAATTCACCTAACAGCTCTGTTAAAAAATCAGTGTCTTGAAGTTTAGTTAGGTTCTTAACGTTAGGGCAGCTTACATTCACTACAAAGTAATCAACGACATCGTGCAACGCTTTAAAATTATAGACATAATCAGCAATTGCATCATCATTTGAGGTTGCAGTGTTTTTGCCGATGTTTCCTCCAATAATCAAATTGGTTCTTTTCTTTTTAATGTTCTCTACAATTGCATCAACTCCGATGTTGTTAAATCCCATTCTATTGATTAGAGCCTCATCTTCTTTTAAGCGAAACATTCTCGGTTTAGGGTTTCCATCCTGTGGTTTTGGAGTAGCAGTGCCTATCTCAATAAAGCCGAATCCGTAATTTTCCAATTGATTAATTAGCACAGCATTTTTATCAAATCCAGCAGCAATTCCAATAGGGTTTTTAAATTTTAGGCCAAATAGTTCTCTTTCTAACTTTTTGTCTTCAATACCGAATATCTTTTTATTGATAACTGCAACGCCTGGAATTGCATTAGAAAACCGAATTAATTTAAAGACAAAGTGATGAATTTTTTCTGGATCAAATAAAAAGAAAAAAGGTCTTAATATCGCTTTATACATGCCGCAAGTCTGAATTTTACACAAAAATACTACTTATTAATTAACTCATTCAAAATTGAATAGACTTCTTCTGTATTCCAGTCATGTGCTCCTTTCATTTTATGCGTAATGATTTTATTTTTGTCTATGATAATTGTTGTTGGGTAGCTATTTGTTTGAAGTTGAGAAGGAATTTGATCTATAGTTGTGTATATAGGTAGCTTATAATTATTGTCTTTTACAAATTCTTTTAGGATTTCAATAGATTCATTTGGGCTAACGAGGATAAACTCGATGTCGTTTTTATATTTGTCGTATAAGCTATTTATTGATGGTAATTCGGTTCTGCATGGTCCGCACCATGTTGCCCAAATATTGATGAAAATTGGCTTATCGGTATCGGATAGCCACATTTTCTGATTGTTAATATGCTGCAGGTTCCAGTCAGTTGATAAGAAGTTGTCACTACTTTTATACTTTTCCATGCTGGGAGAGGATAGAAACAGACCTCCAATCCAAGTTCTTGTGGCTCCACCCCAAGGCGTTAGGTATAAAAAAGCTAGAATGAAGCCAAATCCAATCCAAAATATTAAATCCGATTTTTTCTTTTTTGATAATGTCATGCGTCAAAAGTAAAATATTCTTGTGTAGTAGAATGTCGCATATGTTTCAAATGATATATTTATTTGTTAATATTTCTAGTTGTTTGTTGGTGAATTATGGAGAAGAAAAGCATCTGTTTAGGTGATAAGTCCTATTTTCGTGCACTTAACCCATTTCATGATTAAAGGAAAGAAAATAGTAGTAGTTATGCCTGCGTATAATGCAGCCGATACATTGGAGAAAACGTATAAGGAAATCCCTTTTGAAATAGTGGATGAAGTGATTTTGGTTGATGATCATGGTACCGATAATACAGCGGAATTAGCTCGTGAATTAGGTATAAACCATGTGATTCGTCATGATAAGAACAAAGGCTACGGTGGTAATCAAAAGACTTGTTACAATAAAGCTTTGGAAATTGGAGCTGACATTGTGGTGATGTTACATCCTGATTATCAATATACTCCTCAATTAATTCACAGTATGTCTTACTTGATTGCAAATGAAGTTTATCCTGTTGTTTTAGGGTCTCGAATACTGGGGAAAGGAGCTTTGAAAGGTGGAATGCCTTATTATAAATATGTAGCAAACAGAATTTTGACATTTTCTCAAAATATTCTTGTTGGACAAAAACTGTCAGAATACCATACCGGGTTTAGAGCATTTTCTAAAGAGGTATTAGAGGCCATTCGATACAATGAAAATTCAGATGATTTTGTGTTTGATAACCAAATGCTTTCTCAAATTATATTCAATGATTTTGAAATAGCAGAGGTTACTTGCCCAACTAAATACTTCGAAGAGGCATCATCAATTAACTTTAGTAGAAGTGTAACTTACGGTCTAGGAGTTTTAGTAACTTCTTTTAAACACTTTTTTACAAGAATTGGCGTTTACAAATGGAAATTGCTAATCAAAAAATAAATTGTGATTTATTCCGTACTGAAAAATATAAAAAAGCAGCCCTATTTCTTTTTACTGTATTTTGCTTTTTTATCGTTTCTCGTTGTTATTCTTTTTAAGTTTTCCAAAACTGATGGAACGTTATGGGCGAATCAGTATTGGTCACCTTTTCAGGATGTGTTGTATAAGTACATAACTTATTTAGGAGATTTTGGAATGGCTTCTATTGTAGTGATTGTTTTATTGTTTTGGAAATTTAAATATTCTGTTATAGCAATAATTAGTTTTGGGGTAACCGCTGGCATCACGCAATTCTTAAAAAGGATAATCTACCCAGATCTGCATAGGCCTTCAATAAAGATGTGGGACGAGATGCAAGCAGGGTTGTTGCATTTAGTTGATGGGGTAGACCAGTTATTAGGAAATACATTTCCGAGTGGTCATACAACTTCTGCGTTTAGTATTTTTTGTTTACTAGCATTATTGAGTAACAAGAAGTGGTTAGGGGTAATTTGTGTTGTCTTTGCCTTTTTAATTGGTTATTCAAGAGTTTATTTGTGTCAGCATTTTTTCGAAGATGTTTTTGTAGGAGCATTAATCGGCGGAACCGGTTCCCTATTGATATATTCATATTTCGAAAATAAAACCTTCGGGAATTGGGGTGAAAAGTCACTATTGAATTTGAAATGAAAGCGTTTTTAGAAAAACCATATGGATATCAGATTCTCCTAGCGGTTATTGGTTTACTATTTTTTATTCCTTTTTTGGGGAGTGTCCATCTATTTGATTGGGATGAAATAAATTTTGCGGAATCTTCACGTGAAATGTTGGTGGCTAAAAACTTTTTTCAAGTTCAGATAAATTACGAGCCTTTCATGGAGAAACCTCCGTTATTTTTGTGGTTGCAGTCACTATCGATGAGTGTTTTTGGAGTAACAGAGTTTGCTGCAAGGTTCCCCAATGCTATTTTTGGAGTGTTAACGATGCTTACGCTGTTTAAAATGGGTAGAAAGTTGCGGTCTGAGAAGTTCGGGTTTATTTGGGCATTGATATATTTTGGTTCGTTTCTTCCTAATTTGTATTATAAATCGGGGATTATCGACCCGGTCTTTAATTACTTTATTTTTACTTCTATTTATTATTTAATCCGGCTTATTAATAGCGATAAAGGGAAAGAACAAAATAAGTTGGCTGCATTATCAGGATTGTTTGTTGGTTTGGCAATTATCACAAAAGGCCCTGTAGGGCTATTGTTGTTGACGTTAGCGTTTGGTGTGTATTGGGTGTTCAATAGATTTAAAAGAGTGGCTTCTGTTAAGAGTGTCTTAATTTTTATTGTTACAGTATTTACTGTTTCGTTCTTGTGGTTTGGATATGAATTAATGCAAAATGGACCTTGGTTTATTGTTGAATTTGTGAAGTATCAAATAGAATTATTTACTACACCAGTTGCTGGGCATGCACAACCATTTTATTATCATTTTGTAGTGGTTTTAATAGGTTGTTTTCCGCTTTCAATTATTGCCCTTCCAAGGTTTTTTAAAATAAAGGAACAAGATACATTTGACCCGATGGAAATCGGATTTGAAAAGTGGATGAAAATTCTGTTTTGGGTTGTTTTGATTTTATTTTCTATTTCAACGACCAAAATAGTGCACTATTCCTCAATGGCTTATTTACCATTGAGTTATTTGGCTGCAACTTATTTGTTTAAACTTCACGAAAGAAAATTAGCAGTAAAAAAATGGATGTTGATTACTATCGGTTTTTTTGGATTCGTTTTTTCTTCCCTTTTAACTTTATTGCCAATTATTCTTGATAGAAAAGATGATTGGCTAATACCTAATTTAAAAGATCCTTTTGCCGCAGCACAATTATCTATTGATATTCCAATAATTGGATGGGAGTTTTTAATAGGTGTGGTCTATTTCATTTCCATTGTTATTGGATTGTATTTTTTATCGAAACTACAAGTTGTGAAATCGGTATTGATATTGTCCTTGAGCACTGCATTTTGTTTGTTGGTTTTTACCCGTGTTATGGTTCCCAAGATTGAAAGCTTTTCACAAGGTCCGATGATTACATTTTATGAAAGCCTTAAAGGACAAGATGTTTATGTAACGCCGGTTAGTATGAAAAGCTATGCACAGTATTTTTATGCAGATGTACAGCCATTAGAAGATAGTGATGCTTTGGCAATCTATAAGAGTAAGTTGTTAAAAGATTACAGTGCCGATACGTTTAATAATCTAACGCAAAAAGACAAAACACTTTTTAATGCCCAGGTTGTAAATTGGTTAATGACGGGAAATGTAGATAAACCTACCTATTTTGTAGTTAGAGTTCATCATCAAGATAAAATTAAAGATAATCCGGATTGCGAATTTTTATACCAAAAGGGTGGTTTTGCTTTTTATAAAAGGAAGTAAACTTTTTAATTACTGCATTCACATTCTTCACAAGCTTGTTTGGTTTCAAAACCAATTGCATTACAGCCACTATACCCTGTAAACTCACAAGAGTTAGTGCTTTCATTATATAGCCAGCTTTCCCAATAGGCCATGCAAGTAACTCCTGTTGGTAATTCATCATCGCATCCAGATGGCTTATGTGTTGCACAGTCCTTAGAGCAAGAACTTAATTTCAGAATAAATAATATTGTAAATAAGGTTAATAGCCCTTTCATTTTTTCCTTATTTAATCGCAATAAAACTAATTTCCACATTTACACTTTTAGGTAAACAAGAAACCTCTACTGTTTCTCTAGCTGGCGGGTTTGTAGGGAAGTATTTTCCATAAACTTCATTTACTCTCGAAAAACTATCCATACTACTTAAAAAAATAGAACATTTCACGATGTTCTCGAAAGTCATCATAGCTTCCTCTAGAACCGCTTTAATGTTTTGCATTACTTGCTCTGTTTCAATTTCGATAGAAGACATTTCTAATTCTCCAGTTGCTGGGTTAATTGCAATTTGACCACTAGCGAATAGTGTATTTCCTGCTAAAACAGCTTGACTGTAAGGTCCAATTGGAGCAGGTGCATTTTTTGAGTTGATTGTTGTTTTCATATAAGTGTTTGTTTTATAATATAGGTAGCTGAAAATCTCGGAGTTACCTAACTCCGCTATCGTACCACGTTCTTCTTCTTTGAAGTTTTAAGTCTTGAAGGAGTGATGATTTGACATTTATTTGGATATTATAACTCTTCATGAACCCAAAAGGAATCCAGTTGAAACTAGCTTCCCAGCAGTGTAAGTTTCTCGTAATATTAATAGATGAGTAACTAAATTGTTTTCTTGTAAAATCATAATTAGTTCCAAATTCGATTTTCCAATTCTCAGAAAGGCTTAAATCACCATTGATACTTATGGTTTGCATGAGAATTATAGTGTCTGTGCCTTCAGAAATTAACCTATTTCTATCAATTTTATAATTAAAAGCAATTGTCCATGGAACACTAAAATCTAAATAGGCATCTGGATTAATATTGATCATGTCCAAATCTGTTTCTGTTCCTTTTTTGCTTGTGTAGGCGCCTTTATGTCCTTTTTTACTTTTAAACCTTATGTTTAGAGCAAGGTTTACATTTTTGACTGTTCCCAATTTTCCGTTGACATTGTATTGGTAAACATTATGTTTAACTCCATTGATATAATCGTAAGGATCTATATTTCCTCCAAACCGTAAGCTTAAATTCTTGTATAGAGTAGTTCTTCCAGACATACGAATGTTGTCAAGTTTTAGCGAGTCTTTGTTGAAATCATAAGATGAGTTGAATGTAATGTTTTCTAATATTTTAAATCTATTGAATGGATTTTTCCCCGTTGTATCGTTCAAGTTTTTTTGCTTCATTTCAATCGCGTTAATTAAATTAAAACTAATTCGATTCGACGACCCTGTTGAAGGTCTTCCGAAAATACCATTTTGAAAAGGAGAGTATTCTATTTCTTCTGTCGGAGAAATGGTGTCTATCTGATAATTATTCATGTAGTTAATGTCTGGGCGATAAGAATAATTGACATTTGGAGTTATGGTGTGTCTGAATTTAGTTTCTTTCACACCCGTTAAGAAATTTGCAAAACGGTAAAAAGCATAGACTTTTGTTGTTAAGCTAGCATTAAAGCTATGCCAATATGGAGCTGAAAATTTTTGAATTGTATCAGAATTTTCCTTTACCAGTAATGGGTCCCATTTTTTCTGAATTTGGTCCATATAAAACAAAGATGTCAATTGATAAGAAGGATTAAAGGTAACCGTTTTATTAAGGAACTTGAAAGATGTTGATGCACTAACATTATGTCGCATTCCATTACGTATACTGTCTGGGAAGGTGCTGAGGTTGTTTAGGCTTACATCAGTATCTTTCATTGAAAGCTCGTTTTTTAATGTTGTATTGTAGTTCAATCCTATTTTATTTAATTCTTTTTTTAATCCACTTTCAATTGCATTTTTGGAGTTAATAAATTTAAAAGGATAAAACCGATTTATATTGTAGGTTACTTCGGGTAGTGTGAAAGTAATATTGTGCGTGCTGTTATTTTGATTGTGTCTTGCGTTAATAGATAAATTGGATGGAATTTTTCCTTTGAATAAGTTCACTTTACTTCCCCATGAAATATTTGAATTGAAATTATTAGACAGGTAATCGTTCGGGTTAACATTATTAAAGTCATTTTGAAAATTCGTGGACGTACCCGCATTTATTGATGCGCTAAACGTTTTACCTGGTTTGGATTTTACATCTTGATTATGAGTCCATCGTATAAAAAATTCCGTGGTTTTAGAAAAGTCAATAAATTCAGGGTCACCTTGGCGTATTTCCCTAAAACTTAGGTTGAAGTTTCCATTGTATTTGTATTTGTTTTTATAAGTTGTGATGTTCTTTAGGCCCCAACTTCCTTTGGAATAAATATCTCCAAGTATTTGCGTTGCTACTTTGTCATTTTTGAATTTATGATAATAACCACCACCTAGCAAATAAAAACCAAGAGTAGACTCCCCGTAGGTTGGGATTACAATTCCATTTGCTCCTTTTGTTTTGTTTGGGAAATAGCCAAAGGGCAATCCAAGTGGGGTAGGGACATCTGCGATAAAAAGATTTACTGGGCCTGATATAATTTTATCATTAGGTTTTATTATGGCTTTTCTCAGTTTAAAATAATAATGTGGATGGTCTAAGTCACATGTTGTATAGAGCGCAGTATCAATATGAATGTTACCATTCCCTTGTCTTTTGACTTTAATGCCATGGATATAGCTTTCGCCTTCTTGCAGCTTAACTTGATAGGTTATTCCTCTCTTGGATTCAAAGTTAAATCGTAAACTATCTGCTTCAGTTTTAGTGTCTCCATCTGTTAATTCTGGCACACCAACTTTGTTTCCAAGGGAATCAATACATAGTCTTGCGAATACTTCTTTTGTGTCAAAATCAAATTCAATGTAACATGCATCGAGTATTATTTCATCATAATCTATATGTGCTTCATTATAAAGGCGTGCTTTTTGATTAGGCATGTCCATTACTATCGAATCCTTAGAATTATAAGATAGCCGAGATTCAAGTTCGCTTTCAAGTTGAATAGTAGAATCTTTTTGAGGTTGAGCAAAGGAATTGGTGGGGTTGATTGTTAACAATGCACCGATAATAATTAACCGCATAGCACAAACAATCATAGGTAGTTTGAAGCTACATTTGAAGTTGGTGTTTTGTATTGTTTTGAATGCGTACAAAATAAAAATAATGGATAAAACGAACTTATTAAATAATTCTTATGCGAAGAAACGTATTTTTTTGACGTTTCTTATTAGTATCGCTCTGCTGTTTTCAAATACTGTCTATTCACAAACAGGTTTAGGAATAAAAACGGTAGTTATTGATGCTGGTCATGGCGGTAAAGATCCCGGAGCTGTTGCTAAAACCAAATTACAAGAAAAGGATGTGGTGTTAGATGTAAGCCTGCAGTTAGGGGAGTTAATAAGCGCAAGGTTTCCAAAGGTAAAGGTGGTTTATACACGTTCAACCGATGTGTTCGTTGGATTGAGTAAAAGAGCGAAAATAGCGAATGATGCTGGTGCTGATTTATTTATTTCAATTCATTCAAATGCGGCGGGAAATACATCAGCAAAAGGTTTTGAGTCATTTGTCTTAGGGCTGCACAAATCGGAAGCAGCTTTGGAAGTAGCTAAATGGGAAAACTCTTCTATTTTAATGGAGGAGGATCATGAACAAAAATATGAAAGTTTCGATCCAAACGATCCAGATGCTTACATAGCACTTTCACTCCGTCAAAATGCTTTTTTAGATCAGAGTCTAAAATTGGCACATCTTTTCCAGAAAAATTGCGTAGGAGATTTAAAAAGACCTGATAGAGGGGTGAAACAAGCAGGTTTTTTGGTCTTATATAAAACAACGATGCCTTCAGTATTGGTTGAACTTGGTTTTTTATCTAATATAGAAGAGGAAAAGTTTTTAGCGAGTAAAAAAGGTAGGAGTTCAATGGCAAAAGAGTTATTTGATGCATTTGAGACCTACAAAGAACAAAATGATAAGGTTGATGGAACGCTTAAATCGGGTTCGGAAGAACAAGAAAGAGCTTTTGATACAAAGAAGAATGACAAAGTAGATGTTCCTACAGGTAATCAAAGTATTGTGTTTAGAGTTCAAATAGCCACCTCTAAAATTAAACTTGAATTAAAGTCATTTAATTTTAAAGGAATGAAAGATGTAGATAGAATTGAAAGTGGTAACAAGTATAAATATATTGTTGGAAAATATAGTTCAATTGAAGAGGCAAAAAGCAGACAGAAGGAAGTACGGAAGATTGGTTACGAATCTGCCTTTGTAATTGCTTTTGAAAACGGAAAAAGAGTAGATTTGCAAAAAGCAATTGAAAAAAGTAAAATGTAGTTTTGCATTATGCCATATTCTGTACTATTTTTAAATAAAAACGGGAATATGAAAATTGGTTAATATGAAAATAAGAAAAGAATTTATTGTTGGTGTTGTTGCTGCAATTGCAATTTCAGGATTAATTTTAGGATTTTTCTTTCTAAAAGGAGAAATTTTATGGAATAATACGCAATCATACTATGCCATTTTCCCTAAGGCTGATGGGTTAACAACTAGTAGTAAGGTTTCATTAAATGGGGTTAGTGTTGGTTCAGTCTCCGAAGTTGGTATATATCCAGAAAATCCAGCTGAGGTTCTTGTTCGGTTTGAAATTAAAGATACATTAGTGAGAATTCCATTAGGTTCTATAGCAAAACTAGAAGCTGATTTATTGGGGACGGGATTTATAACATTGGACTATAAAGTTGGAGAAACTACTTTTCATGATGTTGGAGATACCCTTTCTGTTGGCGTACAGGAAAGCTTGCAAGGCGAAATTGATAAAAGAATTCAGCCCTTAATGATTAAAATGAATCAATTGGTTGGAACTGCAGATACGGCGATAACAGTAATTCAATCTATTTTTAGTAATAATACGGATAATTTAAATGAGTCATTCGATGGGCTGCAAAGAACAATTGAAAACTTTGAAAGTATTTCAAACGAACTTGATTCTTTGATGATAACTATGTCAGCGAGTAGATATAAGATTAGTTCGATACTTACGAATATGAATTCGATAACTGGAAACCTCAAAGAAAGTAATGAGAAAATCACTTCTATCCTTGCCAATGTCAACGATATTACGGACACAATTAAGGAAATGGAATTAATTGGTGTGGTTAATGATGCAAGAACTGCTTTGCTTGGCGTAAATATACTGTTAGATGAAATTCAGAATGGTGATGGAACCTTAACCAAGTTGATGCAGGATTCTGTATTATATGAGAATATGAACATTATGGTTGAGGAAGCCGGAAGATTGGTAGAAAATATTCAAGAACATCCAAATAGATACCTTCAGTTTGCGATATTTGGAGGCAAAGACAAAGGGTTCTTGAGCTCTAAGGATGAAAAAATAGTAAAGAAGTGGGTTAAAGACACGCTTAGAGAGAGAATGGATAAATAAATTAGCATGGTAGCAAGTATTGTTTTTATTGTATTAATTGTTGTTGGAACTGCATTTTTTGGAATGAATGTAATGCGCATTCGAAAGAATATATTATTGGGAAGAGACCTTAATCGGACAGATAAAAAAGGAGAGCGGTGGAAAACAATGATATTGGTTGCTTTGGGGCAAAAAAAGATGTTTCAAAGACCAATTCCAGCGTTATTGCATTTTGGGATTTACGCAGCCTTTATGGTAACTCAGATCGAGTTGGTTGAAATTTTTGTAGATGGAATTACAGGAACACATAGAGTCTTTATGGATGCATTAGGAGGGTTTTATACTTTTCTAATTAGTTTTATTGAAATCTTATCGGTACTTGCATTAATTGCAACATTTGCTTTTTTAGCTAGAAGAAATTTATTGAAAATTCCAAGATTCCACATGAGCGAAATGACAGGGTGGCCAAAGTTAGATGGTAACATCATTCTTTATATGGAGATTGTGTTAGTGCTCTGTATTCTTACCATGAATGGTGCCGATGAAGCATTATACAATGCAGGGAACTCTCATGCTTTAGCAGCTTCAGGTTCTTATGGTTTTTCTGTTTCTAGTATCATTGGTCCAGCCATTTTTGGAGGAATGGATGTAGGAAGCTTGGAGCTATTAGAACGAATAGGTTGGTGGGGTCACATCATAATGGTATTTACTTTTTTGAATTATTTGCCAATTTCAAAGCATTTCCACGTATTACTGGCGTTTCCAAATGTGTATTATTCAAATTTGAAAAATAAAGGACAGTTCACAAACATGGATTCTGTAAAGAAAGAAGTTGAGATGATGTTCGATCCCAATGCAGATCCGTATGCAGCTCCAGCAGAGCCCGTTGGTGAACCAGAAAGATTTGGAGCAAAGGATGTAACTGACCTAACATGGAAGAGTTTGATGGATGCCTACACTTGTACGGAATGTGGAAGATGTTCGTCCATGTGCCCTGCAAGCCAAACAGGCAAGAAGCTTTCTCCGCGTAAAATAATAATGGATACTAGAGATCGATTAGAAGAGGTTGGTAAAAATATTCGGAAACATGGTAAAGATCATGATGATGGTAAATCGTTGTTAGGTGATTATATAACGGAAGAAGAATTATGGGCATGTACGTCATGTAATGCATGTGTGCAAGCTTGTCCAGTTAATATAGACCCTTTAACTATTATTATTGATTTAAGAAGATATTTGGTGATGGAGGAATCAAAAGTTCCTTCAGAATTAGCTACAATGCTAACAAATATTGAGAATAATGGAGCTCCATGGCAATTCTCTCCGATGGATAGATTGAAGTGGGCTGATGAAGATTAACGTATTAAGAAATTGTATAAAGTAGCATGTGATTTTCAAGATACATAATACTTTATACTTCATACAATATTAAAAATGAGCGAAAAAATTAAAGTACCTACAGTAGCTGAAATGATGGCAGCGGGAGAGGTTCCAGATATTTTATTTTGGGTAGGTTGCGCAGGTAGTTTTGACGATAGAGCAAAAAAAATTACCAAAGCTGTAATAAAAATATTGCATAACTGTAATATAAAATTTGCTGTTTTAGGAACTGAAGAATCTTGTACGGGAGATCCAGCAAAAAGAGCGGGAAATGAATTTGCTTTTATGATGTCTGCCATGCAAAACATTCAAGTACTGAATGGTTATGAGATTAAAAAAATTGTAACTGCTTGTCCGCACTGTTTCAATACAATTAAGAACGAGTATCCAGAGCTAGGAGGTAAGTATGAAGTAATTCATCACACACAGCTGATAAATGGGTTAATGAAGGAAGGGAAACTTTCTGTTTCAGGTGGCGATTTTAAAGGAAAGAAAATTACTTTCCATGACCCTTGTTATTTAGGAAGAGCGAATGATGTTTATGAAGCGCCAAGAGAAGTGTTGCAAAAGCTAGATGCGGAATTGGTTGAAATGAAAAACTGCAAAGCAAAAGGTTTGTGTTGCGGAGCGGGAGGAGCTCAGATGTTTAAGGAGGCAGAGAAAGGAGATAAAGAAGTTAACGTTAAGCGTACAGAAGATGTGTTGGAAACAAAGTCAAATATTGTAGCAACTGGTTGTCCGTTTTGCAATACAATGATGACAGATGGAATTAAGCACTTCAATAAGGAAGAAGATGTTGAAGTACTCGATGTTGCTGAAATGATTGCTAACGCAATGGATTTATAATATGAAAGTAGAATTAGACTCACAGCCGGATAATGCCAAAGTTTGGGTTTATCAATCTAGTTTAGAATTGAAGGATAATGACTTGGTACAAATTAAAGAAGTTGGTGATTTTTTCTTAGGTCAATGGGAGAGTCATAACTTGCCGGTTAATGGTTCCATAGATGTTTACGAAAATCGTTTTATCGTTATTTCAGCATTTAGTGATGAAGACGCTATGTGTGGTAGAGCACAGGATTCTCAAATGCGATTGATTAAAGAGTTAGAGGATGTAATTGAAGGCAAACTAACAGATAGAATGTTAGTTTTTTACCAAGAAGAAAATGAATTAAAGTCATTTCATTTTTCTGAATTAGAACAATTATTGTCAGATAATAAAATAACAAGCGAAACTGTTGTGTTTAATAGTTTGGTAGCCACTAAACAGGAATTTACAAATTCCTGGAAAGTGGCTATAAAAAACACTTGGTTAAACCAGTTTTTGTAAAAAATTAGAATCTATCTATGTTTTTAGAGAAAAGACGCTAAACTTATAGTGGTTTAGTGTCTTACTTCAATAAATCTTCTCTAGATTTAGGTCGGTCGCTTATTTTCCAAATAAAGCCTTCTAGTTTTTTATCTTCGTTTGATAAGCTTGAAATAGGGGACATGCTAGAAGAGGGGTCGGTTATAAATTTTATCGTTTGGATTTGACTACTGTCTAATTTAATTTTTATGTTGGTGCAAATAGACCTGTTCATATCTGTTAAAGGTTCCCCTTCATTTCCTAGGAAGTAAATCGTCTCACCATTCCCTTTTACAAAAATTTGATCCAGTTGATTGTCTTTAAAATAACCTGTTATGGTTTTACCTTTTATTTGGTTGTAGTTGCTTGTGTCAACTTCGGATACTATTAGCGCATCGTAATTAATGAAGAGATTACTAATTTTCCCTCCGCTAGTTTTAAGCGTTATTGTCTCACCTGTAAGCTGGTTTTCATCAGACCAAATAATTGGGTCAATAAACAAGTGCATTAATGAATCTTGTTCATTGTATGCAATTGAATCACATCTAGCCTGAAGGTCTTTTTTGAATAATGCAACGTTATGAAAGCCTCTGAAAGATTGACTTTGAGTTGCAGAATCAATTTTAAATGTCAATGTATCTGCATGCAAGTATAGGGTATCCAAATTTTCTATTTGCGTAAAAATTGCATTACCTGTGACTAATGAAGAATCATTTTTTTCATCATGTATAGCTATATCGCCATTTATGATTACGTTATTAATTGTATCTGTAATTTGCACATTTCCATAAGCTTCTCCAATTCCAATATTTCGATCGTAATAAATACTATCCCCTTCTAGTTTTTGTTCTTTAGAAATGATATACGTATTGCTCCAAAATGAAGAGATTTCATTTTGTGTATCATACCATCCATGCTCACAATAAATAAGATTCTCATCAGAACGAATGAATGTAGGTCCATGAAAATAAGAGACTTCCATAACAGTGTTATAGGTGAGTGTGTCAGATTCTATCGTGTATTCAGGATTTATTAGACGGACACTGTCCTTAAAAAACAGCGTTTCTGTCTTACTGTTGTATGTTCCAGTTTTGCTAGAAAGTTTGTTATTATTCTCAGTGCTTACTATTGTTCCTCCGGAATGATAGGTAGCAACTCCAGAATTCAAATCGTAATTCAATATGTTTGTCGTTAATTTTAAATCTTTCTCTTTGAAAAAGATATTACCCCTTAGCTTAGCGAGTTTTTCATCACCTAAATAGAATAGTGAATCACCTGTTATTGAGACAGTATCTCCTTGATTAACTTTAATGTTTCCATAAGCCTCTAACGAATTATTCTGCTGAAAAATAAGTGCGCTATCGCAATACATTAAAGCTCCATCGTGTTCGAAAATTACATTTCCCTGCAGTACTTGAGCATCAGATACTCTATCATCTCTGTATAGTCTATCTGCTTGTTTGATGATTACCTGTGTTTTGCTGCTTTCATTTTGAGCGGCAAGATTACCAATGGTAAACAGAATTAATGCTATGTGAAGAGTATATTTCAATGTTATTTAAAGTCGAAAAACGTTGAATCCTTTTCTTTAGTGTACAAAGTTACAATTTTTGGTGTATTCGATAAGAGCTGTAAAGGGCAATAAAAAAGGCTCTGAAGTTTTTCAGAGCCTTTTTTTATGAAATTTGTGTATGACTTTAAGCCATTACTTTGTTTCTTTGAATTGTTTGACTTCTATCAGGTCCTACAGATACAATAGAGATTGGCGTTTCTAATTCTGCTTCTAAATAAGCAATGTAATCCACTAATTCTTTAGGGAACTCAGATTCACTTGTGATTTTGGTAGTGTCAACGTTCCACCCTTTTTTCTCAATATAAACAGGTTCAACACTATCATCAATATTGTATGGGAAATAATCTATTTTATTTCCGTTGTGAATATAATGCGTACAAACTTTAATAGATTTAAAAGAGTCTAATACGTCTCCTTTCATCATTGATAATTCGGTAACTCCGTTAATCATGATCGCGTATTTTAATGCAGGCAGGTCAATCCATCCACATCTTCTTTCTCTGCCAGTTGTAGCGCCAAATTCAAATCCAAGTTTTCTAATTCTTTCTCCAGTTTCATTGTCTTCTTCACTTGGAAATGGTCCACTTCCAACTCTCGTACAATAAGCTTTAAAAATACCTACAATACGGTCAATTTTATTTGGAGCAATTCCTAATCCAGTGCATGTTCCAGCGGTTATTGTGTTTGAAGAAGTAACAAAAGGGTAGGTTCCGAAATCAACATCAAGCATCGTTCCTTGTGCACCTTCAGCCAAAATATTTTTTCCAGCTTTGATGGCGTTATTTAAGTAATGCTCGCTATCAATAGCGGTTAATCCTTTTATTGTTTCTATTCCTTGGTGAAATGCAACTTCCATTTCATCTAGACTGTAGTCCATGTCATAAAAATTAAGCAGGTTTTTGTGCTTGTTGACAAGGTTTAAATATTTTTCTTGAAAATCTGCTTCAAAGATATCTCCAATTCTTAAACCGTTACGACCTGTTTTGTCCATGTAGGTTGGTCCAATTCCTTTCAAAGTTGATCCGATTTTAGCCTTTCCTTTGGCCATTTCAGATGCTTTGTCAAGTAATTTATGCGATGGAAGAATCAAGTGCGCTTTTTTAGAAATAAGCATTTGTTCTTTAACATCAACACCCATTTTTAAAAGCTTGTCAATCTCTATTTTTAAAATAACAGGATCAATAACAACTCCGTTCCCAACAACGTTTTTTACCCCCTTGTGGAATATTCCAGATGGAATGGTATGTAATACGTGTTTAATCCCTTCAAATTCAAGTGTGTGTCCAGCATTTGGTCCACCTTGAAAGCGAGCAATTATATCGTATTCTGGAGTAAGGACATCAACTATTTTTCCTTTTCCTTCGTCTCCCCATTGAAGACCTAAAAGTACATCTACCGCCATTTAAATTTTATTATAATGAGTTAGTTAAAATTTCATTTGCTTTATCAACACTATCTTTAATAGTGAACACAGTGTTGAGTTTAGAAATAAGTAATAAATTTTTTATTTTTTCAGGAACATTTACAATCACAGCATCTCCTCCCATATTCCTCGCCTTTGTAAGCAGTTGAATAAAGCAATTCAAACCATTACTATTAATGTATTCTAAATTTTCTATGTCTAAAACAATCTTATTAATTTTATCCGAAAGAGTGTTTTCCACTTCCGATATAAGTCTGCTGGTTTGCTCATTGTCAAGAATTCTCCCACTTAATTTTAAAAGTATAATTGAGTTTTCCTCGGTTATTGTAAATGAGAACTTATCCATTTCAATTTGATTATTTACGTTTACCATAAAAATAAAGAGAGTGGTTTTCAATTTCAATATCGAAAACATCTTCCAAAGTTTGTTTAATTTGTTGAATCCTTGGATCGCAAAACTCTATTACTTCGTCATTTTCTAAAATGATGTGGTCATGTTGTTTAAACTCATAAGCCTTTTCGAAGTGGGAAATGTTTTTTCCAAATTGATGTTTTCTTACTAAGCTACAATTTAGAAGAAGTTCCATTGTATTATATAGTGTGGCTCGGCTAACTCTATAATTTTTGTTTTTCATATTGACATAAAGAGCTTCTATATCAAAGTGACCAGCAAAGTCATAAATTTCAGTTAGTATCGCAAATCGTTCGGGAGTTTTCCTGTGTCCTTTTTCTTCTAAGTAATCGCAAAAAATTGCTTCTACTTTTTCCTGAACAGTTAATGTTACTTCTACTTCTTTCATTTACGAAAAAATTGATTTATCAATCAAGCAGTAAAGATAGGTTATCGAAGGAGATGTAACGTGTTTTTTATTTTAAAAGATATTAAGAAAATAAAGCGTTTTACACATTTTTCTTTCCTTTTATCGTTATTGAAGCTTTTTTTTTAGAAAAGTGCGGCAATCTCATAGCTTTATAGGTGGAATGGCTTCAGGTTTCAGCTTCGTAATCACGCTATGTTTAAAACGGAAGGTTATTCTTCGGTGGCATCAATTCTTTCAATGGTGTTAACTCCTTCGATGTTTTTAAGGACTTTTATTAATTCTGTTAAATGATTGATATCACTAATGTAGAGCATTACTTTTCCTTCGAAAATACCGTCGTTTGAATCAAAACTAACAGCTTTCATGTTTACCCCTTTTTCACTAGAGATAATGGATGTAACTTGATTAACAAGACCAATGTCGTCTATGCCAGTAAACCTTATGCCAGTTAAAAAATCTGCTAATTCTTTACTTTTCCATCTAGCATTAATTACACGATAAGCATAATTCGCTCGCATCTGCTTAGCATTTGGGCAGTTATTACGATGTATTTTGATTCCATCACTAATTGTTACGAAACCGAACACATTGTCGCCAGGAATGGGATTACAACAAGGGGAAAGTGTATAGTCCATTTGTCCAATGTTCTCTCCAATTATTAATTCCTCTTTCTTTCCAGCTACCTTTTTATATAACGCTTCGAATGACTCTTTAATTGTTTTGGTGATCGAGCCATGTTTAAGATTCCCTCCTTTAATAACAAGTGGTTTAATCTTTTTTAGGTCCAGTTTTCCCAACGCAATTTGAACGTACATTTCTGTGTGTTCAACTAGCTCATAAAGCTTTAATAATTCTTTAATGTTTGGTTCTGTAAAATGTACCTTTAAACTGTTCAGTTTTCGCGTTAGAATTTCCTTACCATCATTGGCAATTTTTTTCCTTTCGTCTTTTAAAGAAGATTTGATTTTTGCTTTCGCTTTTGATGTTACTACATAGTTCAACCAATCCTCCTTAGGTGTTTGGGTTTTAGATGTAATTATTTCAATTTGATCTCCACTTTTAAGTTTGTGACTAAGTGGAACTAACTTATGATTGACTTTGGCACCAATACATTTAGAGCCTACTTCCGTATGTATTTCAAAAGCAAAATCAAGCGCTGTTGCATTTAGAGGAAGTGTTTTTAAATCTCCGTTAGGCGTAAAAATAAAAATCTCTTTCGTATATAGATTTAATTTGAAATCATCCACAAAATCTAAAGCATCACCATCTTTATTTTCGATAAGATCACGAACTTGGCTTATCCATTTGTCAAATCCGCTTGTTTTGTCGTTTTCTTCTTTGTACTTCCAATGTGCTGCAAAACCTTTTTCAGCAATTTCGTCCATTCGTTTGGTCCGAATTTGAATTTCTACCCATTTTCCAGTTGGACTCATTACAGTAGTGTGCAACGATTCGTAGCCATTTTGTTTTGGGTGTGATATCCAATCTCTTAATCTTTCAGGGTTTGGTTTGTAATTATCGGTTACTATCGAGTAAGCTTTCCAACATTCAGCTTTTTCATTTTCGACTTCTGCATCAATGATTATTCTGACAGCGAAAACGTCAAATATTTCCTCAAATTGGACTTCTTTTTTATGAATTTTATTCCAAATGGAATGAATAGATTTTGGACGACCTTTAATTGTGTAATTAAGCCCTTGTGCGTTCAATTCTTTTTTTATGGGTCCACAAAATTTTTGAATAAACCGTTCGCGAACTTCCTTTGTTTTATCTAGTTTCGCTTCAATCTCTTCGTATTCTTCTGAATGTGTGTATTTCAATGAAAGATCATCCAAAGCAGATTTAATACCATTTAATCCAAGTCTGTGCGCTAGTGGTGCATAAATAAAAGAAGTCTCGGAGGCAATTTTCAACTTTTTATCTTCACGCATCGATCCAAGAGTCCTCATGTTGTGTAGTCGATCTGCCAGTTTTATTAAAATAACTCTTAAATCTTCAGGAATGGTAAGAAGCATCTTTCTGAAGTTCTCTGCCTGAGCAGATTTACTCAAATCAAAAGCTCCGGAAAGTTTTGTTAAACCATCAATAATTTCCCGACACTTTATACCGAACATCGATTCAATGTCGTCCAAGGTAATATCCGTATCTTCAACAGTGTCATGCAATAAAGCACACGCAATAGAAGTGGCACCTAAACCTAATTCTTCTGCACAAATTCTTGCTACAGCTATCGGATGAAAGATGTAAGGTTCACCTGATTTTCGTCGCATTTCTTTATGTGCTTCCACTGCAACGTCGAATGCTTTACGAATAAATTGTGTGTCTTTTTTTGTTCGTTCAACTTTCATTGAACGTAATAAACCTCTATATGCGTTTAGAATCTCTTTCCTTTCTTTCTCTTCGTCAATTTGCATAGCTGGTTTAGTTTTCAGGTTTATTTTGCAGGTAATACTTTAGTTGAAACTTCTCCAAATCCAACACGAATACCCTCTTTTTCAGAGTAACCTCTCATAATTACAGTGTCATTGTCGTTGATAAATTTTCTTTCAGAACCATCGGGCATTGGAAATGGTTTTGTTCCCTTCCAAGATATTTCTAACATAGAACCATACATCCCTTCTTTTGGGCCACTAATCGTACCAGAACCGTAACAATCTCCATTGTTAATGTCACAACCATTAACTGTGTGATGCGCCAATTGTTGGTTCATGTTCCAGTACATGTATTTGTAATTAGATTTTCCAACAGAAACTTCTTCACCACCTTCTGGCTGAATTAAAACTTCTAGGTTTATATCAATGTGTTTGTCACCCTCATATTCTAAGTAGGGCAAAACTTTAGGGTCTTGAACTGGGCCAGCAGTTCTGAATGGTTCTAAAGCATCTAAGGTCACAATCCATGGTGATAATGACGAGGCAAAGTTCTTGCCTAAAAAAGGTCCTAAGGGCACATATTCCCATCCTTGAATATCTCTTGCGCTCCAATCGTTAAACAATGCCATCCCGAAAATATAATCATCTGCTTCTTCTGTAGATATTGAATCACCAAGAGGTTTTGCATCAAAAGTGATAAATGCAGTTTCTAGTTCGAAATCTAGTAAATTACTATTGCCGAATACAGGAATTTCTGCTGTAGGCGGTTTCTTTTGTCCTTTTGGTCTATGTATAGGAGTTTCTGAAACAATAATAGAGCTTGATCTACCGTGATATCCAACTGGAATGTGTTTCCAGTTAGGTAGCAATGCATTGTTCGGATCTCTAAAAAGACAACCAACGTTATAAGCATGTTGTTCTGAAGAGTAAAAATCGGTGTAATCACCTATTTTTACCGGAAGATACATCTTAGCATCTGATTGGTTGAATAAGATTTGGTTCAACTCTTCCGCATTCTGCTGTAAATCTTGATTCGTCTCATCCAGTAATTCAGAAATTCTATTTCTCAATTGACGAACAGCCATTTTTCCATGCTGCATCATTTTATTTAGAAAATTATAATCAAAGTCTTCTAATTTAAAAGGGGTATCGTTTAAGTATCCTAATTCAAAAAGGTTTTTTAAATCAAGAATTTGTTCTCCAATAGCAACACCAACTCTTGGTGAATCTGTTAAAACAGAAAAAACTCCAAAAGGAAGGTTTTGAATTGTGAAGTCACTCTTTACAGGTACACTTACCCATGACTTCAAATTTGGATTATTGGCTTTTATCATTTGTTATTAGTATTAAAATTTAAATATTGGAAGAGGACTCATTAATGCATTTACTTCTTTTTTAACTTCCTCAATTATAGCATCGTTTTCGTAGTTTTCAATTACTCTATCAACTAATTCAACAATTATTTCTATTTCTTCTGTGTTAACGCCTCTTGTGGTAATAGCAGGAGTTCCTACTCTAATTCCGCTTGTTACAAATGGAGATTCGGTATCAAATGGAACCATATTTTTATTAACCGTAATATCTGCTTTTACTAAAGCATTTTCAGCATCTTTTCCTGTAATATTTTTTGATCTTAAATCAATTAACATAGAATGGTTATCTGTTCCTCCAGATATAACTTTATAACCTCTTTTTACAAAGGCATCAGCCATAGTTTGTGCATTTAAAATGACTTGCTTCCCGTAAGCTTTAAAATTATCCGAAAGCGCTTCTCCAAATGCAATTGCTTTAGCCGCAATAACATGCTCTAGTGGTCCACCTTGTGAACCTGGGAAAACAGCAGAGTCTAACAATCCAGACATCTTCCTTAGATTTCCATTTTTCCATTTTATACCAAACGGGTTTTCGAAATCTTTTCCCATCATAATAACTCCACCTCTGGGACCTCTCAATGTTTTGTGAGTAGTGGTGGTTACGATATGGCAATGCGGCATTGGGTCGTTTAATATTTTGGCAGCAATTAATCCAGCAGGATGTGAAATATCTGCCAATAATAAAGCACCGACTTTATCTGCTATTTCTCTAAAACGTTTGTAATCCCAATCTCTAGAATATGCGGATGCACCACATATAATTAACTTTGGTTGCTCTTCAATAGCTTTCGCTTCTATTTTATCATAATCAACAATACCTGTTTCTTTTTCTACACCGTAAAATGAAGGGACGTATAACTTTCCAGAAAAGTTAACCGAAGATCCATGCGTTAAATGACCACCATGAGATAAATCGAAACCTAAGATTTTGTCACCCGGGTTTAAACAGGCTAGCATAACAGCAGCATTTGCTTGCGACCCTGAATGCGGTTGGACATTTGCCCATGCGGCTCCAAACAATTCTTTTAATCTGTCTATTGCTAGTTGTTCAACTTTATCTACAACTTCACAACCTCCATAATAACGTTTGTTCGGAAGTCCTTCTGCGTATTTATTTGTAAGAATAGAACCTTGTGCTTCTGTAACGCTTTCGCTTACAAAATTTTCGGAAGCAATCAATTCGATTCCGTTGATTTGTCTTTTTTTTTCTTCTTCAATTAAATCGAAGATTTGAGTGTCTCTTTGCATTCTAATTAAATTTGAATACAAATTTAATTATTTGCTATTAACTCTTGCGTCACGGCGAACTTTTCTTTTCTTATGCTGTCAGTGCGAATTTTACTTTTTAGAAAAGCAAGGCAGTCTAATGGTTCAATGGCTGACTTTCCTTAAGGTTTTTTAATTTCCTTTTTTAAAGCTTAGATCCAATTTAAATGCTAACACCAGAAGTAATGTAGGTAAAGAAGATTGCAGAAAATGCATTAAGCCCAGCGAGATTAAATAAGTGTTCTCCTGCCAATTATAATCAGAAGAAATAAACCGTAATCCATAAATTATTAAAGCAGAAGAAAAGATAATTCCATAAAGAAATGTAGCGTATTTAATGATAATTTTCTTTTTGTATATAATGTAGGGAATAAGAATACTGAATATTAAAAAATAAACCATAAAAACCAATGTGAAAAGCCATTTTAGGTTAATTATTGAGGTGATTGATTTTCCTTCAAGTAATTTTTCCATCCAAGAGTCAGCATAGTTTTCTACCGTAGGTAATCCGTCTGAACTAAAGAAACTTAAATAATGGATTTGATATTGTAAGTTTTTAAAAACATAATCCCGAATAAAGTCAGAATAAAACAAAAAGGCTACTAACGAAATAAGTATAAATATTTTTAGTGTTTTATCCATTTCAAATATATCGTCAATTGCTATGTTGCTTAAGGTTTCACTTTCGAAATGACGTTAAGTCTTTTAGATTTCCTCCTTTGTTTTTACTATTCCCGATAATTTTTGAACCCACCAATACCACAGAAGGAAAATAAGTCCATAAATAATTACTTGAAAAGAAATGTTGTGGTTAAAGTCTAAAGCTTTTGGGTTTTCAGCAGAAATAATAGTAAGTAAGGCTATTCGAATAGCATTTGCCGTATGAACGATAAATATTCCTAGTGGAATAAACCAAAGTTTCTTTTTCCATGAACCAGGAAATGCAAGTATGAATAATGTAAACAGTCCAAATATTTTAACCCCGTTACATGGTTCTCCAATCCAAACACCATGATTATGGTAAACCCCTTTTACAGATGTAATTACTAATCCAGTCGATGCATCTAAAGTTGGTTCATAACCATATATGCTTACAAACATATTTGCATATTCAGCTAAACGAATCGAAATACTTGTTTGAATATTGAAATGATTAGAGTCAGATGAAAAAAGTTGATCAAGCTTATATATGTTGTGGTAAAGGCTAAACCACAAAATGCCAAGCCCAGAGAAAATAATTATAAACTTAAAGAATGGATTTTCGAAATATCTTTTCACTACAAAAAAATTTTGAGAGAATTTATTTCTTTTTTAAAGTATCGTAAGCTTTTTTCCCTCCATAAGCTGCACCCATTGCAATTAAAAAACTAATCCCACCGTCAATAGGCACGCATGGAGGCGGCCAACAAGGAGGTGCTCCGCCAGCAGGTCCGCCAGGAGGTGCTCCACCAGCAGGTTGTCCGAGGGCAACGAAAACGACCATGATAAGCGATAGTGTCAAGAGTATTTTCATGTAATTCCGTATCATTAGAGTACAAATATAATTATTGATAGCAAAGAAACCCATTTTTTTTATGTTTTGAAAGAGATTTAATCTGCCAATATAGGGTACTCATTAATCATTCGAAAAAAGCTAGACCCACACTCTTTTTAAATATTGTGGAGATAAAAAACAATACTTTCATTAGCATAAATGACGAATTATATAGTTTTACCTTGAAAAGCAATGTTATATTTGTAGTTGAATTAGAATTTAATAGAGATAATTGAGTGACTCGTTACAAAATATAAAGGAAGAGAAACTGGTAAGTTTAGACGACTTAAAGTGGATTGGTAGTGCAATTGCAAAAGGTTGGTACTTGTTTATTTTAATGCCTATTATTGTTGGTGCTATTGGATTTTTCTATTCGTATCGGATTACACCAGAATATTCTGCTAAGATTCAAATCCTGCTTAAATCGAATGACGTTTATGACTACCAATCTTCTATACAGAAAAGTGTAGGGTATGCTCAATCGTATACAGATATTAGAACACAGCAACGAATTTTAAGCTCCTATGATTTAATTGAAAGAACACTTGCTAAGTTGGATTTCGATGTTTCGTATTATATCGTAGGTCGCGTTAATACAAAAGAGTTTTTTGAGAATATGCCTTTCCTTGTGGATATTGAGGTAATCAACAATGAGATTTATGAAATTCCAATTGAAATTAAAATAATTGATGAAGAAACTTTTGCATTGGAGTTTATGTTGAAAAAATCGAAGGTTATTCGACAGCACAAATTTAATGAAACTGCAATCACAAATGAGTACATTATTAAGGTAGAAAGCAGTGATCAGATAAATAAAGCTTCAATAGTTAATCTTGCTCATATTAATTATCGAATTAAAGCACATGCTAAAAGTTATTGGGTAAGTAGAATTATGTCAGGAATGACAATAAATAATTTAGAATATACAAGTATTTTGGATATTGTGTTAACAGATGAATTACCACAGCGAGCAAAAATGTTCTTGGATACATTAGCTATGGAGTATATTGATTATACGTTGACAAGTGAGTTTACAGTGAACCAAAACACCTTAGAATATATTAACAAACAACTGAATGAGGTTGTTGATGTATTAGATTCTATCGAATTGGAAGTGGATAGTGTTCGAGAGGATAAGGGGATTTTAGATTTGACGAAAGAATCTTCAGCGTATTTTTCTGAAATGGTAGCTGCTGAATCTACTCTTAAGGGGTTGCAACTTGACGTACAATCGATGGATAATTTAAAGAATTATATTATTAACACTAAGGAAGATAATCTTTTACCTCCTTCCTTTTATGTGCTAAAAAACGACGTTTATTTAGCTAAAGCGTTGAGTGAATTTTATGAAGGACAGTTGACAAAAATTAATTTGAAATACGATGTGACAGAAGGACATATGGGGTTGGCTAAATTGAATGAAAAAATGAACCTCCAAAGAAAAGATATTTTAATATATATTGAAAATACGAGGATAGCCATACAAGAAAAGATTACCGAAGTAAAAATTCAATTGGATTATTATGAAGGTTTGGTGAAGAAAATTCCGAAATCTCAAAGCGATATGTTATCCATTACGCGAAGAATGCAAGTAAACGAGAAACTGTATATGTATTTATTGGAGAAAAGAGCGAATACATATATTGCAAAATCGGGTATCGTACCGCAAACAAAGGTGATTGAAAAGGCGCGTGTTGGTGGTTTAGTCAGTAAAAATAAAGATTCTGTTTTAATGATGTTTGTGATCATTGGATTTGTGCTTGCAGGCGGTGTTGCCTTATTGAAATACCTATTGTATCACACTTTCGAAAACTCAAAAGAATTGGCTGAGAATACAAGGATTCCTTTGTTGGGAAGCCTTCCTTTTGTGGGAGAAGAAGAATTGAAGTCGGGTGTGCTCCAATCGTCTAAGTCTAATGTTATTGAGGCTTTAAGAGGTGTGCGAACCTCATTAAGCTATATGAATTTAGAAAGAGAATCAAAAGTATTTCTTATTACATCTATTCATCCAGGAGAAGGGAAAACATTTACTTCTAAGAACTTGGCTTCTATTTATGCACGATCGGGAAAGAAAGTTGTTTTAATTGACTTTGATTTGCATAAACCGAAAGTGCATAAGGTATTAAACTTGGATAACTTTAATGGAAGTTCTGTTTACTTATCGGGTAACACAGAAATAGAAAATATTATTCAAAAAGGTATCGAAGAAAATTTAGATGTAATCTCAAGTGGCCCAGTTCCACCTAACGCTTCCGAATTAATGCTGTCAAACCGTGTTGAAGAAATGTTTATTTATTTGAAGAAGCATTATGATTATATATTTATCGATACTCCACCGGTTGGTTATATTAGCGACGGTATTGTTTTATTGAAACATGTAGATGCTTCTGTATTTGTAATGAATACAAAAATGGCCAATCGAAAAGGGTTAAAGTACTTGGAAGAGATTGTCGAAAAAAGTCAATTAACCAATAAAGGTATCGTATTAAATGGTGTTCGTTTGAAACGCTGGAAATACTATTATGGGAAGTATGGATATGGATATGGATATGGATATGGATATGGATATGGATATGAACGAAAGCTCAAATAATTAGCACCAAAATCGAAAATTGGAATTAGCGAATGAAGGAGAAATGGGATGTAGATATTAAGCCTCAGAATAAACTTCTAGACCTTAATTTAAAGGATGTTTGGACATATAAAGATTTGTTGTTTTTATTTGTAAAACGTGATTTTATTGCGGAATACAAACAAACCATTTTAGGCCCAATTTGGTATTTAATTGAACCAATTGTTACTGCTTTAACATACTTCATTATCCTTCATAAGATGGGAGGGATGCCAACGGATGGTTTGCCACCTCTTTTATTTTATTTATCTGGATTAACTATTTGGAATTATTTTTCTACCTCGTTAATCAAGACTTCAGATACTTTTATTGCCAATTCCAATATATTTGGAAAAGTGTATTTTCCGCGACTGATAGTACCTTTGTCAATTATTATTTCTAACCTGATTAAGTTTGGTTTGCAATTTGGTTTATTAATATTTTTCGTTTTTTATTTTACCATTACTGGGGAGTTCAATTTTGAATGGGGATGGAGATTATTTTTACTCCCAATTCCAATTTTTTTAATGGCTGGAATGTCTTTAGGGTTTGGGTTATTAATTTCTTCGTTAACAACCAAGTATAGAGATTTAAAATTTGCAATGGCGTTTGGAATTCGTTTGTTTATGTATGCAAGTTCGGTAATATTATCTATTAATACTATGCCCCAATATTTTTATAATATTTTTAAATGGAACCCCATAGCAGGTATTGTTGAGTTGTTTAGAGCAATCCTATTAGGGGTAAATTCTATAGATGTGTTTTCAATAATATACAGTGTAGTATTTTTAATTATATTGGTTTTTGTTGGTGTAGTTGTTTTTGGTAAAACAGAGAAAAACTTTATGGACACAGTTTAATGAAAAAAGTTGCAATTAAAATAGAAAACTTATCGAAGCAATATCGACTGGGAGTGATTGGGACAGGCACTATTAGTCATGATTTAAATAGATGGTGGCAGAAGCTAATGGGAAAAGAAGATCCATTTCTTAAGGTAGGCGAGAGAAATGACAATACAATAAAGAGTGATTCAAAATTAGTTTGGGCGCTTCGTGATGTTAATTTTGAAATAAAAAAAGGAGAGGTAGTTGGGATAATTGGAAAGAATGGAGCGGGTAAATCTACGCTACTTAAAATTTTGTCAAAGGTAACAGGTCCCTCTACTGGGTCTATTAAAGCTAAAGGGAAGATTGCTGCTCTTCTAGAGGTAGGTACAGGGTTCCATCCTGAACTTACTGGAAGAGAAAATATATTTCTTAATGGAGCAATATTAGGAATGACCAAATCTGAAATAGGCTCAAAGTTGGAGGAGATTATAGAATTTGCAGGTGTTGAGAGATACATAGATACGCCAGTTAAAAGATACTCATCAGGAATGATGGTTCGATTAGGGTTTTCTGTTGCAGCGCATCTTGAACCTGATATTTTAATAGTGGATGAAGTATTAGCAGTGGGTGATGCTGAATTTCAAAAAAAGTGCATTGGGAAAATGAAGGACGTTGCTGGTAAAGGGAGAACAGTTATATTTGTCAGTCATAATATGGCTTCTATAAGAAACCTTTGTGACATCGGTATAGTTATGGATAAAGGTTCTGTTGTGTTTCAAGGTAAAGTGGAAGAAGCGATAAGTAAATACTTTGCAAATAATGATTTATTTTTTAATTCTGATGAAATTAAAAATGAAATACCGGATGATTTAAGCATTTATAGTACTGGTCAAGCAAAATTTATAAGAGCTTTTATGCGAAATGAAGATGCTGAAATAGTTTCAGAATTTGCATTTCGAGAAAGTATTGAAATTGAGTTGAATTTGGATGTTAAGGATAAAATAGAAAATGTTAATTGTGTACTAGGAATACTGTCAAAATTTGGTGAAACAATTGGTTTTGGTGTATCAAAAGGAGAGAAATACGATTTAATAACCTTTGATACAGGTTGTTATCAGCTGATATTTTCAGTTCCTATTGACTTGATGCCAGGTAATTATGCTCTGAAATTTGGAGTCAGCTTTTTTTATTCAGGAAGTTCAATTGATTATGTAGAATATTTTTACCCTTTTGAAGTTAAAAAAGAAACAAAAGATAAAAAATTTGAATACCCATGGTCTACTGTTCATGGATATGTAGAAATGATAAATGATTGGAAAATTAAAAAAATTGAAAAATAATGAATGATCTAAAAGATGCTAAAATTTTAGTAATTGGTGGAGCTGGGTTTATAGGGGGTTTTGTAATTGCAGAATTATTAAAACATCAAGTAGATGAAGTTGTTGTTTATGACAATTTTACACGCGGGAAAATGACAAACATAGAAGTTAGCTTAAAAGATGACAGATGTTCTATTTATCCTTTTGGTGGAGATGTTAGAGAAGTAGATATCTTAGATAAAGCTATAGAAGGTAAGGATTTTGTATTCCATTTAGCAGCAATGTGGTTATTGCATTGTAAAGATTTTCCTAGAACTGCTTTTGACGTTAACATTGCAGGTACATTTAATGTTCTGGAAGCGTGTGTTAAACATAATGTTAAGAAGTTAATATCTTCATCTTCTGCATCTGTTTATGGAGATGCTGTTCAAGTACCTATGACTGAAGATCACCCATTTAACAATAAGAATTTTTATGGAGCTACTAAGATTGCTGGAGAAGCAATGTGCACTGCATTTAATGATCGCTATGGATTAAAAGTTATTGGACTTAGGTATATGAACGTATATGGGCCTGGTCAAGATCAACATGCTGTTTATAGTGGAGTTGTTCCAATAATGTTAAATAAAATTGAAGCAAACGAAGCTCCTCAAATTAATGGGGATGGATCGCAAGCATATGATTTTGTTTATGTCGAAGATGTTGCTAAATCCAATATAGATGCCCTTTTGAGTGATGTTGAACTTGGATTTTATAATGTAGGAACGGAGATTCAAACATCAATTAAAGAGTTGTGTGACACTATTCTTAATTTGAAACAATCGAATTTAAAAGTAAAATACATACCTTATTCAGCTGATGATGCGCGTCAATTAGTTCAAAACAGAATTGGTTCAAGTAAAAAGGCAGCAGCAGAAATTAACTTTAAATACCAATTCTCTTTACAAGAAGGATTACAAAAATTGATAAATTGGAGAGTTTCCCAAGGAATTGATAAAGTTTAATAAATTAGAGTGTAATGGCAGATAATATTATTCGTAATATCCCAATCTCTTTACCAGTAACAGGTGAAGAAGAATGGCAAGCTACAAGGGAACCTTTAATGACAGGGTGGATTACTTCTGGACCAAAGGTTAGGGAATTTGAGCAATTATTTGCTGAAAAACATAAGGTAAAACACGCTTTCGCTGTTACAAGTGCCACTACTGCTTTACATCTGGCATTGGTAGCTTTAGGTGTAGGGAAAGGAGATGAAGTAATTGTGCCCGCTTTTACTTGGGTAGCATCTGCCAATGTGGTATTGTATTGTGGCGCGACTGTTGTTTTTGTAGATGTTGACCCGGTTACATTCAATTTAGATACCAATGATTTAAAAAATAGAATTACAGCTAAGACAAAAGCTATCATTCCTGTACATTTATTTGGCCTTTGTGCTGATATGGATGCTATAAAAGAAATTGCACCAGGAATTCCTTTGGTCGAAGATGCAGCTTGTGCTTCGGGAGCAATGTATAAAGGTAAATTTGCAGGAGGTCTTGGAGATATAGGGTGTTTTTCTTTTCATCCACGAAAATCTATTACAACAGGGGAAGGAGGTATGATTACTACAAACGATGATGTAATAGCAGATCGAGTTTCAAAGTTACGTAATCACGGTGCTGAAATTTCTGAAGAACAAAGGCATCATGGTGCAAAACCTTATATGTTGCCTGATTTTAATATGCTAGGGTATAATTATCGCATGACAGATTTGCAAGGTGCTGTTGGAGTTGTTCAAATTAAAAAACTAGAGTCCTTTATTTCGGAAAGAAATGAATGGGCAAATTATTATAAGGAAGAGTTAAAAGGTCTAGAATGGCTGAGGTTGCCTAATTTTAGTAGTGATTACAAACCAGGTTGGCAATCATTTGTCGTTTTTGTGGATGAAAGTAAAGCTCCTTTTTCAAGAAATGAAATAATGGAGAAATTACAAGAAGAGGGTATTTCCACAAGGCCAGGAACGCATGCCGTTCATATGCTAAACTACTACAAGAATTTGATGAATATTGAACCAAACGATTTTTCAGGCGCCAAAGCAGCAAACGATTATTCTATGGCTATACCTTTGCACAATAGAATGGTTAAAGACGATTATGAATATGTTGTAGCTAAAATAAAATCATTATAGAATGTGCGGAATAGCTGGGGTATATAATTTAAAAGGAGAGCCTTTTTCATTACATCATTTAAAAAAAATGGCTAAAGCTATTGAGCATAGAGGGCCTGATGGAGAAGGATACTATGTGAAAGATAATATTGCTTTAGCCCATAAACGTTTAGCTATTTTGGATTTGTCTTCAAAAGGGGATCAACCTATGATGTCGAAAGATGGGAAATGGATTTTAATTTTTAACGGTTGCATATACAATTTTCTCGAATTAAAACAGGAGTTAAAGTCATTGGGGCATGAATTTTTTTCGGCTACCGATACAGAGGTAATTGTTGAAGGAATTGCCGAGTTTGGGATTAAATTTATTGAACGTTTAAATGGGATGTTTGCCATCGCAGCCTGGAATACTCAAGAGAAATATCTTGAATTGAGTCGAGATAGATTTGGAGTAAAGCCTTTATATTATTGGTTTAATGGAGAATCAATTGTTTTTGGTTCAGAAATAAAAGCAATTATAGAACATCCGGATTTCAAAGTTGAGGTAAATTTAGAATCATTGAATGAATATTTCACTTTCCAAAACCAATTTTCATATAATACATTATTTGAAGGTGTTGTTATGTTACCACCTGCTAATACCATAAGGATAGATTCGAATACAAAAGCAATCAAGCATAATTCATGGTGGGATTTTGATTTTACTCAAACCGAATATGAAATGAGTTTTGTTGAGGCTGAAGATGAGACGGAACGATTGTTTAAACAAGCAGTGTCAAGGCAAATGGTGTCTGATGTTCCTGTAGGTTCTTACCTTTCTGGAGGAATGGACTCAGGTTCCATTACGGCAGTGGCATCCAAACAAGTTAGTCGCCTTTCAACATTTACTTGTGGTTTTGACATGAGTAAAGTAACTGGTGTAGAAGCAAATTATGACGAAAGAAGAGATGCTGAATTGATGTCTAGTCATTTTAATACTTCTCATTATGAGCAAGTCATAAACGCAGGGGATCTCAGATGGTCTTTACCTAGAGTTGTTTATCATTTGGAAGATTTGAGGGTTGGAATGAGTTATCCTAACTATTACATATCTAGGTTAGCCTCTAAATTTGTCAAGGTTTGTTTACAAGGAACAGGAGGCGATGAATTATATGGCGGTTATCCTTGGAGGTATTACCGCATATTTGATTCTTTGAATCAAAAGGAGTTTTTTGATCAATATTATAGTTTTTGGCAACGGCTGGTTCCGGATAATGAAAAAACTGAACTATTTACGAAGGCTGTGTTGGACAATATTGATTTAGAAGGACCCCGAAAGATCTTTGAGCGTGTATTCACTTTTAATGAGAAACTTAAGTACGAAACGCCAGAAGATCATATCAATAATTCACTTTACTTTGAAATAAAAACTTTTTTACCAGGGTTGCTGTTGGTTGGGGATAAGTTGTCTATGGCCAATGGTTTAGAAGAAAGGTTTCCTTTTTTAGATAATGATTTGGTTGGTTTTGCCCAAAAAATACCTGTCAAACACAAGCTTGGTAATTTGGAAAAGGAAATTGAACGAATTGACGAAAATACTGAAAGGAAAAAAAAAGCTTATCGACAATTCGATGATGGAAAAAATGTTTTGAGAAAGGCAATGGAGGATTTTATTCCAAAACAAATTATTGAAAGGAAAAAGCAAGGGTTTTCTGCTCCTGACGAAAGTTGGTATAGAGGGGAAAATGCAGAATATATAAAAGAACTTCTCCTAGGTGATAAGTTGGCTAGTTCCAAATATATCAGTCAAGACTATATTAGGAAAATTGTAAGTGAACACATTGAAGAGGGAGTTAATCATCGTTTATTAATTTGGTCATTTATGAATTTTGAATGGTGGTGTAGATTGTTTTTAAATAATGAAAGTTTAGATAGTTGAAAGAATACGATTATATATTGATAGGAGCAGAAGAGCAGGCGGCGTTAAGTTTTGCAGAAGCGTACCCAGAATTGATTTTTTTGCTTGTCACCAATGAAAAAATAATAGACGGTTGGGATTTGCCCAATGTTAAAATCGAGCAATTTAAAAAAGAGTACCTATATGAAACGAATACGATAGTTATCGATTCAAAGTATTTTGGAACAAATCATCTTTACTCGTACAGGGATTTAGTAAATAAGTTTACGGATTCAACGCTCTTTCTTGACGCGGTAGCGTCTTTTGAACCTTATAAATCCTATGTAGTTAAGGGGAATAGATGTCACAAAATGGATGCCCTGCAAATTATCGAAGGCCAAGAGCTTCTATCTTCTTCTTCACTATTCGAAGATCAAGACGTGGTATTACAAAACTGGTTTGATCACGATGAATGTTTTAAGGTTTTTGGTTTTATCAAAGACCCCGATAATTATTTTATATCCTGTTGGAAAATAGACCAAGAGTCTGTGGCAAGAAAACAATACATTTTAAGCGCTGAATCGGTAGACTTGATATTGAGTGAGTCATTTACAAATGAATTAATCCTAAACATGGAAGGTTTTTTTAACTTGACTGTTTTGGTATCTAACAAGGAAATGAAAATTTCCTCGATAAGAAAAGAGCCCTTGCCCTTTATTAAGACAATTAGGAAAGAAGGAATTGATCTATTAAACATCTCAGGAAAAGTAATTTTAAAACCTGGATGTAAAATGATGGGTGAAATAACTTATAATGAATACGAAGAGTTATGAATGTATTGATTCTGTCATCAACTGCTTCGGCAATTAATTATAAGCTTTCTTTAAAGGATTTTTCGGGATTAAAGCTTTTTATTACAGATTCTAACCCTAAATCTATTGGTTTATACGACGATTATATTACCCCCTTGGTAATCCCAAGAGCTAGAGATACTGAAAACTATAGAATCGAATTAGATCGAATTATTGCATTACACAACATAGAGATATTACTCCCTACTTCGGATAATGATATGCAAGGGGTCGGGAAATTATTGAAAAATGGTTGGAAACCCAATGTAAAGATGTTTCAATTCGATCCGGAAGTATTGGATTTAATGGTAGATAAATCGAGAGTTATTGATTACTTAAATGATATTGGCAATAATAATGTGCCTTTAAATTATAAAGATTACTTAGCAATGGATTTCCCAGCAGTAGTTAAGCCAACGTTAGAGGGAGGTAGTAAAGGAGTTAAAATAGCTGAAAACAGAAAAGAATTTGACCAATTTCTGCAAGAGACAAAGTCCAATTACGGAAACGATTTTGTTGTGCAGCAGTTTATTCCCGGTGGAGTAGGAAGTATTCATGTAGTGTTGTTGCTCTATGGAAATGATGGGGAATTGTATGGAGAAAATGTAACGAAATCGTCATTAACCTTTTACTCGTGGGGAGGTGGAGGAAATGCTGGATATGCAGTAGACGAACCTGAATTAATTGAAATAGCAGTTAACATTGTCAAAAAATTAGGAGGTTGGAAAGGTCCCATTAATTTAGAGTTTAAAAAAAGTTCATTGGATAATCAGTTTTATTTGATGGAAGTGAATTGTAGACTTAATGGTTATAGTTACCTGAATACAATGTTGGGATTAAATTTCCCAAAAGCTATCATCGAATTGCTTGACCAACAGAAAACAGATAAATTGAATTTTTCAAAGATTACGAGAGATTCTAATTTTATATTAAATTACAGAGAAAAACCCATTGAAAAATGGCTTGATTAAATAAATGATATTATGGCGAAAATTTTAGGGATATCCGCAAGTTTGAGAAATGCAAGGAAAGGAAGTGGGAATAAAATTCTAATAGATGAATTAAAAGCGATTAATGATGAGGAGTCATTAAAAGAATACCTGAAAAATCAGGCGCAAATTCACCTACAACAATTTGTTGATGCTGGAAGAAAAGAGCATTTGCCATTTGACGAAATATACACCAACTTAAAGAAAAATAAAGGGAATGTCGGTTTGTCTAACTCTGAAGTAGCCCTATCTGCTGCCTTATGGAGTGCAAACCAATTAGGAAGTGAGATTGAACACATTTCATTAGGGGAATATTTTTTAGAATCTAAGAAGAAAAAAAATGAGCAAGAATTAATTGAGAAAATTAATGAAGCTGATGGTATTTTAGTATCAACTCCTGTTTATTTTGGAGACAGATCATCTTTATCTCAATCCTTTATTAATTTCATTATTTTGAATCGAGATAAATTGAAAAATATTGAGCAAAAAGTATATGCTGGTATTTCGGTTGGAGCAAAAAGGAATGGAGGGCAAGAAACAACTTTGATCTATCAGCTTTATGATTTTGTAAATATAGGAATGTTAGGGGTTGGTAATGATTCGGAAACAACCTCTCAATATGGAGGTACAGGGTATGCTGGCGATATTGGTTCTATGGGCAATGATGATTATGGCTTAGCGATGTCAATGGGGACAGGTAGAAGATTGGCTCGAGTTTCTACAATGATTTCTGAATACGGAGATTATACATTGGTAGATAAACTCAAAGTACAATTATGGATTTTACAAGATAAAAATGGTTTTGCTACAGAAAAGGCAATTGAAGCATTTTCTCATTTAAAAGGCGATGTAGAGTTATCCATTATTAATATTTGTAATAAGGAAATAATAAGGTGTATTGCTTGTGATATTTGTCCGACACACATTGATGTTGATCGGAGTTATAGATGTATCATCAAGAGTAAAACAGATGATTTTGAACATCTACACGAACAATTACTAGAAGCTGATGTAATTGTTCCTGTTATATATTGTTCTAAAGATAAGTCGGATCTAGTATCAAATTACCAACGATTTATAGAAAGAACTCGTTACCTAAGAAGAGGAGATTATGTTTTTAGTGATTTAGTAGTGTTGCCTTTTGTTATTGAAGAAGTAGGAGCTAACGATAATATGGCATTGAGAAGTATGACATCTTTAATGAGGCATCATACCATCATAGCTAAACCTACTGTGCTTTCTAGTTATAAAGATGAGATCTTGGAGTTTGATGAAGCGAAAAAGGAGTTGTCAGGTCAAATCAAAATATTTAAAAAAGTGATTATTTCAAGAATTAATTTGTACGCTAATACAGATAGTAATTTTAAGTACAATCCAGTAGGGTATGTTTTATCGGCAGCAAAAGAAGCGGAGGATGAAAAGCTTGACAAAAGAAGGGGGATGTTAGAGAAGAGAAATGAGAAGATTGATAAAATGAAAACGGAACGTTTAAAATGATCTTAGAATCCGCTCATATTGAAATCAAGGAACACTTTCTTGAAAAACCTTATGTACTTTCTTTTGCTACAATAGAAAAGGTTACTTCTGTTGTATTAATTGTTTTTATTGAAGGGAAAGAGTACATTTCCGAGGTAGTTCCGCTATATGGATATAATGAGGAGACGGAAGAAAAAATTGTTGATTATTTAAATGATTGGGTAGCTGATGCACCAGGGAAAAATATTTATGATTTGAGAGCAGAACAAAAAGTAAATATAAAGAATCATCCGTTTTCTGTTTCTCCTATTTTAGTTGCTCTTGACTCTTTTATTCTGAATTTTAAAGTTATAATTGAAAAAATAGACTTTGTTATACCAACATCTCATGGCGAGATTTTAACACTAGATCTAAATTCCAATAAAGAGTTTAAATTGAAGTTGTCTGGAGATGTTGAAACAGATATTGAATCATTAAAATTGCTGCAAAAATCCCACCTTAAAGTGCGTGCTGATGCTAATCAAATATATAGTAGAGAGTCAGCATCAGCATTTTTCAAGAAAATTTTAATGGAGGGTTTGGTTAACACAATTCACTATATTGAGCAGCCTGTATCTTTTGATGATTGGGAGACATTAGCGTATTTGAAACAAACGTTTCCTGAAGTTCCAATTATGCTGGATGAATCGGTCATAATTGATGAAGATATATGGAAAGCAAAGAAAATAGGTATTGAATTTATTAAACTTAAATTATTTAAGCAAGGAGGTATTATTGAAACGATAAGGCAGGCTCAATTGAATCGGTTTTTAGGAATCGAAACTGTAATTGGCAATGGCGTTGCGACGTCAATTTCCAATAAGATTGAAAACACAATATATTCTCAATACAAGGAATGTTTTTTTGGTGCTTCAGAAGCTAATGGTTTTTTGAAACTATTAAATTAATAGCATACTCGCCTTTAAAAGTTATTCACCTATCTTTAATTACTTTAAATTTGAAGCCTAAAACAAAAAGTGGAAATGAAAGAAATGCTTTATCATACTTTGAAACGATTTGTTTTTGTTTTCTATAAAAGAAAATGGACCAAAATAAAGAAGTCATCAGAAAATAAACCTAGATTATTTTGGGGGCCAGAAGCACTTTTGAATTTTAGTATTTGGTCAAATATTATGAATGACAGTTTTGAATCCAAATCGGTTGTTTTTAAAAACTATCAAATTAATAAGGAAGATGATTTTGATTTTGTGTTTTCGAAAATGGAATTCAAATATTTCAAAGGAAATAACGCTATCAGTAGGTACTTGAATTTTGTAATGAAGGAACACTTGATGTTTGACTTCGTGATAAATAACTTCGATGTATTCTTTATCAGTTATTCAGGATTAAATATACTGGGTGATAAAAAGTGGGCAGAGGAAATAGAAATATTAAAAAAAACAGGCGCTAAAATAGTCATATTGCCCTATGGTGCCGACTGGATTAGGTTTTCTATATACAATGGCTTTAGCTTTAAACATGGTTACTTTACTCATTATCCTAATGAAAGAAAGCAGGAAGATAAAATAGATGAGAGAGTCAAATTATTAAATGTTAAATCTGACGTGATTGTTGCAGGTGGCATGCTATGGGGAAAGGTATGGGATGTGTTATCTTGTAATTATATCTCAATAGACATAAGTAAATTCAATAAGGTTCGTAAGTATGACCATGCAGACGTCGTTAACATTGTCCATTCACCCAATCATAGATACCTTAAAGGGACAGAGTTTGTATTGGAGGCAGTGCAGTCATTGAAAAATGAAGGCTATAATATTCAATTGGTTTTATTGGAAAAAGTTAAAAATGATGAGGTTATTAGAATTTTAAATGAAGATGCTGATATCTTAATTGAGCAATTATTGAATGGTTATTCCTTAAGTGGTATTGAAGGAATGGCTGCAGGATTGCCCGTTTTATCTAATTTGGAGGATGAGGAGATGAGTCGGAAAGTATTTAGGCGGTTTTCTTATTTAGACGAATGCCCTATATTATCTACTACCCCCGAAACAATTAAAGAACATTTACGGGTTTTAATTGAAAATTCTTCCTTAAGAAAAGAACTAGGAGAAGCTTCTAGAAAGTATGTGGAAAAATACCATTCTACGGAAGGATCTCGTTACATGTTTGATAAAATAATTGATAGAGTTTGGTATGGAAAAGAAGTTGATTTAATGAATATGTATCATCCATTACATCCAGATTCATACAATAACAAATCGCCGAAAATTGTACATCCGTTAATTGAGAATAAAATTCCAAATAAATTATTGGAAAAACTGAATAGATAATAATATGAATTATGTCAACTATTATTTGCTGAAACTTGAAAAGTTTTTTTTTAAAATGACTATCGAGCCAGTCTGTGCATTATTGGTGATGTTATTTATTCCATTTATTAAAATATACCGAAGATTAACTATTGATAGAACCAAGTTGCCTAGATTGATGTGGGGCCCAGAACCTTTGATTAATAATAAGTACTATTCGCAGTGTATGAAAAAAGCTGAATATAAATCAACTACTCTTATGAGTAGTTATTTCAATGTCATTAATAAAAAGGATGATTTTGATTTGTACTATAGCGATTTTAAGATTTTTTATTCAGGTAGATTTAAGTTTTTAAGGCAGTTAAATGAAAGTTTTTTCCCTTATTTACTATTTTTATATTCTTTGTTCAAATTTGACATTTTTCATTTTTCATTTAGTGGTGGCTTACTTTCAAAAACGCTGCTTAAGCGCATGGAAGCGCAGTTAACTAAATTTTCGGGCTGTAAAATAGTTTCTTTAGCTTATGGAGGTGATTTTTATGTTTCTTCAAACATTATAGAGCCTTGTTGGCAACATACGATTTTAATTCATTACCCAAACTACGCGCTTAACGAACTTGAAATAAAGAAGCGCGTTGATTATTGGAATAAAAGATCGGATATTATTATTAATGGAATGCAAATTGACGGTTTAGGAAGGTGGAGCGTTTTACCATTTAGATCTGAAGTGATTGACATCGATAAACTTCCAGAAAAAATTAAATATTCAAATAATGATGGAAAAAATGCTCCGGTTTGCATTGCACATGCTCCCAACCATAGGTTTATAAAAGGTACTGAATACTTGGAAAAAGCAATTGATGATTTAAGGGAAGAGGGATATGATATTGAATTTGTATTGATTGAGAAAATGCAAAATTCGGAGTTATTAGAACTACTTTCTGCAAAGGCAGACATATTATTTGATCAAATCAATTTAGGATATGCAATGAGCGCTATTGAAGGGTTTGCAATAGGATTGCCGGTAATGACGAATCTTGAAAACAGGGAATATGTGCGTTTGTTTCAGCGGTATTCCTATTTGGAAGAGTGCCCGGCAGTTTCTATTTCACATGAAACTTTAACTGATAGTTTACGGTCGTTAATTAAGAGTCCACAATTGAGAAAGGAACTAGGTGAAGCTGGGAAAAGATATGCTAAAAAATATCACTCATTTCAAACAGGTAAATACCTTTTTGGAAAAGTATATGATAAAATATGGCAAAATAAAGATGTTGATTTATTGAATATGTTTCACCCTTTATTGAAAGAGTCTTATAATAATCAATCACCAAAGGTTAAGCATCCTTTGGTAAAGAATAAAATACCTGTAAATTTGTTATAACAGCATTAATAAGGGATTTTGTGAAAAAAATATTGATAACGGGGGCAAATGGTTTAATTGGTGATGAGTTGATAGGTAAATTATCGAATGGCAATAAGATTTATGCTATTACCCGAAAAGTAATCTCGGATAAAGAAAATGTTAATTATATCCAAATGGATCTTTCTTCTGGACTTGAAGAGGATAAATTACCAAAGGGAATAGACGTTATTTATCATTTAGCTCAATCTGAAAATTTCAGAGATTTTCCTAGAAAGGCTCAGGATGTATTTAGAGTGAATACATTGAGCACGCTTAACTTGTTAGATTATGCTAGTAGAAATGGGTGCAGTCAATTTGTATACGCATCTTCAGGAGGAGTATATGGGAACAGTGAAGATGGTTTTAAAGAAGATGAACCTTTGATAAATAAAGAGAATTTAGGCTTTTATTTGGGCACAAAATTTTGCTCCGAAATTTTAGTAGAAAATTATAAATCATTATTTAATGTTGTGATTGCCCGTTTTTTCTTCGTCTATGGTCCAAGACAAAACAAAACAATGTTAATTCCTCGTCTAATAAGCAATGTTATTAACGCCATTCCAATTACATTATTTGGCAAAGAAGGAATAGTAATTAATCCAATATATGTTGAGGACGCTTGTGAGGCTCTAATTAGTATTGATAATGAACAAAAAATATGTAAAATAAATATTGGAGGAACCGAAGAGCTCAGTCTAAAGAAAATAGTTGAAGTTATCGGTGAAGTAGTAGGAGTTAATCCAGTTTTTGAATATGTAGAAAACGAACCTGACAATTTAATTGGAAATATTGATAAATTACAAAATGAATTTTACAGGCCTACTGTTTCGATACGTGATGGAGTAAGCAAAATAATAGGTAATGACAAAGCTTAACGTCGCTTTTTTCCATTTGTTAATTCCCGATTTTCAAAATGTTGGTGGTGGAGGAGCTGAGCGTCAATTTGCAATGATTTATGAGTATTTAAGAAAAAACAAACTTTCAAATTCATATTTTATTGGGACAAATATTGGCTTTAAAAATTTAAAAAAGCTTAATATCATTCATCATGAATCTGGATTATTGCCGGTAGGAGATGTGCAAGGCAGTTTTTCAAGAGTAAAAAAGATTATGTCTTATTTGAAGTTTTTGTATTTAATTAGAAAATATAGGATTGATGTCCTTCACGTAATTAATCATTATTCACAGCTCGATAGGTATTATAAACTATTAAAATTCCTTCCAAAACGCTCTAGACCAAAATTGATTATTCAGATAATGGATTGTCGAATGGCAGATGCGTTAAAGACTGGTATAGAAACAGAGAATAAACTACTTGTGAGGTATTCAAAATTGTTCAATAAGGTAAATATTCAAGGAGTGTTCTCATGGTATGAGAACTTTGTTGAGATAGCAAATGAGCAAAAAGTGATTAAGAGTAATCCGATCATAGAGTCTGCAAAATTTTGTTTTACTGATTTGAAAAAGTTTAAACCAAAGCAGAAAATTAATACTATTGTGTATGCTGCTAGATTAGATAACCATAAAAGGCCATTATTGTTCCTAGATGCTTTAATCATGGCAATTAAATGTAATCCCGATAAATTTAAAAGCTACAAATTACTTATATTTGGAAATGGACCTTTATTAGAAGATGTTGTAAAAAGACTAGAAGTTGTTCGTGAATTGATGGCAGTGATACATAAAACTCATGTTACAGATATTTCTCCATATATTTCTACTTCTCGTTTTTTTGTAAGTTCACAGAACCTAGAAAACTTCACGTCTTTAGCAATGCTTGAAGCTATGGCCTGTGGCAATGTTATTTTATCAAGAGATGTTGGTCAAACAGATTATTTTGTGAGAGAAGAATTAAATGGATTTCTTTGTAAAAAAGATTCAATAGAAGAGTTTTCTAAAACAATTACCAAAGCCATATTAACTAGCACAAATAGGCTTAATGAAATGGGCGCGGAAAGCGAGAGAATTGCATCTGAAGAACATAATGTTGAAAATTTTTGTGATCAGTTATTAAGATTTTGGCATAAAGTAAAAAATAAGAGTTTATCATGAATTCAGAAGAGTTTATAAACCCGCAACTTGAGTCCTATAACTTGGATACTTATTACATGAAAAAGTCAATTTTTCAGGCAGTATCTGAAGCTAATTCAGTTTTAAATGGAAAATTACTAGATGCAGGTTGTGGTAAAATGCCTTATAAAGAATATATCCTTCAGAATTCAAAAGTTGAGTCTTATGTTGGGTTAGATATTGAAAGTGCAATAAAATACGATGCTGATGTAAAACCGGATTTTACTTGGGATGGAATTAAAATGCCATTTAACGATAACAGCTTTGATTCTGTTATAATTACTGAAGTATTGGAGCATTGCCCTGATTTATCGATAATATTAATAGAAATAAACAGAGTTCTAAAGCCAGGAGGGGTTTTGTTTTTTACTGTTCCTTTTTTATGGCCTTTGCATGAAATCCCCCATGATGAAGCGAGATACACACCTTTTCATTTGGAGAGAAGCTTAATGAGTCATTCATTTGAAAGAGTTTTAATAGAGAGTACTGGCGGTTGGAATGCATCAATGGCTCAGATGTCTGGATTATGGGCGTTGAGAAGTGGTAAAGGAAAGTTTTCGAAAAAGTTTTGGTCTATTTTGTTAAAACCATTTGTAGCACGCCTTATAAAAACGGATAAGGTTTCATCTGATTTTAATGAAGGCTCAATGAACACAGGCTTCAAAGGTTTAGCATATAAGAAATGAAAATACTAATGTTCTCGGATACATATGGAACTGTGACTACAACATTTATTCGGAATGAGGTTAAGTATTTTATGGAAAATGCTGAAATAGTATATGTTGCAATGGAGATTGTAAAAAATGAGGAAGGTGTAAAGATTTATCAATTACCCTATATAGAGAATTTTTTTACTAGGAAAGTTCGTTGGAAAAGGTGGCAGAATGATAAGCAATGTTCATTTGTAAATCTAAAATATTCAAAACAATTGAATAAAATCATCGAAAAAGAAAGACCTGATGTAATTCATTGCCATTTTGCTTACGAAGCAATTAAAATTATACAGAATATTTCTCCCCAAAAAAAAATCCCTGTTTTCGTTCATTTCCATGGATATGGTGCTTCTCAGATGCTTCGGAAAAAGAGTTATGTGGAAACAATTAAATCTTGTTTAACCAAATCTTTTGTCCATCCTATATTTGTTTCGAATTACATTGAGGAAACGTTAAAAAAAATAAAGATTAATGTGGATAAAGGAAATGTACTTAGATGCGGGATAGACCTAAACAAGTTTTTCCCGAATACTCAGAATAAAAATAAGGATGAAATAATATTTCTTCAGGTATCTTCTTTAGCGGAGAAAAAAGGCCATGAATATACAATTCGAGCTTTTACAAAGTTTTTTAAAAAGAATGAAATTTACAAAGAGAAGGTTAGAATTATCTTTACTGGGGAAGGAGACAGAAAAGAAGCTTTGATTCAATTGGTGAGGGAATTAGACCTTCAATCTAACGTGAAATTTATTGGAAATGTTTCGCCTGATGAAGCAGTCGTTCTTATGAATGAAGCCGATGTTTATGTCCATCATAGTATTGAATCAAGCAATGGCGATAAAGAAGGTGTTCCAACTTCAATAATGGAAGCTATGGCAATGAAATTGCCAATATTATCATCTTTTCATGCAGGAATATCTGAATTAGTTGAGCATGGAGTAAATGGGTTACTCTGCAATGAAAAAGATATAGAAACTTATGCCCAACAAATAATGGAAATATTACATTGGAAAGAATTAAATATTAATAGGGATAAAGTGGAAAGGCTTTATAGTAATAAAAATCATAATTTGCAACTTGAAAGGTTATATAATGAAACAATCCGTTAAAAAAATATACATCCTCATAGGAACTCGTCCCAATTTTATCAAAGTGACTCGATTCAAAGAATTAGGGGAAGCAAAAGGAATGGAGATTAAAATTATTCATACTGGTCAGCATTTTGATGCGAACATGGCGGATGTTTTTTTTACACAATTTGGATTACAACCTGATTATTTTTTAAATGTGGGGGGACAAACTCCGAATTCACAAATAGCTAATATTATTTTAAAATTAGAAGAGCTTTTCAACGAAAAGGGAAAACCCGATTTGTTTATCGTCCCAGGAGATGTTAATTCAACAATGGCGGGAGCAATTGCTGCGAATAAACTAGGTGTAAAACTGGCTCACTTAGAAAGTGGATTGCGATCTTACGATAAAAAAATGCCCGAAGAACACAATCGAATTATTACGGATAATCTTTCTGATATATGCTTTGTAACAGAACCATCTGGAGTTGAGAATTTAAAAAATGAAAATATAGCAGCTAAGGTTGAATATGTTGGTAATACAATGATCGACACGCTAGTGCATTTTGAGCCACAAATTGAAGCAAGTGATGTGTTGGAAAGGTATGGAGTGGACAAAGGAAATTATCACTTATTGACTTTTCATCGACCATCCAATGTAGATAGTATAGAAGAATTGCAAGTATTGATTGACATCATTAAAACGGTAGCTAAATTTGGTGAAATGGTTTTGCCTTTGCATCCACGTACTCGATATAAATTGAACGATTTTGGCTTACTTGCAGAATTAGAAAGCATGAAAGACCTTGTTCTGACGGAACCCATCGGTTATTTTGAGTTTCAGAAATTAATTAAATATGCCAAAGTTGTTTTAACAGATAGTGGAGGAATACAAGAAGAGTCTACTTTTAGACAAGTTCCTTGCCTAACGTTACGAGAAAATACAGAGCGACCCGTTACCATTGCAGAAGGGACAAATACTTTGGTTCCTATAAATGCAAATGCAGTAGAAAAGTATTTGAAATTAATAGAAAGTGGCAATTATAAAAAAGGTGCTGTTCCTTATCTATGGGATGGGAAAGCCACAGAACGAATTTTAGAACTCATTTAATAGGCTTGATTGCATACTTAACATTAGGCGATAAATGCTCTGGGATATTTTCTGGACAAGTGGTGGATGTCTGTAATTTACTGTCCGAGCAAAGTGGTGAAAAGGTTAAGCTAATTTCTTTTGTCTCTTTGCGAGAATATAGGAAGGAAAAAATAAAGATTAAGGATGTATATCAAAATTCGATCGTACTTCCGATGTTTCCCAAGTTGAAAAATTGGAGGTATAATATTATATTATTATTCCTTTTTACCAGGTCCAAAAAATATAATACTATCATTTGTCGTAATAGCATACCGGCAAACCTAGGCTTGATACTAAAAAAAAAGTCGATGGTTAAGAGAGTAATTCTAGATGGCAGGGGTGCTGAGTATGAGCAGTATGTTGAATATGATATGTTGTCCGATAAAGAACTAGAAAAGAAGCTACGGCAACTTGAGAGCATAGCTGTTAACGATGTGGATTTCCGAATAGCAGTATCAGAAAAGTTAGTTAATTATTGGAATTATGCATTTAATTATTTGGGTAAAGAACATATTGTTATCCCCTGTACCTTAAATCGAAATCATGAAAAAAGGCCTTTGAATATGTTTAGCCGTGCTTCAGTCGGTTTTGAAAATAATGATATTATATTAGTTTACTGTGGCACTGTGTCCGGTTGGCAATCATTTGGTAAAATGTTTAGATTCATGAAATCTCAATTAATACAAAATCAACATATTAAAGTGTTATTATTGACAAAAGAAACGGATGAAGTAAAGAGTTTAATTAAGGAGTTCCCTGATAGGGTAATATGTAAATGGTGCTCGGATAATGATGTTATACCTATGATGTCGTTAGGAGATTATGGGTTGGTTATTAGAGGGAATACGATTACAAATGAAGTTGCATCACCTGTTAAATTTGCAGAATATTTATATGCAGGATTGAAAGTGATAATTAGTGAAAAAATTGGTGATTATAATCTTTTTGTAAAAGAAAATAAATGTGGCATTGTAGATACTGAAATCAAAGAGAGTTTAAATAAACTAGATGAACAGGATAAGTCTATTGAAAGAAAACTGGCGAAAGAAAACTTTTCAAAGAACGAAAATATAATCAAAAGTAAATATGAAACGCTTTTGAAAAAATGTAATTAGTATGCTTAAAGAAGAATCGATATGGATTAAAAACTTACTGAATGATCATTTTTCAGTGAATGATTTTCCATTGTTAAATGTTGGGAGTTCTACGGAAGATTTCCGGAAGAATATACAGCCAGATATTCATCAAAACGTTTTTGCTCCTTTACTTAAAGCTAATAGAAAAGTATTTCATGCAGACATCAAGGATTCAAAAGGTGTTGATTTAGTTGGGGATTTAAATCAAGATTCATTTAGGAGAGAACTTAAAACTTTATCAATTAAAAGTGTGCTTTGCTCAAATTTATTAGAGCATTTAGATCGACCTGAAGTTATCTGTAAATCAATACTTGACGTATTGCCGAAAGGTGGTAAACTGATTGTAACACTGCCTTATCAATTCCCATACCACAAAGATCCTATCGATACAATGTTAAGACCAACAGTTGATGAGGTTCATGAAATGTTTTCTGGAACTGAATGTGTTACTTCCGCAATAATAGAGTCGACTGATACATATTTAAGTGCCTTAAGGGCAAATAAAAAATATCACATTATTATGATAGCAAGATGGTTTATGCCATTTTATAAATACTCTGAATGGAAATTTATGATAAAGGACTATTTTAATAGGAAAAAGAAATATGCTGCAACCTGTATTTTATTAAAGAAGCATTAGTTAAGAAGATATATTTTGAAATTATCACAAAGAAGTTTTGGTTTAGATATGCTCCGTGCAGTATCAATTTGGCTTGTGTTATTTCAGCATGGAAGTATTTCAATAGTTGATGGATTAGAGGGGCTAAAAATTGGTGGAGTAGGAGTAGAAGTGTTTTTTGTGCTAAGTGGATTTTTAATTGGTCAGATTCTAATTAGAAATTTACAGCGAGAAAATAGTTTTAAAAGCATTGCTAATTTTTGGATTAGAAGATGGTTTCGAATTTTACCGTTGTATTATTTATTGTTGTTGGTGAAGTTCTTATTTATTGATGCTTCCGTTGGAAGCAGCATATTGTATTACGTGTTCTTTTTGCAAAATAATTTTTATGGTATAGATTTCTATGAAGTTACATGGAGCTTGGTAATTGAAGAGTGGTTTTATATTACAGTTCCTATTTTTCTATTTATAGCTTTTAAGTTGGCTCGAAAAAAGATTAAAACAGTGGTAGCGCTTTTTATTTTGTTTATACTATTTGAAAATATAATTCGATTTATTTATGTTAGCAAATATAATGTGCCGTATGAAGGTGTAAACGGTAATGTAATATTTAGATTGGACGCTCTGTTTTGGGGCGTATTACTTGCTTATGTGAAAATCAATTTTCAGTATATTTATGCAAAGTTGGCAAAAGTTCCAGTGTTCATTCTCGCTATTTTATGTTTTTTAGGATATATAGGATTTATTAAAATTCTTTCTGAAACCAATATTGGTATTAATGGATATATTATTCCGCGTACAATTGGTTTTAGCTTGTTTCCAATGATTATTGCATTTATTTTACCGTTTGTAGATTCGAAATCTTCTTTTTCTCAACGCACTCTTTTTAGACAATCATTTTACTATTTTATAACCTATACTAGTTTATTTACCTATGCAATATATTTGGTTCACCCTCTAGTTTTTGAACCTTTAATAAATGAAAACCCTTTTGAAATAGGTGCCGGTATTAGTTTTATATTAGCAGTTGTAATAACTTATGGAATAGCCTCCATTTTGTTTAAGTTTTATGAAAATCCATTTTTAAAAATTAGGGATAAATATTTTTCTGATAGAAAAGCATTAAAAAAGTGAAGATATTATTACTAACGGACGGAATAGCACCTTATGCAATGGGTGGAATGCAAAAGCACTCTGCAAACCTAGCTAAGTATTTGACCTTAGCAGGTGTTGAAGTAACATTGGTTCATTGTGTTTCACGGGAAAAAGAAATTCCCTCAGATGATGAGGTAAATGAAAGTTTATTTTCAAGTCAACAAAAGCTGAATAAAATAATTGGATTAAAATTCCCATCTATGGGAAAAGCCCCAGGACATTATTTAAAAGAATCTTATCGTTATTCAGAAATGGTTTTTGAGAAAGTTAAAGATGAATTGGATAGTTACGATTTTATTTACGGAAAGGGATTTTCAGCTTGGAAATTATTGCATAAAAAGTCTAAAGGAATGAAAGTTCCTCCTGTTGGTGTGAAGTTTCATGGATATGAGATGTTTCAAAAATCTCCTTCCTTTCGAGCGAAAATTGAACGGTTGTTTTTACGTAAACCTGTTAAATGGAATACTTTAAATTCGGATTTTGTGTTTTCTTATGGCGCAAAAATTACAGAGCTTATTAGAGAGTTAGGAGTAGGAGATGATAAGATTATTAGTATTCCTTCAGGGATTGACAATGCTTGGATTCGACAATCTAAATTAAAGGTAAACAGTCCTATTCGATTTGTTTTTTTAGGAAGATATGAGAGACGAAAAGGAGTAGAGGAGTTGAATGATATATTAAATGATATTATTGAAAACAATGAATTTGAGTTTCATTTTATTGGTCCTATTCCAAAGGACAAACAAATTGCAAGCAAGAAGATAGTTTATCATGGAGTTATGCAAGATAAAGAGAAGTTGACTAGGTTGTTAGATGATGCAGATGTTCTGGTCTGCCCAAGCCATTCCGAAGGTATGCCAAATGTTATTCTGGAGGGAATGTCAAGAGGAATGGCGGTAATTGCAACTGATGTTGGCGCTGTCCAGCTGTTAGTTAGTGAAAAAGTTGGAGTTTTACTGAAAGAGATTGATAAAGAAGAGTTGAAACAAGCTATTTTAAGCTTATCTAACCTTGAACCTGGCAAATTATTAGAGATGAAAATAAATTCATTGGAATTAGTGTCGAATGCGTTTAAGTGGGAGCGAATTGCAGAGCAACTTATTGATAAAGTAAAAGAAGTTATTAATGACTGATAACAGTCAAGATAGCGTTTATTTGCCAGGGCTAAATGCACTGCGGTTTTTTGCAGCTTTCTTGGTTATTGTAACTCATGTTGAATTGTTAAAGGGACAATTGGGTTTTTCGAATTCATTGAAATTCCTCGAACAATTTAATCTAGGGGGTTTGGGTGTGTATTTCTTTTTTGTGTTGAGTGGATTTTTAATCACCTATTTATTAATTCATGAAAAGGAAAAAACGGGAACAATTAAAATAAAGGCTTTTTATATAAGGCGGTTGTTGAGAATTTGGCCACTTTACTATTTTATAATATTACTGGCTTTCTTCATCTTGCCTAATTTCGAAATGATGGAGATACCTTGGTTACAGCAATTTTATCATTCCAATTTTATAGTGAATCTGGTTTTGTTCTTATTGATGCTTCCGAATCTTGCCTTGGCCTTAAACCCTGCTATTGCCCATGCAGGTCAATTATGGTCTATAGGGGTAGAAGAACAGTTTTATTTAATCTGGCCAGTACTCTTTAAACGGACAAATAATTTATTACGCTTGTTAATTCTATTATTTGTGGTTGTTGTAGGAATAAAAGTATTGTTTATACTTCTTTTAAATTCGAATACAATTCCATCTTCTGAGAACATGTTGGCTTTAAAAAAGTTTATGGCAATGAGCAAGTTTGAATGCATGATAATAGGAGCTTTTGGGGCTTATGGGGTGAAATATAATTCAAAGAAGATGTTAAGTATCGTGTATCATCCAATTGTATTTGGTATTTCTTTATTGTCGTTACCATTAATGAATTATTTTTCTCCTGAAATATTGAATGATGCGATTCACCTACCTTATTCTGTCATGTTTATCGTAATTATTCTAAACGTGTCAACCAATAAAAAAGGGCTCGTGTTATTAGAAAATAATTTTTTTAATTTTTTAGGAAAAATATCTTACGGGCTTTACATGTATCATATGATGATCGTTGTCTTTGTTATACAAATGGTGGCAAAAATTCATGGAGAAATAGGATTAAAGGAGAATATTTTAATTTATTTTTGTTCAGTAGGTTTAAGTATATTAGTGGCTTGGCTATCTTATGAATATTTTGAGAAGCTTTTTTTAAAGTTAAAACCCAAATTTACAATTGTTAAAAGCGGAAAAATATAGATATTCTCTAGTTTCAGTTCGAATTGAAAAAGTAATTTTTTTAACACTTTTCACATCCGCTTTTGTTTTTTTTAAAACCCCTTTTGAATTTTATTTTCATTATATTATATTTCTAGCTTTACTACCTTTTTTCATGTTAAAATACCGGTTTCCAAAACTGGCATTTCAAATAATGACAATTCCTTTAATAGTAGGAGTGGTTAATGTATTGGGAGAGAATACCGATCAATTTTCCTTTATTAAAGTATTTGGAGGTTTATTACTGACACTACTTTTTTATCAATATGTAATGCTTTATTATGAATTTAATGTGAAGCGTTTGTTTAAAATGTATGTTAAATGGTGCTACTGGATAGCTTTAATTGGCATAGTGCAGCAAGTTTCTTATCTAATTGGGTTTAAATTGGGTTATGATTATAGCTGGCTATTCAATAAATGGGGAGTTATTCCTGGCGGTATATTAGGATTGCGGGTAAATTCGATTATCTCAGAACCCTCAGGCCTGGCAATTTTAATGATGCCAGCGGTGTATGTGGCTATTTATAATTTATTCAGAAAGGAAACTTATATTATCGATAAAAAACAGTCGTTAGTAATTTTGTTGGTATTGATATTGACGTCTTCATCCACTGGTTTAATAGGGCTTGTTATAGCGTTTATGTTAGCCTCAGACACATTGAATATTCGGTATGTAGTAATAGGTGTTGTAATATCGATAAGTGGTGGGTATGCAGCGTATTATAACATAGTTGAATTTCGCTCAAGAATAGATACTTCAATTGGGTTATGGATTGAAAATGATTTTGACATTAAAAACACAAATTCATCAAGTTTTGTTCTTTATAATAACTTACATGTTGCAACGGAGAACTTAAAAGAATACCCCATTTTTGGAACTGGGTTGGGTTCGCATGAGTCTGCTTATGAAAAATATTCGCTAACCAATACAGTTGTCCTATATGATTTTAATTTTAATACAAAAGATGGGAATTCTATGCTAATAAGACTGCTTTCTGAGACAGGATTGTTAGGTGTATGTTTCTTTTTGTTAATATTGTTTATGTCTTTTGTTCATAGAAATCAGAATAGCGATTTGAACGAATATCGAATCGTAAGCCAAGGACTTTTTATTCTGATTTTTGTTACTTTATTGCGGCAAGGAAATTATATGCTGAATGGGTTTCCGCTGATAATGTTGATGTATTATTATACAAAGAAGGAGTATTCCAAGAGGAAAAATGAATTACTTCAGTTAGAATCTATTCCTGAAGAATTAGAAGAAACCAATTAACTTGAAAAAAAGAGTTCTTATACTATATACCGAGCTTGCAGGTTATATAATAACTTGCATTAATGAGACTATAGTGCTTTATCCTGATGTGGAATTTCACGTTGTTCGATGGCCAGTAAACAAAGAGGCTCCTTTTCAATTTGAATTAAATAGCGCTGCTATTTATGAAAGAAATGACTTTACCAATGAGCAGTTGTTAGGATTGGCGCGTACAATTAATCCTGATCTAATTATTTCATCGGGATGGATGGATAAAGGCTATGTAAATGTTTGTAAGCATTATAAAGGAAAGATAAAAACGGTGTTGGCATTAGATAACCACTGGTTAGGTGGATTAAAGCATAAAATAGCAGCTCTACTTAGTCCCTTTATAGTCAAAAATAAATTCTCTCATGTCTGGGTGCCGGGAAAACCACAACGTCAATTTGCTGAAAAATTAGGTTATAAGTCTTCCCAAATATCAGAAGGATTTTATTCTGCGGATGTGGACTTATTTTCGTCCTATTTTGACAAGACCAAAGAGAGTAAGCTGTGTAATTTCCCTAAACGTTTTATTTACGTCGGAAGATATGTAAAGCATAAAGGGATATTTGATATGTGGAATGCTTTTATTGAATTACAAAAAGAACATCCAAATGATTGGGAATTATGGTGTGTTGGGACTGGAGATGAATTCGATAATAAGATAGAACACGATAAGATTAAACATTTTGGATTTGTTCAGCCAGAAAATTTTTTAGAATACATTGAAAAAACAGGAGTATATATATTGCCAAGTCATATAGAACCTTGGGGAGTTTCTCTGCATGAATTTGCTGCAGCAGGCTTTCCAATGATTTGTAGTAATCAAGTTGGAGCATCCGAAAAGTTTATACAAGAGGGTAAGAATGGTTATGTTTTTCCAGCAAGAGATATAGAAGCAATTAAAGAAGCTTTTCGGAAAGTAATCGATTCGTCAGAAAATGATCTATTAGATATGCAGAAAAAAAGTATTGAGTTATCTTTGTTAATCACTCCTGAAAAATGGGCATATACATTAATGAAATTACTCAATGATTAATTCGCAAAGGCAAATTTAAAGATGGTAGTAGGAATTTTGGTTGATGGAAAGTTTGTTTAGTAAAATAATTCCTTTGGTAGAAAATGAACTATTTTCCATGTAAAATAAAAGCATTAACTATATTTGTTTTATCACATATGATAATTACGTAATCACATAAATGAAATTACCAAATGATTAAAATATTAATTACCGGAGGAGCAGGAAATGTAGGAGGGGCATTGGCAAGAAAGATGGTGCAAAATCCTGCCTATTTTGTTGTTATCGTTGATGATTTGAGCACAGGTGATAAAGCCAAATTACCTTCAGCAGATTATTCTAATTGGACATTTGTATATTGTGATGTAAATAATCATCAGGACTTGTCTGAAATCATGATAGCCAATAATTTTGATTACGTTTTTCATTATGCTGCTGTTGTGGGGGTTCAAAGAACCTTGGAAAATCCGATAAAAGTTTTAGGCGATATTGACGGTATTAAAAATGTGTTGAGTCTAGCAAAAAACACTTCTGTAAAAAGAATATTTTATTCATCTTCTTCTGAAGTCTATGGTGAGCCTGTTGAATTGCCACAGCACGAGGAAACTACCCCATTAAACTCACGTGTTCCTTATGCAGTTGTGAAAAATGTTGGCGAGGCCTTTTTTCGGTCTTACAAAAAATCGTATGATTTAAATTTTACAATCTTTCGGTTTTTTAACACCTATGGGCCTAATCAAAGTGTCGATTTTGTTGTCGCTCGATTTTTAGAAAAAGCATTAAAGAATGAAGACATTGGTGTTTATGGTGACGGTTCACAAACAAGAACATTTTGCTATGTAAATGACAATGTAGATACCTGTATAGCTATATTGGAAAGGGAGTTAGAAATGAACGATGTCATTAATATTGGCGGAGAGGTGGTCGTAACAATTCTTGAACTAGCCGAACTGATAATTGAAGAGACAAATTCATCTTCTAAAATTATTTATTTAGAGCCGCTTGCGGAAGGCGATATGACAAGAAGGCAACCTGATAATTCTAAAATGCGAAAGATATTAGGGAGACCCTTGTTAACTATTCGAGAAGGAGTAAAAATGATGATTACTGACCCTGTTTTTTTGAAGAATATAGGGATGTAATAGAGGTTTTAGATAAAAGTAAGAAAATTTCTCCTCCTCGCCAAAACTAGCCAAGAGTTTACCTAATGTAAATTAAGGGTAGTTAGGTATAGCGAAACAGAACATGTATGTGCGGAATAAACGGAATATATAATATTTCAAAATTAAATTCTCCCCTCCAAGAGATGGATAAGATGATTGCAAAGCAAAAACATCGTGGTCCGGATGCTTCTGGTACTTATGTAAATGATTTTGTTGCTTTTGGACATAGTCGGCTATCCATTATTGATTTAGAAGCTTCTTCTAATCAGCCATTTTATAGTAAAGACAACAAGTTTATACTCATCTTTAATGGTGAAATTTACAACTATAAAGAAATAAGAGAAAGTTTACCAGATTATCACTTTAGAACGAACTCTGACACTGAAGTTGTTTTAGCTGCTTACCAAACATGGGGAACGAATTGTGTTCATCAATTTAATGGGATGTTTGCATTTGCTATTTGGGATGTTGAAAAACGAACTCTATTTATAGCAAGAGATAGGTTAGGTATAAAGCCACTTTACATTTATGATAATAATGAAAGTATTGTATTTTCTTCTGAGATAAGAAGTTTAATGGAATGCTCATTAGTAAAGAAGAAAATTGACAAGGATTCCTTTGTCGATTATTTACGATACAATACGGTGCACGCGCCAAAAACTATAATAGAAGGAGTTAAGATGCTTATGCCGGGTCATTACATTTGGGTTAGTGACGATGAATATAAAAACGAACCGTATTGGGACATTAATAAATATATTAACCGAAAATCAGACAATCAGTCTTACGAAGAAATTAAGATTGAAGTAAAAGACCGATTAACTAAATCGGTTAAAAGAAGGTTGGTAGCAGATGTTCCATTTGGTGCATTTTTAAGCGGTGGGATAGATTCAAGTGCTATCGTTGCATTGATGAGCGAAGTAACTGATAAGCCGCTGAAAACATTCAATATATCTTTTGCTGAGGAAGCGTTTTCTGAAGCAAAATATGCTCGGATTATTGCAAAGAAATATAAAACAGATCACACTGAAATTAAATTAACTCCAGCAGAATTTTTAGCAGACCTTCCAAGCGCATTATTGGGAATGGATCACCCAAGTGGTGATGGACCCAATTCATTTGTTGTTTCAAAAGCGACAAAGGATGCTGGAGTTACAATGGCGTTATCTGGGTTGGGAGGTGATGAATTATTTGCTGGTTATGATATTTTTCCGAGAGCAGTCTCTTTACTCGATAAAAAGTGGGTTTACTCCTTTCCAATAGGGATTAGAAGATTAATTGGAAAAGCATTAAAGATTGTAAAACCCACAATAGCTTCAGATAAAGTAGTTGAAACGATAACACAAAAATATTTAGAGCTTCCGTTTTATTATCCAATTAACCGGCAAGTTTTAAATGATGAACTGATTTCTAACCTAACAGGAATTGGAATTCTTCCCGAAAATGCAGTTTATAGAATTGGTTTAAATGGCATAGATGTGAACGCCCCTGGCTTTAAATCGCCGTTTTTAAGCAAAGTTTCCTATATGGAAATGAATACTTACATGCAAAATGTATTGTTGAGAGATACCGATCAAATGAGTATGGCGCACTCTCTTGAGGTAAGAGTTCCTTTTTTAGATCACGAGTTGATCGAATATGTTTATGGTGTTGCTGATGAGCACAAATTCCCATATTCTCCAAAGAAATTATTGGTAGATAGTTTGGGTGATTTATTACCAAAGGAAATTGTAAATAGATCCAAAATGGGGTTCACTTTTCCATGGGAACAGTGGATGAAAAATGAATTAAAGGATTTCTGTATTAAGAACTTAACCAATCTTGTTGATAGAGAGTTGTTAGACAAGAAACACTTGTGGGATATGTGGGATAGGTTTTTAAAAGGAGATAAAAAAGCTACTTGGTCACGTTTATGGGCTTTGGTAGTTCTTGGGTTTTGGTTGGAAGAGAATGAAGTTGAAGTATAAAGAAAATAGTTAATTTAGCTTTATGCAAAAAACTGATTTAAGTAAATTTGATAACTCTTGGTACAATCCTGGTGGTCTTTTTAAAAGAGGGGTATGGTTTTTTGTGAATGTTTGTGTCATGCAAAACAGAATGAATCCATTCAATGGGTTACGTGTTTTTTTTCTTAAAATATTTGGCGCTAAAATAGGTAGTGGAGTTGTCATAAAACCAAATGTGAATATTAAATATCCATGGAAATTGGAAATTGGAAATAATGTTTGGATTGGCGAACAAGTTTGGATTGACAACTTAGGAGAAGTTAAAATTGGAGATAACGTTTGTTTATCGCAAGGAGCCATGTTATTGTGTGGAAATCATAATTATAAAAAAGTTGAGTTTGATCTGGTAGTAGGTAATATCACTTTAGAAGAAGGTGTTTGGATTGGCGCTCATTCAGTAGTTTGCCCCGGAGTTAGTTGTAAATCTCATTCTATATTATCGGTCAACTCTGTTGCAGTGCAAACACTGGAGCCATATACTATTTATCAAGGTAATCCGGCTATAGAACTTCGTAAAAGAGAATTTAAGGACGAATGAAAGTTAGTCTTATTACCATAGCTTATAATAGTGCAGAAACAATAGAAGACACTATTAAGTCTATTGTTGCGCAGGATTACTCCAATATAGAATACATTATAATAGACGGAGGGTCTACGGATAAAACGCTTTCTATTGTAGATAAATTCAAAGATTCAATAACAACTATTATTTCAGAACCTGATAAGGGAATTTATGACGCAATGAATAAAGGTGTTCAAAATGCCACTGGCGATATTGTAGGGATATTAAATTCAGATGACATTTACGCTGACAATAAGGTTGTTTCACGTATTGTAAAAGCAATTGGTAATAAAGATTCTATCTATGCTGATTTAGTGTATGTGGATAGAGACAATACGGATAAGGTAACTCGTTATTGGAAATCTGGTAAATATAGAAAGGGAATCTTTAAAAAGGGGTGGATGCCACCGCATCCGACTTTTTTTATAAAGAAATCATGTTATGATCAATACGGAATTTATAATTTACAATTAAAGTCAGCAGCGGATTATGAACTGATGTTACGAATGCTACATAAACATAATATCTCTGTTGCTTATTTACCAGAAGTAATTACTAAAATGAGAGTTGGTGGTCAAAGTAATATTACGTTATTGAACAGGTTCAAGGCGAATAAAGAGGACAAGCTAGCGTGGATTATAAATGATTTGAAACCGGGGCCATTAACGCTTATAATGAAACCAGTTCGAAAGATTAGTCAGTTTTTTAAGAAGGGAAAAAAAAGGCACAGTTTTCGCTAACTTTTCAGGCTTAGACAAAGCAAAATGTTAAACATTATAAGTTACATTCTTATTGTATTAATCTTCTTCTTCTGCTTCCTGCACAGGAAAAACATAAGGTGTAATGTCCAAGTTTAATGCACTAATGTCAATTTGGAAAATATCTGCATCTCCTTTGGATTCGATATCATAATAAGCACCAACATACATTGTGTTGCCATCTGCCGAAACGGAAACTGTTTTTTCTTCTTTAACTGTATTAATTGGATACCCCATGTTTTTTGGTTTGCTCCAGGCATCACCATTTTTAACTGAGTAGTAAACATCGTAACTACCTACACTTTCTTCATATCCATTTGAAGTGAAAAATAGTATCTCTCCATTTGGATGAATAAATACACACTTTTCATCGGAAAGTGTATTGATAGAAGAGCCAATGTTAATTGGCTCAGACCATTCGCCTCCTTTTTCTTCCACATAATAAATGTCAGCTTGACCTTGACCTCCTGGTCTTTCAGATACGAAATAGATTCTTTTTCCGTCAGCAGTCATACTTGCAGAACTTTCAAAATAAGTTGAGTTTATTTTTTTAGCGATTTTAGGAAATTTGTTAAGGATTTCTTTTGGAGCTCCCCATTTACCTGATTTACCTCTTTTGGAAACGTAGATGTCACCACTGCGAGTAGCGCCAGACATTCCATCTGTAATGTTTCTGTATATAATTAAGTCACCAATTGGAGAAAAACTTAACCCCCCATCATGGTATTCTGTATTTACTTTTCCTGATAAGTTTTGTGCTTCACTCCATGCACTGTCTTGTTTACTCCATTCAGATATATAAATATCTGAATAATACATATGGTCATAATTTACATCTACCATTCCACCTTTTGTGTCTGGTCTACGAGAAGTAAATACCATAGATTTTCCATCTAAAGAAATACACGGAGCAAATTCTGGAGCGGAAGAATTAATATTTTCTCCAATGTTTTTAATCAAGGCATCCACAGGTGAAGCCATGGAAGCTTTTGCGTAATCACAATGTTTCAATAATAAGTCAACATCATAATCTTCTAGTTTCTTAATGTTTGGAGTAGCTGATTTGAATGCTTGATAGCTAATAATTGCACTGTCTAATTCTCCTAATCTAAAGAAGATGTTACCATGTAAATAAGCAACATCCTTGTCTACTGGTTTAATAGAATCAGCTGCTCCATGTAATTCAATCGCCATATCAATGTGCGTTTTGGCAAGTTCGAAATTTTTTAATGAATATTGACATTCAGCAATTCCATATTGTGCTTTAGCGTTGTCTTTATCTATAGAAATTACCTCACGATAAATGGTCAGTGCACCACGATAATTATGTGCGTAATACATATGCTTTCCTTCAGATAGTTTGTATTGGATCTTAGCTTTGTCGATAATGTTTTTAGTAGTGTCGGTAACCAATGTAATACCCGCTTGTGTAGAAGCAGTAACGAATAATGCAAATGCGATTGTCAAAAAACTTTTCATATATTTTTCTTGTATTGTCTTTTTTCTTGGCTTAAAAACAAATATAGTTAATTTAGATTTAATTATTTCCTTTTATTCTTCAATAGTCCCCTTATTTTTATTGGATTTATCTTCCTCTTTCAGCGCAAAATCATTTTTATTTAAGTCAACCAATTCGTGTACACCTAATGTTGCCGCAACCATTGTTACAATTGGAATAACCGCCATAATGATAGAAGAGATTATTATAATAAATATAAATGTAGTATTCGAGACAACATCTTTTATTTCGATAAAATACTTATTTGTGTAGTGAAAAAACAGCGTAAAAACCAATCCTAATGCAACTGCAAAACCTTTATGCCTCTTGCCAAATTTCACACTTTCCTTAATCGTTAATCTTCTTCTTTCATTCATAAAATCAATAAACCCGAATCCGTAATAATAAAATGCTACAACCATAGCAAATTGACTTGAGATAAATTTAGCAGTTCCTTCTGGTGAAGGTACTCTCCAAAATAGTATGTATAGAAATAAGGCTACACCATAAACAATGCCGAATTCAAAAAAAATATTTCGAATAGCAATGTTAATAGTTCGTTTAATGTCCTTGATAAGTTGTTTTAGATTGAATTTGTACTGATTTCCCGTTATTATTTTTTCAACTTTTTCGGATACAATTGAAAGTACTGGAGAGATCAGTATGATGAGAATGTATCTCATAAAATTAAAGAAAACATAGGACATCATAAGGAAGAAACCAGAAACAAAGAAATACCATACTTTTTTTATCATCCCTGTATCATCACCGGCAGTATACTCTTTTTTAAGTTCTTGAAAAGTAAACCCGGTGTAATAGATTGCAAAAAAGATGATTATAGGGAACAAGAAATAAATCCAAAGCTTATGCTTTTTTATAAACTTTACAGCATTAATATAGCTGTTAACACCTAATTTAAAATCTCTAACAAAACCCATCTTTCAGTTCTTTTGGTTCAACGATTATCGCTTTTCCATAAATATCAACCCATAATAAAATTATAGTTGATAAATAGTAGGCTGAAAATACAAAATCTTTATGGCAGAAAGGTAGTATTTCCTATTTTTGCTATTGTATTTTACAATAAATAAAAAAAACAGTAAATGAGTCTTACTACTTTAAACGCAATTAGTCCTGTTGATGGAAGATACAGAAGAGTAACAGATCAATTAGGAGATTATTTTTCTGAAGCAGCATTAATTAAATATAGAATATTAGTTGAAGTAGAGTATTTCATTTCATTATGTGAACTACCCTTAGCGCAGTTAGCGGATTTTGATAAAAGTTTATTTTCTACTTTAAGAGGTTTGTACGAAAACTTTACGGATAAGGATGCTCTTCGAATTAAAGAGATTGAGAAAGTAACGAATCACGATGTTAAAGCAGTAGAGTATTTTATAAAAGAAAAATTGGATGCGATTGGAATAGGTGGAGGGAGTAAAGAATTTATTCATTTTGGATTGACATCTCAAGATATTAATAACACTTCTGTTCCACGTTCAATTAAAGATGCATTAGAGGATGTATATTACCCGATGATTGAAGAAATTGTTGAGCAGTTAAATGGATTGGCTAGAGATTGGAAGGATATTCCTATGTTGGCTAAAACGCATGGTCAGCCGGCTTCTCCGACAAGATTAGGTAAGGAAATATATGTTTTTGTTGAAAGATTAAAAATTCAATTAGAACAAATGAGAGCTATTCCGTATTCTGCCAAATTTGGTGGAGCAACAGGTAATTTTAATGCGCATTTTGTAGCTTATCCTTCTATTGATTGGGTGAGTTTTGCAAATAAATTTTTACGTGAAAAGTTGAAAATTTCTAGGTCTCAAACAACTACTCAAATCGAGCATTACGATAATTTAGCGGCACTTTTTGATGCCATGAAACGTATTAATACTATTCTAGTTGATTTAGATAGGGATATGTGGACATATATTTCAATGGAATATTTTAAACAAAAAATTAAAGCAGGAGAAATAGGCTCATCTGCTATGCCACACAAGGTAAATCCAATTGATTTCGAAAATTCTGAAGGGAATTTAGGAATAGCGAATGCTTTTTTCGAACACCTATCTGCTAAATTGCCTATTTCAAGATTGCAAAGAGATTTAACGGATAGTACAGTTTTAAGAAATGTTGGTGTTCCAATAGCACATACAATGATTGCATTGGCGTCTTTAAAGAAGGGACTGACTAAATTACTGTTGAATGAAGAAGCAATTGCAAGAGACCTTGAAAAGAATTGGGCGGTAGTAGCAGAGGCAATTCAAACAGTTCTTAGACGAGAAGCGTATCCAAACCCATACGAGGCGCTTAAGGAATTAACAAGAACAAATGAAGGCATCAATGCAAATTCTATTGCTAGTTTTATTAAAGGCTTAAATGTAAGTGAAGAAATAAAAGCTGAATTAAGACTAATTACTCCCGCTAGCTTTACTGGGATTAACTTGGTTAAATAGTAATTATGAAAAATTTATTTGTATTAATCTTAGTTTTCCTGGGGTTTTCAGCCTTTTCTCAGGAGGAGCATCAACATTTTCATAAAAATGAATTAGGTGTGTCCATTGCACCCGTTTTTTTTATCCCTTCTGAAGGTGCATCTGTTGGTCTGCATGCTCATTATGTAAAGAATATTAAAAGCGAAAATTTTGGTATTGGACTTGGAGCGGAATATATTTTTAATGAAGAAAAGCATCAAACCTATAGTGTCGTTTTTGATTATCGACTTATTGGAGGTTTGCACGTAATTGCTGCACCGGGTATTGCAATTGAAAGTGAACAGGACAAACTTGAAACTGTTTTTGCTATACATCTTGAAACGAATTATGAATTTGAGCTAAAACACTTTAACCTTGGACCTTCATTTGAATTTGCCTGGGATCCTCATGATATTCATTATAATTTGGGAATTCATGTAGCCATCCCTTTTGATTAAATAATTGTAAGACTTTACTATTTAATTTCGATCTTAAGTTGATTATTCACAAAGCATACAGTATTTAGCTTTCGAATCATGTGCAAATAAAATGCTTACGTTATATATTTCTTGAATCTTAGAAATTAAGATTTCTTCAAAATTGTTGTAGAGCTCTTCTTCCGAAATTTTTTCTTCCCCTTTTTTTTCTTTGAAAGAAAAAGGGATAAGATTTTGTTTCAAGTTTCTCATTGAGACTATTCCTGATATTGCTCCAGAATTGGGATTTTCTTTATTGTATAAGTATCCATAAAACAATAATTGAGCGGCTTTAGGTTTCTCGAATACTTGTTCTATGGATGAAACACTAACTTCTTCTGGCTTGACAAATCCAGATTTATAATCAATAATTCTAATTTGACCATTTTGAACGTCTATTCTATCTACGTTTCCTTTTAAAACAATGGTCTTTCTACCTTGTGAAGTCTCAATTTCGATAGCTGTAGCAAAGGTTTTTTCTAAACCTAGTATTTCAATTGGACCCTTTTTTTGAATTTGTTTTTTTTCTTGCGTTAAAAAAAGCTTTATCTCTTTTAAAGCCATTTTATAGTACAAGAGGTTTTTTCCATAGCGATAACTTTTGGAAGGGAATTGCTTTAGGTATAGCTTGTCTGTTAAAGTTTCATATGTCTTCAACATTGCGTCAACAGATGATTCTGTAATAGTAGGAGAATGCTCTTTATATAACTCTTCTAAAACTTCGTGTATTATGGTCCCTTGCGTACTATTTTCAATAGTTTCTTCTAGCTCTTGTTTTTCATTGATTCTTAACGCATACTTATAGTAAAAATCAAGTGGACATGATAAATAGGTATTTAATGCTGAAGGAGATAAACCTTTTTCGAAGAGTAAATCAATTTTTTTCAATGTACTGCTATCTTTTTTAATCTCATTAGGAACAGATTTATTATTCCATTTAAAATTATAGTCCTTACGGGCAATTTTATGTGGCAATTCACTTTCTACTTGAATTAAGTAACGGCTAATTTCATTGCTGTCAAGGCCGTTGGGTAAACCATTGTTATATATAAAGTGAATGTTCTTTACACGATGCAACAGACGGTAAAAATAGTAGGAGAAAATAGCTTCTCGATCTTGTTTTGTTGGTAGTCCTAGGTAGATTTTTAAATCATGTGGAATAAAAGAATTGGAACCTTGAACTCCAGGAAGAAATTTTTCATTACATGAAACAAGAATTATATTATCAAAGTCTATCGCGCGACTTTCTAATAAACCCATTACCTGAAGACCTTCAAGTGGTTCTCCATAAAATGAAAGTTTTTCACTTTTATTAATAAGATTGAATAAGTTTCGAATTCCTTCAATGTCCTCAATGTATGGGTATTCTGTATTAATTGACTCAATTTTTTTGAGATTGAAGATGATTTTATACAGCACTTCAATTTCAAATGTTTTGTTTGCTTCATCAATTAAAGTTAAACGCAACTTATCGCAAAAGCTAGCTAATTGTAGTATCGTACTTTCTATATTTATTGCAGAATGATAGAATAATATGTCTAGTAAACCTGCGTTTGTGCCGAATACTTCTTCTAGATTTTTCTTTGTAATAAAAGAAAAGTTATTCTTTGTGAAATGATCAATTATCTGTACCGCATCTATTCCTTTATTCTTAAAGAATTTGATAACCAATACATGTTCTAAAAATCTAAAGAGGTCTTTGAAATATATAGTGTTTTTATTTTGATTGGATTGAAATCGTTTAGAATTGATTTGAATAGTAAAAATAATATCAAGTAATTCGAGAGATAAAGTATTCGAAAATGAATATCCCATTGTAATATTCATTTTGTCTATACCAATAGGAATAGTATTTAAAAAAGGTTTTAATAGTTGCTCGTCTGAAAGGATTACAGCACTTTTTGTATCTCCAAACTGAGGGTTACTGCTTAGTATTTGAGCAGCAATGTTAATCTGATTCAAATTTGTATTGGCCGGATAGATTGTTACCGTTTTCTCTTTAGTAATATTATTAGGGATTTTTTTAAAATTCTCTTCATTCCATTTTTTATACTGTCGGACAAAATTCCCAGCTTCCTGAATATTGTCATTCATGTAATATTGATCTACATCCCAAAAAACTTCTGCTTTACCCAAGTTTTTAAGCCATGCAAATATGGTTTCTTCACTTTTTGAAAGTGCATTAAACCCTATGAAAATAATTTCCTTTTGCGGTATGTTTTTTAAATACTTTTCAGGATTATTTGCTACATCTTTATAGATTCTTCCTTTTGTAGAAAACCCTTTCTTTTCTAATCTTGAATTAAAAAGAAGGTATAGTTCTCCTAATTTCCCCCAGAACTCCAAAAACTTCTCTTGACCGGCACTTAACTCATCTGCATTGAAACTCCATGCTTCAATTTCTTTGATGTCTTTTAGGTTTTTAAAAACCAATTCACTTGGTAATAAATACCTGTCTATCTCATTAAAATCACTTAGCACTTGACTGGACCAGCTATGAAAAACATCGAAACTGCCGGGTTCTTCGAAAAGTTGGCAATAACAGGAAAACAATTCGAAATGAACGGAAATAGGGTCGATGGGTGTTAATTCGTGTAAGTCAATAATATAATCATCAAGACTTTGAATTTGTGGAGCCCAAAAGGTTTGTTTAATCTGTTTGGCTAATTCTGTTTTGAAATGCAGACCAGCTCTTCTGGATGGCACAATTACGGCAATGTCTTTTAATTCCTGGACAGAATATTGCGTTAATAATTTTTGCGCTACTTCAGATAGAAAAGAGTCCATTCAGCTTAATTGTTTTTTATTTTAAAACCGGATCGTACAAATTTGACAAACTCTTTAAATGTTTCTTTTTTTGTAAAAACTTCTTTAATTATTCTATTTTTTGATGTTGGAATTTCAGGTTTTGGTTCAGGAAGTTCACTTTGTTTTTCTAAAGTAATATCCTTATCCTTTAAAACCTTCTCTAAACTATCTGCCTTTTTAAATGTTTTTCCCGCTTTTTTGTTCCAACCCAATTGGTCTTCTAGTAGTCCCATATTATTCCAGGAAATAGCATCTTCAGGATCTAATTCTGTACATTTTTTATAATCTAAAATGGCATCTTCTGTCATTCCAAGACTCGCTTTAATGTATGCTCTACTGGAATAACGATAGCTATAATTCGGCTCTAAATCAACAGCCTTGTTCATATCTATAAGGGAGTCTTCTTTTCTGTCAAGGTGAAACAATACCACGCCACGAGAAGAATATAAATCCGGATCATTTGGAAGGACATCAATTGCTTTCGAGTAAAGTTGAAACGCTTCATAATAATTTTCTGCTGCGTTACTTTCTTTCGCTTGTGTTATTAAATCTTCTATCGTCATTTTGTGTAATTTTGTGGTATGGATTTTCCTCAATACCGAAAGTACAAAAATATAGAAACCTATTTCAAGATTATCTCCGAAAAGGAGTTTGAAGAGATATCTTCTTTGGGGAGTAATTATGTTAAACATTCGATTGTTGCAAAACAATATCCTGAATTATTGCGCATTCAAGATATGTTGAATTGTGAAGAGAATATTTGGGAAATTATTGAAGAAAATGAATATTTTAAAATATGTTTAAATTTTTAAGACATAAAACACGGATAAAGACTTATTTGTTTTTTATCTTATTTGTGGGTATTGTGCTGTGGTACTTTTTTATAAGAGTTCCTAATTACAAATTAGAACAACTTCGGATTTATTTTCCGGAGGAATCGTACAATCAACTTTCTGGTTATGCCGATAATGCTTTAGATAAAGGTTATCTTAAAAGAGAAGAAGACGATTATGTTCCTGGAAATATTGTTTATCGAAACGAAATGATTGAAGGAAAATTTCGGCTGAAAGGGGATTGGTTGGATCACGTCAGAAATAACAAATGGTCATTTCGGATTAAGTTGAAAGAGGAAATGAAGGATGAGCTAAAAGTCTTTAGTGTCCAAAATCCTAAAACACGTGGGTTTTTAAATGGGTACGTTTATTATCAGATGTTAAAAGAGGAAGGGGTGCTGACCAATGAATTTAGATATGTACACCTTTATGTAAATGATAGGAGTTGGGGTGTTTACTGTTTGGAAGAACACTTATCGAGTAGAATGATGTCTAACCAGAATAAGCCCGAAGGTGTGATATTAAAGTTTGATGACATGGAATATTTTAATGTTGCGAAGGATGCTGACGCAAATACTGATGGTCTAATAAAAAAGGCGGAGATTAAGCTGTATGGTGATTTGAAGAAGAAAAAGAAATACAAAGGAAAGGTGCAAAAGGCACGTGATATTGTTCACGCCTATCAGCATCAAACGGATTCCGTTTTGTTAAATTTTGAATCAAAAGTTACAGGGGATTATTATGCGTTGAGTGATTTGAATATTGCGTATCATGGGATGGGTTGGATTAATGTTCGCTTTTATTATAATTTTTTGACAGAAAAGATGGAGCCCGTTGGGTATGATCCTTATCCAGTTTTAGATGAGTTTAAGCCGGCTATTGGTTCTAAAGTGGCTACTACATATTTAGATTCGTTTGAAACGAAAATGATTATGTATAGGCCATTGAAAAATAAGGATATTGAAAGCGAGTATAACAAGGCGCTTCATCGTGTTTCTGACCCAGAATTTGTTCAAATATTTATGGAGAAACATAAGGAATACATAGAGTTTTTGGAAAAGGAAATCCAAAAGGAGTATTACATGTATGAATATGATTACAATTTTATATATAATCGAGCTAAAGAGATTCGAGAGTATTTGAAAAGTAATAAATAGCTACATTACATGCCAGGTATGGTCTGCAAGTAGCCTCACTGTAGCTGTAAATTCGAAAAGACAGCCTCTTCTTCCCCAGTCGTTAGGAGAAATTAGTGATAACAAATGCTTTCCATTATCTTGCTCTTTAATTTGCAATAACTGAATATCTTTTTGGTGCTCCATTTCGGAAAGCGCTTTACTTTTAAGCTGACCTTGTTCATAATGCAAATGTTTAAAGGCTATTAATTTTCTGATATCAACATTAAATTAAAGTAGTCTTTAATTTTAGGTCCGTTGTTTTTTGCAAAATATTTAAACTGCTTGTGTAATGAAATGTGGTACAATGAAACTAAGGTAAAACAATCTAAATAACCAGCATTCATAGCTTTTCTAGCAAAATCAAATTGTTCATCTTTTGTGTTGGCGAGCATATGTTCCCAGCAATAGGTTTCCATGTAATGCTGTTTCGTTAATCCATTTTCCTTTATTATGACACCATTATCATCACAAAAAGGTTCAATTTTACTTTTGGCTTCTCTATAAAAGTTCCATGGTGTCATTGATACAGTGCTCTGTTCAAGTCCAATTTCATTTAAATCTAAATCTCTGGGCATCCATTGTCTATTGAATTTCATTCCTTTCTTGTAGCATATGTCACCAACTCTTCGGAACATGTCACTATCAGGAAAAACAATTATTCCTTCAATACAGGAAGCTAGTGCTTTGTCCAATTCCTCTAAGTCAATATAAGCATCGGTTAAATATTTTCTAGGTTCTAGCAATGTAGGTTGCTTTTCAATAGCTTCTTTAAAGTATTCTATTGCTTTTGCGGGTCTTCCGTCCGCCCAATGGCAATCTCCAAGGTACATTGACGCTTTGTAATAACTAGGTTCGTATTCCAACGATGTGTTATAAAGTTCTATAGCTTTTGAGAAATTCCTTTTTTGAAATTCTATTTCAGCACTGTCAAAAGCGTCTTTAGCATCTTTAGAAATAGCAGTGTCTACAGGAGTGTCTACTAAGTAATTTCTGAGGTATACGTTGGCGGTTGTAATGTTCTCAATTAAGCGAGTGCTTTTTGAACATTGATAAATAAAGTCATCAAAGCCAAAATTCCCATTTGAAGATATTGTCAATGTCGATTTTGTTCCATCTTCATTTATAATCTCAGTTTCTTTAAAAAAGCTTATTAAAGAATTCATTGAATTGTAGGTCTCTAAATAATTTTGATAATATATTTCAATATTGATTTCCCATAATTTGTTATTGTTTTTATGTGTTTGCAGAACGGGAGCAAGTTTGTTGATTGCCTTATCGTATTTTTTATCTTTATATAGCTTAATCGATTTTTCTATAGCTTTACTTTCCTTTTTAGTTATTTGAGAGTAACTCAAGCTGAATGTGAACGCGAGTAGCAAAAGTAAAGTGGTTTTCATATTCTAAAATTACTATTTATAATTCTAAAAACTATTTTCTTTAAAGAAAGAAGAAATTTGACTAACTTAGAAGCATGTATGATTCCCCCGCAGAAAAACCTTTTAAAATATATCAATCTTCTGCTGGGTCTGGAAAAACCTATACACTTGTAAAAGAATATATTTCGATTGTTCTGAAAAGTGATAATCCGAATAAATTTAGGCAAATATTGGCAATTACATTTACCAATAAAGCAGCTACCGAAATGAAAGAACGCGTGCTAGAAGCGTTACTTCAATTATCCAAAGATGCAGATGCAGACTTGATGAAAGATTTTGTTACTTCTACGGGCATTAAGAAGCCTGAATTAATTAATAAATCCATTAAAGCATATAGTAATATCATCCATCAATATGGAGACTTTAATATTTTAACGATTGATAAATTTGTACATCGAATTATTCGTTCGTTTGCAAGAGAATTGGATTTAAGCCTCAGTTTTGAAATAGAAACGGATATAGATACTTTTTTACAAAGAAGCATAGGCGTTCTGCTAAATAATATTGGGGCTGATGAGGAGCTGACAAAGTATTTAATTCGATTTTCGGAACAATTGATTGAAGAAAGCGGGAAAGGTGACATAGAGAAACAATTGTTGCGTTTAACAAGTATTCTTAAAAATGAAAAAACAAGAATTCCATTAGTAGATTTTGAAAAACATGACCTAGCTTTTTTCTCTGATTTAGGAAAAAAAGTAAAAGCGAATGAGAAAAAGTTAATCCTTGAAATAGGAACTTCCATTTCTAAAATAGTTGAATTATTATCAAGTCAAGGCCTAGAAATTGATTTCTTTAAAGGCAAGATGAGCAGTGGTTGGGGCGCATTGATAAATAAGTTTTTGACCAAAGATGAATTTATATTAACAGATCCCACTATAAAACAATACCACGAAGAAACTTGGTATACTCCAAAAACAGAAAGTTTAGTTAGCCCCATTATTTCGCCTGTACAGGCTGAAATGGAAAAATTAATCAAAATCAATGAGGAACTGAACTTCGCAAAAGAATTCAATAAACAACTAGTAGGCTTTTCATTATTGAATTCGATTCATCAGATATTATTTAAAGTTAAATCGGAGAACAATATTGTTTTTATAAGCGATTTTAATGAGGTTATTAGCAAAATTGTAATAAATGAACCTGCTCCTTTTATTTACGAAAAAATAGGAGCTCGATATAAAAATTATTTGATAGATGAGTTTCAAGATACATCTAGTCTACAATGGACCAATTTGGTTCCGTTGGTTTATGACTCTTTATCAGAAGGTAATAAAAACTTGATTGTAGGAGATGCGAAACAAGCAATCTATAGGTGGAGAAACGGAGATGTACATCAGTTTGTTAACCTGCCAAAAGTAGAAGGAGAGTTTACTTATTTGGATGAAATTAACGCTGTTTTTCATTATTCGGCAACGAGAAAAGTTTTAGAGAATAACTATCGATCAGCATCGGCTATTGTTCAGTTTAATAACTGGCTGTTTGAAGCTTTGGCGGTTGATGAAAATGAACAGATTCAAAAGATATACAGGGGTTCATCACAAAATGTAATTAAAAAACAAACGGGTTTTGTGAATGCTAAAATAATTGGAAAAGACATTGAGAATTCAGATGAAATTGTGTGCCAAAATGTTTTACAATACGTCGAACAAGCAAAATCTAATGGCTTTTCGAATGGTGATATTGCACTTCTTGTTAGAAGTAAAAATGATGGAATGACTATCGCAGCGTTTTTAAAAGAACAGGGTTATCCCGTTGTTTCATCAGATAGCATTGTACTTGGAAGTTCTAAAGATGTTTCTTTTCTCGTCTCATTTTTACAGGCTTTTGGAGATGATAAAAACGAGCATGCAGCAATAAAGTGTCTCGATTACCTAAAAGAGGACCCTTCGTTAACAAAGGAATATGATAACTGGAGAATCCCAGATAAGAAGAACGCTTATTACACTAAGGGAATTAATCTAAAAAAATACTTATCAGAGCGGCATCCAATATTTAAGCAACCTTATTACCTGTCTCTCAATTTATATGATAAAATTATCTACTTGATTCAAAGTTTTAGAATGAATCGATATGATCCTTTTTTGGATCAGTTATTAAACACCGTGCATCATTATTTGAAAAGAAATACTTCTAGTATTCAATTATTTGTTGAGTTTTATGAAAATAAAAAAGAATCAATTTCCGTTAATCTTGGGAGTGTAGATAATGCAATTCAAGTAATGACCATTCATAAATCTAAAGGTCTTCAATTTCCAGTGGTTATAATTCCCTTCGCAAAATGGCAAAACACAAACCCTGGGATGTCAAATTTAACGTGGATTGAGCATGAGAAATTAGATGATTTAAATTTACCGAAGTACATAACTCCTCTTACGAAATCTAGTCTGAAAAATTATAATTTGGAAAAAATAGCGGAGGAAGAAGAGGGGGAAGCTGTTCTGGATAACTTAAACCTATATTATGTTGCATTTACCAGAGCCATTGATAGATTACATATTCTATTAGAAGAGCCTAGAAGTAAAGGCAGCGTGACTTCTAAAGTAATTAATCAGGTTGCTGGTCACTCCGGTTTTAATGAGGATACTAAGGAGTTTATTTCCGGGGAATTGGAACTAAATAAAAAGAAGCTTAAACAACAGGAAGATTTTGTAAAAGGGGTGGAGGTCATTTCAAAAAGAGAGAGTTTAAACCTCAGCTTTGATAGAAATGCGCATATCGAAGAATTTAATACAATTAGTGAAAGGGAAAAAGGAATTGCCATTCATGCTGTTCTTTCTGAAGTTAATAGTAAAAATGATATTGAGGCAGTGGCAAATCAGTTAGAAAAAAAAGGCATAGTGCCAAGTTCTATCAAATCAGAAATTATTGTTTTGATAAATAAGTTATTTAATATTCCTCAGGTAGCTAGCTGGTTTAATTCCTCTAGTGAGGTATACAATGAACAAGAAATAATTTCGAAATCGGGTCATTTTTATATTCCAGATAAAGTTATTTCGAAAGGTTTGCATGCAATTGTTATTGATTATAAAACAGGAAAACCCTTAACAAAGCATACTTTACAAATAACGGAGTATGGAAATCTGTTAGAAGAAATGGGGTATACGCATATCGAAAAGTATTTACTTTATATTAATGATTTAAAAATAGTGACTGTATAATGTTTGATGATATAAGAGGTGATATTCGATTGAAAACCTATGTTTCGTACATTTTAGCAGCTTGTATGGTTATTATTACCACAATTACTATTTTCATTCCTGAATTGAAGGCTCTTTATGGAGTAGGAGATGGGCCGGCAGTAAATATTTTTGTCCGGTTAACAATTCCTTTTCAGCATGGTTTTGATACTGTTTCGGCAATAATTCATTTAGTATTTAACCTTATTATGATGTGGGTGTTAGGAACATATTTAGAAAAAGTGCTTGGTTCGTATCGCTTTCTGATTACAACCTTGGCTTCATTTTTCATGTATGTTCTCTTTCATCGAATACTGTTACTAATAGGCCATGGTTTTACGCCTATATTAATGTCCTATTCTGGTGTTATGTTTGTTGTTATGGCGGAAGGAAGGTATGTTAAAACTCGAAGTATATTTGAAGATTATTTTAAGACTCTTCGTGGAGTTCAATTAGGTGTCTGGGTATTATTACCTGTTTTGATGATTTTTGTACCCTTGTATTACAATTCATTGTCCAGTTTATGGCAAAATATTTTTTATGGAAATATTACACATGTTATATGCGGTGCTACTGGAGTTGCACTAGGATTCATGTTTAGACAGCATATTCGTCAAAAATTAACCCAGCAAACTAGGAAGCATTATATAAAACATTCTAAATCAGATAGGTTAGCAGTTTATGTTGCTTTTGGATTTCCTTTGTATTTGGCATTGATCTTTTTCATCTGACCGTTTTAGATTATCTTTTGATAAATGCTCCAGGATAATCAGTGATAATTCCATCTATTTCGTATCGTTTTAGTCGCTCAAAATCTTTGAAGGAGTTAACTGTCCACGCAAACACTGCGATGCCTAATTCATGTGCTTTTTTAATTTCTTTTTTAGAAATTGTTGGGTTGTACATTCCTATCGCGTAAGGCTGGATAGTTAAGTCTTTAATGCTGCTCTTGACTGATTTAAATGGGGCGTAAGTCAGGTAGACCAATTTATATTGTGGAGCTCGTTTGTGTAACTCGTTAATAATATTTTCGTCAAAAGACATGAAAACAATATTTTCCCTATGTACATAATTACTTACTTCTTTTAGAATGATATCGATATATTCATCAGGTTGAGGTTGGTACTTTCCATAATATTTTTTTTCAGATTTAATCTCAAAAAGAAGCATAACCTCACTAAAATCTATTTTATCAAATAATTCTTGCAAGAGAGGTTTGTGTGTCTTTAATTTCTTTTGTTCCGGAAAATTCGGATGATATTTGGAGCCACAATCAAATTGTTCTATTTCCATTTGTGTCATTTGAAAAAGATTAAATTCTTTTTCTTGCTTAATTCTGCCTCCATCAGGCATAAAACAATATTTCTTTTCCATATAGGGCGCGTGTGAAATAACAATCTGTTTATCCTTGTTAACTACCACATCAAACTCAATACCATCTGCACCAAAATCAATAGCTTTCTGAAAGCCCTCTATAGAGTTTTCAGGGAGAATGCCTCTACAGCCTCTGTGTCCAAATATTTTAGGAGAGTCGGGCTGTGCATTTACGATTATATTCGTCATAATCAACAAGATTAAAATAAACTGCACTTGTTTTAATTTTTTCAAGGTAAATAATAAGAGAATTTCTAAGAACGAAAAATGCCTAGGTCTTCTGTTTTTTCTTTTTAGCAGCAGGAAAAAGAATGTTATTCAATATCAACCTATAACCAGCCGAGTTTGGAAATAAATTTAAATCAGTTGGGGGATCATTTACATAATGTCTAAAATCTTCAGGATCATGTCCACCATAGAAAGTCCATTGCCCCTTGCCGTATTCGCCATGAATGTAACGAGCAGTACCCAAAGCTTTGTTTTCCCCCATAATTAATACATCGGATTTAATGTACTTTGTATAAAAGTCGGTTGTTTGCCCCATAAATCCTTTTACAATGGATGTGTGGCTTTGGCAAAGCATTGTCGGCACAACATCCCACTTCGCAGAAAATTCAAATAATGAAAATTTATCTTGGCTTTCTGGACTTCTATGAGAAATAGTAGCGTCAATACTTGAGAACTCATATTCCAAAGGATTTGATTTTAATACAAAAT